>BNJV01001245.1_pt1 | contig 183782 bp, 249 predicted proteins | sample 8540591 | NCBI WGS metagenome assembly BNJV01 (sample SAMD00202457, study PRJDB9452) | human saliva metagenome | host: Homo sapiens | reverse complement strand
TGGGCTTCTGAGTGTCAGTGGTCAGGCCATTGAACAAACGAGGTGGTGCCGATAATCCTTTTGATAGTTAGCAGAAAGAACGGTATGGAAGGAGTCCGACGTTCCCATGGCTTTTCAGAGAGAAACAGTCTAGGGAAAGCTTCATTTTCCTAGGATAGAGCTTTCTCGTAAAGACTCGCTAACTCGATAAACCAAAAGAGAGAGAGGATGAATCATGCCAGGTTTATCAACAAGTTCAACGTCCGGTTCCTCCAAGCCTGGGGAATACTTCGCATCCGTGGATTCGGTGGAATGGCTTCCGGTTTAGACCGTGATGCGTTGATCGAGCAGTTAACAAAGGAACACAATCCAAGCTGACGAAAGCGAAGCAGGAGACCACAAGAATGGAATGGAGGCAGGAGGCCTTTTCGTGACTTATCCGATAAAGGCAATTGCTTTGCAGGATGATTTCTTATCCTTGCGTCCAATGAATCCATCAAAAGTCCGGAATTATACGAATCCAGTGTAGTAAATCTGCAAGGAGATGCAGCTGCTACAAAGCATATTACTGCATCAGGAAGTTCGGATTTGACCAAAAACTTAAAGGTGAAGGCTGTTACTGCTGGCTACCTCTGAGTCTATTGTTTCCGATGTGAAGGAACCGCATCCGCTATCAAAACCGAATTACTGCAGATGCTTTGGCAAATACCGGCAACATTAAAACCAGTCGTCTGGCAGGGAAAACGCTGCAGTTTGGTAACTATACTACTACAGGAGTATTTAACGAGAAGGCCAGCTTTAAGTTTCCGGAGAGCTATAAGGATGATAGCGGAAAAACTGTGGAAATCGATTATACCGGTGATAAGCAGAAGCTGGTGGACGATTTAAACAAGGCTGCAAAAGCAGGGAAATGTAAAGCTGGGGGAGAGGCTCATCTGACCTTCAGCTATCATCAGGGAACTAACCCCTGTGAGGATTACATCAAGATTAACGGCGGATCCGAGTATGTCATCAAGACAGGGTCTTCAGCTTTGGATGCTTTTAGGCTACAAGGCTCCTCCTGCAGGAACTACACCTACCGGTACAGGATCCGATGCTTTACGGTGAGATTGCAGATTTTAACAGCAGCGCTCAGGCAGAGGGAAAATTCACTGCATCTTCTGTTAAGCAGGGCGGTATGCTGGATTACTACAGGATCAGAAAATGACTGTAAGCTATGGCGGTGCAAGTCAAGAGATTACTCTTTGACAGAAGCACAGAAAGCAGAGCATTCAGGCGGCCCACACCGGTACAAGCTCTGTTGACAATCAGAATCGCTTTAGATGCGGTTAGAGATGCTATTCAGCAAAAATATTGATAATGCTTTCGGTAGTGGCAAGGTTAAGGTGGATTCTTCTACAGGAAGTCTGACGTTCAACAGTGCCAACGGAAAAGAAACCGTCTCCGTAAGCTCCTCCGATGCTCAGGTAAGAGCTAACTTGCAGATTAGCAAGAATGCTTCCAACAAGGTAAGTCTTGACGGTTCCATTATGGACAACTTGGATAAGCTGGGGCTTTCCGACTATTCCGGAAATAAGGCAGGGCTGGAAGATGCACTTTTCCAAGCTTAAGATCAATGGAAAAGAAATCAAGGCATTACTGCAGACAGTACTGTTCGGGATATGCTGGAAGAAGATTAATGATTCTGATGCGGGAGTAAAGGCCAGCTATATGGAAGGTTCCGGACGATTTGTATTAATCCACAATGAGACCGGTTCCGGAAGAAGCATTATTCTGGGAGATGCCAATAATGCCAACGACATCGAGGATAAGCTTTTCGGAGCAACAGCAAGCGGTGGCGGACAGGTTAACCATGGAACAGATGCGGAAATGGTATATGATTTTGGAAATGGAATCAGTGAAACCGTTACCTCTTCCAGCAATACCTTCAACATTGACGGTTTAAAGATTACAGCTAACGGAAAGTTTGGTGTAGAACGGATTCTTCCGGAAAATGCGGTAACCAAGCCGGATGGTTCTTATAACTTTGACAGTTCTAAGGTGACTCAGCTTTAGCTCTAAGCCGGATGTAGATAAGGCAGCAGCCACCATGAAGAAGTTTGTAGAAAAAGTATAATGAACTGGTAAGCTCTGTAAACACTCATGCGAAGACCAGACGATCCAAGGGATATGATCCTTTGACCGAGGCTCAGAAGAGTCAGATGAATGAAAAGTCTGTAGAAAACTGGGAAAAAGAAGGCAAAGGAAGGAATTCTTTACGGAGAAAGTTCTGTGAGAAATTTCAGTACTTCCTTACAGTCTGTAATGACGCAGATGATGACAGATTTAAAGACCGCAGGCTTGGATTATCAAGATATGGAGAAGATGGGGCTTTCCATGTCTTCAGATGTATTTGACGGTGGAAAGATTAACTTTGATGAAACAAAGCTTCAAAAAGGCTATGGAGACAGAGCCTGAGAAGGTTTCTAAGGTAATGACAGGACACAACGGATCCAAGGGCCTGCAAAAGATTGTAGAAGATTCCGTTAGTCGTTATGCTACTCGTTATGCTTCCAGAAATGGCGGATCTTACTGGCGAGTTAATCAAGGAGGCAGGCTCCAACAAGGGTTACCCTTTCCAACACCTCTTCCGCAATATATGGAAAGTTAAAGGAAAACCGAGGTCATTGAGAAACTAAAGACCATGCTGAGCAGTCAGCAGAATCGTTATGTTAAACAGTTTTCTCAGTTAGAAAAAGCTGATTAATAAAATGAATAGCAGTCCTCTTATTTAGGCGGATTGCGTGGATAAGAAAGATTACTAAAAATTCCCGGGATGGATTTTTCCTTCCTGGGGATTTCTTTTGTACAAAACCCTTCCCTTTTGCTTAAATGAAGGATAATCCAGTACACACTAGGATTATTTAAGAAATTGGTTGCCGGCGTAGACCGCATCTTTGATATGGGCAGAACCACCGTAAACATTACCGGTGACGCGGCCTGTACCATGGTGGTTTCTCATTTGGAAGACAGAAAGTTGGCAAAAAGCCAAAGATTAAGCGGTTTTTCCCCTATTTTTGCAAAAAACTTTATACATTTCATAGACCGGACGACATATATAGTAAGACACTAGAAGAAAACTTCGGAGTTGAAAGAGTAGGAGTTCCGTAGGATTAAGACCCTTAGAAATGGAGAGTTGTATGAACGATTATCAAAAGAAATACTTAGGAGCAGAGCATTATGCAGATGAGTCAGGAGAACTTTTGGTTTTAACCTTTGATGAGGCTATTAAAAATTTAAAGAAGGCAAATTTTGCCTTGGAGAGCATGAAAGGAGAAGTTTGAGGAAGCCCTACAGAAGACCAACAGAGTATAGCTATTTACATCAGACTTTAGATATGGAGCAGCCTATTAGCCGGGATGGCCAGATTATATGACTTTTGTTACCTTTGACTTGGGACTGGTTCAGGCCGGAAGAGAGAGAAGACAAGAGGAACTTCCTAAGCTGGTTAAGTAATATATCAGATCTTCGTGATGGCTTCTTTGGGGCAAGTAAAATTGCTAAATCAACCCATATGCCTAAAGAAGCAAAGGTAGTGGGATAAGGAAGGGATCTGCTGCGGCAGTCCTCACGAGAAACGAGAAAGGACTTAATATGGAAGCAAAGAGAATCTTTGCATTGAAAAGCTTGCTAGCCTATTTTCTAGAAGATATAATATCGTAAGCGAATTAGAAACTGATGAGCTTTCTGAGGCCATGCAGAGACAGGGACAATATGAGTCTGATTCTGTTGGATTTACGACAGGAAGCTTTTAAATAAGCTGGAAAACAACTGGATAGAGATGAATCTTCTGGCGGAAGAGACAGAAGAGTTGGGAAAAGCTTTTTCCAGAGACTTTTAAACTGAAAATCCTAAAAATAGTAGATATATCCTTGGAAGAAGAATTTTAGAATTGCGGGGAGATCTGGGAATCCATCCATCATATTCAGGAGAGAGACAGCAGAATCAATACAACAAAACAGACCCGTAAATTTTTATGGGAAAATATCCCTTCAGAATTAAAAGGAAGAAGTGGTATAGCTTATTCTTCCTGAAAAAGAATTATAGCTGACAAAGAAAGATAGCTAACAAGTAATACAGCTAAACAATAAGTGACAATCACTGTAGATTATTCAAGGATGAGAAAGGATTGCGAGGACAGCGATGAATCGTAGTGTATATGAGGGTAAGCTAATTAATTTGTTGGGAAGTACCTTGCGACAGGATGATTCCTTTCCTATGATGCGAAGAATGAATTGGGAGGCTATATCGTATTGCTGATTATCATGAGCTTTCCTCAGGGATTTATCTGCGGGATGCTTTCTTGCAGGTGCCAGAGTTCCTGCCCTGTTTGGAGAAAACATCTTCCATCGCGATCAGGAGGCGCGGTGCGATACGGAGAGATTTATGAGTCTCTCCGGAGCTGAAATCCTTGCAGCCTTTCAGGCGGTAAAGGTTCCTGCATGTGGTTTTGAAAGTGCGGCAGTACGAGACTTATCAGTTACCGGAAAACTGCAGCCAATTCCTCCCTCTTCGTCTGTATGTTCCGGGAGGAACGCTATTACACGGCCACAGAGTGTCTATCTCTTTGATATGGGCTATGAGAGGACAGACCGGTTTTTACACCGGCTTTGGAGAGCATAAGGAAGAGGGGGTGGAGAGGCTTTCAGGTGGAAATTTCACTATCATTTGCCTCCTTCTCACGCAGTGAAATCACAGCACATGAAGTCTTTACTGGACAGAGCTTTATCCGGACAAGAAATATCCGGTATTAAAGGTTCTTTCCTTGAAAGCAGCTATATGTTCCGCATGGCGGAGGCCTGCTATCATTTCTGTACAGATAGCTTAAAGATTGGGAACTTCTGATCTCACCTATTCTATGTTTTCCATATGACATGAACAAGAAATCTCACGCCAGAATCAAAGAGCTGAACATTTCTTTTGTCCCAATCCTATTACATATGGCGGATATAGTTCAGTAGCTTGGATGATCTTCACTTTTCCCTTATCCAAAGGACAGTATCGGGCCTCTTTGATGACATGGAAAGCCGTATCCTATCCAACGGTATGGTGGGAAGCATTTCAGAGGCGGCTAAGCTCGTAAAGAGATTATGACGCGGAAAATAAAGAAGAGCGAAGTACAAGTGGAGAAAATGAAGGAAAATGGAAGAACTGTTTTGATTATGTAAAGAAACAGCTGGATTTTCCGGAGAGTTCTTATATGAAGAGCTCTATCCGATTGAGGAAATGCTCCCTCTCCTTCCTCTATTGATCGAAGAGATTTCTGCCGCTCCGTATTATGATGCTGCCGGACAAGATTGGAGGAAAAGCAGGAGACACAGCTGAAGAGAACCTTCAGGACGGAAAGGCCGAGCGAACAGGGCGTAAATTCCATTGAGCCATGAGTTATCAGGATGATCCTTTCAGAAAGAATGGACGAAAAAGAAGTCTTCTATAAATGTTAAAGAAATAACGAGTCTGATGCTTTATCTACAACAAATACTGTGGGTGAAGCTGAAGAAGCAAGAGGAGCCTCGTATACAAGGATACCGCTTTCCACAGGAAGAGGTGGAGGTAAGAGGAGCTCCTTTAGAGCAGATGAGAATCAGAGACGAAGTAGCTTATGGGATTTTGGCTGCCTCCACGCCTTGCCAAGGAAGAGAGTCGGTAATAAAGGCGGAGGAGAAAGCGGAACCTTGCTCAGTCCTGCTACCGAAGCACTTCTACAGGAGGCTTTTCAGAAAATGGAGTCATTCAGGAGGAAGAGAAAAAGCAGGCAGTAAGAAGAGGGGAAGAGTCCCAAAAGCTCTGGTTACGGCTGTTGGTCTTCGAGGAACAGGAAAGACTGGTTTGGCTATGCTTTTCCGCCATGCTTCCGGAGGAAGAAATCCTCACAGAGGAACAGCCCCAAAGACGACTCTGGGTATGGAAAGAGAAGAGAGTTCGAACCGAGATTCTTTCCGAAGAGGTGAAGCATGCCGGATTTGGCATGGTACTGAATGCGGTTCATAAGGCGGATGGCCGAGATACTGAGGAGAAGAGGGAAAATTTCGGAAAGCCTGAAAGCCCTGCATCAAAGACTGTAGAGAAGACAGAAAGCGGAAGTGGACGGGAAGGAAGTCATCAGGAAATCCTGGTCCTCCCAAGAATGAAGACTAAAGAGCGGATTGGGAAAAGAGAATTCTAAGGAAGCTAGAAAAGCTAAAAATAGAAAGGATCGGAGCAGAAGCTCGGGTCTTTATAGCTTAGAAGAAAGCAAGAGGGTATTTTGATGTGATGAACTTAAGATGGATTCCTCCTTGATTCTCCTGCCGGAAAAAAGATATAAAATTCTTCCGAAAATACTTATAATTTAATTCTTCCTTCCGATATATATACTGTAACAAGAATTAAACAGAAAATCTTACATAAAACCCTTTCCATAAGGAAAGAAAATTGGTCTTCGGACCCGAACTGGTACATAAGACAGTCGAAAGACAAGAAAAAGGCAAACAATATTCCTCTTTTCTTGGCGCCGAAAGAAGAGTTGCAGGACAGGAGTGTTCTTGGCATGCCGAAATCAGGAGGATATCAATACTATGGTTATTTCAACACAATATTGCAGCAAACAACGCTTACAGAACCTTTCTTCAACGCTTCTAACGGACAGAAGAACTTAGAGAAGCTCGATATATAGAATCAACCGTTCGGCAGACGATGCAGCAGGTCTTGCTATTTCCGGAGCAGATGCGTTCTAAGATCAACGGTCTGATCAGGCTACTGCAAACGCTAACGATGCAATCTGGTTTAATCCAGACAGCTGAAGGTGCTTTAACAGAGACTCACCTATGTTACAGCGCGTATGGTTATCCTGGCTACCCAGTCTGCTAACGGAACCTACAACACAACTGCTCGTTCCGGCTATCAGCGCCGAGGTTGATGTATTTGAAGGAAGAAATCAACAGAATCGCTTCTACCACAGACTACAACGGTGTTAGTTTCACTGGCAAGTTCTGCAGAGATCCAGGTTCAGATCGACCAACATCCGGTGAGACTTTGAAGATTGCAGCATCTGCAATGAACTCTTCTGCTTTAAGCACGCAGACATCTCGTATCCAGCGTATCTAGTGCAAACGCAGCAATCACAAAGATTAATGCAGTAGATAAGGTATCCAACCAGATCTAGGGAAGCTTGGAGCATCTCAGAACCGTCTTGAGCACAATTCATCAACAACTTAAAGACCACAACGAGAACATGACTGCAGCTGAGTCCAGAATCCGTGATACAGACATGGCTATGAAAATGGCAAAGCATTCACTAAGTAACATTTCAACCAGGCTGCACAGTCTATGCTTTCTCAGGCTAACCAGCAGCCACAGGGAGTTTCTTCTTCGAGATAAGACTTTCTAAGAAAGCTAATAAAATCTCAAGAGAAAAGACCGAAGCGAAGCTTCGGTTTTTTTTGAATTATAGGACAAAAGAAATTCATGAACCCGGCTTTAGAACAAAAACTGAAAAAATTTCCGAGAAATACTTATAATTTGCCCTACCCGATATATATACACTGTAACAAGAATAAAATAAAAAGCTTGTTACAAAAGTTCTTTCCATAAGGAAAGAAAATTGGTCTTTGGTACCCGAATCAGTCGAAAGAGACAAGAAAAGGCAAACAATACCCTCTTTTCTTGGCGCCGAGAAAGAAGAGTTGTATGGAGACAGGAGGTTCTGGTGCCGAAATCAGGAGGATATCACTATGGTTATTCAACACAATATTGCAGCAAACAACGCTTACAGAAACCTTTTCTTCAACGCTTCTAACGGGATGAAGAACTTAGAGAAGCTTTCTTCCGATGCGAATCAACTGTTCTGCAGACGATGGCAGGTCTTGCTATTTCCGAGCAGATGCGTTCTAAGATCAATGGTCTTCGATCAGGCTAATGCAAACGCTAACGATGCAATCGGTTTAATCCAGACAGCCAAGGTGCTTTAACAGACTCACTCTATACATAGCGTATGGTTACTCCTGGCTACCCAGTCTGCTAACGGAACCTACAACAATAACTGCTCGTTCCGCTATCAGCTGAAGTTCAGGGCCTAAAGGACGAAATCGGGACAGAATCGCTTAACACAGACTACAACGTTAAGCCAATCGAGTTTTCTAACATCAATGTCAGATTGGACCAACTTCCGGAGAAACTTTAGAGATTGCTGCCAAAGATGGATGTAACTAGCTTGGGCATTAATGCAATAGCTGTATCTTCTGTATCTGCAGCTAACTCCTGCTATTACAAAGATTAACGAGGTTATCAACAAAGTATCCAGTCACAGAGCAAAGCTTGAGCATCTCAGAACCGTCTTGAGCACAACTATTAACAACCTTAAGACTGGCGGGGGAACGAGAACATGACCGGCAGTTGAGTTCAGAACCGTGATATGACATATAAGGAATGGCGGCATTCATGAAGAACAAATATTCTTAACCAGGCTACTAGTCTATGCTTTCAGGCTAATCAGCAGCCAGGAGTTCTTTCTTCTGAGATACAAGATCAAAGAAGCTATTAAAAAATTAAAAACAAGGAAACCGGGTTTGTAGACTTCGGTTTTTTTATTAAGAAAAAGACAAAAGTGTAAAGCGTTGTAAAAGGCTCTTCCCCGTTTAGATTTTTAGAGGATAACTATTATTTAAACAAAGGAAAAGTAGAAAAGCAAAATTCTTTTCACACCACTTATATTTTAAGTCTTAATGCCGATATATATACTGTAACAAGAATAAAAACAAAAAGCTTGTCACAAAAGTTCTTTCCATAAGGAAAGGAAATTAGTCTTCGGACCCGAATCAGTCGAAAGACAAAACACAGTCGAAAAGACAAAACACAGTCGAAAAGACAAGAAAAAGGTAGCAAGATTCTTCTTTTCTTGGCGCTGAGGAAAGAAGATTTGCATAGGACAGGGAGGTTCTGGCATGCCGAAATCAGGAGGATATCACTGCGGTTATTCAACACAATATTGCAGCAAACAACGCCACAGAAACCTTTTCTTCTAACGCTTCTAACGGACAGAAGAACTTAGAGAAGCTCTCTTCCGGATATAGAATCAACCGTTCTGCAGACGATGCAGCAGGTCTTGCTATTTCCGAGCAGATGCGTTCTAAGATCAACGGTCTTGATCAGGCTACTGCAAACGCTAACGATGCAATCGGTTTAATCCAGACAGCTGAAGGTGCTTTAACAGAGACTCACTCTATGTTACAGCGTATGGTTACCCTGGCTACCCAGTCTGCTAACGGAACCTACAACACAACTGCTCGTTCCGCTATCAGCGCTGAGGTTGATGCATTAAAGGAAGAATCAACAAATCGCTTCTACTACGGAACTACAACGGTGTTAAGCCATTGGCAAGCCTGCAGAGATCCGGGTTCAGATCGGACCAACATCCGGTGAGACTTTGAAGATTGCAGCATCTGCAATGAACTCTTCTGCTTTAAGCATCGCAGACATCTCTGTATCCAGCGTATCTAGTGCAAACGCAGCAATCACAAAGATTAATGCAGCAGTAGATAAGGTATCCAGCCCTGAGCTAAGCTTGGGCATCTCAGAAACCGTCTTAAGAGCACACCGTAACAACTTAAAGGGCCACACAAACGAGAACATGACTGCAGCTGGGTTCAAGAACGTGATACAGACATGGCTAAGGAAATGGCAGCATTCACTAAGAATAACATTCTCAACCAGGCTGCACAGTCTATGCTTTCTCAGTGCTAACCAGCAGCCACAGGAGTTCTCTCTTCTGAGATACAAGTACTTTCTAAGGAAGCCAGAGACTTCAAAGAAGCAAAAGCTGGAGTCGGTAGACTCCGGTGTACTGCTGTATAGATTAAGGATAGGATAAAATGGGGCTTATGGCGATAAGACAAAATAGAGGCACTAGCATGGGAAAAATGCTATATAAAACCATGAAAGAAAGTATGAAGTGAAAAAGCCTTCTGTGAGCCTATAGGGACCTTTTGTAAGTTAGTGAGCAGTATCTGTACATAAGACAAAGGAGGAACCCTTGTGAGCTGTGTCATTTCGAGGAGACTGTGCCTACGATGCCATTTCTCTGGGAGGGGTATGCTTCGATTTAGATCCGGGAGAAGGACGGATTCGTACCACCAGACAGTTTAAAGGTTTGGGAAGGCGGCGGAGAATACAATGTGGTTCGTCTTCGGCGCTGTTTCTTCTCTTTGAAAACTGCGGTAATTACAGCATTTGCGGCAAATGAAATCGGATACCTTGTGGAGGAACTTTATTCTACAGGGAGTGGGCGTGGACACATCCTTTATTCATTGGGCGAAGACGGATGGAATAGGACGGAGCTGTCGAAACGGTCTCAATTTTACAGAGCGGGGCTTCAGGGTGAGAGGAGCCAAGGGCTGTTCCGACCGGGCAAATACCGCCATTTCCAAAGCTGAAGAAGGAAAGATACCGATCTGGATAGAATCTTTGGAGAGCTGGGGGTCTCGTCTGCTTCACACCGGTGGAATTTATGCGGCTCTTTCCGAGCAGTCGGAGAAACCATGCTGGCGGTGATGGAAGCGGCAAAAGAAGCACGGCACGGTGATTTCCTACGGCTTAAATTACCGCCCTCCATGTGGGATGCCATTACGGCGTAGAGAAGGCTCAGGAAGTAAACCGGGAAGCTGCGATCGAGATGCTTATGATGGGGAAATGAAGAGGATTTTACCGCCTGTCTTGTGTTCGTAGAGGACAGAAGGACTTGAAAGCATTTGGACCCTAAGGCCTATGGGAAAATGCAGGAAGAGCTGGTTGGCTTTATCCCAATTTTCAAGGTGGTAGCTACAGTCTTCGTACCGTACATAGTGCAACAAATCAATGACTGGTCTGGCATTTGCTATGCAGAGGGACAGTGTGCGAGGAATGTCCTTCAAGCTGGAAATCTTTGACCGTGTGGGGAGGAGGACTCCTTTTGCCTCCGGGCTTTACGGCTTAATGGAAAAGGGAGATCCGGCCCTGCTATCCAATATGCGGTTTGCCACGGCGCTTTAGCCATGACCACACCGGAGACACCACCGCATGGCCAGAAAAAGAAGAGGTAGAGGCGCTGATGAAGGGTTCCAGTGCCAGAGATGCTTGATAGGATAAGCCGGAGCTTGGCGATGTCAGCGAATAAAAAGGAAACCGTAATCGAAAAGAGTAAATTAGTTTTAGCAGTACAGGTCTGAAATCGGTGCACGCTTCGCTAAGTTCGCCCAACGGTGATATTTCAAGCGAAAAACTTCATGCTATTCGTCGCAAGTACCCGCGGGGCTCAGATTGCCCCTATTTCAGACCCTATACTGCCAAAATCTCACACTCTGATTTTATTACAGTCCTTTTTATTCCACTGTAACGGATTTTGCTAAATTCCTAGGCTTATCCGGATCGAAGCCCTTTAAAAGGCTGACCTGATAGGAGAGGAATTGTAAGGGAAGCACCAAGAGGCTTCCGGCAAAGAGGGGATGGGTCTTAGGTACACTAAGGCTTCCGGCAAAGTCCTCTTCGATAGCAATATCTTCCCTCCGAATAGCAAACATAGGCTCACGACTTCTTACCTCATGAATATTGGAAATGCTCTTTCCGGCAAGCTCTTCCTGAGAAAGAAGGCCGATGACCGGGCTGCCCTTTTCGATTAAACTGATGGTACCATGCTTTAATTCTCCGCTGCTATAGCTTTCACAGTGAATATAGCTGCAGTTTCCTTCAGCTTCAAAGCGCCCCTCCATGGAGATGGCCCAGTCCAGCCACTCTTCCCAGGAAGAAAATATTGTCCGCATCCTTTAGTTCTCATAGGGAAGGATTTCCCTGATCCATAGACAGACATTGCTGAATTTTTCCTGAAGAAGGAAAGCTCTTCCGTTAAAGCTTCGATTCTCTTCCGTGCTGATTTTTCCTTTGCCTTAGCCAAAAGCAGGGAGAAATGTAGCCTGCCGCAAGCCGACAGCTGTAGGCCTTGGTGGTGGCTACCGCACTCCGGCCGGCCTGGGTGTAAAAGACAAAGTCGGATTCTCCGGCAATGGCAGAGCCTTTCACATTTACGATGGAAAGGGTTTTCGCCCCTAATTTCTTGGCTTCCCTTACAGCAGCTAAGGTATCCGCAGTTTCTCCGGACCGACTGATGCTGATCACCAGTTCGCCTCTTTTCTAAAATAGGGTGGTTATAGCGACTCACTGGCCAGCTCCACCTGCACCGGAACTCTGGCCAGGCTGCAGACGGATTTTAAAACCCATCCCGCGTGGTAGGCGGAAACCGCAGGCAATTACCCGGACTCTGAAATTTCTGAAAATCCTTTTCCGTCATGGAGATAGGCTTCATAGGAAAATTCCGCTTATTCGTATTTTCTCTATTTTGCTATTTTCTATTTCTGTAGTGGCAGGAGATTGTCTGCTAATAAAGCATTCTTCTCATACCCTCTATGTCTGGATTACAGGCATAGAGCAGGGTATCCTTCACCACCTAGGCTGTTCAAAGATTTCCTTTCCATAAAATGCAAGATGCTACTCTCCTTTATGAATCTGGCATCGACTCCAGTCTCCGCGACAGCGGAAGAACGCTGCACTTCTTTTCGGCATTTTTATTGTAAATATGGATTTTTCGGAAAGGCTTAGAATCTCCCGATTTTCCAGGGTAGATTTCCTGGCAGTCCATAGGCGGAAACATCGGAAGCCAGACAGAAAGGCATTTTCTCCCTTTCCCACGATCAGAGGGCTGACCAAGTCCTTACGCATGGCATAAAGAGTCTTCTACCCTCCTGAAACATGATGGCAAAGGCATGGAAGAGCCTTTCCAGCTCCTTGTACGGAGAAGAGCGTTCTTAAAGTGTCCTCATCCTTCCAGGTAATAGATTCGATCAGGCTACCATTACCTCCGTATCCGTGTCGGAGTAGTTTATACCCTGTTCCTGCAAAATTTCTAAGCTCCGCAAAGCTTTTCGATAATCACCGTTATGCACCAGCACCACCTCCTGGCGGCTGGACAGGTGGGTGGCATCACTGGCCTTTACCGTGTGGGTGGCCCAACGTGATGCCGATCCCTGTGGAGTGGAGAAGCTGACACCCTTTGTCAGCCGCAACCTTTCTATCACCCTTCTAATTTTCCTACACAGCCTTTTACCAGCGTGAAAGGCTGAGAAGCGCAAAGCGGATTCCCGCAGAATCATCAGCTCTGTATTCCGTGACGGGAAAAGCTCGGCCAGAAGAATATCCTTTGTATTCCTTCGCCCAACGAAAACCAACACACCGCACATTGCATTCCCTCCCATTTGATTGTTTTGCGGTGCGGAGAAAGTTTTCTGTTACGATTTTGATTTCGCTCTCTTCCTTAACGATGCACTACTCCGAAACAGCATCCGCCGAATCTTTCGGATTACTGTTTACCCCGTCGGCTTTGGGGTTCCTGAGTCTTCTGGCGCTAATCTCCTCAGAAAGAAAATAGTGTCATGATACCACGGTGGTGGCGGCTGGGAATGCTCTTTGCAAAATTTAAAGAAAATCCGGAGAGATTCAAAATTGTTCTACAGGAAGTAGAGGAAAGTTCCGAAAGAAAAGCCCTGGGAAAGTGCACCTGTTAGGAAAATGCAGCCAAAGAAAATCCTCGAAAAGTGCAGAAAGCCTCGACAACACAAGGGAAATTCTATAAAGTGATATAGGCTGTTGGTTACAGCGTGAACAGAGAAGCTAGAGCAAATGTGCCCGCTACACTAAATACCGGGAATCAGTCCCTTGACTGGACCAGAGTAAGTAGCCTACACAGGAGGTTGTTATGAATTCATTACGATAAAGGCTTCTACTATTGAGAGAGAAAGTGGTTCGTAGTAGATGCAGAGGGAAGACACTTCGGACGTCTTGCATCAGAGCATCGCAGCAGCATCCCGTGGAAAGAGAAAAGCCCACATTTACCCGTTCTCAGACTGTGGTGACTACGTCATCGTAGTAAACGCAGAGAAGATTACCGTTACCGGTAAGCAGTTGGAGCAGAAGTTGTATCGCACTACCGTTATGCTGGTTCCATGAAGGAAACTTCTTTGAGAGATGGCGAGAGCAAATGCCGGAGCAGGTTATTGAACTTGCAGTTGGCGCATGCTTCCAGCGGTCCTCTTAGGGTAGACAGATGTACAAGTAGCTTTTTCGTGTATGCTGGTCCGGATCACAAGCACCAGGCTCAGCAGCCAGTTGCAACTATCAATCATGAGGGAGGATGCATGGCTGACAAACAGAAATTACGGCACAGGCAGAAGAAAAGCTCTGTAGCAAGAGTATATATCATGCCAGTGAACAGAAAGGGTAACCGTAAATAAGCGTATCCCATCGACGTAGATATTTCGATTAGAGATATTGAAGACCATCGTCTCGTCAGCCACCAGTGCAAACACAGAACGGAAGGAGCGAGCTAGTTCTTGTAATGCTGGCGCGGGTGGCGGAACCAGCAGCCGGGCGTGCACTGTCACGGTATCGCAAGAGCACTACGAGATGGATAGCGATTTCGTCCTTATCTTAAAGAAGTCCGGTTTCTAACCAGAGACTCTACGCAGGAAGGAGAAAGAAGTACGGATTGAAGGCAGCTCGTCGCGTCCACAGTCCTCCAAGAGATAAGAAAAGACATTGTATTCAGTCATGTGGGACTCTTCCAAGCAAATTGAGAGGTCTTTTTCATCCCGTGGAATCAGGGAGTTGTCTCGCCGGAGCAGCCGCACTCGCGCGGCAAGATGCCAGCGGGCATCTTACTCATCGCTCGTACAGTTCAGCAAGAGATAAGAAAAGGACATGATGTTGCATATGGACCTCCCAAAGCAGTTTTGTGGGAGTCTTTTGCGCGGGAATCTGCAAGTGAAGTTTTCTCTAGGCAAGATTCACTTTAGCCTCTTAGGCGTTACGGATAGTCAGCGACCCTGCATAGCAAGTTCACGGCATGTTTTAGTCGCCGCCATCCTCCGGTTGCTGATTGCGTCCGCGTTCGTCAATTCGCTGACTCGAGTGAAACATGACATCCATAGAATGCTTGAATTCTATCAAACGGCACTCGGATGTTCATTGGGAGGGAAATATATTATATTAAAACATAACTTTCCAATGTAATATATCTTAGCCGGTATTGTAATAAAAGTTTATTCAGGGATATAAAAATTTTTAAGCACGGAATAATTAATATAAGACTAACTATTAATGGTCACATAAAATTTAGATTTTCAGAATAAAAATGGAAAACGTATTTTAGATAGATTAGTACATTGAAAACTGTATGGACGAATAGACATCAAAGATGATGCCTCTGAAAGATTATGAGTTAATTTAACTTATAAAGGCTGATGACGTATGAGTATTTCCATCCGAAAGATGGTTCTGACAAGCTTTTAACCACATGGCTTATTGCGACATAGTAGTGCTTGCCTTCTGCCCGTTTTTTTTTGACAGATAGAGCCTGAATCGCTCGTCCCATACAGAAGCATATATAGCAGCATTGGTGTGGTAACGCAGATACTTAGAGCCACGCCCATGCGAGCATAAGAAGATATTAGTTGTCCGGACTGGTATAGACGGAGATAGTCCCGCATAGCAAGAACTTGATTCGCAGATTGCTAAAGCGTGTAAAGTCCACCTGCCAGAATCATTGCACCCATACGATACTTGATGCCGGGATAGTTGTACTGGAGAAATCCACGCATCCATGCGATGATGAATGGACCGCTCGACTTCTTTAATATCGGAAGACAGTGTGTCTACTTCCGGCGGATTGTCTCGCTGAGTTCCATTGATGAAGCAGGCATAAAGTGATCCGATAGGAAGATTTGCGTAGTCTCTTCTGATTTCGATGGCCTTTTCACGACCATAGTGCTCTTTTGAAGAATCAGCAAGTAGAGCTTGTCAGGTGGGTGAGATTGAACCTGCGATAAACATGCTCCCGGCAGATTCCTGAAGAAGACGGCATACCGAGTTCATGTGCAGAGTCGAAACAAGAGACTCGTTCCGGAACAGGATGCCATACAAGCCTGAGATACCGGAAGTTTGCTGCACGTTCTTTGACAAGCTCAAAACGACAACGAGTTAATGACTTAAGCTCCTCGCCGCTGGTAGATGTACCCGTATAGGGCTTGAGTGTCTTATCAGTCACAAGCATCAGCAATGGAGCACGGGCATCGACTTTATCCGTTTTCGTCTTCTCAAGGTTTTGACCTTTTCTGTAGAGACTGCAGGCGTAACGGATTGATGACAAAGGTGGTAGCCATGGTCAAGAAGTGATCCCAGAATGTTGTAGGAATAGCGACCGCAGCCTCGAGTCCTATTTTTATCTGAGATTTGTCCTTTGAGACTGACCCAATCTTGTGGAATAATTTCACAGCCATCGCTATTGTTCCGCATCGCACAGCCTGGAGAAAGTTCTTCGGTATCTGGGCCAAGGATACAACAGCCAAGTGCTTATCCTTAGCAACATCAATTCCAATGCAACAGTCAGTAAATCCTCCTGTAAAAGTGTCGATGCTGTTATCGACCTACGTGGGCTCTTTGCTGATTGTATCCTCGTTCACATAAACCGTCATGCGCATCCAACTGATCAACAATGCAACAAAGAGGCCGTGGTTGGAGCTCATACAAAACCGTCGCGCGGCAGAGATAGCAACCACAGCATCAGATAACAATAGTAGCTGACGTCAAGAACAGGTAAAGAAAAGCTACAAATTAATAATACGAGGAGATTTTAAGAATAGATTGAAGCCTCCTCAATCGCCTATAATTTTTTATATAAGAGATGAATGATAAAAGAAGAATAAATGATTGAGAAGGAGCAGGCAGAATTGGCGGAATTTACCCGGGAGCAAAGACAGGCGATAGAGACAGGGGCGGAGAAGGCCCTTGGTGGAGAGGACTGGCCTGGAAAAACCACCGTTCTACGGAGCGACTTTGCACCCTATTGAAAGGGGAGTTCCGGCGGAAAATCCTGCTTCTTTTCTTTACCAGAGCTTCCAGGTAAGGAAAATGGAGGAACGTTTTTCGGGAAATGGGCATCAGGGTGGAAGACCGAGATTTTCCAACGGTCCATGCCCTCTGCTCTCCAGGAAGACCTGGGCTACAAAAGAAGATCTTGTGAACCTTATGAGAAAATGGATTGGCTTTCCAATACTATCTGAAAAGGGAATTCTTCGGGGAGGAAGTGCAGGAGCTGCTTCCTGGCTTGATTGCCCTGATTTCTACGAACCACATAGAGAAAGGGAGAATTGCCTACCTGCAAAAGGAGTAAACAGAGGATTTCTCTGGCTCTCTATCATTTTTATGAGGAGAGCAGGAAGAAGAGGGGAAAACTGGATTTTGAGGACCTGCTTCTAGAGGTACTGCATCCTAATGGAAAGGAGACTTGGCCATCTGGCAGATGTTTTCCCATATTTTGGTGGATGAATTTCAAGACCTTTCTGCGGGCTAGCAGAGATTATCAGGCCTTGGCAAAATCTCTCCCAATGCCCTCTTTGTGGTGGGGGATGAGGATCAAAGCATTTACGGCTTTCGGGAGCCAGTCTGGAATTCTCCTATCCTTACCAGACCATCCGAACTGCGAAAGGATTTTGGTGATACTCTGCCCTATAGGGAAATTGTGGAGTTACAAGAGGCTTATCGAAAGAATATGATGTTTTCAAAGAAGCTACAGGGCAGATAGGAAGTGGGGGGAAAGGCCACATTATGCCTTGGCCACCGAAAGGAAGAAGATCTTTACTCCGGCATATTGAAGAAGGAAGAGGGCTGTCCTCGAAGAGATGGCTATTCTATGCAGAAGCAGAAAGCAAATTCCCGCCCTACTGCCTCTTCTTTATGGAAGGGCATTCTCACAGCCTTACGGAAGAGGTGCAAATGTTTTTCAGCACTTGTGGGAAAGGATATTTGGCCTATCTTCGCCTGAGCATGAATATTGAAAGCAGGGGAGAGCTCTGCAACTTCTGAATAAGCCCTATCGGGCTTACATGGAGAAAAACTAAAGGAGGAAAGCCTCAGACTTGAAAAGGTTTTGAGGAAGAAAAGAAGAAAGAGCCCTGCTCTTTGGAAGTACAGTCAGAAAATGCAGGAGCCCCGGCACAGGAAAGAACTTTTTATCCGAAAAGATATGCTTATGAGCAGTATCTGGAAAGCTTTTGCCAAGAAGAAATCGGGACTTTGAGGAATTACAAAGTTTTGGAGGAGCTTACGCCATGGCGGAGCAGACGGAGGAGTGGAAGCCTTTTTCCGTTTCAGGAGAAATTTAATGCAGACTGCCTGCAAAGGCAGAAGGAGAAAAGTGTGAAGGGCTTCGATTATGACCTACCACGGGCAAAGGGATTGGAGTTTGATGAGTCTGCCGGACTGTATTGAGGGGATTATTCCGGACGGAAGAGCCAAGACCCAAGAAGAATCTGGAAGAAGAAAGACGAAGCTTTTTATGTAGCATTGACCAGAGCCAGAAAGAAAATTCACATCTATGTCACAAAAGAACGATACAGTAAAGGTAAAACCCTCCCGGTTTATTCCGGAGCTTTTAGGAGGTAGGAAGGGGCGAAATGGAAAAGATTAAGATTTTAGTGGTGGATGATGAAGAAAGAATGCAGAAATTGTTGAGTGACTTTCGAAATGAAGGACTACGAAGTGCTTTTGGCCGGAAACGGAGAGGAAGCCATTGATTTATTTTCAAGGAGAAAAGCATTGCCTGATTATTTTGGATGTGATGATGTTGAAGATGGACGGTTGGACCGCCTTGAAGACCATTCGGGAGCATTCCATGTTCCGTGATTATGCTTACCGCCCGTTCCGAGGAAAATGATGAGTTAAAGGCTTTTGACTACGGAGCGGATGAATACTTCAAGCCCTTCTCCGAAGATTCTGGTGGCAAGAGTAGAGGTTTGTCGCCGTTCCGGGCAGAAGGAAGAGCTTTTGAGGTGGAGGCACGATTGACGAGGCGGCTCCATAGCGTAAGCGTAGACGGAAAGCCCGTGGAGCTTATAGCTTTAAAGAGTATGAGCTTCACAGTACTTTGTGGAAAATAAGGGCATTGCCCTATCCAGAGAGAAGATCAATAATGTATGGAACTATGATTACCGAGATGCTAGAACCATTGATACCTGCGAAAAAGCTGCGCCGTTGATGGACAAGGGTGAGTATATCAAGACCGTTTGGGGCATGGGCTATAAGTTCGAAGTGGAATAGAGGCGCTTTGTCCGAAAAATGTCGAAAAGAAATAGTTTGCAAAGGCACCACCTGCTTTTTGCCTCGTTTTTTCCTTTCTTTGCTTTGATTCTCTTTTTAGTAGGAAACAGCTTTTTCTGGAGAGTTTATGAAAATCGAAAGAACCATGTTTTGGAAAAGCCCATGGGAACTGGATCGGATTTTGCAGGGGAGGCTTTTTCTAAGGATTTTCCCACGGAGGAAATTATGAGGGAAAGGAGACTAGCGGCCAGCAATTATGTGTGGTATTTAACAGAGAAGGAGTATATCTCCATTATCGTGATGATGACAGCAGCGAAGGAGTCTACCTCTGCCAATCCTGTCCCTGATTCGTAGGCTCTAATTCTATATTTTCGAAAGGCTGATGGAGATACGAGGAGATTTTAAGTAAGGGACAATTTTTCCTAATAAAACCAAGGGAGAGAATAGAGACAGGATATTTGGAAGCTAGACATTTTTCCAACAACAGCACCTTTATGTGATGTCCATGCCCCTGGCCAGTTTGAAGGAAGCGGTATCCTTAACTTTCTTCTCCTCTTCCTGGAGGTGAGGAATACTGCCTTCAAGCACCCTGGCAGTCTATATTACGGGCGCAGAGAATGAGGCCTTGAAGGAAGCTGGCAAAGCTCAAAAGATGAGCCACTGATTTTACTCATTAGGAAGCCATCTGAAGAAATTGAGGTTTTGGGAGAGTCCATGAACAGCCTTTTCCCCAGCGTTGGAGGATACCATTGAATAAAGAAGGCTAATAACGAGCTGCAAAAGTGATATTGGAAAATAAAACCCGATTGACCAAAGAAGGCACTTGTAGCCAATGTATCCCATGAACTAAAGACGCCCATTGCTCTGATTATGGCTATGTGGAAGGATTGTGAGGACTTTGTGAAGACGAGGAAAGCAGAGCTTATTATTCCTCTGTGATTGTGGATGAGGCTACGCATGAACCACATGGTCAGGAGCTAATGAGCTTATCCGCCAGGAGCAGGGAAAGGATTTGCCGGATTTCAGCCTCTCTGGACAGCGGCAAAGCTAAAGGGAGTTTGAGCACCATGGAGATTCTTTTGAAGCAGGAGGAAATCTCTGTGGAAGTGGACTCCGGAGGGCTTTGGGGATGACCGAAGATAGAAGAGGTCTTAATTAACTACCTGCAAAATGTCATCCAATTATGTAAGAACTGAAGCAAATCAGTATTTATACGGAAAATCGGGGACAAAAGCAGGTGGAAACTATGCAGGAAATACGGAAATCCCATTCCCGAAGAGGATTTACCCAGTCTTTGAGAAATTTTACAGGGATAAGGCCCATTCTGTTCCTATGGCGGGATCCGGACTGGGACTTAGTATTGTAGCTATTATGGATAAAGCCATCATCAGGAATGCGGCTGTAAGAATACTTTTTTAACCGGAGTGGATTTTGGTTTACTTTTGGAAAAGGGCAACAGGAAAGTTAAGCACAGAAAAGAATAAGTTGAAAACAGTAGGCAAGAGAGCAATAGCCGGAAGTATTTCTTCAAGAATATTTAAATTCACCGCAAAAATAAAATTAAATAAACTTAATTTTCTTTGGGATTTTTGATGCAAATATTTTTTCTGTGCTATACTGCGATTTCAAAAGGAGGACATTATGGAGAATATGAAATATGAACAATTTTGAAAATGATAATCTTCACAATGGCAGCAGGAAGAGCTTCCTTCCTACCAGCGTGAGCTTCCGGAAAGGCGGTACAATGTATTGATTGGTGTACATCTGCTTTATGGTCTGGCGTTAACCGCTTTTTATGGCGAAGCTTCCTCACATTTTGCCCAGATTCATTCCGTTCATCCTGTGGCATTTATTTTCCAGGATATTTCGCTACCTGTCTTGTTGGTAGTTGGATTGCCAGAAAGGAAAAACTACCTTCATCTATCCTTGGCCACATCGATGAATATTCTGGGCTTTGTTATTCCTTTCTCGACCACTATGTTTTATCCAGCCCATTCGATTTTTATTGCGGCTGGGCTTGGACCTTCGTAGTGGTTTTAACCATGACGTTTGTTGCTGCAGTTTCACAAATGCGTTCCTCTCTATGGGGAAGGTAATTTTCATTGCTTTAATCGGCTTGGTAGTGGCTGAAGTGGTAACTTACTTCATGTGGGAATTTTCATCCCAATATTCTCTTGTTAATCGGTATTTTTATCTTCTCCTTGTATGTGGATATGATTGGGTTAGACAGCAGTATCCCTCATCTCTAGCTACAGCCATACACCGCATTACAGTTGTTGTATATGGATATCATAATCCTCTTTAAGCGCATCCTTCTTTGATGGGCAGAAGAAGATAATTCTCTATGGATAGAGGAAGATGAGGATTCGGCGGCACCGAGAAAGCTTTAGAACTGCGACTTGATAGGCATAAAACGAAGATGAAGAAACAGGAGGAACAGGGATGTGGGTCTTCCTTTTTATCGCAATAAAAATGTTATGCCGGAAAATTGGAGAACTGCACATGAGAGGAGAGAGTATCAAGAAGGATAAAAGCATTGGAAAAGAAGTCATCGGAAATAGAGTCCTGCAAAGAAGCCAGAGGCTTATGCAGGAAATGCTTTTAAAGCATCAGGAATTAGACCCGAGTCCTTTCAAATTTCGTGGGAGGAGGAGAGGCAGGAGCAGTATTTTCCCCCACAGGAAGGATAGAGGAGACTAGAGAGCGGCTTGGAGAAAGAAATTTCTTTTCCCATACATTTGACAGAGGAAGTATCGATGAGAGTGTAATCGTGTCAAAAGCACGGAGGATTCAGCAAAATGTGCTATTGTCATACCCTGTGATTCGTAATAAACCCAAAAATCTGCACGGATATTGCTATACAGAGTTGGAAAAAGGGGGACAAGACCTGCTTAAAGAGCTGTGGCAGAAAGATACCGGAAGAACTTGAAGCTGTGGGCGGAAGAGGGATTGGAGGATGATGGAGAGGAGCAAGACTCCAGAGTCGGAGAGGAGAGAGATTTTTGCTTTTTCGAGAAGAGAGGTGGAGAGGCAGCAGCAGCTCTCCGGACTTGGAGTTTTTATGCCTGATGCTAAGCGTTGCCCGCTTTGCAGCCATTATTTTTCCGTTTGGCCTTTTTCTTCCACCGGATTTTTACCCTGCCCCTGCACTCTGGGGATGGCTTTACGCTCCTCCATGGCTGCGACTTATTTTCTAGAGGGAACATCGTCAAATCCTGGGAAAAGGAGGGAAAAAGCATTAGGAGAGGGATGGCAGGGAGCCTGTTTTACCTTTGCCCGCCACCAACCCCGTATTTTCTTTTTAGAAGAAAGGAAGGAGCCAGTGGTTCTATAATCTTGTGCCACACCTGTCACCATGTCGCCTTTGCTTTTACCCTTCTACTAGAGGAAGTTTCAGGAGAGCCGGAGTATAGAAAAGCTTTGAAAAGAAAATTCTGTTTGTGGGAAGGAAGAGAGGAGAATGTCATGATCTATTCATTTTTGCCTTACTTTCCAGAATGAAATATATCGATCGCTGGGCATTGATGCGAAATGCCAGGGACAGAATCTTTCGAACATTGCCTGAGGTGTATTTTTAAGCCATGCCTTAGCAGATGATAGGAAATATTCGCTTTCGGAAAATCTATCTCCGGAAAAAATTGGCTTTTAGAGCTCTGTGACCATGATGCTCGAGATTCTCCGAGGGATATGCCTACTCCCGGTAAAAATATGGGAAAGGAATCTCTTCCATCCGCCTATAAAAGAGTGGAGAGGAGGCGGAGGAGCGACTTCTCCTTGCCCTGCCGGAGGATATGCAGGAAGCGTATAGAAATGTTTTTCCCTAAAGAGGGGGAAAGCAACAGCCTATGAAAATAAGCTTTTAAAGGCGGCGGATAAAGCTTTCCGCCTAATCAAATGCCGGGGAAGAAATCAGGGGCGGAAATCAGGAACTTTTTCCACTGCCCTTCAATCCACGGAAAAAGACTGTGGCGAAGCTTACGGAGGAACTACCGGAACTTAGAAATTTTTATGGAGGAGTTTTTACCGGCCTATGGAAAGACATTGGACGAAGTTAACGCAGTCTATCCTGGCAAAAATCATAGAGACATTATTCTACCTTGGCAAAATCATAGAAGGCAGTATTCTATCCTAACAAAAACCATAGAAGGCAGTGTAATGGCAAAAGTAATCTTTTAACATCACAGGATTACTTTGCTTTTTCTTCGACATCCATAGAGCTATCCTATAGAATAATGATAATAGATTATTTTAAAAACTTCTGTTACAGGAAAAGCTGTAGCAGTTTAAAAAGAAAAGGAGGATATATGTCATTATTAAACAAAAGAGGTTGAAGAGTTTTCCGTTAACGCTTACCACAAGGATAGCTTTTTGCACTGTGGAGAAGAAGGACATTTTAGGAAGTGGTCTGTATTCTTCTTCTATCCTGCAGACTTTAGCTTTGTTTGTCCTACAGAGCTGGAAGACTTGCAGAACTCCTATGCAGAGTTCCAGAAGATTGGTGCGAGTTTATGCAGTATCTGCACCGATACTCACTTCGTACACAAAGGCTTGGCATGATGCTTCTGCTAAGATTGGAAAGTTAACTTACCCGATGCTTTCCGACCAAGCCATAGCCTCTCCAAGGCCTTTGAGGTGTTCCCGGAGGACAGGCCTTGCAGAAAGAGGAAGCTTCATCGTGAATCCGGAAGGAAGATTGCTAACCTGTGAAGTTGCTGCAGGAAATATTGGAGAAATGCCGATGGAACTACTTCGTCAAAAGGTTCAGGCTTGTCAGTTCGTAGCGAGAACGGCAATGAGGTTTGCCTGCAAGATGGACACCGGGAGAGAAGACCTTAAAGCCCGGAATTGACCTAGTTGGAAAGATTTAATAAAAGAATTGAATCAAGAGATTTTCCCATTCGTACTCTGTGTTGAATTCTGCGAATGGGATTTTTGAGTTATGAACCTTTTGATGTTGGAGAAGATGATAAATTTTCTAAAATATAGTATTGCAATATAGGGAATAAAGGGGCAAGCATGGGATTTCTCTTTGAGGAGAAAGAAGATAAGAATGGAAAATATGCGAGTACCGGCTACGAGGGGCGTATCCGGCATTTGCTGATTCCGAAAAATATTGGAAAAATGAAGCAGGAGAGGTCTTCCGGTGCAGGTCATCGGAAGCCATGCCTTTGATGGAAGAAAGGATCTTCAGTCCGTAGCGCTTCCGGAAACGGTACCATACCCCTAGAAGCTTTTCCCTTCTTTAACTCTGCCAATCTTTCCCATATCAGTCTCTTTGACGGTATCGAGAGTACTATGACGGCAGCTTCCGGCAATGCAGAAGTCTGCATAGGATAGATGTTCACTTGCGCATAGGAGGACATTTTCAGATTCTTTCAGGATATTTTGGGGGATAGTGATAGGCAGATTTCTTCTGCGTTTGACCATGGAAAAAGGAGAGTGCGCCCTGCTGTTTCCGGGCTATGTGGATAAGGTTCGGGGAGAATACCATGGCCAGACAGATCCATGATACGATTGAAGGCTGCGGCTATAGCTATCGCCAGACTGTGGGCAGGGGACAGATTGATTTTCGGCTTTATGATAAACAATTTCAGCGGGTTACCTATGATGCCAGGGAAGCAGCGGTACTGATTGCTCTTCGCAGACTTCGTTATCTATGGAGTTATTGGATTGGGCAAAGAAGATTATCTTCGATTTTTACGGGAAGAAGGAGAATTCTCTATCTATTTACTGGAAGGAGGCTGAGGAGGAGTGATTAGTTCGTTTTATCTGTCTTTAGAGATTTTATCCAAAGGAGGCCTGCAGAAAAGGCCCTTTCTCTGTGGAAGCAGGAGCATCCGGGTTGACCGCCTATTTTTAGCTTATCAGGAAAAGCATTTTCCCAAGAAAAAGGAGGAGCTTTTCTTTTAATATTTTCGGATTTATAAAAAGCGTGGATATAAGAATGAAATTTATCCAGCAGGATGTTCTGTTCTATCGAAAACAGACTTTCAAGAATAGAGTATAGAATAAAGAAATTTATAGCTCAGAGCCTATGGAAAAGGAAGGAAAATAGAAGGGAAGAAGGAAAAGACATAGTCCTACCGCCCAAAGGGAGCTTACAGACCTTGGCACTAGGATTTTAAAACCAATCTCGCTATAGAGTTAAGCCTTTCCATGCGGCATTTGTGGCCAGACCTGATAGACTTCCCTACGAGATGGACTTGATACCCAAAAGGATGGGAACGGAGGAGAGAGTTCATTTTCATCGGAGTTTATTTTCAGCTTTTTATCGAAAGTCCCCAGAGTTAAATCGCCTTTATATGCATAGCTCTGCTTCACTGTCTGTTTCGACACATTTTCAAAAATGAAGGAAAGAAGGAAGGAAAGCTGGAACATGGCACTGTGATATCCATGTGGAATATGTGTTGGATTCCTTGGATGTGGATTTGCTGAGAAGGCCTGCGGGAGAGTATCAGGGAGCAGACTTTTCAAAGATTGGAAGAAAAATCAAAACCCTAAGTGCGGAGCGGATTTACCAATATTTGGAAGAGGCGGACTTGGACTATGATGCCTGGGAGAGACTGGAGCAGGAGTTTTACAGGATGACCATGTATTTTGGAAGGTCATAGACAGAAAGGCTCGCGAAAAGGAAAGGAGAGGGGGAAGGAGACGGCGCGCCTTCCTTTGCCGGAGGATTTTTCTCCTAATGACAGCTCTTTGCAAGAGAGATCCTGATGGGGATAAGCAGGATAAGGGGGAATTTTCTGATGGGAGCATTCTAAAGAGAAGGATTCTACGGGATGCAGATTCTAAAGATGCAGAATCCCCAAATACGAATTCTAAAGATACAGATTCTAAGATACAGAATCTACAGATACAGATTCCAAAGATAAAAATTCAAGGATAAGCTTCCCAAAATACAGATGCAAAAGATATGGATTCAATGCTAAGGCCGATTCTACTCAAGGAATCTATGAGTTCCGAAAGACTTTTCCGGGAAAAGGCTCCCTTTCATGAAGATAAGCAAGGAGAGGACTCTCTACCGGACAGCAGGGGGATAGAAAAGAGGAGAGAGCAAGAGGAAGAAAAAGCGGAAGGAGCAGGAGGAGAGAAAAGCGGGAAGCTAAGAAAAGAGGGATGAGCTCTCTAAGGAATGGAAGATATTAGCAAAAAAGGACAGAGCAGGAAAGTCGAACATTCCTCCCAAAGAGAGAAAGAGAAGCAGGAAGCCTGGCCTGGTTTTTACGACTGGAACAGAAGAAATATACGGATTTTAGAGACTTCCTCCGAAGACTCTCCGTGGATAGGAAAAATGGAAGTGGATGGATTCCTTTGACTACGAGTTATTATTACTACGGCTTGGAGCAGTATGGAAATATGCCTCTGATTGAGGAAAATGAATGACAGAAGGTAGAAAAGCTACAGGAGCTGGTCATTGCCATTGACACTTCTCATTCCACCAGGGAGAGATGGTGAAGGATTTTTGGAGAAACCGCCGGCATTTTAAAGCAAAAGGATGCCTTTTTCCAAAAGGTAAAAGTACATATCCTGGAATGTGATGATGAATCGGAAGGATATTTGCCTGGAAAATGTGGAGGTTAGAAACAATACAGCAAAAACTTTACGCGGTAAAGGGAGGCTCGGAACAGACTTTCGCGGTTTTCCCGCTATGTTTCGGACTTGCGAAAGCGAGGAGAACTGAAGAATTTTAGAGGGGCTAATGTACTTTCACCGATGGAAAGGGGCGCTATCCCAAGGATGCTCCCCTATGTCACCGCCTTTGTCTTTCCTAAGGGAGAGGATATCGATGATGCATGTTCCCTTCTGGGCATGAAGCTGTACCAAAGGGAGAAGGATTAAATGAAACTATCTGTAGAGGAAGAATAGAAGACTTATATTAATTTGAAGAAAAGCGGAGCATAGTCTTTCAAGAGAGTCAGAAAAGAACTCAGAGATAGGAAGAAAAGATAGAGTAGAGACGATAAGGAGAAGGTTATGAATATAGAAGAAGCAAAGAGAAATCAAAAGGACAGTGAAGCCTGCCACCAAAAGGATACCTCCGGTTGCTATCAGATTCCAGTGGAACGGCAAAGACCTCTATTTTTAATGGGGCCTCCCGGAATCGGAAAAACCGCGTATAGTGGAGCAGGTGGCGAGAGAACTGGGAATCAATCCGATTTCTTACACCATTACCCACCACACCAGACAGTCCGCCATTGGACTGCCTGTATATCTCAGAAAACAGTGCAGGGATAGAGAGGTTTCTGTTACCGAATATACCATGTCAGGAAATTGTGGCTTCCGTTTGCATGAACAGATTGAAAACCGGCATTTCCGAAGGAATCCTTTTCCTGGGATGAAATCAATGCGGTAAGTCAGGAGACTCTGGCGCCACTAATACTGCAATTCCTTCAGTACAAGACCTTCGGTATGTCATCAGGTTCCGGAGGGCTTTTCATCTTAGAACTGCAGGGCAGATCCTGCAGAATATAATAAATCTGTCCGGGACTTTGACATAGTAACCATGGACAGACTGCGAAAATCGAGATTCAGGAGGACTCTTTTCCAGCTTTTAAAAACTATGCCTATAATGCAGGGATTCATTCTGCCATTCTTTTCCTACTTGGAAATCAAGAAGGAAAATTTCTACTTTGTGAAAGCAAGATTTGGACGGAAAAAGCTTTGTTACCGCAAGAGCCTGGGAGGATCTGTCCAAAATCATGCAGGTCTACGAAGAGTCGCTATCCTTTGGAAGAAAAGCTGATGGCAGAGTATCTTGTGGATGAAGAGGTGTGGGTGACTTTGCTCTTTACTATGAGCTTTACTGCAAATACAGAGAAATCTATCATGTACCGGATATTTTTGCAGGAAAAGGAAATCAAGGATGTCAGCCTTTGTGCAGGCTTTGACGATCAGTCTGCTCTCCCTTTTGGTGGAGGCTTGCAGAATGGCTTCATCGTTACAAGCAGGAGCAAAAGAGCAGGATCATATCTCGGCCTCTAAAGAAGGGCGCGAAGGAGAAAATGCAGGAGCGCCCTTGGAAGAGTTGCTGTCGACAGGAAGAAAGAGCTCTTTGCGCAAAAGAGAAGTGGGCTAAGGAGGCGAAGAATGCTTTCCAAAGATGAAGAGAAAGCGCTTTGCCCATTTGCTAAGCAGTATTCTCAATTCTTAAAGTTATTACAGGAACATAGCCAAGCCACCGAGGAAGAGAAAGTCTGGCTAAAGACCGCTTTCCAAGAGAAGGAAGAGGCAAGAAAGAAGGATGTGGAAGAAAACGGACAAATGTTAAGCAATGCCTTTCACTCTTAGGAGAAGTCTTGGAGAGGGGCAGGAGTTATACCTCTTATCGGAACTTAGTAAGAGTAACATGCCTTGGCTTTCTTATCCGAGGTGGAATGAAACCTACTCTCAGTATAACCAGTACCTTTTATTGCAGGATCAGAAGAAGTCCTTGCAGGAAGAGCTTAGGCGCAAATGGAGCTGTAGAAGAAAAGGGAAAACAAAGCGAATCATTATACATAATTGCTCAATATATTTTATTGGTTTCATAGGAATTGCGATAAAAGCTTTTGCATTAAAATATAAAAACAAAAATTTTTGTATTTTTAGAAAATCATTAATTTAATTTATAATATTTTACAGAAGCAGCTTTTCTTATTGACGCAGAATATATAAATCGTCTAAATAAGAAGACTAGCTGCTATTTATATTTTTAAATAGAGCTATTAAAATATAGTCTAAAATCATCTTGACCTAAGAAGACAATTGAGTTAGGGGATGCTAGCATTGTGTTAGTGAGCACTAATCTATAGGCGCCTTGATGATGTCGTAAGTCATGGTCAGAAAGCTACGAGCCTTATTGTTATGAAATAAATTTTTGTTGTGTGATTTGCGTGATGTCGATCAGTCTCGCCTTTACACTGAAACGATCCAAGGCAGAACAAGGAGGAAAAATGGTAAGAAAGGGATGGAAAAATGCGGCGATTTTGACAGCGATGAGCTTTGATGCTTGCCCTACATTCCAGGCCTATGCAGTAACCGCAAGGCAGAATACAAAATGGGAGTTTTGTAGAAGAGGAAGGAAATTGGAGATTTAAGACTCGGAAGGATCCAAAGTAGAAGGATGGGTGGTAAGTAACAACGAATGGTATTACTTAGATCCCTGCAACAGGAAATCTTCGTCCGGATGGTTAAGATTATCTGACGGACAAACCTACTTTTATACTACGATTCATGACGGAAATTTCGGAAAGGCAGTAAATGGCTGGAATTGGATTGACGGCTATTGCTACTACTTTGAGACTGCTAGATAACGGACAGAACGGAATCTTGAAGACTAACGGAGAACTGCGGACGGATATTTGGTAGATGCAGCAGGGCGTTGGGGTAAATGAAAAGACCGGCCAGGCGAGTCTACGAGGCAGGAAAGGGTCTTCCTTCCTCTGAACTCGATCAGCAGGTAGCAGGTGCAGATCGTCCCATTCCTCAGGTGGCGGAGTATCCAGATCTCCGGCACACTCTGTTTCATCCGGTAGTACAGGAAGCGGAAGCCGTGGAAGTTCCTCCGCCAGCGGAAGTGGAAGCATCGAGTCGTGAGGCTCCTCATCCGGTTCCGGAAATAGCGCAGAAACAATGGCAACGCCAATACTGAAAATACTGCTAATAACAGCAGTGCCAATGCAGGAAACAATGCAAACAACGGCAGTGCTAATGTGAAAACAATGCAAGTAACAGCAGCGCTAACGCAGGAAACAATGCAAACAACGGCAGTGCCAACACCGAGAACAATGCAATAATGATTCATACCAATACGAATCAGGACTCTAATAAGCCGGAAATTAAGACTGCCGTAAATGGGAAAAGACCAAGCTGTACATACAGAGCTTGAGACTTTGTTTCTGTAGTTTTCAACGAGGGAAGCATTTCGACTATGATGTATGTAGACGGTGATAGCACATAGTTGCTTTGACCAAGTGGATGACGAAGGAAAGATTGTAAAAGTGGATCAGTACTGCAGCTTCCCTAAGACTTTGGAAGTAAAAGGAAGAAGGGAACGGAAGAAACAGTACAGACCATCACCTTAAACAGGAACGGCTACTGAGGCGGTAGAGGCGGGAAATCCGGAGGATGCACCAAAGTATCTGCTACCAGAGGAAGAGTCTAGCATTTACGATTACCACCTTGGGCCAAAAGGACAAGGAAGGAAAGGAAAAGCTCTATCCAAGCACTACCACCTTTTGACTTGACAGAAAGCCGCAAGGAAAAATTCCAAGAATGTCAGCACCCAGACTATGTAAAGCCGGTTGCCATTGATGGACAGGGAAGAGGCGTAAACGGACAGCAGCTTGTTGCGAAGTTCAGCCTTTTCGGGGAAGAGCAGACCAAGTGGTTTTAAAGGGCTATTGATAAGGTTGCTCTACTTCGTTATGACGACAATACACTTGATTAACGGAAATCTTACTTATGACCGTATCCACAGAGGCATCAAAGTATGGCACTAACGGCGTTATCACCATTCCTACTAACCAGGGAAATATGAGAAGCCACGGTTTATATTCTCTCAAACATTCATTCTTCCTATACAGAGGAAACGGTGACCATTCCCGTAGAGTTTGTAAAGGCCGCAAAGTTTAGCTAAAAGCTCAGGCCCAGAGCAACAATGCAAAGCAGGGAGAAAGAGGAGGTTTTGATGTTGTTGGGGAAAATGGCGCGACCTTCGGAAACGATCTTAAGGTCGACAATATGCAGGTTACCCTGATCTGCCGGATGGAAGCTCCCACAACCTGACTTCACATTAACGACTTCTTTAACTCATCAACTAGCTTTATTGTTTACGGAACCGGCGGAGAAGACGGAAAGAGACGGTACAATACGGATCAGGTGGGAACTTACACCTTAAAGGTTCGCATGCAGGCTATCAGGAGATGGAAACAAAGTTTGAAATCTTCCCAGGAAAGGCCGTAAATACAGAGGATTCCGATACGGAAAAGCGGCAAAGATCCGCAGCCAGAAGAAAGAGCATCGGAAGCAGTTCCCAGCACTGCGAAAGAAGGCAGACTCTGCTTTCGCAGCAACCGCCGGAAGTATCGGCAAGAAGAAAAACAGCAAGAAGAAGGCTCTGAGGTGGATAGCGCACCTCCTCTGCAACAGGAGGCGGAAGCACCCACTACGATGCCAGAGTCATTTTCAACTATGACTATACGAGTAACTGCCCTACTCTTTAAATGAGCTGGGTATGCTAAACAGTGATGCGGCGGCCAGTCGTAGAGTCAATATTTCAATACGACCATCGATGACAGTTCTCACCTCTCACAATGAGGGAGCGGAAGCTTTCTACAGCTACCGTGATTACTTAAATGCCAATGCGGAGAAGAAGAGCCGAGGAAAGCTCCTTAGCTTTAAGGACTTTATCACAGCTCAGAAGAAGGATTACAACGGACCTCTCAGGTCTTAAATGTACTGGAAGACGGACGCCTTGAGTCCTTTTACTCGACTGAGCTGGTAAAGGGAGAAAAGACTCCTGCACTTTAGCAGGAACCACTACGGAAGTAGGTGGAGAATCACCTGTACGACAGAGGATAAGGAGTACTTAAAAGGCATGTACCGCAATTACCGTGGACGACGGAGAGCAAACCTTCTGAACAGCCACAGTAAGCTGGTAGAAATTAGCCTGAGGAAAGAACCATCCTGGCACATCGTTCGCATTTAACTTCTTCAATACTCCGGAACTTTCTACTCATACTCTATCAGTGCAGGCAAGCACAGGAGATGTGGAGCTGAAGTTATGCACTCTCAAGGAGAAGGCTGATAATCTGCAATTTACCTGTAGAGGGAGAGGCATTTACCGAGAAGGATGTGGTACTTTCAGAAACTCTCGAGGAAGGAAGAATGCTTAAAGAACTTTTGTCAGCCTACAATTACACAGAAGCCAAACAGTTCTGTATTAAGCCCTGTTTATGATGCTGTGGCAGGAGGAACTTCCGGAAACGATTACTATGTTCTGGATAAGGAGAAGGGAACTACTACCTTAAAAGGCAGGGCTTTTCAAAGGAAGCAGGGAGAATACCAGTTCTTTGTGACAGTTTTAAACAGAACAAAGAGCCTTCCGGAAAGACTGATGAAGGAACATGTAGACACTCTACTAATCCCGGATGAAAATGCTAATACAGAGGACATCCTGAAACAGCAAGCTTTGAGGCGGTTAATGAGAAGGATAAGGATAAGAACTATAGAACTCTTAGCTTTTACCGGCTTAAAGAGATGAAACTTCATGCTACCTTCAAAAATATCGAAGCCGTAAGAGTAAACAGGAAGACTATAGCGAGGCGATTTGAGCGCCCTTCATATCGAAGAGAAGCAGTATATTGCAATAGCTTCCAATGGAGATGGAATTAAAACACCTTCTGCTTGGACGAAGACTGCTTTTGGTAGAGAGGGTGAAAATGAGACGTTATCGAGTTAAAGGGATAAGACCAAGAAGATTTTCAAGGTAAATCTTGCTTCCGAGAAGAACAATGCTCCCAATACAGAGAGATGTTAACGCTTTCCCGCATTGAAGGCAAAAGAAATTACTATGGCAAAAAGCTTCTAGGCAAAGTAGAAAGCTATGCGGTTCTTTTGAAGGAGATTCCAAAGAAGTACAGGCAAGCCTAGGTCAGATTGAAAGTGTGTAGTCTGAACGGAATGCCTTGGATCAGGCCAGTGCTTTTTGCAGGAGGCTTGGAAGCTTCCCGGAAAATTCCTATGCAGTGAGCGATATTGTGAGCATACGAGCAACACCAAGTCTTCAGCTCTGCAGCCCTGTACAGGAAGGCACTCAACCGTTTGTTGGTGAAGCTTTACAGACGGAGACTTAGCCTCAAACTTTGACCGGAACGGAAAGATTGTGGAAGATGCAGTAGAGGATAAGGAAATAGGCATTGCATCCATTAAAAAGACTAAGTCCTTCTTATTCGGCTCCAAGCTGGAAGTGAAGCTTTAAGGGTGCGGATCGTGAAGGCTATGGATGCTTTTGAGAAAAACAGCAGTCCGTAAGCTTAAACGGAAAGAGCCTTAACAAGGGAAGTGCACGGCGGATCCAAGGTGCAGGAAGCTACCACTTTGCATTGGACTACAGATGCGCCATACGTGGTGGTAGACCATGCTATTCTTTTCCCCGGAGGATGCTAAGGAGAAGGTAAATACCTTGTTATTGAAGCGGAGGCTATAAGAGTCTAACAGTAAAAGTTTTGACCAGGATGGAAATATTCTGAGGACGAAGGGGAGGAGGCAGCAAAGGATAATCACTTGGAAGTAGTGGAGAGAGAATCCAGAAATGGAATGAGATACTTTTGCTTTAAGCTTCCCGGAGATGAGTGAGAAGAGGCAGCAGCTTACCTTGCAAAGCTTTTCCCCAGGTGACTGTGAATGAAACAGTTTATTCGTGACTTCTACTCCCTACCGTTTATACGAAAAGCAGTATTTTGTGGATAAGAAGGACAAGAATTCTACCATAATGCAGCTCTGCCTTAACTCAGGCCGGCGGTGTGAGGATTGGGGAAAATGAAGTGGTTCTGGAGACAAGGACGAGAAACAGAGAGTATCTCTTTACAGTAGAAGCCTTAGATGCTCCCGCATTTAAGGAAGCAAGGAAGGCAGGTAGGGGAAGTGGAATTGTTCTTTACAGGAAAAGCGGCAGATATCAACTACTTAAAGAAAGAGCAGATTACTGTCACTGTAAATGGAAAGAACTTGGATAGGAAAGTTACACACTGACATAAAGAAAAATCCCGAGTCTGGGAATTATTGAACGAGGACTCTTGTAGAGCAAATCAGTTCTATATCGGAAAGGATGCCCTTTCTGCCGGAGAACACCGTCACCATCAGTTCCCCGGATTACAAGGAGCAAAGCTCAGCTTTACTTATGAGAAGTAAGTTTCGGAAATAGGAAGATAAAAATTTTGGAAAAGTTCCTGCAATGGTTTTTGCAATGGAATATGAAAAGGTTAGAAAGAAGCAGAGATTCTTTAGCTTCTTCTCCTACCTCTTCCTATCATAATATAAAGAAGGTAAATCAAAGGGTGTTTAGATGCATAAAATGAATATATATTTTTGTTGAGAAAGAGTGGAAAGGAAGCTATGGGAAAGAGACCAAGAATCAATTAACAGTCACTGACAGAAGAGGCAAGATGGGTGTCATAGAGGGCACCATATAGGACAGACCTTGACTGATACGGAGCGGGCGAGCTTTGTCCTCATGGCCATGCACTGTGCCTTCCCTTATATTGATATATTACGCTATGGCGGAAAGATTCCGGATCAGAAGGAGGAACAGCAGAGTTTTGCTGTTCCGATGCAGATACCATTATGGTATTTTAGCGCAGAAATTGTGGAAGACGAATCGAAATTCTTTATGTAGAAAAAGCAGATTAAAGCTGATCCTAGAAAACCTAGATAGAACTTAGTCCATAAGCTTTGTACAAAGTCTATGAAGAAGCTAATCCCAAACTTTAGAAGACAAAGCCGTACTTATGGAGAGTTTCTTGTCATTTCGCAATCCTCTCCGGTGTAGAAGGAGAGTTGCAGAGCTCCTTCCCTTTTCACGGTTATGATTGATGCCGAGATTTCGGATGCTGACCATATTGGAAGCCAGAATGGTGGAAATAATGGAAATGGCACCCGGATGATCTTGCACATGAAGAGAAATTGCATATTCGCTATGAATTAGTCCCTGGCGGAGCTGTCCATGAATTCGGTATCGGATTCCCGGAAGAGCTCCGCAATACCCTAGGGGCTCTTTCTTTTTGCTATAGACGTTTTTATTTCCACGTATGCTCGTAACGCTCCAGCATTTTGAAGAATCGGTTCCTTATTACTGAGGCAGATTTGCTGCCACATAATCGGAGAAAGAGGAGGCGATACGGCTAATGTCTTTAAAGCCGCCGGCGGCACGCTTTTCATCGTTCCCTTCTCATCCTCTTCCTAAAAGCTTCACAAGGCTTGCGGCACTCAGGTGGGGGAGTGGTCACACAGGCCACAGATTTATCATGTCCTCCGGACTCATCACAAAGGGAATGCTGCCAATGGAGGAGAGGAAACTTTTCATTTTCTCGATGACCTCTAGGGAAAGCCCTGCCCCGGAGTCAGGAGATAATAAGCATTTTCCAAGAAGAGAGAGTCGAGGCTGCGCCGGAAGACTCTGAACTCACATAGGGGTCCACCGCTGGGAAATCTTTGCAGAAAGGCCTAAAGCTTCCGCTTTCCATAATGGAGCGTTTGGGGAACCCACATCTGTAAGAAGCATGAGAAGGAAGCAGAGCCAGTTCCCGTAAGAATTTTCGGTTCCATTCCACCGAGTGCATAAAAGAGAAGATCCGTATCGAAGGAATTTTCATCAATGCTTTTTGCAGTCCTTTTTGCTATATTCCTTCCCATAGCCATCTCTACGGAATGTTGATCCTTCTCAGTACGGAAATCTTTGCTTTGGGATAGTCCTTTTTGATGGCTTTTTGGCATAGAGCCTCCGATGAGTCCTTCAAAACCGATAAAAAGTAAGACTTTACACTCCATTGATAGACCCTCCTTTACAAAATTCTTGTTCATTCTGTATATATATTATTTTCCAGTATACAGGAAAATGCCGGAGAAGGAAAAGAAAGGGGAAGCTCTAGAAAAAGCTACAGAAAATGAAGATGAGCGATAAAAAGAAATAATATGTTCCCTGATTATGTAAAACAACAGAGGCTGCAACTCTACATCTCTGGAAGCCTGGTCTTACCTGCAACCTCTGTCATTGAGTAATCTAGCACACCAAAAGGATGTCAACACAAGCTAATGGCTTTTTGTGCTATTGTGCTATTGTCTTTTTCTTTTATAGCTTTACAGCCTGAGAGAAAACCATGAGGATAGAGAAGTGCTATAATCCCATAGTCCTATTTAAAAAGTCCAATCATTGAAGTAGGAAAAACATGATAAAAATAAGAGAAATCATTACACTAAGAAGGAGTGTGTAATAATATGCAAAAACTCAGAGCATCATCACTCAGGAAGGCTTTAAATTAGCAGAGCTTCTACTACTATCTTCTTTCTGCTTTCAGAGAAGAACTCTCTCATGCTGCTAACACAGGAGAAAAGGGAAGACCAGTACTTCCCGTGATGGAAAAGGGAAGAGCAGAGCTGGAGCAGTGCCGAAACTTTTGTATGGAGAAATACAGAAGAAAATCGTTTCCAGGATAGTTATGACGGGATTACAGGATTGTTCTCCCCTTTGGAGAAAGAAAGGAAGGAGAATAAGAACCTGATTTATTCCTGCCTATCAGTTATTAGAAGTTATGCAGAAGAGAAGGCTGTGGAAAGGAGAAGTCTGGAAGGGACGCTTTTCAGGGACTTTGGACTTACAGGTGAGTAGAGCTTCACACATTGCTCCGGAAGTGAAAGAATATGTCATTGATGACGGAGCACTTTTCGGAAAATGAAATTGCCGAGACTGGAGTTACCGGAGGGAATCAAGCATATTGAGGCCTTGCTTTAAAGGTCGAAATCAGATTGTAACGTGCGGTTGGGTCTTCCAGCCAGTTTGGTAATGTGCACGAGCAGTCTGCCAAAAATAAGATTCATAATCTAGAGATTTCTCCGAAAGTAAAAGCTTTTGCAGCTGAGACTCCTTCGCTTTGCTTTACAACAGAAATTTCTGAATTGAAAGCCTTCATAGTAGATGGTATTTAAGTTGTGCATGTCTTCTCATGCAAAAATATCGGAGAGCAGAAGGTACGAAAGATCAGCACAAAGAAATCCAGCACTTGCAGGCTTCCCACCCATATTGCGGCAAAAGAGTCCCTTTCATGAAATTGCTATTGGCGGGAAGTGATTCTTTAGCAGCATTAAAATGATTTGTTGGCACCAAAAGCCTACTAGCTATAAGCAGTGAAGAGCTAAGTCGTGGCTGGCTGCACTCACAGGAAGCTGCAAAGTTGCTCGAAGCTGTGAGTGCAGGAGGAAGCCCTGGAAGAAAATGCAATTATGGATGCGAAAGACAGGCTGGAAAAAGGAAGCGGCGAGAGGCTGGAGTCCTACTCCGCGTCTGTATTGGAAGAGCGTGCAATAGCCAAAAGTCAAGAAAAGAGAAGATGTGAGGAAGAATCCTCCTAGTATCTTAGAGCACATAGAAAAGGCACGAGGAGTCTAATTAAAAGCTCAAGAAGTTTACGAAAAGATTCTTCCGGGAAGAAGGAAAGGGTGAAGAGAGAAGAGTGCAGGCGGAAATTCCAGGAATGCCTGGAAAACTGGAAGCACGAGGCCTTGCTTTAAAGGAAAATCCGAAGCGCTGCTCTACAGTCCGAGGGTTTTCTACTACGAGTGCAAAGATTACAGGTTTTCCGAATCCGAAGTAGGCTAGGTCGGGTGAATACAGCCAGGATTTAGTACTCCTCAGCAAAAATGCCGCAGGAGAGATTGCGGAAATCGAGAGATCAAAGGCTCAGTATCCTGAGCGAAAGACGACATTCAAAAGGCAGTGATTTGGCTACTCTCCCTAATGGCATCTGGGACGGTGAGACCTCAGTGTAAGAAGCAATGGAGCGCTGGCTTTTCCATGACTAAGCCCCTCTCATGTCTGCTGCCGGGGCAGCGCAGAGCATATTGGGAATCAGGCGCTAATGGAAATGTTCGAAGAGAGTTTCCATTCCGGAAACCGTCGTAAGAGTTTCGACAGGGCGTGTTTTCGGTAAATCGACTTCGAAAGTGCATTTACTGAAAACATCGAGATTGGTCTCACAGTGCTCCAGAAACATCCAGCTGGAAGAGGTGAATGCCCAAAACTGTAAAGCTCATTGGTGAAGCCGCCTTGCAGGCTGTCCTATTCGAGGAGATTTGTTTTCCGGAGGATAGTGAGTTGCTGTACATGAGCATTTCATGTCTCATAGAATCAGAAACCTCCGTTCCTCTACTGTAAAGAGAGGTTGTGGGAGAGAGGCCTTTTGTCCAACGTATTCGCACTCTTGTCTGCTCAAGCATTTACTCCACAGAGGGTGGGAGAAATCGAAACAATGCCTTTAAGAGTGGTCTCTAGGAAGAACTTTATATTCCCAAGAGCTGAAGAAGCTCGACCCAACAGCCTTTAACGATACGTGGATGAGAGAAGACTGTCTCACGACACGTTGCACGCCTGACTGGGGACACAGCAAAGGCTTCGAGGAAAGAAGTTAGAGCCTGTGCTTTCTTTAGAAGAGCCCGATTGGGAAAGAGGAGACAGGAGATTCGGGACAAATTAGAGAAGGAAGAGAAAGCGAAGGAAGTAAAGGAAGAGGAAAAGAAGAAGATCCTGGGTTGAAAAAGAAGAGAGAAGAGAGATCTAAGGGAAAAGAAGAGGAGAAGAAAGAAGATCGAGGAAAAGAAAGAAGATAAGAGAAAGCTGAAGAAGGAAGAAAAGAAGGAAGAGGGACAGTGCTTCCGGGGAAACAACAGGAGAGATTTACAAGAGAGAAGTTTTGGCAGTGAAATAGCGGAAGAGAGGCGACTCAGCAAAGGCGGTAAGGCAGGTCAGGCTCTTGCGAACAAAGACACCGCAGCTTTCTACGAAATGATCACATCAGCTGGCAGTAGAGTGGTGAATTTTGGTGTTTTGTTACTCAGGGAGAAGAAGCCTGAAAGATGATTGGGCGAAGATTGGTGGTCGCTGGTATCAGTCCAAAACCGGAGAGATGGGAAAGAGGATGGATTTTGAATCAGGAAGATCTTATTAATCTTACGCTTTTGGAGACGGAGGAATGTTTCTCGGCAGTGGCTTTGGATATGAGAGCGAGTGGGTACTTTGGAGAAGATGCAGCGGTATGCTATGAATCAGTGGTTTTCGAGGAGGAAAGTGTAGTAATCTCTCTCAGCGGATGGAAGCATAATACAAATCATGCAGTGCATAACGATATTAAGTAGTGATAAATATATGAGAAATAAGAAGTTAATATTTTATTTGTTTATAAAATGATTTTGCATTGTTTTGAGTGATGTCTCGATTTGATGTGATATTATGAGGTTTCAGGATTTCTGGATAGGATACTTATTTCCCAGCATGCATCGAATGCTCGAGAGGAGTATAAATCTTGAAGATGTGCTGTCGTGCGTGGGCAGAATGATGTGTACCAGCAAAGTATGAGGATCATGAAACCCTTTCCGAGTTGGGCGTGTTAGGGAGTAAGGATAAACATGGGAAGGCACACATATTGTAATTAGTAAAAATGGGGGATATATCTATCTATAACAGCTTATTATCGATGACGAGATTTGGAAAGAAGGTAGGAAAGTGAGGTAAGATATGAGATGTGCTTGTGGCAAGCCATGTGAAGTGACTTTACCACAGATGAAACCGAGCTTGGGTGATATGTTATCATTATTCGGGATGTTCCACGTCTTGACGTACTGGGTGTACGGATCTACACAGCCACGGTACCAAAGCGAGTTAGAAGAAATGGCAGAGGAGGCAAAGCTGCTATATGCAAGACATAAAGGTGCACTGGATTTCTGTAAGGTGGCATAAGTTTCTTTAGTCAAGACTACCAAAGAGATTTGGATGCAACAAAATGAGCTTGGTATCGCAGTATGGGTCTAAATGAGCGTACCTGAGCCCGCGGGTTCATGGCTGTCTTATAAAAGCTTGACCTCTCAGCGCGCGAAGTTGGGCGAGAGCGTGCTAAATCTTCAGACCCATACTGCATGATCAAACCTATTAATCTTACATCCTCGTTTGTCCTTTCATCCCTGATTGTGCGCCTTCGATAAACTGCATACCAGGAAGAGGAAGAAAATCAAATGACGGAATCACCGCCATCACTGCGCCTGCCATTTGCATGGGATACTGAGAAGCAGGTGCTGCTGCAAGGTGGAGGCAGGACCCAAAATCCATGGGCGCTTTACGGAGAGGTGTTGCTCACGACGAGGCGCCACATAAAGTCGTTCCAAGCAAAGTTGAGGTACAGAAAATGCTTTAGTGATCGCGAGCCCGTGCTTCACGATGCCAACATGATTTTTCCGAAAATCGATAGCGGTTTGCAACTGCCGTCATTATGGCTGTATACAGTCTTCCTCCGAGCGAGAGGATTGCTGCATGGTAGGTGCTGAAGGCGCTGCAGTGTTCGAACAGAGGCGGGAATACTCGTCCAGCCCCATTTTCAGACAATCAGATACTGAGGAATCGGAAGAATCTGTCCGTGCCATAAGGACGGAAAGTAGCAGAATAAAGATGGTAAGCTCTCTTGAAGAACTTTATTCTGGCAAAGGCATAACCCACATAGCGCAGGAAGAGAAGCTGTGCCACTACCGTGAATTGTCACTGTGGACAGAATCGTATGTAGAAGTAGAGTCCAGTAAAGCCAGGGAACTTGCTACTGCTGGGGTATCTGCCATGCGTGCTATACTTTTTGGGGAAAGATGGTGGTGCACCTGCATCGCTGCTCCTGGCTTTGAAAGGAGGTCACCATCCACATCGAAAGAAGATGGCATGCTCGAGACGCGCAAATAATCGAAAATGAACAAATAGCTTTCTTTTCGGAAAATTTCGATTCAGTTTTTCTCCTCCTTTCTAATAATTCACCCACTGCACCAGAGGGCTGGCATCAAGGTAATCAGCATAATTGATGGCAAAATCAAATAGAAATGGCCGCCGCATAGCCCTTATAGCCGTAATCAAAGGCCTGTTCGGTAGAAGAAGAGCATCACTCACGGTCTGGGTGGATCTCATAGGCGGGGCTTCGTTCAAAACCATCATATACACCACAGTTTCGAAAGGCGCTGAGAGATGGATGATAGCAATCATAACGAGAGAAGCAGGGAGCCGGTAGAATAGTAATCTTACATGGCTGGCGGCCTGCACCGTCAATGGCTGCGCCCGCCTCATAGTAGCTGTGGGAGACTCCCTGCATGACCAGTAGAAACGAATAATCATGTTATAGTCACCGTACATCCAAAGCCCTCACCACCAGCATAATGGCGCAAATAGCGGTTTTGAGGTTGGTCAGCCAGCCGATTCGAGGGCCGCCGAAGGAGGTGATTACAGCGTTTAAAATACCCATTTGTCTCATGACCTAGTCTGCAAACCATAAAACTGCTGGCTGCCATGGTGACGCGAGTGGTGCTTATAGGGTGCAGAAATAGATTCTCCTTTGATCTGCATTTAAAGCGGCACTACCAGAGAAAGAAAGAGACCCACCGGCACGGTCACCACCACATATTTCAGGGTATTCTAAAGCTTTCTAGGATCAAAACCTCTCTTTGTCCGACATCTAGACAGTTCTCCTGCCGACCAAGTGGGTCACATTGAACTTATTGACATCATTACAGCTTCGAACCAGGGTTTTGGATGAAGACTGGTCTCGGGAGCTATAAAATGATAAGGCTACGGTGACCGACAATAAAAACGCAGCCTGCAATCCAGTCCTTCACTTTCCAGGATGAGTCCGGCACTATTTCCCTTTGCCAATTTCTCCGCTGATTTCATATTTACTCCTTTACCCTAAAGGAAAAATATCCCGGAAGCTTTCTCCCGGGATAGTAAAGACTATTCATTCTTGGCAAGGAGATGCATCACTTCCGTCTTTAAAGCACCTGGCCTCTGCAAAGACTTTCCTCTCCGCTATAGGCCTTTTGTAAGCCTTAGATTCCATATCGTAGAGCTGTGCAGCATTCTTACATGCAGGAAGGATATGCCTTGTCTGTGTGGGCGGTATAGACTACTAAAGCATGACTTGTGCTGGACTTGGCCAAAGAGCTCCTGATTCATTTCTTGCGGAAATAACCACACCAGTATTTCCCTGAATGTCCATAGCTTCCTTACTGCTGAGCCAGATGGCAAATTCTGCTGTAGCTGCTTCTTTATTTTTACTACCTTCGTAAACCGCAAAGCCTAAACCGTTGATACAGTTGGTTTCCGATTCCGTTAAAGCTGAGAGCTCTACACAATCAATCTTATCCTTGATATTGTCGTTGGAAGCTACTCAGGAACCATATAGGATCCGGCAAAGTTCATAGCCAGCTGTCCCCTTCAAACATGGCATCTGCGGAGGTCTCTGGAAAGAGCTGCAGAGCTGGGAGAAGTTCCTTTATCAATCATATCAATCCAGCACTGAATACCTCCCTGGGTCTTGGGATCCTCATAGCCGGAAGTTTTCTTGTCTTCGCTGAGAATCCAACCGCCGTTGGCAAAAACGGTCTGATGGTACCAGGTTTGGAAGTCTGCAGGGCAGGCAAAGGGATAAACACCCTCATCCAATCCGGCTAGCTTCGATTCCTCAGCCTTAGCCACCAAGTCCTCCTTAGCTCATGTCGTTTGTGGGGTAGCACACCGGCCTCATCAAAGATTTCCTTGTTGTACCAAAGGGCATTGGTATCGAAAATCCTTAGGAACGGCGTAGTTCTTTCCGTCACGAACATGGTTGTCTACCAAAGACTCAGGAAATTATCCTTGATATCGGACTTGGCGATAGCATCGCTAAGATCGACGCCAGAATTCCCCATCCACATAGCTGTCGGTATGGAGTACATTTAACCAGAATACATCAGGAGCCTTTCCGCCTGTGGCAGCAGACCTCCAGCTTGGTCCAGTATTCTCCGCCCTTATAGGGGAGTGAGGCTGTACTTCGATACTGACATCCGGATCAGGCCTTGGTATAAGCTTCCTGCTAAGGACTCGGTCATGGCTCTTTGCTTTTTCGTCCCAGATTGCCATAGACAAGGTGGTTTTACCCTCGGCTAGCATCTCCGGAAGCGCTTTTCACCCGCTTGCTGCCTTATTTTCACCAGGAAGCCAACACAGTAGCTCCCATGGTGAATAGGGTAGCCAGTGCCAAGAGTTTTTCTGTTCTCTTTTCGTAATTTTCTCCTTTGCTCTTGCTTTATTCTTTACAAGCCTTGCAGAGGCTAATTTGCAAGCACTTGCGATGAACAATTTTTCTGAAACGAACTACAGTTTATGAAGGGGTATATACTTTATGAAGGGCATATACTTTATAAAAAGGAATGTACTGTATGAAACAGAGATACATTTTCTGAAGCGAAATGGAGCATCAAAAAGCTTCTTTCTACGGAATCCTCCGGATTAGTCTTTGGAAATGCTATATACTGCCTGCTTGGAAATCCACTTCTACAGCATATCCGTTTGCAAATGGATCTTTGCCGATATCACTTATCATCAAAATTTCATGTTTTTACAAGCTCCGCATCTCCCACATTTCATGGAAATCGCTAACGATGCGTACCCTTTCAAATGCTTCTCCCAAAGGCATTTCCTCTTCCAGTAAAAGGTCACGTCAATGCCGAGATAGCCGAGATCTCGAGACAAATAGGGAGCACCGCCGTTTAGCAGGGCGTAAAGCATATGAGTCCTCCTCCGGCAGCTTTTCCATCATCCAGGAATTACCAGACAGTCATGGTAAACGAGGTTAGAACATGGGAATGGGGATTCCGTACTTGAGGCTTCCAGCTCCCGAAGCATAAAGTCATAGGGGGCGTAATGGCAGAAGACTAGCCAGGGACAGCCCAGTCATTTACCTCTTCGGAACTTGGTAAAATGTCTTTACTCAGAAGATAACGGAAGCATTGGCAACGGTATTCATAGGAATCTTTGCGGCGCATTTTATGCCTGGGATTTGCACATTCATCTCCCTCGTTACAGGTAAAGACATCCAGATAAGCTCCATCTAAATGGATTCCCTCTCCCAAGAGTCTCTCAAAGTTTCTTCGGACATAGTAGGAGCCTGACTGGGGCAGAGGTAGGCTTGGGACCACCTGCCCATCGGGCGTGGTGAAAATGCTGCCATCGGGACTTTTTGCAGGCAAGGTCATCTTGATAGCTTTCCGCCTTCTTATGAAAATCTCTGTACTGGTCATGGATACCGAAAGAGAAAGCCCAATTCTTTCATGGTATCGGACAATTCTCGCATACCTTCCCAGCCACCGGCTTCTATGCGAGGCAGGACCCACATCCGGGTGCTTATTGTCATAGCCTGCATCTCCCAACCATCCAAAATGGAGTAAAGCTTCTCTATGCCATCCGCTTTTTAGGGCTCTCATTTCCTCTGCCCTTTTTCGGAAAGTAGTGAGGGTGGTTATTTTTATCCGGAGCATCTTTGTCAAAGAATTCCGAATCGGGCTGGACACAGGTCTTTATCCTTATGCACAAAGGGAAGCTCCCAAAAGTTTTCTTATAGAAGGATTAGCAACTTCCTTTTTCCTTTAAGGTCTTTAGCTTTGCCTTCCTCCTTGCCAGCTTTCGATAAGTCTTGAAAAAGATTGTTGCAGTTGCAATCCGATAGGAAGATAAAGCGCATAATCCGGCGATATTCCATTTGCCCAAGACTGGTTCAATACGAAACTCTATGCTAGTTTCCATGCTTCCTGCTTCATGTACCCGCCTCATAGCCCATGTTCCAAGGGCTGAGGCTTTCCCGCAAGATAGCCCCTCCATCCTTGACTTGTCCGAAAATGGGGAGGTAGGGCGCTGGCTGTACTGAAGCGTCCTCTAAAGCTGTCCTGATGAGAAGCTACATCCCAGGTAGTTTGGGAATCAGGATGCCCTGCTCCTTTGGGATAATGTTGTACTCAAGAAGAACTTTCCTTATGAAAAAGAGAAAGGTCCCGGAAAGAGGATTTTATCAATACACCTATAGGAGCCTCCGTTAAGGGAATCCATTCAAAATATACCTGCTTTGTGCTGTACTCAATCCAGACATAGGTTTCAAAGGAGAAGGAGAGCTTTCCTCTTATTATTATAGGACGAGGGGAGAATGAAATCTTTGAAAATGCTACGAATTCCTTCCCCTACACCGGTATGAATCAGTTCTATGACTCTTACTTTTAGCATCCTTAAAGTAGAGTAGAGCTTTTGTCCTGCAAGACAATATGAGGAGAAAAATCTGCCCTTGTCTCCCATTTGGTCTTTCCGGTGTCAATAGAGTACCGTAGGGTTTCTTGGTCAAATTCCAATGAAATATCTTTATAAGAAAGCTTTGATTTTTGACATATTCATACTTTCATACACTCTCAAATGCATGTTTATTTGGAAACATTATGCTATATTATAGTCCCTTTTTATATTTATTTGTTGAAATATACCACAAAATAGATTTTTGTGCAAATAGTATGCTTTAATTATACAAATATTAGGCAAAGAGAGAGGCCTAGAAAAGCCCCCTCCAATAAAAATCGAGGTGACAAGATTCGAACTTGCGACCCCCTGGTCCCAAACCAGGTGCTCTACCAAACTGAGCCACACCTCGGAGTTCTTTCCTCGAGGGAAACGAACGACATAATATTACAATAAAAGTGAATATTTTGTCAATAGAATTTTCAGAATTTTTGAGCATAAAAATTTTGAATTTGTTTATAAAAAGAGACTGTAAAAAATCTCTTTTGATTTTTACAGTCTCTTGAGGATTATTCCTCGGGAATTGCCTTTCGTACTGCATCCAGCAAAGCGTCCCTACTAAAGGTACAGTTTGCAACAGCATCAATACCAGTCCATATTTTCTTTGTTTTTCCTACTAAAGCAGGCATGGAACGTCTTTTCACATTGTCCCAGAAAGCGGAATTGCTTCCGGAGAAAACGTTTCGTTGTCCCTCTACCTTCAGAATGGTCTTCTTCTGACTATCCCACTTAACTTTAACCTTTACGGTATATCCATAGGGAACTACTTCACTTTCGCCATAGAAGGTTTTGATATAGCTGGGTTCCGTTTCTTCCTTGGGATTCTCTACCGGTTTATTTTCCTCCTTCTTTTTAGGATCTTCGGAGCGGTATCTTCCGCCTTGTCTTCATATTTCCAAATAAAGCTTTAATCTCATTTTACCCCATTGCGGATGAGCATTCTTTAAGTTAACCAAGAGACTGGGCTTTCCGCCTCTATTCCAGGAGTATGGTACTGGGGAAGCTCTTCGCCCTTTTTGTTTCTTACCAGCACAGTGTAGTCGTTGATGAAATTTCTCTTTTTGCCGGACATGGGAACATCATTATAGATAATTTGTCCTCTGGCAGCTTCTACCTGCTCTTTAGAAATTTCCTTATCCACTACTTTTTCGTCATGCCAGAATACCTCTACATGACTTGGAAGAAGATTGTCCGAAGTATTCTCCTCGTTGAGTCAGGCTTATTATCTACCGGATCCTCAATGTAGTTCCAGACATAATGAATCCTCATAGGGGTCCAATCGGAATAGCGTTTTTCCAGATTGATGATAATTCTGGCGTGACTATTTGAATCAAAAGGTTCCAGTTTTGTATAGGGAAGCTCTTCTCCTTTGCTATTTTTTATTACAACAGTAAAGTCTTCCTTTTTGTTATGTCCTTTCATTTTTGCCGGAACCTTTACACCTTTGAAAATGAGCTGTCCTCTATGTTTTTACTTCATCTAAATTATAGTTATCATCTACCACTTTTTCACCGTGCCAGTAAACCTCTACATGGGCGGGAAGAAGAGCATCATTGGCTTCTGTGCCAGAGGGAGTCGGCTTCTCAATGGTGGAAGAGGAAGTTTTATCGTCCTTTTTCGGTGTCTCCTCTTTAGGATTCTCCGGCGTTGTATCGGGTTTTGGAATGTCCGTCTTTGGTGTTTCGGGCTTAGGAGTCTCTGTTTCTTCCTTTTCTACAGGAGCATTTTCCTCGAACTTAAAGCTATACTTAACATAGCATTTGATAAGCAATGTACATGGGTGTAGTCCGGGAACTGAATACGGAAAAGAGGGCCTCAGTCTGTTGACTTCCACCTTTAGTTCCTCGCCATCCTTATTGAAGGCTTTGAGCGGTAAATTCCTTGTTGTTCCATGCTGTTTCAAACTTCTGGGAATAGAAACCCGCACATAGGAAAGCATACCTCTGTTTTTCTTCCCATTGAGCTTCGGTAAAGCTGTAGCGCTTTACCAGTCCTCCTGCCTTGGTACGAATCTCTACTTTAGCAGGAACCTGATTAGCCAGATTTTTACATTTACGCTAAAAAGTCTGGGATAAGTCCACGCCGTCTTTTTGGTAGCGAACGGTAATGGTATTTTCTCCCACAGTATTTAATGCTGTGTTATTCTCCGGGCTAATGCTAAAGCCTGCGGCCTTTGCCAAATCCCAGTTCTGGTAAATCTTATTGTTTCCCTGCTCGGTTACAGCTTCTACGATTAAATCATCAATCTTTAAAGCATCTCCCACATGGTATTCTTTCTTTGCCAAATGGGTATCCAGCGTAAAAGGAGGCGATAGGGAGGTGTCCTGACTGGTATCTACTTTTACGGTGTAAAGCTCATAGCCCCAGGAACTGAATCCCTCGTGGGGAACATTCTTTAAGGAGAAACTCCACTGGTTGGCAGCGGCATCATACTGAGATCTAGCCACTTCCTTTATCTCCGTCCATTAAGTGCATGTGGTCAATCTTTCCCTTAGCGGGAATGGTATACCGAAGTTCTCTTTATCAAGCTTAATGGTAGAGCTGTCTCCATTTGCATAATGTATGTGGATTTCTGTAGGATATTTCTTCCGAATTACATTTCTTGGCACAACGGCACAGACCATATCAATGTCTCAGGTCCTTTTGCAGGAAGTGTACTAGAACCTTCTGTCCCTCCTGATTGGGCTACCCTGTTCGGGGTAGTAGTGATGCCGTATTGGGCAAATTTCTGCCAGCTTTAACAATTTTTCTTCTCCATTCGGGAAATGCAGTTTCAAGCGAGTTACACTTAAATCCAAAGTACTTCCGCTTTGTACTGCATTAGGCCGCATGAAGAATTCCATAAACTAAAGGGAAATTCTGCTCGGCTTTTTCTTTTTGCCTGGTCTAAGGCATTTTTCCACAGCAGAGGTATGGGCGCGGAGAGTTCTTGTCGCACCTGCCAATCCGTCATAATACTTTCCGGACTTACTGTTGATGGAACTCTTCACTTCTTCTACGGAATCCAAGCCCTTTAGTCTTTCCAAAAGTTGATCTCTATACTTGGCGAAAAATATTGGAGATATCATCTTTAAAGAAACGCTTTCTGCAGAAACAATCTTTCCTTGGAAATCTCAACCTTTACGATATTTTGGTCCCTTGGTCTGAAATGAATTCCCTCTTTAGCGCTTCCGTAGTAAGTGCCGTCTGCCAGCTTATTGTCTTCCTTTGAAGCTCCGGGTTAGGGTTTTTCGGGATTTGGTGTTTCCGGATTTACTTTCTCGTTTTCTTCTTTTTCTACAGGAGCATTTTTCCTCGAACTTAAAGCTAAGGCTTAACATAGCATTTTGATAAGCGATGTCATGGGTGTAGTCCGGGAACTGAACACGGAAAAGAAGTCCTCTTCTGTTGATTTCCACCTTCAATTCGTCGCCATCCTTATTGAAGGCTTTTGCGGTAAATTCCTTGTTGTTCCATGCTGTTTCAAACTTCGGGAACAGGAACCCGCACATAGGAAAGCATACCTTGTTTTTCTTCCCATTGAGCTTCGGTAAAAGCTGGAAGCGCTTTACCAGTTCTCCCGCCTTGGTACGAATCTCTACTTTAGCAGGAACCTGATTAGCAAGATCTTTTTACGTTTACGGTAAAAAGTCTGAGATAAGTCCACGCCGCCCTTTTGGTAGCGAACAGTAATGGTATTTTCTCCCACGGTGTTTAATGTAGTGTTATTTTTCAGGGCTGACACTAAAGCCTGCGGCCTTGGCCAAATCCCAGTTCTGGTATATCTTATTGTTTCCTGCTCGGTTACAGCTTCACGATTAAATCATCAATCTTTAAAAGCATCTCCCACATGGTATTCCCTTCTTTGCCAAATGGGTATCCAGCTTAAAGGAAGCGATGGGGGAAGTATCCTGACTGGTATCTACCTTTACGGTATAAAGCTCATAGCCCCAGGAACTGAAGCCCTCATGGGGAACATTCTTTAAGGAGAAGCTCCACTGGTTGGCAGCAGCATCATACTGAGATTCTTGCAACTTCCTTATCCCCGTCCATTAGGCGCATATGGTCAATCTTTCCCTTAGCGGGAATGGTATACCGGAAGTTCTCTTTATCAAGCGTAATGGTAGAGCTGTCTCCATTTGCGTAATGTACGTTGATTTCTGTAGGATATTTCGTGAATCTCTGCTCTTGGCACAATGGCACTTACCAGGTCAATCTCCATATCCTTTTGCAGAAATGCACCAGAATTTCCTTGGTTCCTTCCTTAATAGGAGAGCCCTGAGCAGGACTGCTTGTAATACCATACTGTGCAAAGTCTTCCGGACCAACAACTTTACTTTCTCCATTTTGGAAATGAAGCTTTAAGCGAGTTGCACTAAGGTCTAAGCTCTTACCACTTTGACTGGGATTGGGACGGCTTTCAAACTCCATATAGCTAAAGGGAAATTTCTGTTGTTTCCTTCTTTTTCGCCTGGCTTAAGGCATTTTCCACTGCGGAGGTATAGGGAACGGAGAGTTCTGGTAGCCCCTGCCAATCCGTCATAGTATTTTCCACTCTTTCCCGTAACAGATTTTTACCTCTTCAACCGAATCCAGCCCTTTTACTCTTTCCAGAAGCTGATCTCTGTAGTTCGCGAAAATTCCGGCTCTGTATCATCGGTAAAAACCACGCTTTCTGCAGAGACGATTTTTCCATTTTCAATTCGAACCCTAACAATATTTGACCTTTTTCTTGAAGTGGATCCCTCCTTGAAGTTCCGAAATAAACACCGTCCATAAGACTTTGCTCCTCTTCCTTAGGAGTCTCAGGCTTCGTATCCTCCTAGGAACTTCAGGTTTCTATCTTCCTTGGGAATTTCAGGCTTCTTGTCCTCCTTGGGACTTTCAGGTTTCTTATCTTCCTTCGGCTGTCCGGCTAGTCTCTCCTTGGGCTTCTGAATCTGACTGTCGGAGCTCTTCTCTATATTCTCTTGCTTCTCGTTATCTTTCTTTTCGCTTCAGTATCTTTGGAAGGAAGTGTTGGGAAACTGTGTTTCTTCAGCGGAACCGCTTCCTGTAGAGCTGCTTCCTGTGGAACTGCTTCTGCAGGGAACGAATTCTAGAAGAGGAATCGGCTGTAGCAGATGGAATCGTTCTGCTGGCTCCTGCGACGCTTTTGGCCGCTTTCGTGCCGGGAAGCCCCTTTTCCGGCCTCGTAAACTACGGTGCCATTTAAAAGGTAGCGTCCGTTTTCGTCCAGCTGATAGCCATCCTGCTGCCGGAGACCTTTAACTCTCCCAGAGTCTTAGAATCTTCCGCTTCAAAGAAATAGCAGTAACCGTCAATCCATTGCCATCCGGTAAGTAATTTTCCGAATTGCCCATTGTGCAGAGTGTTAAGAAAAATATTTCTTTCCGTTCAAACTCAGCCATCCGGACTGGAGCTCTCCTGATTCTTTGTGGAGTAATACAGTCACCATCAGAAACAATCCATTCCTTTCGTAAGCTGTCTTCATCTTTTCCATAATACCATTTTCCGAACGGTTAAACCATTGTCCAACGGTGTTTTGCCGGGCTGGCCAAGCTGACACCGGGAGATCAGCAGTGCGGTGGCTATGGAAAGGACAGCGCATGAAAATGCCTTCCTTTTCATAAGGGTCTCCTTTCTATCTCTAAAGAGATAGTCTGTGTGATGATATGATTAGAAATGAAGAAAAACAGTTAGCTTAAATACTTAACTAACCATAAACTTATCAAGCTCCATAAATGCGATAATAGAGTTAGTTATTTCTAACCAATAAGAAACGAGACTAACCTTAGCACAGGAAAAAAGGCTAGTCAATATCAATGAGATTTAAAATAATTAATTGATAATATTTGGAATAATTATAAGAAGTATACAATGTCCAAAAAGATAAGAAAATGAATTTGTGAATAATGCAAGAAGATGGAAGAATAATAATGTCAAAAGCAACAAAAATTCAAGTGGGCTGAGGAAGATGTGGAAAGGGGGCGAATAGAATACAAAAAAATAGGGGGAAAAAGGAAGCGGAAGCGAAGGAGAAAGAGGAGGAGAAAAACGGAAGGGAAAACGGATGGGGAAGAGATGCCGAATTGGGCATGGAATAGGATTTTTCCTCAAAAAGCCATGATTTTTCTTGACTTTTTCTTTATCTCAAGCTTATATTTGTTGGGCGTGAATTTTCTCACGCCTTTCTTTATGCATACCTTTCGCAAAGGTGGTCACATAAAGGGAGCAAAAACTATTATGAAAGAGACCAAAATGCCAACATTTAACCAGCTCGTTAGAAAGGGTAGAGAGACCAGTAAGAAAAGTCCACTGCCCCTGCTCTTCAGAAAGGGTTCAACTCTTTACAGAAGAGACAGCTACGAACAGCGCTCCACAAAAGAGAGGTGTTTGACAGCCGTAAAGACTGTTACACCGAAGAAGCCGAACTCTGCTCTTCGTAAGATCGCCAGAGTACGTCTTTCCAACGGAATCGAAGTAACATCCCCACATTCCCGGAGAAGGACACAACCTTCAGGAGCACTCTGTTGTTATGATTCGTGGTGGCCGTGTTAAGGATCTTCCCGGTACACGTTATCACATCATTCGTGGTACTTTGGATACTGCAGGCGTTGCAAATCGTATGCAGGCTCGTTCCAAGTACGGCGCAAAGAGACCTAAAGGCAAAGAAGGCTTAAGCCGAAATCGTAGTTTCATTTAGAAGCATGGTTATGACGGAAAAATTTGGTCACAAAGATAGATAAGCCTGTGTCCATTTTCCGCATGAACTCAAAGAGATGGAAAACATTTTTCTAAGAGAGTACCGTTGATCTAAATCCAGTATTTAAGGAGGGAAGTAACGTGCTACGTAAAGGACATACGCTACACAGAGATGTACTGGCAGACCAATTTACAATTCCAAGATTGTAACTAAAGCTATAAACTCCATCATGTTAGATGGTAAGAAGGGTGTTGCACAGAAGATTGTTTATGGAGCATTCAGAGAGGTTGCCGCTAAGAGAGAAGGATGCTGTAAAGTATTTGAAGAAGCAATGAACACATCATGCCTGTACTTGAGGTAAAAGGCAAAGAGAGTTGGTGGTGCCACATACCAGGTACCAATGGAAGTAAAGCCTGAGAGACGCCAGACCTTGGCATTAAGATGGCTTACAGAGTTTTCCAGAAAGCGTTCTGAGAGAGACTCAGGCAGAAAGATTAGCAAATGAAATTATGGATGCAGCCAACAACACAGGTGCTGCAGTAAAGCGTAAAGAGGAGATGCATAGAATGGCTGAGGCCAATAAGGCATTTGCTCATTACAGATTCTAATAGGAGGAAAGACATTGGCTGAAAGACAGTATTCCCTTGAGCACACAAGAAATATTGGTATCATGGCGCATATTGACGCCGGTAAAACAACACTTTCCGAGCGTATCCTCTATTACACCGGTGTAAACCACAAGATTGGAGAAACCCACGAAGGTAGTGCTACCATGGACTGGATGGAGCAGGAGCAGGAGAGAGGTATCACTATCACCTCCGCTGCGACCACTCTGCCACTGGATTCCTGAGAAGGAGCACAAGAAGATTAAGGGTGCACGGAATATAGAATCAACCTTTATTGACACCCCGGGACACGTGGAGCTTTACCGTAGAGGTAGAGCGTTCTCTTCGTGTTTTGGACGGCGCAGTAGGTGTATTTGACGCAAAGAGCGGTGTAGAGCCTCAGTCTGAGGAACGTATGGCGTCAGGCAGATACCTACAATGTACCCCGTATGGCGTTCATCAACAAGATGGACGTTGTGGGAGCGGATTTCTTCCACTTGTACAGACTATCGTAGACCGTTTGGGTGAGAACTGTATCATTACTCAGGTTCCCATGGGAAGAGAAGACACCATAGGGTAATCCGATCTCTCTCGAGATGAGAGCTTACTTCTACAAGGATGACAAGGGTGAAGATATCGAGATCACAGATGTTCCTGAAGAGTTCAAGGACTTGGCTGAGGAATATCGTGAGAAGTTGGTGAAACAGATTTCCGAGTTGGATGACGACCTTATGGAGAAATATCTTGAGGAGAGTTCCGACCGAGCAGGAATTAAAGGCAGCCCTTCGTAAGCAGTACCATTGCAGGACAGGCTATTCCTTGTCTTTGCGGTACTGCTTACCGTAACAAGGTGTGCAGTAGTATGGACGCGGTTATTGATTTCTACCCGCACCTACAGACATTCCCGATATTCAGGGAGACCAATATGGATGGAGGAGCCTGACGAGACCTTCTTCCGACAATGCACCTTTCGCTGCTCTTGCCTTCAAGATTATGACTGACCCCTTCGTTGGTAAGTTAGCATATTTCCGTGTATTCCGGAACATTGAAGACCGGTTCTATGTTCTGAACTCCACAAAAGAAAAGAAGAAAAGGTTGGTCGTTTGCTGCAGATGCACGCAAACAAGAGAAACGAGTTGGATGAGGTATTCTCCGGAGATATCGCTGCAGTAGGATTTAAGCTTACTTCCACAGGAGATACCATCTGTGATGAGCAGCACCCCATCATCCTCGAGTCCATGGAATTCCCGAGCCTGTTATCTCTGTAGCTATCGAGCCTAAGACTAAAAGGCTTCTCAGGGTAAGATGGGTGAGGCTTTGGCAAAGCTTGCTGAAGAAGATCCTACCTTCCGTGTTAGAACCAACGAGGAAACAGGACAGACCATCATCCTCCGAATAGGGAGAGTTGCACCTTTGAGATTATCGTAGACCGTCTGCTTCGTGAGTTTAAGGTAGAGGCAAATGTTGGTGCTCGAGGTTGCTATAAGAGACTTTCACAAAGCCTGTTGAGGTGGAAGGAAAGCTACATTCACCAGTCCGGGTGGTTCCGGTATGTACGGACACTGTTAAGTTCGAGCCTATGGATCCAAAAGCGAGAAGAGCTTCAGTTCCAGTCTACCGTTGTGGGTGGATCTATTCTTGGGCGACACATCCCTGCCATCGAGAAGGGTATTCGTGAGCTGCTAACCCGGAGTACTTGCAGGATTCCCTGTACTGCGTGTTAATGCAAATGTTTACGACGGATCTTACCACGAGGTTGACTCTAACGAGCGTGCCTTCGAGTTTGCAGGATCCATTGCCTTCAAGAACGCTATGCGAAGGCTGATCCAATCCTTTAGAGCCTATCGAAGGCGGGAGATTACTACACCGGAAGAGTACATGGGTAACGTAATCGGAGGACGTAAACTCCCGTCTGGAAGAATCGAGAGCATGGAAGACATCCCATCGGAAAGCAGGTTAATGCCTTCGTTCCATTGGCGGAGATGTTCGGATATGCAACAGACCTTCGTTCCGAAGACCCAGGGTGAGAGCAAATTACTCTATGTTCTTCAGAGAAATATGAGAAGTGTCCATAGAAATGTTCGGGACAAGGTTCTTTCTAACATAAAAGAAGAAAGAAAAAGCCCGGATCGTTTCGGAATAGACTCTGAAAGACTTAAAAAGGAGTTAAAAAGAAGATTTAATAGGTCTTTTCTGTAGGCCTTTGACTACATGAAAAAGGCTTGCTTTCAAAGAAAAACTAATGATAAAAATCATGGTCACTAGGTTCTTTTTAGGCGAACTTGGGATGTACTGCAATTCGCATGCTATGCATGCGTTGGTGCTGGCATGATTTTGTTGTATTACATTTATTAGGGAGGGTATTGAAATGGCAAAGGCGCATTTTGAGCGAACCAAAACCACACGCTAACATCGGAACTATCGGACGTAGACCACGGTAAGACAACTCCTCACAGCTGCTATCACCAAGGTTTTAGCAGACCGTGTAGCTGGTAACACAGCAACAGACTTCGCTAACATCGATAAGGCTCCGGAAGAGAGAGAGGAATCACCATCAACACCTCTCACGTTGAGTACGAGACAGAGAAGAGACACTATGCTCACGTTGACTGCCCCCGGACACGCGGACTATGTTAAGAACATGATCACCGGTGCTGCTCAGATGGATGGAGCTATCCTCGTAGTAGCTGCTACTGACGGTGTTACGGGCTCAGACAAGAGAGCACATCCTTCTTGCTCGTCGGGTAGGTGTTCCTGCTATCGTTGTATTCCTGAACAAGTGTGACATGGTTGACGATCCAGAGCTTTGGGCTTTGTAGAGATGGAAGAGAGCTTCTTTCCGAGTATGAGTTCCCTGGAGATGACATCCCTGTAATCAGGTCCCGCATTAAAAGGCTCTTGAAGATCCGAAGTCCGGAGGGCGATAAGATCATGGAACTTATGGATGCTGTAGATAGCTATATCCCAGAGCCGGCTCGTGAGACTGATAAGCCATTCCCTTATGCCTGTTGAGGATATCTTCACCATCACAGGACGTGGAACTGTTGCTACCGGTGAGTAGAGCGTGGAGTTCTTCATGTATCTGATGAAGTTGAAATCGTTTGGAATCAACAGGAGACTCAGAAGTCCGTTATCACCGGTATCGAGATGTCTCCGTAAGCAGCTTGATGAGGCTATGGCAGGAGATAACGTTGGTCTTCTTTCTTCGTGGTATCAACTGCACCAGATCGAAAGAGGACAGGTTATCTGTAAGCCGGGTTCTGTAAAGTGCCACAGCAGTTTACCGCTCAGGTTTACGTATTAACAAAGGATGAAGGTGGACGTCATACTCCTTCTTCACCAACTACCGTCCTCAGTTCTATTTCAGAACAACTGACGTACCGAATCTGCATGCTGCCAGACGGTGTAGAGATGGTTATGCCCGGTGATAACACTGAGATGGAAGTAGATCTTATTCACCCAATCGCTAATGGAAGAGGGACTTTCGTTTGCTATCCGTGAGGGTGGAAGAACAGTAGGATCCGGAAAGAGTTGTTAAGATTCTTGGAGTAATTAGAAAGAATCTCTAAACGAATCTTTAAGAAAAGGCGTGTTTCAGTAAAGGAACACGCTTTTTGCTGTATTTTTACCTAAATTGCGTTATGATAGAAAAGTTAAAGCTGAACAAAGATAGGACCATATGGGATCTGATAATTTAGATGATGTAGAAAGAAGATGTTGTCGATCGAGAAAAATCATTTTTGAAAGAAAAGAAATCAAAGACAAAGAAAAATTGCATAAGATTCAGAAGGAGAGAAAGGATTTCCATGAGCAATCCTTTTTCGATACCCGTAATAGTACTGGTTTTGATTGTGCTGATAAAGACTCTGGAAGCCTTGGGCTTTGGGGCAGCTCCCTATCAGGAAAAGCCTAAGCTGAAAGTTAGCGCTTCTGAAAATAGTCAGCATCTGAAGTCAGAAGAGGAGACAGATCCTGTTTTGATGGAATACAATGATGATGAGCTGGAGAAATTTTTCCAAGAATACTTTTAAAGGCAAAGCTGGCTGCGGATGTGGATACCTCTACCTGTTTAAGCGGTGTGGAAAATCAAAAGTAAGGAACAGAGGGAAAGATTACAAAAAGCAACTGAAAACCCAGTCGGATATATTGAATCCTATGACAATATCAAAAACCTATGCTGTGCCGGGGAATCGGAGAGAATGAAAAGTTGATTTTCCTGCAGTATCAGGTACATTTCCGTAGGGCAAAAACTGCCCCTGCTTTTGATGTATTGCTATATGCGGGTAAACGAGCAAAATGCCTTTTGAACTTGTGGAAAATAAGACGCCGGAACAGACAAAATTTATCCATGCCTATGTACCCACAGGATGTGCAGGATTTAATTAACGTGAACTCTCAGCTCTTGGGCTCTGTCTTCAGATTCTCGACTTGCTGTACTTTATGATGCCTTCCAAACCGGAAGAATCTATACGGAGGACACGTCTAATGATTCCGAGGTTTCTCTTTTAGAGGTAAATGATGATGGGCCTGCTGCGGCTTTTGGATTCTGACAGCAGTGTATCTCTTTCTCGGGACAGAATGGAAGTAATACAGAAACGGGGATGGGGCATCGCTGGAGTAGCTTCAGAATCTTCAAACGGAGAAACTAGTGGATGTTGTTGTAGAAAATGAAAGCATTGTATCTTTCAAATAGTGATTAAGAAGGGACGCCATGAATACCAAAAGATTTTTATTATGCTTTACCGAGGAATTAATTCGCCCAGGATCCATTGGTAAATCGTTCCTCCTCTCGTCTCATGCTTTTGAATAAGGAAACAGGGGAAATAGAGCATAAGCATTTTTACGATATCCTGGATTACTTGCATCCGGGAGATTGTATGGTGCTAAATGAAACCAAGGTGATTCTGCACAGATTATACGGTGTAAAGGAAGACACCGGTGCTCAGTGGAAGTGCTTCTTCATAGAAGAGATGAGAGCATTGGGAGTGTTCATGAAACCCGGAAAAACCAAAGCCCGGAGCCAGGATTTCTTTTGGGATGGAAGGCCCAAGGCGGAAATTGTAGATATTTTGGAAGAGGGCAATCGCTTGATTCGCTTTGGAATTTAGCGGAATTTCTTTTTGAAGAGGTATTAGACAAGTTGGGAGATGCCTCTTCCCCTTTATAATACCCATAAATTGGAGGACAGAACCCGTTACAATACTGTCTATGCCAAGGAAGAGGGCTCTGCGGCTCCTACGGCAGGGACTGCATTGGACCAAAGAATTACTGAGCAGGTGAGGCCAAGGGATTGAGATTCTTCGCATTACCCTCCATGTGGGCCTTGGAACCTTTCGTCCGGTGAAAATGGAGAAGTGGAGAAGCATACATGCATTCCGAGTATTACTCCTGTGTCCCAAGAGGTGGCGGAGAAGATAGAAGCCTGCAAGCAAAGAGGAGGAAGAGTAATCTGTACTGGAACCACCTCCTGTAGAGCCCTGGAGTCCGCCGCAAGAGAAAGCGGGAAGATAGAAGCCAAGTCCGCTGGACTGACATTTCATCTATCCCGGATTTGACTTTCAAGGTGATGGATGCCTTTGATTACCAACTCCATTTGCCGGAGTCCACTTCCTGATGCTGGTGTCCGCATTGTCCAGCAGGAGAAGATTTTGCATGCCTATGAAGAGGCGTGTAAAAAAGTATCTCAGCTTTTGGGGGATGCCATGTTTATCGACTAGGAATAAGGGGAAGAATGCGTATCAATAAGTGGCTTTAGTGCCATGCGGGAATTTGTTCCAGAAGAGAGCGGACCGTTATATTTCCGAAGGCAAGCTTTTGGTAAACGGAGAGAAAGCCAGCCTTGGCATGGAAATCATGGGAAAAGAGGAGATTCTCTTTAGAGGGAAGCTTATTTCCGGAAAAAGGGACATAAGAAGGAAAAGCCCAGCTGTACTCCTGAAATACTATAAGCCAAGAGGCATTATCTGTACCACAGGAGAGAAGGACAGAGGAAAAATGTCAGTCGAGGCCATAGGCTATAAGGAAAGAATCTACCCCATCGGTCGTCTGGATAAGGACTCTGAAGGTTTACCACTTTTTGACTAACCAGAGATTTGAAATAATCAAATCAATAAAGCAGTGGCTATAAGGAAAAAGAATACATTGTTTCGGTGGATAAGCCGATTACTAAGGAATCTTTTACAGGGAAAATGTCCTCAGGGGTTTATCTTCCGGAACTGAGAGAACTACCAGACGGGCAGTACTTTGGCAGGATCCGAAGCTGCCCAAGGAGATTCAGCGAAGCAGTTCCACATTGTCTTAACGGGAGGGCTTAAACGCCATGGGATTCGAAGAATGTGCGAAGCCCTTTGGCTATAGGTGACCCGCTTAAAACGCATTCGGGTGATGATATAGAACTGGGAAAAATGAAGCCTCGGAGGAGTATGAAATCAAGAGAAGACTCAGAGCTTTTGAGGATAGTAGGGGAGTCAAGAGAATAGCAAGATAGAAGAAAATAGCAAAATAGAAGAAAAAGCGGCATGCAAGATGCCGGTAAGCTATGATAGCATAGCCCGAACAGAAGGAATTGATATCCTTAAATGGGGCGGCCAAAGCTTATTACTCAGGAGGGAGGGTGTCTCTAACTTAGAGTGTGACAGGGCCTATGATACTTTAAGCTGAACCTTGGAAGAGGAGCGGAGTGGTGCTTTCCGGAGGCACGCAAAATGTTGGCCAGTGCGGCAGCCACAGCTCCTTCCCAAGGAAAATCACGACAGTCCTACGCTTCCTTGGACGAAGACCAAGTCCATAGAGGATTTAACAAAAGCTTTTTACAGGGGCAGGAGGAATCCTTTCCTGAAATTCGACGCTTAACCATCGTTTTACATTATCAGGAGGAAAGCTTGTAAAGTTAAGTCGGGTAACCAGAGGAAACGGTAGTCTCGTGGGAGAGCTGGTTACGGAAAATGCAAAGACCTTCCAAAATTTGCCTTTGCAGATTCCTTTTAAGGGTCATCTTGTGGTTCGGGGAGGCCTTTTACTTTATTCCGATTTTGAAAAGAATCAATGAAGAACTTGGAGGAGGTTAATCAAAACCCCAAAATCTTTTCTGCCCGTTAGTCAGTTGGATCTGAAGGTGCATAAAGGAAAGAAGAAATTACGTTCTTTGTTTGATCTGGTACTTGCGGAGGAAGAGGAAAACTCCGGATTTTCTATGTGAGGAAGAGTTCCATTTCTTAACCTTGGAAGAGCAGGGCTTTTCCGTGGTACATCAAAATGGTGAATGCCGAAAATATCCAAGAGGCGGTGGCGGAATTTTCCAGGCAGATGCCAAAAAATAACCTTCCTCGATGGACTGGTGCACATACAACGATATCGCCTGGAAAGTCTGGGAAGAACCGCGAAGTTTCCCGAATGCCATTGCCTTCAAGTGGCAGGACGGAAGAGCATAAACTTCTTTCCGTGAATGGTCTCCCACAGTAGAACGGAAGCGGTGATTCGTCAGTGGCGATTTTCGGCCCGGTGGAGCTGGGTGCAGTGGTGTAGAGGCCAGCCTCCGCGTATTACTTATTGCAGTTTGGCCCTTGGCATCGGAGATCGAATCACGGTCTGCGGGCCAATATAGTTATTCCTGGTCAGGAAAATAAGACCGGATCCGGGAATTTAGAAGTTAGCATTGTCCTGCTGCCTGTCAGGAGGAAACCAGATTGTTAAGGACAAAAACCAGATGCTCTACTGCCAAAATCCCATTGCCTGCAAAGCGGATTAAACGGTTGCTATTATAGCCGGATGCTCTAAATATCGAGGGGGCTTTCGAATGACCTTGGAAAAATGGATTGGCTAGAGAGGTTTTATTCAAGAGTTCCCGGATTGCCTCCTTGGAAAAAGCATGAAAGGCGGGAAATCACTAGAGATGGAGGAGCTTTGGTCAGAGTGCTTTGATAAATCAGGAAAGAGAAACATAGAAAAGGCCCAGAAACCTACCCTTGGGCGACTGCTTTGTCTGCCAAGGGTGGGGAATCGGGTGTTAACGGAAGAATGTTGGCGGAAGCCTTTTCCCAGGATCTATAAAGCTGATGGGATTACCTCCAGGATTAAGATGCTTCAGAGTGAAAGGGATTGGTCAGTTTAGCGGACGGCATTGTAGCGTATTTAAGAGGAAGAAAATCGAAGGAATTGTTTTAGGAAGCTTCTTTCTATCTTACATTTGGAAAGGAAAAGGAGGAGGCAGGATCGGCGGAAGCATTTCATTACCGGCTCTGGCCCATCATTTTCCCCCAATCAAGAAGCTCTGGGAGGGAAATCCAGGCCGGAGAGTTGGTCACGGATTCTTCGTGTCTCAAAATACGGACTGCCAGTGCTGTGACAGCACATCCGGAGTAATGCAGAACAAAGAAATGGGAGCTGGGCATTCCGATACACTAACCATAGAGGAGAGTTCTTAAAAGCTTTTAGAGGCTAAGCCAACACCGGACAGAAAAATCAAGTGGCCGATTAAGCTAAGAACATGAAGATAGCGGCGGAAGCAGACAAGCAAAAGCAAAAAGCTGTATTGAGGAAGTAAAAAATAACTTGAGAAGCAAAAAGATAGCGTACTTACCATGGAAGGAAAGGACAGACAATGGAAAAACTGACTTATATTTTCCCACCTGGGGATAGGCATTGAAAATTACAAAACAGTATCTCTGTTTTGGTTTTCTGTGTCCTATGGCATCATTATCGGAATCGGTATGCTTCTTGGCATGTCCGTTGCTACTACAAAGTTACAGGCATGGACATAAGGTAGAGGACATTCAGGACTTTGTGATTGTGATTATTCTTGGGTAATCAGTTGAACTCTATTATATGATTTTGAGTGGGAATATGCAAAACATTTAGCAGAATTCCCAATATCAGCAGGAGAGGCTGGCGATTTATAGCGGAGTTCTGACAACCCGCCCGCCACCTGTATCGTCTTTGTAAAAAAGCTACAGTTTCTGCCTATAGCGGACTCCGGTGTCCTCAGCCTAATCTTAGGACAGGCCACCATCGCGGAGTGGGGAAACTTCTTCAATACGGAGCCTTTGGGGATGTACGGATTCTCTTTTTGGCTATGCCAGATCAAGGGAAAGCATCGTCAGTGGGGATGTTAAGCTGTAATGTACTATGGCTACAGTAGTATATTTCCGGAACTCCTATATTCAGGTCCATCCCACCTTTTTCTGTAAATGTATGGGAACTGTCAGTTTCTTTTTTATTCTAAAAGAAGAGCTACGATAGACAGATTTTCTACCCTGATACTCTATATGGTTTTTGGCCGTTTCTTTATCGAAGGTTTACGACGGATTCATGATGTTTTTGGAACCAATATTGCCGTTAGCCAGATGCTTTCTTTATTTTTGTTTGTGATTAGTAATACATGCTAAGTTCTGCTTTATGCAAAAAAGAGGAAGCATATAGTTTATAAAAGCCTTGTGCGAGATACGCTTAGATAAAACATCCCTTTGGCACATGAGGCGCTCTGATAACTAGAACACGAAATAGTACCCAGAAGATTCGGATTTGGAGGATGGCATGAAGCATCATTATAGGAACTGCAGGACACTTATAGATCATGGAAAACTTCTTTAATTCGTGCTTTGACGGGAGGAAACGGACTAAATCTAAAGGAAAAACAAAACCGTGGTATTACCATTGAATTGGGCTTTACCTGGTTTGATTTAGGATGGCACCCATTGGTGCTTGATGTGCTGGGACGCAGTTGTGTGGTGGTTTCCATTGTTTGCGGAATGGATGTAAGGTACTTTTACAGTGGGTGGCTGCTGGATAGAGCGTACTTTAGACAGAAACATTTGGATATTCTATCTCTCATGGCATTGAAACTGTATTATGGTTTAAAGCAAAAATGCAGTTGGTGGACTGAAGACTGGTTCACATAGTGAAGGAGGATATTCGGGAAGAGTTCAGGGACAATGCTGGAAAAAGCAGACCAAATCCACAAAACCAGGGCAGGTGTTGAAGCTTTGTAAAGGATTACCATTTGAAATACTGAAACTCTTCGGAAAAAGTCCGCAGCAGTCTTCAAAGGCTCCCGGCCCAGGGTGTTCAGCTTGCAGGGCTTGAACATTGGCCTGGAACCTTGATTCCAGGACCCTGGTCTGAGGGATGCTGGGAAGTCTGGCTTGGCTTCGGTGCAGATCAAGAAATGTTCCAGTTTGTGAGCAGGATGTGAGACAGGCCATGTAGGGGCAAGGTGGCTCTAGACTGACAGGACTGAAAAGGGATATTGAGAGGCTTTTTGGAAAACAGCTTTGAAATACCAAGCTTCTCGATGCAAGGTGCAGGTGCCCTCTTCCCATCAGACCATTAAAAATAGAGAGACTTGTTTCTTTCCGGCACCGGGGCTGTGCGCCTTCTTCTGGACAAGGAAGAGGCTGGAGGCCGGGAGGGAGGAACACAGTTTCTTTTCTGGAACAGGAAATGGTTTTTGCCAGGGATCCTTCCTTCTTCGATTTTATAGTCCTCTTGGGCTTCATTATTGGTGTGAGATGGTTTACAGAGTATGTGAAAGCGCTGGAAGATAAATTAACAGAAGAAGGAAAGAACACTGGGAGAAACTGTGACCCTTCCAGAGCGGGGTGGTGCAGCAAGAGTCATGAACATATTGGAAAATAAAGTTCTTCCTATTATGGGTACATGGGCGGTGGCTGAACTTCCCATACGGCGGGCTTTCCTTCCCGAGACAATCATGAACTTTCCTGGAGGAAAAATGCAAAGGAAAAACTGCAGTTCAATAAAATATCCTCCATCGGTATGGCAAAGGCGTGGGAATGCAGGGCTTCTAGAAAAAGGCAATGCAGAGGCCTTTGGTGCACAACCCTCCTACAGATATACAATGAGGGTGAACTCCTTTATCTTTTTTTTACTCAGGACTTTTGGGATAGAAAGTATCAGCAATTGGAAAAATATTTTATCAAAAGCTTGAAAATGCGGAATATTCCCTCTTCAGCAGGAAAAAGAAATCGACAGGGGCAAAGGCCAAGAAGAGGATTTCTGGAATCTTCCCAAATACCGTAGTAGAAGGGCCGGTAGTGAAGGTGGGAGAAGATCCGGAGCTCTTGTGATTTTACAAGATTTGGAAAGGTGAAGGCTTGGGTGGGCTACTTAAAAAGAGGTGCTGGGTTGTTGCTGCCTTGAAGATCTTCTCAGCAGTCCAATGTGCAAGCCATGGTTCAATAGCACGGCTGGAGAAGATCACGAAAAAAAGTCTCCCGGAGAAGCGGAGCGTGTGACAGGCCTGCAGCAAAATAAAAGGCGTAGGATGAAAAGCTACTGATTTGCATGGAATTCTAATGTGGATATCTTCTATTGAAAAGCAATTTCACTTACCTGCCGCTGGAGAAAACGCTATTACTGTATGTTTTGGAAAAGCGTTTTGCCGACTAGTACTTGCTGGAAGCTGAAATTAGGCGATGTATTGAACTTCCATACGAGTGGGAGGACTTTGAAATACTGTAAAATCTTGGGGCAGAATGGATGATTTCTCTTCTTGGAATCAAGCGATTAACTGAGCTTTGGAGAAGACCAGCAGAGGCAGAAATGGTAAGGCTCAAGGTTTTCCCGGGATTGTCATTACAGCATTCCTTTTTCCAAAATATTCTTTATATTACACTTCCTCCCACTTGCCAGTGATCGATATTACCATACGGATGGGAAAAATTGGAAGACTTTTATGAGAAGGCATCACTGTTTGATCTTTGGAACTTTACGTTTTCCAGATAGGTGCATCTTCTTCGGAGGCAAATCAAGTGGGGCGCTAATTTATAGAAGAAAAGCAATTTTTGAAAATCATAGTTAATTAGGATCAAAATCCATAAAATCAACTTGCATAGAATATCATTACTACATGTACCCACCATAGAACATGAAATCTGATTTCCTAGGCTACTTTCTCATCTCTGGGTTGATATGTATACAGAATGAATAATGGAAAGTTTGGAGACAGTTTGGTTTAATTTTACGATGAATAGTAGCTCAGAAGGTTGTAGAAATTAGTAGGGTTCAGTTTTCCATGGTCATCCAAATGTTTATGAGGGTATATGAGCTTTGGTTGGAGAAAGAACTTGGGCATAGCTTTTGAGACTTTAGGGGTCTATAACTTGGGCTTTGCTACTGATTCAACAGAAGATCTGGACATGACTGGCACTATCTCTTCCACGATTTCAGAGGCTATTGATTTCCTCAGATAAGCTGGAACAAATTCCGTTGACCAGTGAATCTGTTTTTATGACATCCAGGATGAGACACAATTTCTGCACTTCCTTTAGAATCCTTTAGACTTTGGATTTTTAGGTTGTTAATTTGTTTGACATGGGCATAATTGAGAAGAGCAACTAAGGTTCGGAGATGGTGGTTATCTGGTGCTAGTGTGATTTCCTGTACTGGCTGTAACCATTGCTTAACACACTTTCAGTAAGGATGGAGGATTATTATGGGAGGTTTACAAAGTTCAGCCTGTTAATGAGATGGTTGGTGCTCTGATCAGTGAAATCAGGACAATGTTCTTAAGGACTTAAGGGACCAGCAATTTCAAGCCTCAGGAATGTATCTTCTAAGTAGTTGTGGTATGGAGAGTTTCCTGCAGAGAGAGTGAGCAGCTTGCGCATTCCGTGGGAGGCCCTGAAAGTAGATGTAGTGCCATGCTGACAGCTTTCTCATGGACTGTGAGATCAGATGTACAGTTTATATGATCACAGTTCTCAGCCCAGATAATAAGAAAATCCAACCAGTCTATGGATACCAGCCGTTTCTCCTAGATGAAGGGTACAGAGGCATCTGCTGAAATTGAAGAAGATTTTGGGTCTAAAACCTCTGAAGACCAATGAAAATATTGAAAAGCTTAGCGCGGGATCTTATAAAAGATTGAGCAGATTGTGCATACCATTCGCCGTATTGCAGAGGGAGACTAATATTATTTTGTGTGAATGCCACCATTGAGGCGGCAAGAGCAGGAGGGCAGGAAGAGGACTGGCTGGTGGTAGCCAGTGAGGTAAGTAAACTGGCAGGAATCAGTCTAGAGGCTCTACCAATTCATTGCGATTCTGATTCGTGAAATTCGTGAAGATATTGACAGTGTTGTAAGCTCCACCAAAGAGGTAACAGAAGCTGGTGGAAGGCGTTACTCGTAATTTTAGGGCTCCAAGGCTACCTTCAGCTTGATGATAGTGAGGTGCAGACCATTGTTTCTCAGGTTGGTGAAGTATTTTAAAACTTGTAGAGCAGATTGCAGGTGGAAGCAGCATTGGCGGATTTAGCGTATCGTGGATGATCCGATGGCGATGGAATCATATCAATGGCGTAAAACGAATCTCGAGGATCAGACTGCGCCATGAAGGAAGTTACATGCCACCTTCGCCCTGGCAGGGCTCTGAAAGATCTCTCCAGGCTGCGGTATCAAGGTTTAAATAAAAAGCTAAAAAAGCTAAAAAGCTAAAAGCTAAAAAGCTAAAGCTAAATAGATCTATTGATTCATTCACTAAAAGGGCTCCCGGATTTTCGGAGCCCTTTTAAATAACCTCCTTGCAAGCCAAAATCTCTCTTTAGACGAGAATAAAGAGCTTCTATAAAAATTCTATATATGTGATAAAATTCACAATAAAAACTGTATACTATATAAAAATTTGTGATTTTTCGCTTTTCAATTAGGCAATATCATACAATATCCCTCAATGAGTATATTTAGTAAATGATTACTAGAAAATTTACAATAGTGTCCGGAAAGTGCACCAAGTAAAGCAATAGATAAAATATAACAATATATATTTCAATGTAGAAAAGATGCTATGAATGTCTTGCAGGATCTAATTGGAAAGACACACATTTCTTTGGAGCTTTCTGTTGATTTTTTCTCTGTGGAACAGTATTTATTACACGATTCGACTGCGCTTTATTCTTCGAACCTTGGAGAGGATTCAAGTTGGTATTCAGCACTTCTCTCCCTATGAAGGGTGAGAAACATAGAAAAGGTAGAAATGTCCCCATTCAGGCTATTGCCACAACTATCGCCACTAGGTAGGAACAGTAATTTGCTTGATGCAGCTACAGCTTCATGTAAGTGGTGGACCAGGCTGATCTTGGATGTGGCTTTCCGCATTCTTCGGAATGGCGTACGAACTATGGAGAGGCGGTATCTCAGGCTTATAAGGAAGGAGAAGGACGGAGATATAACCGGAGGTCCTGTTTGTATTACATCTCGTCAGGGCGTTTCCGACTTGGAAAGGCTTTAGCTTGGAACTCTTTTGCTATCTTTATCATTTCTAGCATTGGGCTAGCATGGGTAACATGGTTACAAGTCCAACTCCATCGGAGCTGCTTTTGAGGAAGCCTACATGTTTTAAATGTTGAGATTCCTCCTATTGCCATCGGAATCTTTGTGGCAGTGATTGCTGGCTTTCATTTCTTCAGCGTGCCAGAGACTGGCCTCCGTAGAGAAGGTTGTACCGATTTGATAATGGCCGGCATTTATATCTTAGGTGTTGTTATTTTATTCTGATACGTACTGCGCTCTCCTCGCTTCGCACTGGCTGCATCTGTCTCGGAGCCTTTAATCCTCTCAGGCAGTAACCGGAGCGGCTTTGGGAATTACCATTCGATCAGGGCTATCCGTCTCGGTGTGGCTAGAGGGCTTTTCTCCTAATGAAGCAGGATGATCTACTCCTCGGTGCTCTCTATGCAAGAGCAGCGCAGACAGCCCGGATGCTCCAGCTTTGTGCTATGGTTTCCGTATTTAATGATACCTTCGTTGTGTTGGACTCTCACTGCATTGGTTTATCCTGACCAGCAGCGGCATCTACGGACAGTTGGATCCTGCAACCCAGAAACCATTGTATACCGGTATTGCGCCTTTTAACCCAGAGAGCTTTGTGGCGGGTTTTGGAAGCTTTGGACATTTCTTTGTAGCGATTTGTCTCTTCTTCTGCCTTCTCCACCACCGTTTTGGGATGGCATTTCTTCGGCGCTGTATGCGTGTACAGTACTTGTTTGGAAGAAGGCTATTGCAGCATATTCCTTTAATCGTTGTTGGCATGTATCATTGTATGAACAACCAGCAAAGGTGGATCTTGTTTGGGATAAGGGCAGATTTCTTCTAACGGTTTTAATGGTTATTCCAAATGTAATGGCCTTTGCTTATGCTGGCTTCCACAGTAAAGAAATTTAAGTGAAAAAGTAGAAGAGTCGATCAGTAGAAAAGTAAAACAGTAAAACAGTAGAAACGCAAAAAAATAGACAAGGAAAAATTAGAAGCGGATGCATGGTTTCAAAAGCTTCCTGCCGTGGCATAAGTTCATCCTATGTCGTTTTTGTTCGCAATGCGCCTAGCGGCGCACGTTTCTAACAGGTTAAGTCCCGAATCCGCGGTATTAGGAAGGATATAGCCGAAGGCAAGGGTGTCGAGGGTGACCTCGAATCGAAGGAAGCTGGATTATGGGGAAGATGCTGCTCAGCAGTCTCTCTGGTCTGGCAGACAGAAGTCTCATGAGATGCATGAGGATAAGACTGCCAAGACAAGCCAAGGTCAATAACTACACGGAATCATGCATGATAGATGAGGCAGATATATGGAGAGAAAGAAACGTGTGGTACCCTAGGGAGGTCTGTACAGAGTATGCCTCGAAAGGGGTAACCATTGTCCAAAGCAATGCTGAACACACAGAAGTCAACAGAAGGGTCATATGATGATCGAGACAAAGGACCGAATCAGTAGGGTCTCAAATATGACTGAGAAAGGAGGGCGACTGGTTATGTGAGAAAACGTGAAAACAATGGCTGTTCGCCAAAGAGAGATAGTGCGGAACATGAAGGGTATGCAGCGCGTAGGTCATTCAATGCGATATGGAAAAGAAAGGCGGTGCACAGCTGAAGCTCTGCCGACGTGATACTGCATAAGATAACTGACAGAGCGTATAAAGAGGTGAAGGCAAACAAGAGCACCTGGGATTGATGTGACCATCGAAGGCACTTCCTTATCAGGAACATCAACGAGGTTAACTAACCGTATCTATCAACAGGCGCCGCCATTACTCCCAATGAACAAGGTTGATTCCCGTGGATGGTGGTGTGTGCGAAAAGCAGCATACCAACAGTGATAGACGTACACTTCAACAGGCGATAATACAACAGTTGATTCAATCTATGAGCCGCTTTTTACAGACGGCAGCTACGGTTACCATCCAAACAGAGAGACGCAAAGGCAATACTTAAGATTAGAAATTGCATGAACAGGGCTACACATATGCGGTAGTTCTAGATTTATCGAAATATTTCGATACAATCAACCACAGTTATCAACCTTCTGAGGAAAATGTAAAGATAGACAGTAATGATTGCAACTTATCAGAAATTGTCTGAAAAGTAGCGTAATGGAAAATGGGTGGTTATTGAAACAGAGGGTCGCCACAGGAGATTTGTCCTTTGTCGCGAATATCTGCCTCAATATGAGTTCGACTGGGGTTTTGAAAGTGTCCCACATGCATAATTGTGCAGATGACATAGGCAGCTTCTTGCGAAAAGCAGAAAGGCATCAGAGACTCTTAGAGAGCAGTACGAGGGGTATCTTGAGGCTGAAACTTACAGTGAATCAAGGAAAAGCCATACTGTCGGTATGTTACAATCAAGAAATTTTAGAATTCTTGGCTTTGCAATAGGAAGGAACAGAAGTAACATAACCAATAGAGTTCATGCAGATCTTGGAGACAAGTCGAAACAGGAAAACTATTCCATGGCGCTGTCAGTCAATCAAAACCGAAACCTAGAAAGAATCAAAGGTATACGCAAGAGGTGACAACTACTATGGAATAACAAATATATGAAGAGCAACATATGAATGATATCAACAGATGGCTCTATCACAGAATACGTATATGTGTGTATGAAACAATGGAAATGTGTGCAGACAGATACTGAAACCTGAGGGTCATGGGGTTCCTCAAGACCTAGGGTGGAGAAAACAGCAGAGCAGCAGACGAGGCTATTGGTTTTTAACACATACAGTTGTATCATTAACATGGCAATGACAAAAGAAAAGACTGATAAACCCAGTGGCTTTACGATTTAGCCACAGCCCTATCAGTCTGTGCGTCAACTATTGAAAGCGCTGTATAGAGAACCGTGCGTACAGTGCCAGCAGGAAGACGGCGGTTGGTCGCCGCCTCCTAAATCATAAAGATGAGGAACTCTCAAAAGACTCTCAAAATGGAACTCTCAAAAATGGAGCTCTCAAATGGAACTCTCAAAAATGGAACCCTCTAAGTGGGATCTCTTGCAAAAGAAAAAAAGTGCTGAAGAGCAGCACCTTTAACTTTATCTCATTTGGCTATTCAGACTTTCATCTAGGAGTGATTTCATTATACACACAGGCTATAGTGCTTTGGCAATTGAACAATCGGATAAACGAAGAGACTTATAAAGCATCTATGGATGATGAATCAGTGCTTTATGAAGAAAAAAAGAAATAGGAAAATTGGGACGAAGAAGATATGATAAATTGATATAGAAAAATGACAATATAAATTTTGAAAAGAAAAAAAAACAGTCTATGGTATTCAAGGAAAAAGCAAGAGAAATGGTTAAGAATTAAATATATTGTAGAAAATATAGAAAAAATAATATATAAATTGATTTTTGTTAGTGCTCCCATAATGACTGTTGGAAATACTGTCAAAGCGCAGAATAAGGTACATGCAGAGAGGCAATACCGAAGAGGCAAGTTGACAACAATGAATGCCGGGTAAAAAGGATGAGTGTACTAGGGACTCCTGAATCTAGAAAGAAACAGGGGATGCGAGATTTCTCAGCGAGCCTGTTTTGTGTTCAGAAGGAAAGAAATACAGCCTTGGTGATTGTACCAACCACTGGTAAAGAGAATGTTCCAAAGTATCCAGCATTAAGATTGAAATCGACTATAGAGGAATTTCCTTTATGAATATTCTCAAGGCAGTGCGGGATATGGTTCACATGGGAGAAGATTTTGACCCATCCTCTAGGTGGCTCTACTCAAACAGTAAAACCCATATAGATCCGTTCTTTTGGACCCAAGACCCGGAGGAAGGCTTTGATATGATTCATGGATTTGGTTGAATATGCCTACTTGTTACCTGTGAAAGTTTGAAGTGAGAGAAATTCACGGAGAAAAGATTGCAAAAGACTTCAGACTCTGGATTGGACCTTATAGATGGTTAGTCCCTTGTGTGCATTAAGCGGATGGAGAGATGCTGGGATTAACTGTGACGTTATATAAACATTCAAGGAGAATGGGAAGTGAGCTGGAATTAGATTAAGATTTTCATCAGTGACATCAGTTTACCGAGAAAACAGAAATTAAAGACCATTCTCATGTATATTGAAAAAGAACTGAGCGAAGTTTTCTGTCAGAAGGAAAGATTAAAGGGGAAGTGGAATTTGGTGTGGCAGGAGCCTGGTGAATCTGTTCGTATCCTGCAGTTAAGGATGTGATTGAGCCAAATGAAGTTGAAGGAAGGCGGCGTATTCCCAGGTGCTCCTGTAGATACCATGGAAGTTCCAGGAAAAGACCTATTGCTTAAAGGAATATTATTTTATGGGATAATTTAGTTTCAGGAGGAGTCATCGATATGTGCGGACTTGGAGCAAGTATACTCCAGCTCTCCAGACAGTAAACTTAATATATGTGTTGCAGCCTGTGGGGCAAGGGCTCATGATTACAAACGAACTGTTGGCGGACTTCAAGACAGCAACATTTATGTGGAAAACCCAGAGAGCTTACTCGGATGAGACCAGGTATGGACAGCAGATCTGATGGAAGGTGCTGCTGCGTTCCCCGATCTTCCAAGGTAGGATGTAGATACTTCAGTCTCAGGATTACTGCACTTGACACTTATGTTTGCAGCGTAGATTAGAAGAGATTCTTCCTCATCTGTATCAAGCAGTCTATGGACGGTGCTATCATTTCAAAGGAAACGCTGTAATCGCAGTAGAGGCAAGCTACGTACACGAGAACAACCCTGTTTAGAAGATCTTTTCGGAGCATGGAAAGACCATCAACTTCGTGGCACATATCATTGCAATGAGAACGTATACCTTGCGGATGAGGCGTTCTTCCAACCAAAACCGCTAAACTTTCAGATGCTTCACTTAGATGCAGTTATCATTGCTGAGGAAGGTTTCCATTAACCGGATACAGACTTAATCATGAACTGTAAGAAGATTGAAGCTTGAGGCATAAGCGAGACCCGTAATGTCTAGATGGTACGCAGGGAAAGAGACGAAGAGTCAGTCCTTGGCAGATGCGGATGTAGCAGCAAATGCTTTAGTACCAGTGGAGAAATCTAACCAGCTGATTACTCTTCAAAGGTGGATAAAGGGTAATCGAACTCTGGATTACATATTGACCAAGATTGCGGGAGCTAGTGATACTACAGTGAAGGCGGCAGTTCCTTGGAAGTAGAGATTCAGGTTATTACCGGTGCTACCTCTGAGGTTGAAAACTTTAATAAGCTGAGTGCAAGATAAGAGGAGAAAATGGGAGAAAATTAAGGTTGTACAATATATTAACCAGTTCTTCAACTCAGGTCGGTGGAGGATAAGGCAGATTATCAATGGGTACTCCATGAGGACCAATGGACCCGGACTTTTCAGCAGGCCTTTGGAATGATCGTGGGAACCATCGTTTGCGGAGATAGCTATTTCGGTGAGAGCTACGATAAGGTAAAGCCGGGTGCAAAAGAGGTTTCTGAGTTAAGCCTGATCTTTTGTAGCAGGTCCTGCATTTTCTTGCCAGCCGTTACGGATTTGCTTGTTTACTATTGCTGCAACCAGTTCAGGGCTTGTATCCCTGTTGTTACAGGTATGTATGTTGAGGGCCGGAGCTGACGAAGCAAGAGCAAGATTTATATCGTTTCTACTAAGAACAGTGCTGCAGGTATGAAGATGCAGTACAAAGAAGATGGCACCTCTTGGCTTGAAGCTTGCCAGGAGAGAAGATTGGGTTCCTCAAGGAAGGGCTACAGGAATCGTGTAAACTTCTTCGAAGGAAAGAAGAGGATCAAAGCGTGCTGTTAAGATGCTTTGCTTAAAGATTGCAGGAAGGAATTCTGCAACAGAGTATCAATGCCTTCTTTCGACCCAAATGTTCCTCAATACCTGCTAGGATATGTCTAAGGCAACCATTCTTTAGTAACTTCCAGCAGTATTGTTCCAAAATCCGGATCCACATCGGAGTCTTCAATGCTACTCGTTACGGTGGTACAACATTGCAGGGTAAATGATTTAACAGCAGAAACCTATGAGACAGCTCACATTATGGATATGACCTAGCTATACGAACCAGGATTCCTGACGAGTATTACCAGTTGATGTTCTTAAATTTAGAGAGGAAGGAAGATCAGAGCTCTGCAAATTACTTCTATTCCACTGTTGGTAACTGATTCAGTGACTACCAAAGAAGTTTGCTGAAATCGGTGCAAAGCAAGAGGACCATGTGGTACGGTCATTGCCCACCAGCACGTAGGAACCTGTACACGTTGCGGTGCAACAATGGTTCAAAGGTATCAGGGCAACAGGTATTCCGGTAGCGCACATCTGTGCAGTAGCACTATCTCTATGACGGTAGGTTGCTAACCGTATCGTTCCGGCTGTGCTGTTCTGCACCGCCAGAGTGGCGCAAGCTGGAAGAGAAGGCTCTGAGGAAAGGTTGTGGAGAAGTCTTACAGGCTACTGCAGAGTATCCGATGGACTATTTCAAGTAATTAAAGTGCACAGATTCTTCGGGGCGGGGCCCCTGCTCCGAAGAATATTCTCAAGAGTTTTTCAAAAAAATAAAAACATTTATAGAAAAACATATCTCTTGAAAAATATTGTCTTTAACAACATAGAGGCAGAATTCAGCTAGATTGATATAAGAGCAACTTTGGATATCTACAAAATGAGGCTTGTCTCTATTTTGCAAGAAACATAAATATCACTGAGGAGAATCATGTCTAAGGTTTATGACGTGCTGATTTTGGGCGCAGGTCCCAGGAGGATTAGCAGCAGGATTGTACACCAGGAGAGCAAGACTTACTTTGATTATGAAGGGACAGGATGTGGACAGATTGCTATTACAGACTCTGTTGAGAACTACCCGGACGGATTGTGGGGAGATCGGGACCTCTTTGATTAAGAGAATGACCGAGCAGGCTGAGTATTTGGTTTGTGATGGGTACGATACTATTAAGTCTGTATGGTGGAGGGTGGTTAAAGAGGGTTATCGGTAGCGGAGACTTATGAGGGAAGACTAATCTGCTTCTGTGCGAATCTCGTCCTATCGGATGGGGGTGAGAAGGAGTTCTTTGGAAGGGTGTTTTACTGTGCGACCTGTGATGCGAATTTCTTTGAAGATCCTATTTTTCGTAGTAGGTGGGAGTCTGCTGTAGAAGAGGGCTATGTGACCGTTTGGTTTAAGCTCCGTCTTACCTGATTCACAGAAGACATGGGTTAAGAGCTGCAAAGTTCTATCGGAAAGGCTTTTCAGAATAAGTTCCATATTATGTGGGATACCTGTTGTTTAGGAGGTTTCCGGTGATGATATTCTTAAAGAAAGATTAGGGTTAAGAATGTGGTTACAGTGAGGAGCAGGTTTTTGAGGCCAGTGAAGAGGACGGATGTTCGGTATATTCGGTTTTATCGGAAATTCTGACTGAAGTTCCAGGAAACCAATCTGGAGATTGATGAGGGGGATATATTCCACTGATGAATATATGCCTGTGTCAAGGTATTCGTTGGTGATGTTCTAAAGGAGTCTTGAGACAGGTTGTTATGATGCGGATGATTTGTGCAAGGGCAGGTGGAGAAATATATTAATGAGAATATATAAAGGATGATGTTAGAAGTTGATAGAATACATTTGAGGAAGTGTTAAAGGCTTAAGGTTATGTATTTGTGGGTTTTTTTGGTGATGGATTGTTCTTTGTTGAAGCTCTTATGCCTTCGTTCATTCTTTAGCTGATAAGTATGAAGGAAGTTGAAGTTTACTTCCTTAAATACTACCAAGGCTAGAAGATTGGCTATCGGCCAGAAGATTTTGTGCTTCTACGTTATGGCTATTTATAAGATGGACTGGAAGGTGGAAAGTTGGTTAAGGATGATGCAACAGAAGAGCTATTCAGAAGATGGTGGAGAAGTTATGTTGCTTTAAATCTGTAATTTAAGGACTGTTGTACTGTTGGGTGGTGTTTTTGGGGGTTTTTTTGTGTTGGTGTTGGTGTTTTATTTGGCGAGGTGGTACGATATATATTTTTAAAGAAAGGAAAAGATGGCTATTTTAAAAGGGTTAAAAAGTTATCATCATCAGTGACCGTGACGGTGTACCAGGACACCACTATTCAGGCTTGTGTGAGAGACCGCCAGCGGAGAAGTTGTATACTTCTACCAGGTGCTTCGTTTGAACAGCGCAAGGCGCAATGGACTTGGAAAAGTCAAAAAGCGAGTAAAGTTTTGCTGATAAGTTCGGACCAGAGGAATCTGAAGTTTATTTGTACTTAGCGCTGCTGAGGAGGGCTGGGACTTGCAGCTGAGACCACGTTACAGCAGGAATCACATTGACCCATTGACTGGGGTCCAGCTTGGACTCACGGTATATCATTTGTAGACCCAGGTTGAAGGAAGAGTTTGACGAAACTGTTTACAGACCAGGTTAGTATGATGGAAATGGTTTTAGACGTAGACGATATTGTCAACAGAATAGACGGTGTCGCTCTGAATATTAAAGTACCTTTAAAACCGGGGGCTTTTATGGGCTCACTGAAGTTCTTTTTGAAAAAGTACAAAAAGAAAAGAACTATCTTTTCTTTAGTCGATTTGTAAAATAACAATTCGTCATATAGGGTGATCAAAATGAATGATGTCATTAAAGGGTTCGGATATTGTTTGGCATATACTGACAATGCTGCAGCATATTGGCTCTACCATCGATACAGGAAAGATAAATCCTGATGGAAATTCTTAAAGATGGGAAAGCATGTTCGCAGTTTTGAGGATTGTGTAGCGTACTGGCCAAACCAGGTATACATCAAACAAGAATCAGGGGATTTACTTGGGTGATTCCCATGGCACAAGAAAGGTAGAGAATGCCAATCGTTACGGCCATTTGGTAGATTATGCCTGAACGAGTTCCTTCTTTTGGCACAGGCTTGTGACTCTTCGAGGTTTTCCTCCTGGACAAGGACTTCGTATCAGCAAACAAGGGAGAGCTTGCTAGGATCCTGTGATTACAGAGGCTATTTGGCAAAGAGTTCAGGAGGCGTTGAGAACTCCGTAATCAAAGTTGTAGATGCCCATGAAGCAGAACCTCTTTCTTTGAAGAGGAAGCTGGTAGGCTGTGTAAAAAGAGAGCCCGCAGTGACATCGATGTGAACCTCTGCAGAGAGGTTATGGAGAACCTGATGAATAAGGCAAGCTCCGTTTGGCTGTTCTTCACTCATGAAATCCTCAATATAGACCACTTTCCATTATGAATATATTATCGACTATTTCGAGGAAGCCTGCGGAGATATAAACCAGAGGTGGCGGAAACATGAGGCTGTAGCTGAGATTGCAGGACTGGATAATGCTACCGGTTCCGATGCAGGAAACTCTGTGCAGGACCTTCTCACACGCTATGATTGAGGCTGCTTCTTTGGTAAAGGCCGGAGCTTTCCATGCCGTACTTGTTATCCGGTGGTGGTTGCGTACCGAGCTTGCTATGAACGGAAAAGACCATGTGAAGAAAACTGTAGCGGGGATTGCTTGGCATCTTCATTGTTGTTTCTGAAAATGACGGTGTTTCCAATTAACCTGGATGTCAATGGAGACATACCGTTGGAACAGGTGCTGCACACAGAATGTTATCGGTTCCTTGGTGAAACAGTCCTTTGGAGAGGCAGGCTTACAGTAAATGATGTGGATGAACCTCCGGAGATGCAGAATGCAGATATTACCAAGCCTGCCACGGAGCCGGAGACATTCCTGTAACAAACTATAAGATGATTACTGCTCTTGCTGTTAAGAAGGGATGGCTTGAGAAGGCTGATTTGGCAAGTTCTGTGAGGAGAAGGCCCACCAGTAGGATATGCTCCAACCAGGGTCATATTCCTTCCAGTGTTCACTATGGTTGCTAAAGAAAGCATTGAAAGGAGACATGGAGAGAGTTATGATTATCAGAAAGGGATCTCTTTCCTTGGTCTTGACAAACCTCTTTGACAGTGTTTCCTTCACAGTTAGAAAAATACAGGAAAGGGACAGAGGGCGGAGCAGTTTTCGAAGAAAATCCGTTCATGATTGTAGCAGCGAGTCCATGAAGGAATTTGCACAGTCTATTTTAGACGCATAGAAGAAAAGGGTGGGGAATTATGGCTAAAGAAATGAAAGAGCTCATTGCGGATACCTTTTGGCCTATGGCGGAAGGTTTGAAACAGGCTCTTTGCGAAGAGGCAAGGTGCTTTAGTGTGGGCTCAGAGCATGGGAGAGAAAATTCCACCATGAGAGGCTGCAGTGGATGCGGCTAGGGATGGGGTGGATGTACTCTACATCAGTTCTTTGAAGAATGATGCAGTAGAAACTCTTACTTAGTGGACAATGATAGAAGAGGGACACGATAAGATGGATGCTCTTTTAAAGGAGAATAAGATTGACGAATTGCAGTAACCATGCTATCCACTTCCCATCAGTGTATCCACTGTAGGAGAACTCATTCTCCTGCTTTTGGTAAGGAAATGTTTATTGCGGCACTTCCACGAGAGACCTCCAAGTACGAATCCGTAATGAAGGAATGGTAAAGAATGCCCTTTACGAATCATCACAGCCAAGGCATGCAGCATTCAGGAGCCAACTGTGGAAGGCATCTTAAATGTGGACAGTGCAAGACAGGCGGAGAAGGCTTTGAAGAGATTACAGTCTAACAACTATCCTCTTCCATTTTGCAGTCTCCTCTAGATCCGACCAGCGGAGCTGTACTTCGTGAAACGACGTTCTTCGAGGGCAACGGATGTGTTGGTATATGATTATAACGGAAATGTATTATCTGAATGCTCTCTTCCTTTAATAGGAGGATCCTTCAGAAACGAGCTATGGCTGGTCCCGGAGATCGAGTGAGAACTATAACCAGTTGGTGATGATTTGTTTTCCGACTTCAGAACACCAGTTTTGTAAATGCTTCGTTTTGCAAGAGACCAGTTCAGGAAATGTATTCTCCACACGTATCCAAGGAGGAGTTTGCACTGGCAAAGAAGGCGGGCTTGATTCCGGCTTCTTGTAAAGTTAGAGGCAAAATAAGACCGAAGGGCGAGGAGAGTCTGTTCCTATGCCTGAAGGAGTTGTTACCGCAGCGGTATACGGCATCGAGAGTAACCGACCTTGATGATGCAGTGCTGTGGTTCTTTGGAAAAGAAAAGATTTATGCAGTCGGAATGGGCTGTACCAGGGCCGATTATCCGCGTTTCTGAAAAGCAATTAGAAGTCAGAAGAAATCTTAAGAGCAAAGGGCACACATCTCTTATCGCAGAGAACCGGATCTTTGTTTATAGGATATCTCTTATGGAAAGCTTGCGGATAAGGATACATCCGGAATCCTCGAGGCAATAAAAGAAGATAAGTGCGGCTGCGAGGCTGCAAAACATCCTCGGCAGCTACGCTGCACCCACAAGGTGATGATGTGTCTTTAGTATTTGTTATAAATTAAGGAAAAATCAGAAATCCACCAGCCTTCCTCCTTTCCGATTTCAGGTAAAATAGGAGAAATACTTTCTGTATAAGGAGTAGAGTATGAGAAGAAAACATCGATTCCCCTTTTGGCTTCGGCTATGGTTTTGGGGATGAGTTTGACAGCATTTGCAGGAACATGGAAAAGCAATGCTACCGGTTGGTGGTGAAAATGCGGATGGAAGCTATCTTACCGGCTGGAACTGGGTGGATGGGCAACGACGACGGTATTGCCGAGTCCTATTATTTTCAAAATGACGGATACCTTCTGACCAATACAACGGTGGAGGGCTGTCAGGTGACGGAGACGGTGCCTGGGTGGTAAATGGAGCCAAAGCTGAGCTTCAAAGGGCTGCCAGAGGCTCTCCGCAGGAAAGCGACACCGTGCACGCACGAAAGCGATACAGTATTTTCGGATCCAGGTTCAAGAGAATTTCAGCAACAGAGAATGCCTTTTCTGATGCCACCTCAAGTTGTTAGGGACTTTGAGGGGTAGAGCTAGCTTATCATACAACTACCATGACTATGGGCAGCAAAACTTCATGGATCAACTTCCGGAAATACCAAAGGCAAACAGGGGTAAGCGTTACACTGCGTTATGCTGACACGCCGAGGAAATGATCCGGAGCGTCACTTCGATCGAGTAGCTGGACAGGAAGCCCATTACTACGGCTATAATGTAACAGCGCACGGCCGGAGACCGATGCCAGCCACCAGGCTTGCCAGTCGTTTTGCTTCCTTTATATAAAGAGACTCCGTGGATAACTGGGTCATCGGGAATGAGATAAACTATCCCACATGTATGGAATTTTACTCCCTCACAGCTTGGCATCAGCCTATGCGGACCAGTGTGCCCATGCTTTCCGCATTTGGTACCCCAGCACATCAAGCAAGAATAACTCTGTAATGTTACATCCTTTGACTATGTGTGAGACAGAGCATTTCTCCGTCCGCAGGCTACTACAAGGCAAGGACTTACTACGTTTGTTAAACGACTTGGATTGCGGGGATATCGCTGCGCCGTATTGGCAGCAACCTATCCGGAAGGACTGGCGAATCTGAACTTTGAGGATGACGGCTGAAGGCAACAAACGGCGAGAATTCGTGATTATCAATATGAAGAACTTGAAATGTTCTCACAGATTATTTCACAAGCCAGAGTACCTATACTCAAGCGGTAAGGTAAGACACCTGATGATGCTTTCTGAGCAGGGCTTCTAATGCCACAAACGAGGATCTGCAGGCAGACCAGATCGCCCAGGCTGATGACATTGCCAAGAACAATCCTTATGTGGAAGGCCTTCTTCCCTGGCCCAGAGATGTATGACCAGCCCGGGAGATGCACAATGTGGAGGGTGCGTTACAGGAAATGCACTTCCAGTTGAGTTAAGGATGCCTACTGCGCAGGGCGGAAGACGCAGAAAGGCCTATTCTAGGTGTATAAGAGCTTTGCGGTGAGAAACATATACAGAAGGCTAGACAGTAGAGAAACATGCTGGACAGATTCCGGTCAGCCAGTTTTGATGAATGTGATTTAAGAGAAAATAGTCTGCTATCTATGAGGATGGGATATGGAAAAATTAATACAGAGACGAGCTGTAAGCGAAATAGAAACAGATTCGTGACCAAATAGTTGCTCAAAATATAATCTACTAGAATTGTTCAAGAGTAGAACGAAGAGAATCAGAGGATGATGTGGAAAGCAGCGATCGCTACACACCTGAGAGCGATATAATGGAAAGTCATCAGTTCAAATGACCCGATAAATGGCACAATAAAATCGGAAGAAGAATACAGGAGGTTAACAAAGCGCAAAATTTTGATTTCATCAGGCACCGACAAGACTCATCTTTCGGAAAGACGTGATCGAAGAACTTCCGGAAAGTAGCCATGCAGCGGTTCGGAAAGAAGGATTCTGTAGCTACCCAGGCGGAAGTATCAAGATTGGACTTTATGACAAAGGTAAAGGGAGCTTTTAAAGGGGCTGTGAGTTGCCCAGAGGCTTCGATATTCAGCTGATCAAGTATGATCCAGCGGCGTATTGCTGATCGGCGTGAAAAATCTGTAAAGGAAAAGCAGATTGATGTCATTCTTGCGGTGGGGAGGCGGAAGTGTACTGGACTGCACCAAGGCCAGTGCCGCAGGGGCAAAGAAGTATGAGGAGATCCTCGCAGGACTTTGATTACCTATGAGGTGAAAGCTCAAGGCTGGCGCTCCCGATTGTGGACGTCGTGCGCTTTTCCCGCAAGCAGGCAGTGAAGATATGATGCAGGAGTGTGATTTCCAGAACGGAGGACCAATGATAAGACGGGCTATAGTGATCCCTCCACACCTTTGCCCTGTGACTCCTTTCTTTGGATCGCTTTGCTACCTTCTCAGCGTATCCAAGAAGCAGACCGCAACTAGAGCTGTGCGGATGCCATGAATCATATTTATCGAGCGTAGTATTTCTGTGAGGGACTCTACCCTCTTAAAGCTGACGGTTTTATGGAGGCGGCAGCAAAGAGCCTGATGAATAAATACAAGAGAGTGTTTAGAGAATCCGGAGGAGACTATACGGCAAAGGGCGGAGATGGTGCACTGCTGTACCTATGGCTGTAACGCATTTACTCCCACTTGGAAACAGTGAGTCCACGACTGGCCTACGCGGCATGGAGCATGCCTTTCCGCCTACTATGACATCACCCATGGAAGGGCTTGGCCATTATCCACTCAGAGATGGATTGAAAGCATATCTTAAATGAGACGGTGGAGCGGCATGTAAAATATGGCGTAAATGTATTTTCGGAATCGATGCGACGCAAGCAAGTTTGCGATTGCCGGAGCGAGGCGATTGAGCAAACCTATCAAGTTTTCTTTCGAATCCATTAACATTCTATGCCATCTTAAAGATGTGGGAATTGATGAGAAGAATCGACGAAATGGCAAAACATGTTGCGGAAAATGACGCCTGGAAGAGGCCTGGGCGCCTGGAAGGATATTGCAGAGAGTTTTTCAGGGAGATCACTGTAAGGGCAATAGAAATACATAACAGATAGTACATAACAGAAATGTATAACAGGAAATGCATAACAAATGCCTATGGAATGCAAAAAATCAGGAGAAGATTTATGAGGCGATGATAATTAGCGGAATTCATCGGGGCAATACAAGTGTGCCCTCGCGAATAATAAAGGTATTTGAGCAGGAAATATAGAAGTGAAATTAGTTGCAATTGGCAACAAAAGATAACGAGGCTGTATTTCCTGTGGATATTATTATAAAAATGGAAAATGTGTCTTCAATGATCCTGTAAATGAGCTGGCAGAAAAGTTTGACGGCAGATGCTGCTTTTGGTGCTGGCATCTCGGTTTGTGCCTTCCGCCAATACTACCCTGATTGCCTGTCTGGACAGACTGTTTATAGCACGCATTTGTCGAACCATGAAGGTGGGAGCCAGTGTGGTTGTGGCAAGACAGGGCGTTTGTCTGTGATGGATTGTTAGTATTTTACAATCTGCAGGAATGCCGGTGGCCTCAGCAATACTGGAACAACGTGCACGGATGCGAAAGGAAGCGAAGGAGGATTCGGAAGGTCTGCAGACCATGAAAACCCTGGCTAGAAATATGGCCTTTTTGATGGAAGTATTGCCCTTGGGAAAGAAAATACATTTTTAGACAGAAGAGGGATAGCTACAAATTTTATTCGATAAGGAAAGGGAGAAGGTGCCTTTCAAATCATCGAAACGATATTACAAAATGCAGGTGGATGCCAGTAGATCTGCTAACCCTATGCCGGGATATGCTGCGGAATAGACAATTGCTGTCTATAAGGCTGCCGAGGAAGAAAAGCTTTTTGCGGAGACGACAGGAAATAGGGCTATTATCGGAAGCTCCTTTATTACGGATGGATACAATCTACCTGCAAAGTATATTATCCATACCGTAGGAACTGCCTGGCAGGTGGTACTTCAGATGGAAGAAACAATTCTCAGAAAATGTTACGCAGTATTTTTTAGACTTGCTGTAACATCATATTCTCAATTGCTATCCCTCTTTTGGCATCAAGGCCAAACCAAGGAGTGCTCTTAGGATTGCCCTGTCGGGAGAAGTAAGCTTTATGTCAGGAAAATGATATAAAACTCTTGTGGTTTGATGAAAATCATATTCCCTATCAGGCTCATAGCGATGTTGATGAATATATCAATAATCATTATATGAAGAAAAAGATTTCGGAAGAGTATTCCGGAATCATATGTTAGAGGAAAAGTTCTAATGCTGATCCCATTAGAGAGGAGCTCTGTTTACGGGCGCATATCAGTCAGAAAGATGCCTGGTTTCCAGTTTCGAAGCTTGGAGGATGCGGTAAAGAATCTGGACAAAGCTTTATGGAACTGGTTTCTCCTTTGCCGATCAAAAGGTCTAAGCGATGTTGCATTCACGGAAAAGCAAACCTGGACAGAAAGGCATTTTCAAACTGAAATGTGGAACCACCAAGAATCGAGTAAATCCAGCACTGGCTTTGGCTCAGATGGGAATTGAATCTGGATGACACAAAGGATTTGCTTTCAAGGCAGGCTGGGCCTTATCTCCCTGCAGTAAGCAGGATCTTACCAATGCAATATTTTATAAGAGCGGGAGAAGCTTATGATATCTATGAAATCAATCTGGCTCTTTTTAGACATGGCAAACCACTCCTGGGAATGCAAGCGATATAAATGTCATACGAGCGATGGGAGTAAACATCAGTTAGCGACTAAAAATACATGATAAAAAGTCTTTAACTTTATTTCTCTTATTATCATTTTTTATAATTTTCTTAATAACGATGATTTCTTTGAGATGCTGTGGGTTTCTCCAAGAATTGATGCCTGGAGCTCATCTATATATTTTGACGCATCAGAGTGCTCTTTAACACATCTCTAAGCCTTAGCTGCTTACACTTGCTCCATGTTCCGGTCGCTAGCTTCCTTTCTTCGACTAGCCTCCTGCAACTGAAGAAGCTTCTTTCTCTTCCATAGTTTCTCTCATAACACCTTAGCTTACTCATCTTATCCCAGCTGCTTTGGCCATTGAGGTCTTGGAGCAAGCGGTCAGATAACATGACTTACGCTCTCTGCACTACAGCCTTTAAGCTTGTTTATAAATTTCTCCTGATAGCTGCCAATTCACACATATAACACATACGTCCGTAAGCTTTCTATTCTCTCTGTGTTTCTACAAAGTGCCGCCATACAATCTATATATTTTGAGGTAGAAACTGTAATTGGAATGTTTGATATAATAAATGCCATGTTCTTCTTTGGCTGTCCTTTTCATCTAACATCTACGCTGCAGCTGATTAATATATTTCATCAAATGAATTTATCTGCACAAAAGACTGAGTTTTCAATGAACAAATCATTCTTTGTCACTGGGCTCCATCACCACTAATAATACTTTCTTTGAACCTCTCGCACATCATATGTCTTTTCTAATGTAATTGAAACCTTGGTCAAGACATGCATTTCCTTCTTTCGGGATAAAGTCCGGCAAAGTAAAACTATTTTGAGTTCTTTTCTTCCTTTGGTTCAGCGCCTTCATTGCATAAATCAGCTTAGAAATGAAACTCTTATTATCCTTGGACTCGCACCATACTGATGCTGCAATGATCTTCATCTACTTCAATAAAAAGATAATCCACTTGCTTCTTGCCGGAAAATCCTCAAGAGGTAATGCTATCTGATAGACTATGTTTGTGTTCATCACTGTAGTTTTGCTAATTCTTTGTTTGGATGGTAAAATACTTTGTTGACACCTCTGGCCAAACGTTTTTAATATACCTCCGTGAGTAGCATTACCTCAGCTTCTTCACTAAAGCGCTCGTGGGAATCCAACCTCTCAATTCTTCCTTAAATGTAGAGTGACCTCTTGCTCTACTTTCCCTCTTGAAATACGTACAATCAAACACCATCCCCAACGAGGTAATCAATGTTCCTTATCGACCTCTGAATATTTTCTTTTCTAGCTCCACACTCACTAGAGTATCGAGTTCATTCTTGAAAGAGCTACACCCAAGAAAAGAAGCAGAAAAAGACTCTATGGAGCTTTTGTAGACCTCCTCTAAGGGCAGTCCTTGGGTTTAAAATTTGTTCTCCACATCAAGTAAGCCTTTTGCAAATCTTCTAATAGTGCTACAATATCATGAGGAGTAATCTCCTTTACTGATTTTAATTAAACCAGCTATCAAAGGATTATTTACTCTCTTTTTATTCTTTATCAACCCAGAATCTTTACTCTATTGTCGCCTGACAAGTGACCCAATAAAGCGCAGAAAGGATAGGATACCCCTCGTAAGCTGTACAAACAAGCAAATGATGGAGGAATTCTATGAGAGAAAACTAACAGGAACATATTTTGTCCTTGATACAAGAAAGCGAAGCTCTATGGCGGGGCTTGAATCCACGTGCCTCCAGCGGATTTAATACCGCAATGAAAAACAGCAAAAAAAGAAGCCGGAGGTATTTGTATCTACCATTTTGTTTGACGATGAGACGGAAGTAATTCACGGCAAACTCCTATTGGAAATGTAAAAAAAAAGCTTACAGAAGCGGACTATGTTTCGTGGATGCACGGCACTCTTAACGGACATGAGTGGGAGGAGCAATTCGTCATGTGGAAATGACTCATAAGTATGTCACAAAGAGAAAGACATTCGCTAAGACTTTGTTTGTAATCACAACGGACAGCCTTGAAAGTACAGTGATATTCCTTTGGGTTTAAAGCTGCCAAAATCTGTGAAAATATCATTTGAAGTTTATATCTTTTAGAACCTAAACATAGATACTATAAAGTTGCCAGGTATGGGGAATCAAACAAGATAGGCGGCAAATTATAACTGCGATGGAGTTAATTTTGGCGCCAAGTACCCAGTTATTGATGGAAGCTGTAACACGTATTAGAAGATACGGGTTCCGGATATGGAGACGATGTTTGTTGTGGTGGGTGCCTGGAAAGAGGATATTGACCAGGATTTTTTTGAAAAGAGGCGAAAAAGCTTCTAGAAACGTGGTTTTGGAACAGGAAAAATGGGATGCGGACCTACGTAATTTGCTGCAAAATAGCTCACTAAACATACCAATGAGATGGGCGGATTTGGAGAGGCTGCTGGTGGAGACAGCTTTGCAAAAGGTGTGGCCTAAGTTTTAGCTGGGTGACATCCGGGAGCTTCATTTTCTGTTGTTTTGATGGTAGTGGAAGAACTTTCTTCAGACTTTGGCATCACAGTTAGCGATCTTAAGAAGGAATGATTTCGGCAAGATTGAAGGATGAAGTGCAGATGGTCTGAACAGATATATACCTTCTACTACATAAATAGGATCATTGTGGCGAGAAGGTGTCTATTACTACAAATTTTAAGAAAGAATAGATAGCTCACATATATTTCGACGGGCATTTGAGTTGTTTTAATATATCAATATAATAGAAATTGATTGCAAATGAAATACAGGTACTTAAAGGAAGCAGAATGAGGAGGTGTGAAACATGGCACAGACAGTGGTGAATTACCTAGATGGATGAAAAGAATTAAAAGAAAATGTCAGAGAAAACATGTAAGGATATGGGGCTGTCAGTAACTGCTGCATATACTATATTTGCAACAAAGTTACCAGAACAGAGGATACCTTTGATTGCAGCAGACGTTTTAGTGAAGAAAATATGGATCGTTTAAGAAGGAGAAATATGGCTCAGATGGAGAAAACTGGCAAGACTATCCATGAATTGTGATTTGGATAGATTAAATATTCGGACGGATGATGCTTGGGGAGGAATTTGAATGGACTGAGCAGGATGAAAGCTGCTCAGGCAGATAAAGAAACTACCCAGGACGATACGACAGAAATGGATACAAGAGCTTAGGTCATCCGGGACCACTTACTGGAGATTTATCAGGATAACAGGTCGCCATATAGATGCAGAAAGAATCAGCTTGTCTATAAGATTGAGAATGATATAGTAAAATTATTCAATGCTGGTTCTCATTATAAAGATAAATAGCTGTGCTTTTTGAGGACTTTCACAATAATAGCATAGCCAAAACGATTTGAACAGTTGACACTTATTCATTAGGAACACTTAATGTAATTCAGGGAATTAATGGAAAAAGTAGCAACACATAAGCAGAATTTAAAGTAGCTAGAATTGGGATGTCAATCTTGGTCAACTGGGAACATGAAGATGGCTATGGTTGAGAGCAGAACAGTTGGTGATAGCCGTGGACGTGATGGGGCAAAAATCCGTTTCTTAACCAAATTAGAAATGGAAGAAACATTTGGGATATATTTTCAACTGATAATGAGAACGATTGGATAAAAATTTACCAGAGCAAGATACCGTTTCTTTAAGTGAAAATGAATTGACATCATATATAAGGATATGGCAAAGTATGTACTTAAGTATATCTTTTTTTAATTGGAGGAATATGGATTATATTATATAGATTTCCAGTAGTAGAGGAATTCAAGCTGAGATCCAGAGTGTTATGTTGCATTCTGGTTCCACTGAAGATACTTTCAAAATGTTTCGATAGATGAGGAAGGTATATCCCTGAGTATAGAAGCAAAACATAGATTAAATAGACAGACCTGTAATAAGTAAATATATTTTTAGATAACCGTGAAAACTATGTTTTCTCTGCATTAGCTGCATCTATAGACGGTGAATTTGAGTTTGAAGTAATAAGACTAACGATGATGGATTTACTAAGTATCAATGGTGCACATTTCTTATAAATGATGATGGTCAACAGAGTCTGCAATTATAAACACATTAAAGAGATAAGTCACTAGAAAATGAGACTATTTAATTGTTTTTTACGCAGATAATGGACTTGAAAAAGGCCAGCAGATTTTACTGATTTAAATAAAACGCAGTAGGACATCGAATTCCTATTTCTGAGGTTATATATGACTCCAGAGATAGAATAAACATAACAAAAGTATGATTTGGAATAATGAACAATCTCTTACACAGATAAAGAGAAGATAATTTGGGTGGTGATAACTGAGTCTATTTACATAACCTTTATATAATGTAAAACTATGATAGGAAGAACTATTAAGAAGGAAACTGGATGGATTTCATTGGACTATTGGAAAATGTTGTTGAACATATGACACAGTAGCGAGACTTCCAACATAGAGGAAATTACAAAAGTGGATTTGCAGGGGGTTATGTTGCTACACAAAGTATTATTTATACATGCTCTTGGGCGTATGGGTAATTATTATATTTCATCAGAGCATGAAATGAAAAGAAAGGATTACAGGTCTTGAACGAATCAATTGGAGCAGAAATGCTAAGCAATGAGCTCATGAGCCGTTGGAAAGAATGGACGGATTATTACTAGTAAAAAGCAGCATTATTGATTTCTAGTATAATAAAAGGCTTGGAATCGCATTAAGCACCCATGAAGAATTAAACTGGAAGAGACATTAAAGAAGATAATAAAAACAGAGGTTGAATATAAGCTGTACAAAGGTTGATAGATGGACCATTGTACTATCCAGAATTTTGTTGGCTGACGATATTCCATGGATGGTGGGTTACTCAGGAGAAAAAGGATAGTACAGCGGCGGTTCAATTAGTATGGACGTTTGAAGTACTAAAAAGGATGAAAAAAACCTATATATATAATAAATACAGATGGTATGGTGAAGTCTCCTGTTGTTCTAAATAGGTGGAGAAATCTTTAGAATCAATATGAGAAATGAAAGCAGAGAAAGGTAATTTACCAATTATACAGAAGGCTAATACCAGATTGTACTTTTTGGGTGAATTTATGGGACGTGGGTATCCATTCCCAGGATGGATATAGATGCTGGTGCACTGACCAGATTAAAATCCGTGAGTTGTGTTTGTAAATAAAATATGGCTGAGCATGGCGAAATAATATTGGTCTTAGGAATTGCTCAAGCGAGTTCGAGAAAAGAAATAGAACTACTGTTGTCTCGAAAAGAGTTCAGGCTCCTTAGTCTAATCCTACATTAGCTGGGCTTGTTTTTCACTATGGAAGATTGGACAGACTATTGATGATGTTTGACATTCTTAATGCAGTATAAGAATCCGTGGAATTATCTGTAAAGGATACTTGACTATGTATCTTGAGGCTGCAGCAGTAATGAATGCCACTACAGAATGTTAATCAACTACAATCATGTGGCAAGAGTCGATTTGGATGTTGGGTTTTGTACTATAGTTGAAAAAGATAAGTCTATGAAGCTATGATTGCTTGCTAATGATCAAGAGAAAAGAATGGATGGGATTCACTTTTTAAATTTGAAATGAATTTGGTAATAGGGACGGTGATAGAGAACGAAAAGTTTCAGACGAATGAAGGAAATCTTCAAGGGAACTATGGAAAGTTATTGTGGACCATATAAAAAATAAGGAAAGTGGTTAGAGGCTGCTCTATTCGGACTCTTAAACGAGAATGGCCCTAGAAGAGTTTAGAAAGCCTTGAACTGATTCGATTAGAAAATTTACAGGCAATTAAATTTGGAGTAAACAATAAACCTGGGTTTGACGATGCCTTTCTAGAATTTATAAGAAAGGAAGGTTTTAGGAAAAGCTTTTGTAAATTTTCACTTGGCTTCATAGTAGGAATTTGGATTAGAAGAATGGGATATTCTTAAGAAGGTTTTATGGTGAAATATGTCAGACGAGAATTAGCTTTTGAAATGCTGTACACTGATTGATGTGGAGAATAAAGCTTCTGTGAAATGGAATCAAAAGAAAAATATTTCTGAATGAAATCAATAATACTTTGCTTGAAGACTTTTGCAAAATGAAACGTGATGCAACAGAGTACACTCCCATATATAATGGTACGAAAAAAAAAGAAAATGGTAAATACAACGAGAAGTTTTGGATTATCTGTGAACCAAATTTGAAGATAACGGGATGAATAATCGATGATTATTAAAGTTTATAACTTTGGGAGTTTATGCAGGTGACAATGGTTGTTTACCAACAGCAGCCAATGGTTTTAATTGGCGGAATGAATATGGTCAGGGAGAAAGACTACTTTTGGGCTTGATTCTTTCTTTCTTTATATGGCTCTAACTCTGTTGCATATACAGAAAATAAAATAAGATCTTATGCGCAGTATCTTCAGTCTTTTGTGCAATAGAATGTGAAGATAAAAGTGTATTGTCAATTAGAGTTTAGAAATAATAATGGCTCAAGAAGAAAAACTATATAGTAACAAAAGAGCTTGGAATAGCATTGATAGAAGACAAATGAAAAGTATTTTTGTATACAAAGATGGTGTTGAAGTAATTCTTAACACAAAACTGGCTATATTTCGTTGAGAATATTTACCAAGTGCATTATCAAAACTTCTTCTTTGATGGAGAAAAAGTGCTGAAATTGGCGGTAGACGGTTCTAATTATCAGTTGAAAAGAGTACAATTGAATACAATAACAGGTATAACTGTGTTGGATGTTTTAAAATGATATCATAAGAAATATTAAGAAAATGATAAGGAAGATGTAAATGATGGGAATTCCGAGATGGTCAGAAGGCTTCGAGATCAAAGGACCAAGCGGTTGCTAAATTAGAAGTTGATGCTGAAGTAGAAACGCTTGCCAGCACAATCGAAGATAACGATGAAAGCTGAATCTTTGCATCATGGCACGTACTGCAAAGGTGGAGGAGTTGTTCAGAAAAGAGCAAAAAACCATGCAGAAAAGTGTGGCCTTAAAATCTGAGTTACAGTACAGAGAAAACTACAAATTACCCAAGTAATGAGTTACCATTGGTTTGGTATACAACATTAAAGTATAAAACTGCAAACTACAAATGAATATAAGGATACTATCATGTGAAACATGAATTAGATGATATTCTAGATACATTTGTTAATGAATATCAGAGGAAAAGGCTAGTTTTGATTTCATTAGATATGTAAAAGAGACAACAAAATATGCGATGATCCTGTTACGTTTGTCAGATCAGGCATTATTCAAGCTAATAATTTAGTTGGTCTTTAGATTCTTCAAAAGTGAAACTAAAAGAGATATTAGCTGAGAAAAGAATAAACAAAAGCAAATGGGAGAATTAGACAGTTCTGCTTCATTGGATGTAAATGAAGGAACTTCAGGAAGTGTATAAGAGAATTAAAGCACAGGAGGAAGCTGAGTTAAAGATCAAGTAAAAATGTCTGCTTTAGAACAAAGACTGTTACCATTGCTCGGTGTTACTTCTACATCTGGAATTCAATAAATATGTTGAAGCCTATCTCTGGCACAACAGCAGAATCACGAGATAAGCGCTGAGCGTACTATCAAGAAATATTTCAAATATGGCATAGCATTTGAATAAGTATCAGGTTGAATGCAGAAGAAAAACAGACATTTTGGCTGGAATTAATTACATCTTGTACAAAACTGGCTAATAAGAAGAACCCTAATTAACAAAATTGTGATGCAGTCAGATTCCTTAGCAATTAAGTATTTATCTGCAGCAGGTAAGAAGTAACTCAAGATTCCTTATCTGCAGGAGAGCAGCAGTTAATGGTAATATCTCATTCTTTGGGGCATTGGCAATGTGTTTCAAAGAAAAAGCCTCCTGACAATTAATCGATGCTCCACTCGCGCGAGATTGGATTCGTTACATACAGAATCGCGTTAATTGGCATACATATTTTCCAAAATGCAGGGAACGAGATGATTATCCTATCAACAGATTCGGAAATCGATAGTACATACTATGCTTTGATAAAAGATAATGTCGGAGACGAATTTACACTTAAGTATGATGAAAAACAAAAAGTACTCTATTGAGAGGGATACTTGATTGGAGCGTAATTATGATAATAAAAGCAGTTTAAGCTTTCTCCAACAAGCAAAAAGATCACTATCCAGATTAAAGGGAAAAACTGGAATTAAGAATTGGAAATGTATTGTGCAGGTGGGCACTTTGCTATTCTCTTAGTGACAATACCTACGAATATTCAAATTATTGCAGATAGCAATCTGGAGATCATCGTGGTTAACTTTTGGCGGCGATTATTATGAATTGTACGAAGCATTAGTTAAAGCGTGGTGTCAACAGATGAAGTTGCCTATTGATAACGAAACGGTAATAAAGTATTTTAGATTGAATTTAGAACGTGGAATTGCTCATTTGTGTGGAACTGGTTTTACAAAAGAATTTGATGATTTAATAAAACTCAGTAGTGAAGGAGAAAAACGAATGAGTGTATATTTGGATTATAATGCGTCAGCTCTGATTGATTTTATGAGTTTTAGATTGTATGGTTGATATTTATAAGAATTCAATTGGGAATGCAGATACAGGACCTCACAGTTTTGGTGAAAGAGCAAGATCTGTAGTAGAGGATGCTAGAGCAGGTTGCAACACTCAGGGTATTCTATCAGACGAGGTACTAGTGGTGCAACAGAAAGTAATATATATAGCAATAGAGGCTTAGTGGATTATGGTATGGGAAAATGCATATTATTACAACAGCAATTGAGCATACAGGTTGTTCTTGAGACGGTAAAGGACTTATCTGAAAATGGATTTGAAGTTGAGTTTATCAAGCCAGGTATTAACGGAAGAGTTAATGCTTCGGATGTCTTAGATAAGGTGAGAGAAGATACGCTTTTAGTTAGTGTTATGCATCGTAAACAATGAAACTGGAATAATCAACCAGTTAAAGAAAATTGGGGATGTACTTGATCAAAAAGATGTATTGTTTCACGTTGATGCCACGCAGAGCTGTGGAAAGCTTGTAAATGAAAATTCGAAGCATTAAATATAATATGCTTTCGTTTAGTGCGCATAAGCCAATGCCTCATGTGGGATAGGGTGTACTAGTGTTGAAGAAGAATCGATATAGAGTTACCACCAGTATATCATGTGTAGTGGTCAACAAGAACACGGCATACGACCAACCTGGTACAGGTCCCAGTGCCGCATTAGTTGCTGGATGTGGCGTGGCTGCGAGTATAGCAAATAGTAGAATATAAAGAAAATGCTAGCTATTGATGTAGCTGTGTTTTCGAGCATTTGATGCTTCGAGGAATAGAGTATTCTATCACTGGTGACCCGAGTTTTCGTACGATACAACACAATGTTTTTCGTTAAAAGGGGTATCTTCAGAGGCAGCCCAATGATATCAACAAAGCATTTTTGTGGAGTGTCAAATGGGTCAGCATGCACATCAAAAACTTATTCTCACGTTATGTTTTAATAGCCATGGGGGTTGATAATGATACCATCGAAAAACTCGTAAGCAGGTATAAGTTGTGGAGCAGGAACAAAGAGAGATGAGGCTGTAGAAGGTGGTTAATAGCATTTTCGGCTGTGGCAAAGCAGCTCAGAATGTAAAGATTGGATGATGAAGCTGGATCGACTCCACCCTGAGACGAGTACTCTCATCAAGAGTAAGGAGGAAAGCCTATATATAGGATCGTATTTCCTGGTTCATCTGAGACATGCATTAGCGTTTATAATAGTTTCATAGATTGAGACACTCACTCTTAGAGCCAAATTTTACAATAGAATTTGATATACCATAAAGAGTGTATAGTTATATTGCAAATAGTGGACAAGGAAGGTATATAGTTAATACATTGTATATAGGATAGCTATTGTCAGTGTATTCGATGCAAGCAGTGTCGTTTCGCACAGAGAGGGTCCATCTACACGAGAGAATATTCTGTGATAGAGATACAGTGAATTAGTATTATTTATAAAGAGGAAGGTGCTTTTGATTGGAAAAGATTTGTTAAGGCGAGCCCTCACCAGAAAGAGTTTTTGTGTCTATGTTGGTAAGGGATGCTTTTAAGCTAAAGCAGTGCTATTTATTGAGCTGATAGGACAATAGTCTTGATGGAGCGAGAAGAAATTCGTGAAAGATCCATATCTCTGGATTAAATATAAAATAGATATTTGATAGAGAAAGGATTTGAAATTATCGACAGTGCGGTTGGAATTCCAACTGATATTGCAGAAGAGTATGCTTTTCTGATTTGGACGTCCTTCAAAATTGGGGAATGTGGGTGGAGGAAACAACAGGAATATTCGGCATTGGAATGAGAGCTCTCTATATGAGATGGGAAATAATATTGTTATTAAATCAATTGCTGAAACTTCAGATTTTCATAGGGTGACTATTGATGTAGAGAAATGGTTAGAACCAAAGAAAATAACGAGTGGGATTTTTCTTGATGAGTATATAATGAGCATGTTCAACATTCTGAAGATGAGGTGAGACAACAATTACGAGTTTACAAAATTTTACGCAAAGAGAATGAGTATGGAACCTTTCTTGATCCTGACTTTGAGAGAGAGCTAATTGAGACATATTGAGGAGAAGAGGCGCCTGATATTGAATATGGTAATATAATTTCAATTAATGAGAGATGAGAGGAAACAATGTTAAAATGATTTCGAGTGATGGGAATGTCACTGCAGAGGAATCCTCTATTGGATGGATCAGGAGTAAAAGTTGATATTATAGCAGGAATTGCTCCTGGAAGAAGTTAATAGAAAAGGCCACAAGTGTCTGCCTGAAAAATGCAGGATGGCATTTGTAGTGCAATGGAAGGATTAATAGTCGCTGGCTGACAAATCATCCTTAAACAACTTGGAAAGATATTGAAAATAAAAAGTAGTGATGTATCGTTCTCACAATCAGTACGCATCATTTAGAATGAGTATTGTTTTCGTCAGATAACGCATTGGCCGCCATGTAGAAACACTCAAGCAAAAACTGGTATGAGTTCCGCAATGGTTTATATTATTCGAGGCAGAGAGAGATGTTAGAAATTTGCCAAGGATGTGCGAGGAGGATTTTACAGAAAGCTAGCTAAAACGTTACTCTAAAGAAAATGAGGACGATGTGATTAGAGTATCAATAGACAAAATGAGAAACCTATTGAAAGTGCACAAGAGACTAATGACCAGTTTATAAATACTAATCGGAACGATGTCCATTAAGAATATAGTAATTGAGTCCAAACTCCAAGTGAAAAATATTTCATATGAGAAACCAAAATCTGATCGTAGAAAAATAAAAAGAAAGCTTTGAAGATCTCAACAAATAATGATGATAAAATAACAAATAAAGATGTTGGAAATTAAAACCTTTGAATATTATTTGGATGCGGAGTGTTAACTGAAATGCCAGGAAGTGATAAACATATTAACTATCAGTTTAGGACCAGCAAAATCTGTAGAACGTAAGACGATTTGTAGTTTAAACGACTAAAATTCAGCTGAGCGGTGGATTGACAGATTTTAGGTATATATAGCATGGGAGCAAAGAAACTTTTGTTGATTTCATGCTTATTCATCATCAGTTTGGAACAAAAATATGGATTGAAGTATTGAAAGCCCAAAAAGAACTCACAAGCAAAAGGTGTGATTTTCGAAATAAGCCAGCTTGGTTTTATTGAAATGAATATAATGGTACAACATCGGAAATATTGCCACAGGTAGATAAGTGGGAGGAGCAGAATAACTTAATTTGGTTTGGATTATGATGGCGCTTTTACAGAAGCAGTGATTAGACGATGTAGAAACTGTATCAAGAGTGCAAAGGAGATATGTTGATTTTAACTGTCACTAGCGTCATGCAAAGGATCAGACAGAGAAAAGCATGAGGAGTTTAAGCAAGCCAGTTGTAGCAGAGTATTATGATAAGGATCTTCCAAAAGCACAATACACTAATAACGAATTGCTTTCTAACCCAGAATTGGTGATGACAGTTGCCAGATAAAGTATTGATTAGAAGGAATAATAATAATGGAATCAATCTCAAACGCTTCACTATTGAACATTATTTATAAAGGATTTCTGCCCCGATGACTTACATTTGGGACAGTTTGCTTGTTGATGAAAGGAATTAAATACTAAAATTGATTATCTGTCAAATTTGAGCTATCATTTATTTTCAAAATTCGGATGAACCACATATAGGTTAGAGAGTTTCCAAGTTTGACAATGTAAAAGATAACTACAAACTTTTGAAAAACTTTCCGACTGTGATGATAAGGGTTATAATGTAGATGATTATTATGACGAATTAGAAGAAATTCAGGAATTTGAAAAAGATTTATAGGATATTATCCTTATTATAGTGAAGGTGGATATACTCAATTAATAGAATAATGTGAATCAAAAGTGTATTTGTGCTCGGGGTTTAATTATTTTTAATAGTGACATCAAACCAGATGAGAATATTTATATTTTTCTAGATAAGATTTAAAGCCAACTCTTTTGATGAACATCTGGTTGCAATATAATGTGTGATGGTAAACACTCTAATTGTGAGTCGAGTAGGTTGGTTTTGTTTATATGGCAGAGCTTTGGTGCAACGCGCAATTCTGAGACAAAAGAAAGCAGACATGATGGACAGCTACCTTTTGCAGTATCAATGCCTACTCTAATTTAGCTTTGTGAATCAGAGAGAGTGTAATGCCGATGTTTTACTATGTTTGATGACTTGTATCTCAAAAGGTATGACCTTGTAAAATGGATGATGGCTATATAGCACGTTTAGTCGATTCCAGAAGTAATTTGCAAGATGCATTTTGATCAAAAGCTGTCGAGTCGGAAGATGGAGGTCCCATAGTAGGCGAGAGCCCCTGGGATGGTATAATGCCTCAGAATCCATTTGATTGAAAATAAGAGTTCTGTTTCCTATAGAGAGGAGAATAAAGGAGCAAAATGAAATTAGGGTATCGTCGGTCGCCGCTGTGGGAAAAGTCACGCTCTTTAATGCCAGCTACCAGTTGCGGGGGCGGAGCTCGCTCAGTACCTTTCTGTGCCGGCCCGGCAGTAACGTAGTGGCTGTGCCGGACGAGCGTTTTGAAGCTTTTGTCTGACCGTCATCGTCTGATCACTCCGGCGGTTGTCGGGTTTGTGGATATTGCGGGTCTGGTTCAGCGCGCTTCCAAGGAGAAGGCTTGGGAAACCAGTTTTGCAGGAAATATTCCAGGGAAACGGATGACCATCATGTGCATGTGGTGCGTGCTTCCGAAGATGACAATGTGATCCATGTAGACGGTTTCGCGTAGACCCCATCAGAGACTACGTGTAAAGACCATTGAGACTGGAGCTGGATGATCTCACGATCTGGAGCTTTTGGACAGAAGAGATGCACAGACCAAGCAAGCTTTGCCAATAATGATAAGGATGCCAAGAAGGAATATGCCCTTTTTGGAAAAAGCTGCATGCGCACCTGGAAGAGGAAGCTTGCCATCAACTTTGAAACAGATGAGGAAGAGGGAGCTTTACTGGATGCATAGGCTTCTACCAGAAAGTCTGTGATTTACTGCCTGCAATGTGGCGGAGGAAAGCCTTGCGGACGATGGAGAAAAGTAATCCTCATGTGGCAAAAGGTCTGGGAGTATGCAAAGAAGAATCCATTCTGAAAGCTTCGTGATTTTCCGCCCAGATTGAACAGGAAATTTCCGAGCTTTCCGAGGAGGAAAAGGGGAGTATCTGGTCTCTGGTTTAAGTGAGTCCGGTTTGGATAAGATTGTTCAGCTTCCCATTCTCTTCTTGGGCTGATGTCGTATCTTACAGCAGAGAGAAGGAGACCAGAGCCTGGACCATCAAGAAGGGAACCAAAGGCGCCTCAGGTAGCAGGAGATTCCACCGACTTTTGAAAGAGGCTTTATTAAGGCGAAGTGGTAAATTACAAGGATTTGCTGGATAACGGTTCTCTTCTGCCGCAAGGGAAAAGGGTCTTCTTTCGTATGGAAGGTAAGGGAATATGTGATGCAGGACGGCGATGTGGTACTGTTCCGCTTCAATGTTTAAGCAAACACTCGCATAAATATCGAAATGAATGTGAAATAAATATCGAATGAATATAGAAATGAATATAGAAAATGAATATAGAAAATGAATACCGAAATGAATATCCCTGCAAATGTCTAAATGGATATCCGGAAAAACATAAATTTTAGAAGATGACTTTCTGCTCATCTTTCTTTTATGCTTTTTGACATGACTGTCTTTCCATCTTGACTTTTTTCGAGAGCATAGAGTGAGAAAGCTTTGAATTTATGCCTTTTCTTCACGATTTTATGCATTTTACTGTTTAGAGATTTTTCTTCTGTTCTTGTAGAAAAACTGAGGAAGGAAGTGGAAAAATTCTAGTGTATACTTGTCTTGCACATTTCCACTGAAAACTCGTATATGCAATGAGAAGCGGGAAAAAGTGGGAGAAAAGTGAGTAGAAAGTATGTTTACAGGAGAGTATCATTTAAATTTAGGATACTAGCGGTAGTGATGATGATCTCAAGCCAAGTTCCGTGAGGTGATGTGTTTGTAAAGAATCTAACCCCGTTTCGTGGATGGCTGTCTTTCCCTCTACAGCGATTCCGGAATGGAAGTTAGGTTGGAGTGAAAAGCTACAGGCTTTGGCCCATGACCAGTGAAAAGGCGAGAAAAGTTAAAGCGTTATATTCTGGGTAGTGCAGTGTCAGTGGGTACGTGATGAGCAGGGACGTATCCTCGATCTACGGGTCTTACAGGGACAAAGGCGGACTCGAAAAGATGTAATGTACTTCTGGGCGTGAGGAGATTATGCGGAAATCTGGTCCTCTCGAGCGCTATGAAGAGAGAACGATTTTTCCGATACGGGAAGAGCGTTAGCCAAAGACATGGAAGGCATGGGCATATAATGGAATTTTCACGTGACAGATATTGCGGCCGAAGTTAAATGCTATGGAAAGGCCCCACATCAAGAAGGATGGCATCTATGTGGGATGGCACTCTGGGCGGTGGAGACATTCCTTTCATATTTTTGGAGCGACTTGAAAGCGCGCGCTGATCGGTATCACCAGGATGAGGATGCGATACTGGCGGCAACAGAAAGATTGAAGCCCTTGCCAAGCAGCTTCACATCATTCGGGACAATTATGAGCATTTTCCGGAAATCCTATCTTCCCTTCTATAGAAAAGGTGGACGGGACTCTTTTAGACTTAGGCGTTTCCAGCCATCAGTTTGATGAAGAAAGGAAGGAGGTTTTTCCTATCGCTTTGATGCACCCCGATATGCTGGATGGATCAAAAGACAGGACTTTTAGTGCAAAAGGATTTGGTGAACAGCTACAGTGAAATCCTCCTTGTTTCACATCATAAGGGACCATGGGGAAGAGCAAGTTTGCAAAAATATTGCAAAGCACATTGTTTTGGCAAAGGAGACAGGAAAAACCTATTGAAACGACCAAAGAATTGCAGAAATCATTTCTATGCCATTCCCATGAAGTTTCGTCTGCAGGGAGGTCATCCTGCAAAGAACTTTTCGCCATCCGGATTGCCTTGAATCGGGAGTTGGAGGTTTTGGAAAATTCTTTGAAAGTCACGGATTGAAGCCTTGAATTCGGGGAAGGATCTGTATTATCAGCTTCCATTCTTGGAGGATAGAATTGTAAAACGAAGCTTCAAAGAAGCGGAGAACTCTGCATTTGCCCGCCGGACTTTCCGGTATGTACCTGTGGAAGAAAAAGTCTGGGCAAGGTCAATAACAGTAGAAAAAGCCATTTGTCCAAGTGCAGAGGAAAATGGAAGAAAAATCCCTAGAGCGAAAAGTGCAAGCTACGGGTGGAAAGAATATAAAGGGAGTAAGTATCGGCTGTACAAGATCATTGGAAAGCTTGTGTAGAGGGCATGAAGATATTTTTAGAGAATAGGAGTAGTGGAAGAAAAGGGGAGGAGGAGACAGTTGCAGCATAGTGCAGGAAGCTGGGCCGTTAAAAGAGCAGCATTTCGAAAGCAAGAGTAGAAAAGAAGAAAAATCGTAGCAGGAGCAGAGGAAAAGAAAGAGCGACCTCCGTAGTAGAGAGAAGGGTATTGCAGGAAAGAACAAAGATTCTTCGAAAGAGAGAAGAATCATCTTTTGCAGCAGGAGACTGAGAGAGAAGACCTCTGCCAATCTGTTTTTGGTTTTTACTGTCAGTGCGGTGATGTTGTTTATGGGACTTTTATGTTTCCGTTACATCCAGTTACAAACGGAAGTGAATACCAGAATTCGTAAAATAGAGGTACAGAAAACCAATTGGATAAGTTGCGGCAGAAAAATGATGCTTTTGCAGAATGCCATCAATACCAGTGAAATCCGGAAGAGGTTTATGAAATTGCTACCAAGGAATTAGGTATGATATATCCGGGAGAAAAACCAGGTAATCAGTATAAGAAGTCGGAAAGTGAGTATGTAAGGCAGTATGAAAACATCCCGAAATCCTGAAGCAGAACAGAGAAAAAGACGGCAGACGAAAATTCTGCCGTTTTATATGCAAGAAAAACTGATTATAGGTTTTTGTTTTTTTCTGATTCTTTTTATGCTCTTAACCTATGCACTGTTTCAGATTGTGAGAAACAACAATGAGGCTTTTAACAGAAAAGTTTTTGAGACAAAAGACAAACAGTACGCTCTCCCAAGGTTCTTCCTGCCAAGCGGGGAGACATCATGATAGAATGGACGATTCTGGCCACCAGCCAGAAGGTTTACAATCTGATTGTGGATGCCAGACCATGACTGCGTACAAGGACAAGCGTTATGAAGAAGCCAGTCTGAAAGCCTCTTTGGAAGAGTTTTTCAAAAGAGGATGTGGGAGAACTAAAGAGTATATTGAAAAACAGGATGCTTTTGCCGGATGGGAAGAAGAGTGCCTATCTCAAATATAAGAAGCGTCTTCCTTTGAAGAGAAGTCTGCCTTCTGGAATATGTAGATGAGCAGAATAAGAAATACAAGAAAGAAGGGAAAAAGGACTCGGATTAAGGGTCTGGATTTTGAAGAAGAGTATAGAAGATATTATCCCTACAAGAATTTAGCCTGCAATATTATCGGCTTTACCACGGATGATGGCGAAAGTGGTCAAGCGGGAGAGAGCAGTTCTATAATACTAATAGGCACCAATGGCAGAACCTACGGCTATTTGGATTCTGACAGTAAGCTGCAATCCGTGATTCGAGAGGCTACAGACGGAAACAGTCTGGTAAACACCGCAAATTACAATATTCAAAGAACGGTGGAGAAGTACTTACTGGAGTGGCAGACGGAAGATGTGGGTTCAAGGTGGCTTCCGCCATTGTACTGGATCCGAAAACGGAGAGATTTTGGCTATGGCCAGTACAAAACATGTATGACTTGAATGAGCCAAGAAAGCTAAATGATGCAGAATATCGGAGAGCTTACTCTTAGAGCTTGGAAAAGGAAGCGCAAATCGTCTATAAAAAGAGAGCATGAAAACAAAAGTATAGCAGCAGATGAAGATGGCCATATTTTACAAAAGAGGAGCTTCTTTCTTATGGAAAGCAGGCGGCATGGAATGAGGTTTGGCGGAAATCCGGTAATTTTCCGAAATCCTATGAACCGATCCACGGTAAAAGCCTTTACTCTCGCAGGAGCTTTGAAGAATCTTGATTAAGCCGCAAACCACCTTTAATTGCGATGGAAAGGTAACCTTAAGTGACGGCGTGCATACTTGGAATATTCGTTGTATTAAGAGAGACGGTCATGGAACTACTGATGCAGAGCAGGCTTTGATGCAATCTTGTAACGTCTACATGATGGATACTGCCTTTGCAGAGGGGCGAAACTTTCGTAGTACCAGCATATATATCGGTTTTGAGATAAACCACCGTTGACCTTCCGGGAGAGGCGGATGCATCTTTGGTTTACAGGCTGATACCTTGGAAAGACCACTCCTGACACCAATTCTTCGGACAAAACTTTAACGTGACCATGATTCAGATGGCTTCCAGCATTTTAGTAGTGTCATCAATGGGGGATCCTATTACAAACCTCATGTGGTAAAGCAGATTTTAAAATGCCAACGGTACGGTGATTAAGGATGTACAACCGGAGCTGATGCGGGTACTGTTCTGAAGATACCAGTGCCTTTTTACGAGAGGCTTTGATTCCAAACCGTAGAGGGAGGAACTGGAAGCCAGCACAGATACAAGGCTATCATGTCGGGAGGAAAGACCGGAACAGCCCAGAAGCTCCCAAGATCTGCGAAAACTATCTGGTTTCATTCTTAGGCTTTGCCCTCGTGGAGGATCCGCAACTTTTGGTCTATGTGGTGGTGGATACACCTAATTTGGAAGGAGAGGCTCAGGCCAGCGCTTCTTTGCCACACAAGATTGAACAAAAGATTATGAATGATGCTTTTACAGTTCTAAATATTCCGGCTCAGGAGATGGATCCTAATGCTTTACGGGATTTACAGACAGAAGAGGGGATTTTTAGAAGAGAATGATACGGAGGAAGGCAGAAAGTAATTAGGAACGAAGAAAAGAAAGCAGCTTCTTCGGATTCCCGGGGAAATGCCTTTCAAAGAAAGAAAAGCATTTACTTTCCTCTACAAAGGAAAGTGGCGGTAAAGCGAAGTGCGGACAGTGATGAGCGGGTTGAAGATGGAGGAGAAGTTCCCGATGAAGTGCCCGTCACTATGGAAAGTACCGAAAGAAAAGCAGCAAGATAAAGAAAAAGCGAAGATAAAGAAAAACAGCAAAAATACAGAAAAATCAAGAAGATAGAGATATGCTGTGAGAATGCAGCAAGCAAGAAGTAAGAATATTAAAGTGAAGTTAGTAGGACTATAGAAAAGAGAGTTAGTAGGATGTTCATGGAAGAATAAGCTTAGGGATTTCTTTTGGTGATGATTCTGATATCACCTAAGGGAATCAAGCTTTTGCATCAGCTAAAGTTTGGACAGGAGGTTCGAGAGGACGGTCCCGGAAGTCATTTGACAGGGACGCCTACCATGGGAGGAATCTTTGTTTTTGATTGCCATTAGCCTGGGCTGTCTTCCCTTTGCAGGAACCTATCCCCATATTTTACCTGCTTATGGGTATGGGCTCGAGTGGTAGGTTTTATTGATGACTATTTAAAAGGGGTGGTAAAGCATCAGTCCGAGGGCTTTAACTAAGGCAGAAGATGCTGTGCCAGACGATTATCTCCATCCTGTATATCTCCTATATCTATTCCAAGGACTATAGCGGAGCCTTTCGCATTCCTTTCTTGGTAAGGAAGCCACAGTGTGGGACTGGTTCTGTTCTTCCCGATATCCCTCTTTATCATTACTGCAACGGATACCGGAGCTCATCTTTACGGACGGAATCGACGGACTTTGCTCTTCCGTAACAGGGTGATTGTATCTTGCTTTTAAAAATCACCTGGGAGCGGGAGATTTGGCACCGCTTATGGGGGCGGTTTTGGGCGGTCTTTTAGGGTTTCCTATGCTTTAATGCGCACCGCCAAGGTTTTTATGGGAGATACCGGTTCTTTTGGCCTTGGGAGGCTTTGTGGTAGCTATGGCTATTCAGGAAGAAATTGCACTATTTATTCCTGATTTTTGCTGCTTACTACTTTTGTAGAAGTCTTATCCGTAATATTGCAGGTGAGCTACTTTAAGTGGAGTCATGGAGAGAATTTTCAAAATGGCGCCCATACATCATCATTTTGAACTTTTGGCTGGTCGGAGACTAAGGAGTACGATCTTTACCATCATTACAATTTTGCTCTGTGTTTTTCTATTTTATGATTTTATAAAAATAAAAGAGTAAAAATGAAAGAGTAAAAAGCGACAAAAGAAGCGACAAAAAGCGAAAAAGAAAGAGCAAAAAGAGCAAAAGAGCAAACAAGAGCAACAAGAAAAATTTAGGGAAATAAAATTTTTGGCCTAAGAGACGTTCAAGAATACTGCAAATAGGAAAGGGATTTCAAAAAGGTTAAAGGGACGAAGATGGACAAGCAGAAAAATTTTGGTATTGGGGAACAGGACGGAGCGGTGTTAGCGGCGGCAAAGCAGATTCTTGCCATGGGGGAGAAGTGTCTTCGATAAAAACCCTAAGGTGGAGGATAGAGCCTTGCTGGAGTCAGTTTAAAAAGAAGGACAAGGTGTTCTGGATTAAGGCAAGCTCTTGGCCCTCTGATTTGTTGCATATAAACGCCTCTCGTCATCAGTCCCGGAATCCCCTTGGATGAGCCTTATGTAAAATGCTTGCCACTGCCCAGATCCTATTATCGGAGAAATTGAATTGGCATACCAACCAGCAAGGGGAACTTTGTGCGGTAACCGGTACCAATGGAAAGACCACCACCGTAAGCCTGATCGGAGATTTTAAAAAGTGAATATAGTGATACCCATGTGGTAGGAAATATCGGAAATCCCTTTACGGCAGAGGCACTGGAGACGGAAGAACGAGTCAGCCACCGTTTGCGAGGTAAGTTCCTTTCAGTTGGAAACCATAGTGGATTTTCCTCCAATGTCTCCGCCATCACCAATATTACGGACCATCTGGATCGACACAAGACCATGAAAAACTATATAGCGGTGAAGGAATCCATTGCGGAGAATCAGGAAGAGAAGACACATTGTTTTAAACTATATGGATCCGGAGCTGAAAGTTCGGAAAGAAAAGAAGCTCAAAAGCCGAAAGGTGTTATGGTTTTCTTCCGAGGAAGAACCTAAGGATACCAAGGAAAGGAGTCTCTTCTTAAGAGGAGATACCTCTATTATAAGAAGGTTGATAAGGAGGAGAAGCTTTTTCACCACCGCGATGTGCATTTGCTGGGAAAGCATAACTATGAAAAATATTCTCTGCGCTGTGGGAGTAGGCCTGAAATGGGCGTCCCCTGGACAAGATTATCAAGGTGTGCAAGAAGTTTAAGCCGGTGAGCATAGAATTGAATTTGTTCGGGAGCGTTCCGGTGTAAAAAATACTATAATGACTCCAAGGGAACCAATGTGGATGCGGCGATTCAGGCAGCGCTGGCTATGCCCGGCCCTGTGGTTTTGATTGGGGGAGGCTATGATAAGCATGTGGACTTCGACCCTTGGGTAAAGGGAATTTACGAGAGTAAAGTATCTGGTTTTGATTGAAACCAGAAATCAGATTGCGGAAACTGCCAAGAAAATGGCTTTCACAATGTGATGTTTGCGGAGGATATGGATGAGCGAGCGGTAAAGCATTGTGCAGCCTATGCAGATCTCGGGAGACTATGCTGCTTTTCTGAGTCCGGCTTGTGCATCCTGAGGGTACTGTTTAGGGACTATGAAGAAAGAGGCAGAATCTTTTAAGGACTGTGTGAAAGAGCCTCTAAGACCGAGGGAAAAATGCACCTAGGCTCCGGGTAGAGTTTTTGAAAATGATGAATAAGAGAATTGGAAAAATTCTTTTGAAAGGGTACTAAGGAGGCAGTCGGTGGCGGAGAAAAAGAGTAAAACGATTTTATGATATTTCCCTGGTGGTAATGGTCTTTTCCATTACCCTTTTGGGCTACTGATGTTTATACTCCGCCTCCTCCCATATGGCAGAAAAAGATAATATGGGGGAAATGTATTATCTCAAAAAGGCAGGCAGCTTTTGCCGGAGGCGGCTTTTCCTATTATGCTTTTTCGTATCCCGTTTTATTGACTATCATCTCTATGCGCTAAATTTAATATGGTGATTTATACCTTGGCTTTTATGATTGTCATAGCCACTCGGACTAATCGGAGTGGCATCCCATGGTTCCAACCGCTGGATTGTAATTTTCGGCTTTCGATTTCAGCCCTCGGAATTTATGAAGCCGGCGATTATCATTCTATTTGCAACACTTTTGACCCATCATGGCAGGAAGATTGATGGAGCGGTTCCCATGCTGGAAAAGCAGCTGCATGGGCCTTGATTCCTGCAGGCATTATAGCCTATACCAACCTTTCCACGGCTTTGATTGTGGCAGGGATTGCCGCATTTATGTTGTTTGTGGGGAGCAAGAAGCTACAAATACCATCTGATGCTTCTTGAGGAGGAATTGCCGCCTATCTGGGAGCCCACCCTTTCTCTATTGTTACAGAAAATGAAGGTACTTCATGGTTATCAGATCACATACATTTTATGGAGGATCCTCCTCCTTCGAGGATGAAACCTTCCAAAACCTTGCAAGGGACTCTATGCCATTGGTTCCGGAGGAATCTGCGAGAGGATTGGGAGAGAGTATCCAGAAGTTTATTGCGCCGGAATCCCAAAAATGATATGATTTTTACGATTATTTGTGAAGAACTGGATCTCGTTCGGTGGCATAGGACTAATGTTGGTATATGCCCTGATTCTTTTCGCTTATATGAAATTGCCAAAATGCCGAGGATCTCTTTGGCCCTCGCTGGTCATCGGGGTAATGGCGCATATTGCCTTACGAGGCGATTTTGAATATTGCGGTAGCAACAAACTTATTCCGAATACAGGAATTACATACCGTTTATCAGCTATGGAGGAACTTCCTTGGTTATTTTACTATGAAATCGGCATTTGCTCAAATGTTTCCTACCAGACAACTTTGGAGGAAGCTTAAACCGGATAAGAAGAGAGTATATATTTTCTTTTTCTTTAGAAAATAATGGATTTTGTCGATGTATACTCTAAGAACATGAAAAGCATTCTCTTTAAGGGGCAATTATTAAGAAAAAGAAATAGAAGTAGCGGGAGCATTAGGAAAGATGAACAAGAAGGAAAGAGAGCAGAAACAAATCGCACAGTACGGTGTAATCCCTCTTTTGTTTATTTTGCTTGTGTGCCTTCGTATCAGCGAAGTGAAAAATTTCTTGGAAAATAAACAATACAGCAGCAGAAAGTAAAGCGCATGCTTTTTCTCAGGAGGAATGGGACCAAAAATCCGCCTATGCTTTTTAAAGAAACTTTCGTCCCCACAAGACCCTTCCCTTTTATTGAGCGTTATGAAATGCGCTGAAGAGCCCTGGAGCGTGGAAATCATTATCTATGATATGGTGAGCTGTGCTGTTAGATGTCCAGTAATTTTTATTTGACGAGAGACAGGGTGGTGGTGGAATCCACTAAGAAAAAGCCCCCGGCATTCCGGAAGTAAGGGTTTAAAGTTTTTCCGTGAGTCTTTATAAGGCTCTTCCGGTAGAAAATAAGGGGTTTTTCAAGATATCTTGAATCTCAGCTCTTCCTTACAACAGGAAAAATCACCTGCGACTATATTGAATATAACGGGACCCAGGCCATTATCCATGTGGGAGAGATTCTGGCTCCTTGGAAGCGACATGGAACAGAAGGTGATGAGCCTTAGAGATATTCTTCCCGTGTTGGAAGGAAGAAAGGGAACCCTGGATTTAAGTGAGTTTAAAGGAGAAAGAAAAGGAGCCTATATCTTTCGGGAAAATAAATAAACTTGTAGGAAGAATTAAACTTGCATCTTTTGAAATCTGTGTATCATCCTACAAGACTACAAAATGCCGAAAATTCTTATAATGATATAGTTAGGATTAATGTGGAGAAGAGTCCGTTCCTAAAAGGAAGTCATAGATTGAAGGAGGAAGATATGCTGGGAAATTAAAGCTTCCCGAGTCCGAAGCGGCTGCAAAAAATAATTGTTGTGAGAGTTGGTGGTGCGCGAAACAATGCGGTGAATCGCATGGTGGACGAGGCATTGCCGGAGTAGAATTTATAGGGTGAATACAGATAAGCAGGCTTTACAGTCAGTGCAGGCTTCTGCAGCTATGACCATTGGTGAGAAATTGAGCTAAAGGGACTGGGATGTGAGAGGAAAGCCTGAAATCGGTACTGAGGCTGCCGAGGAAAGTGCAGAGGATATTACCGCTGCATACAGGGGCAGATATGGTGTTCTGTTACCTGCGGAATGGGTGGTGGAACCGGAACCGGTGCAGCTCCTATATTGCCAGAATTGCAAAGGATATGCGTATTCTTACCGTTGGTGTTGTAATGCAAGCCCTTCCGCTTTGAAGCAAAGCAGAATGAAGAATGCTATGGAGGGTATTGATGCATTAAAGAATGCGGTAGATACCTTGATTGTCATTCCCAACGATCGTTTGTTGGAGATTGTAGAAAAGAAGACTTCCCTTCCTGAGGCTTTGAAGAAGGCTGACGAAGTATTGCAGCAGTCCGTACAGGGAATTACCGACCTGATTAATGTACGACTGATTAACTTAGACTTTGCGGATGTTTCTGCAGTTATGAAGGATAAGGGAATTGCCCATGTATCGGCAAGGCCAAGGGTGATGATAAGGCTATCGAAGCGGTAAAGATTGCAATTTCTTCTCCACTTTTTGGAGAGCACCATCGAGGGCGCTACCGATGTGATCATCAACATTTCCGAGACATCAGTCTGATCGAGGCAAATGATGCAGCGTCCTATGTAGAGGAGCTGGTAGGCGAGAATGCCAACATTATCTTCGGTGCGATGTATGATGAGGATAGTCAGGATGAAGTATCCATCACCGTTATTGCCACCGGAATTAAGGAGAGAACAAAAGACTGTAGAAACTGTTAGAACAGTAAAATACGCAACTCTCAGCTTAATCCATCTGTTGCCAATACCGTCGGAACAGGAAGCAATACCACTCCGGGACTTCTTTCCTTAGCAATCAGACCTGTTGCTACCGGACTTTCTCAGAGACCGGAAGTACCTGTAGAGAACACGCAGACTAATCTTGGGGGATATGCAAGCACTCGCAAGTCAATCTTTCCAGACTGTAGAGGCTCTGGAAAGCCAGAGCAGCAGAGTAAGAACAGGAAGAGAAAACATATCGATCTTCCGGATTTCCTTCGGAGAAGATAAAAAGCGGAAAGTAGGCTATGTCCCTGAGGGCATAGCCTTTTTATCGTAATGGGAGGAATCTATGGATTCCTTTGGATTTAGAGAGAAAAAGACACAAAGGCTAAAAAGACTAAAAAGATTAATAGATAAAAGACAGGCCAATTTGGCTTAAAAGTAAGCGGGCTTATAAAGATATAAATAGGAGAACCATGCGAATTTAAGAGAAGAATTGAAAAAGAAGAACCTTTGCGATTATTTCCCACCGGACGCAGGAAAGACCACCTTACAGAGAAGTTTCTTCTCTATGGAGGTGCCATCAACCTGGCAGGAACGGTAAAGGGAAGAAAAGTCTGCAAAGCATGCAGTTTCCGACTGGATGGAGATTGAGAAGGAAAGAGGATTTCCGCAACCTCCTCCGTGCTCGCAGTTTAATTATGACGGAAAAATGCATTAACATTTTGACACCTGGGACACCAGGTAGGATTTCTCGAGGATACCTATAGAACCCTGATGGCGGCAGACGGTGCGGTGATGGTCATTGACGGAGCAAAGGGTGTGGAGCCCCAGACCATTAGCTCTTTAAAGTCTGTGTTATGCGACATATCCCTGTACCTTCATCAATAAGTTTGATAGAGAGGCTAGAGACCCATCACGCTCTTTTGGATGGGAATTGAAGAGGTACTGGGAATCCGTACCTGTCCCATTAACTGGCCCATCGGCTGCGGCCATAACTTTAAGGGTGTGTATGACAGAGAAACGGAGCAGGTTAGCCTTTTCCACAGTAATGCGGGAGGAAAGAAGGCGGTGAGAAGGAAGTCTTTGATTATAGCGATCCGGAACTTCCAATCATATTTCCCAAGAGTATTTTGAAAAAGCTACAGGAGGATTTGGAACTTTGGATGGAGCCGCAGATGCCTTGATGAGAAGAGAGTGGATGGGGAGAGCTTACTCCGGTATTCTTCGGTTCCCTTGCCTTAACTAACTTTGGTGTGGAGACCTTCTTACAGCATTTCTTGGCCATGACCAAGTCCCCTTCCCAGAATGTCCGACCAGGGTACTGATTGATCCGAGTGGAAGAAGCCTTCTCCGCCTTTGTCTTTTAGAGATTCAGGCCAATATGGATCCAGCACCGTGACAGAGTGGCCTTTATGCGAATCTGCTCCGGAGAGTTTGATGCGGAATGGAGGTAAACCATATTCAGGGAGGCAGAAAGGTGGAGCTTTGCAGCCTACCCGAGATGATGGCGGACGAGCGAAAAATAGTGGAGAAGGCCCTATGGCGGAGACATTATCGGCGTCTTTGATCCGGGAATCTTTTCTATCGGAGATACCCTGGAACTTTCCCAACAAAAAGTTTGTCTCATGAGGGATTCCACACGCTCGCTCCGGAGCATTTCTGCCAGAGTACGACAGATTGATACCATGAAGAGAAAGCAGTTTTAAAAGGAGTTTCAGATTGCGCAGGAAGGTGCAATTCAGATTTTCCAGAGTATAATACCGGTATGGAGGAAATTATTGTAGGTGTTGTAGGTTCCTCGCAATTTGAAGTTCTGACCTATCGTTTGAAAAATGAGATATAATGTGGATGTGCGTTTGGAAATGCTTCCCTACGAGCATATTCGCTGGATTGAGAATTATACGGAGTGATGTTTCCGCCATTTCCGGAACCTCGGACATGAAACTGGTAAAGGACTTAAAGGATAGGCCCTTTATTGCTCTTTGCTCATCCCTCGGTCCATCGGTATGGTTTTAGATCGAAAGACGAAAACTTAAATCTCAGTGAGTTCTCCAAAAACTAAGGAGAGGAATGGAGCGTAGTTATATCCAAGAAATTGGCAAGAAATTATCATAAAACCCAAGCAGGAAGAAAGGATGGACCCTATGGAAAAAGAGTATCAAAAAGCTGGTTGTGGAGCATGAAGAGGAATTTTTTGCAGGACTTAAAAGAAACTGATTGCCATTGACTCCGTGCAGAGAGAGGAAAAAGCCGGAGCCCCCTTTGGAGAAGGACCTAAGAAGGCTTTGGAAGAGGCTATTGCTCTTTGTGAAGGCTACGGTTTTTCCGTAAAGAATATGGAAAATTATGTGGGAACACTGACCTGGATGCTGCTCTTCCCAGAAGCTTGGATATTCTGGCCCACTTGGATGTAGGGTCTCCTGCAGGAGAAGGTTGGGAAATCACGGAGCCCTTTTAAAGCCCTTGGAAAAAGGATGGTATCCTTTTACGGCCGTGGAGTCAGTGATGATAGGGGCCGATGCTGGCAGGACTTTATGCTATGCGTGCGGTAAAGAGCTGGGCTATCCTTTTGAAAAAGGGGGTTCGCATGATTATGGGAACCAACGAGGAGGCAGGCTCAAAGGATTTTAGAGTACTATTATGCCAAAAGAGAAGGCAGGGGAAATGAGCTTTACGCCGGATGCGGAATTCCCCATTATCAATGTGGAAAAAGGGACAGTTTAGAGGGATTATCTTTAAGAGAGAGAGAGGAAGAAAGCAGCCTTCTGTCCTTAGAGGCGGGACTGGCTGTAAATGCGGTTCCCCAAAAGGCTGTCATCACTTTCTCTTCCTTAGAGGAAAGGAATTTTTCTGCCGCACAGAAGGAAGTGGAAGACTTCTGCAAGGTGAAGATTAGTGAAAAGATAACACGGTGACGGTTGTCGGTGCCTCTGCCCATGCGGCAACCCTTATCTTGGTAAAAACGCAGGTCTTGCAGCAGTGCTTTTTGCCAGCAAAATTTCTTCCGTTGGGCCGGCACTAAAGAAGGATTTAGAACATCTTTTGGGCTTTTTCCCTTACGGAAAGACGGACGGCTCCGGCTTGGGAATTAAGATGGAGGATGAGGAGAGTAAGGATTTAACCTGCACCCTGGATCTCTTTACAAGATTGACGGGAAAGAGCTTCGTTTTACCTATGATTCCGTGTGTCCTATCTGTGCCACAGAGGAAAAATTGCGTAAAAGTTGCAAAGTCCTCCTGTAGAAAGCAAAGGGCTTCCAATTTGAAACCCTGGGAATGATTGCTCCCCACTATGTACCAAAGAATTTCCTTTGTACAAAGCCTCCTTTCTGTCTATGAAAAAAGGTAACAGGTTTAAAGGGAGAGTGTTTGGCCATCGGCGGCGGTACCTATGTCCATGATGTGGAAAATGGAGTTGCTTTTGAGCCATTCTTCCGGATGTGGATACCACGAATGCACGGTGCGGATGAGTGGATTAAGATTAAAGACCTACTTTTAGCGGCAGAAATTTATGGAGAGTCTATTTTGGCTCTTTGCCAATAAGAGAAAAGAAAAAGGGACTTTATAGAGGACCGGGAAAAAGAACTTTTCCGGTCCCTTTTCTAAAAATTTGGGAGTGTTAGTGAAGAAAAGATTATAGAAGCTTCTCAGCAGCCGGATGGGACCGAGGAGATTCATGGAGAAGAAAATATCATTGAAATTCGAGGGCTTGGAAAGAGCTTTAAGACCGGCGGAGATGATTTCGTTGCTCTTGATCAAATTGACTGAAATATCAGAAAAGGGAGTATTCAGGGCATTATCGGACTTTCCGGTGCAGGAAAGTCCACCCTGAGTTCGCTGTATCAACTATTTGGAAAAAGCCCAGCAGCGGACAGATCTTCTTTTCAAGGAAAGAGCTTGGGAGCCATGAGGCAGAGGGAAATTCTTGCCATGCGACAAAACATGGGAATGATTTTTCCAGCAGTTTAATCTTCTGGAACAGAGAAATTTACTGCGTAATGTCAGCTATCCTATGGAAATAGCTCATAAGGGAGCCCATCTCTCACTCAAAGAAAAGAAAGGATAGACTGAAAAGAGCTAAGGAGCTTTTGAGCTTGTGGGGCTGGAAGGAAGGAATACAGTCATCCTCCCAGCTCTCCGGCGGACAGAAGCAAAGGGTGGCTATTGCCAGAGCCTTGGCTACCAAGCCGGATGTGCTTCTTTGCGATGAGGCAACCTCTGCGCTGGATCCCAATACGACAGAGCAGATTTTTGGCCTTGCTGAAGAAAAATCAACCGAGAAAATGGGCGTAACCATCGTTTTGATTACCCACCAGATGTCCGTGATTGAGGCTATCTGTGATGAAGTGGCTTATTATCGACCGTAGCCGATTGCGGAGTCCGGCCCGGTAAGGAGGTTTTCCGTTCTCCTAAGTCGGAAATCAGTAGAAGACTGATTTTGGGAGGGGCGAAAAGAAATTCGCTTTGGAACAGGGAAGAGAATCCGTTTGGTATTTGACGGCAGATCCGCCCATGAACCGGTTCTTTCGGAAATGATTCTTTCTGCCAAAGCACCGGTGAATATCCTTTTTGCCAACACTAAGGATGTGGATAACATTGCCATGGGACAGATGATTATTGAGCTTCCTGAGAATCCGGAGGACGAATATCATATCCTGAGCTTTTTAAAGGATAGAGGTATTCTGTAAGGAGGAGGTGCGTTCATGAGTATGAGTTTAAACGAACTGTGGTCTCTCCAAAGAGACCTTGGCGACTTGTATATGGTGAGTATTTCACCCTGATTTCTACGCTATAGGGATTCCTTTGGGGGTAATTTTGGTGGTAACTGATGAGGGAAATATAGCACCGAATAAAATTATTCACGGTATTTTAGGCTTTTTACCAACATTTTCAGAACCATCCCCTTCCTGATTCTTTTTGAGTTATGGTTCTTCCATTAACGAAGGCGATTGTGAAAACGACCCTGGGGTCCCAAGGCGATTATGTCCTCCTTTGCGATTGCCTCTGCCCCTATATTGCCAGAATGGTGGAGTCTTCTGCAAAAGAAGTCAGCAGTGGCGTGATTGAAGCGGCAAAATCTATGGGCCTCAACAGCTCCAAATTATTTTCAAGGTACTGCTTCCTGAAGCAAGGCCCAGTCTTTATGTAGGAGCCGCATCTGTATGACTTCTATTCTTTCCTATTCTGCTATGGCAGGGCTTTGTAGGAGGAGGAGGTCTGAGCGCCACTGCCTTAAACTATGGATACTATCGCTTGTCAGATCGGATGTGATGCTGATTGGCGTAGTGATTGGTGGTGATTGTACAGCTGGTCCAGGAGTTTTTGGATGAGACATAGCAGTACAGTGATAAAAGAGGAAAACTGAATTAAGTGGTTGTGATAATACAAAAAGATGAGGTAAAATCCGTGAAAGTTTTTATAAAATATTTAGAATATTGAATTAATTAGCGGAGTTCTTGCATTTTTGCGTATTTTCTTATACTCATAATGAGGTTGAAAAAGAACTCTTCAACAGGAGACATCCCCGGAAAAGCAGAACTATCTCCTTTCTGAGGAGATTTCTCCCTGAGGGAGAGGAAGAGGAGTATTACGAGAGAAAATTGATTGCTTGTAGCTTCCCTTGCATTAGCTCGCTGGGGCTTGTGGAGGACAGAAGGCAGAAACCAAGGCTGAGAGCGAGAAGCAGACAGAGGCAGCATCCGAGAAAGCTTCCTGACAAGGCTGAGGAAGAGTGAAAAGGCTACAGAGAAGGCTAAAGCAGGAGAAAGCGTAAAGATTAAGATCGGTGCTACCAAGCCCCCATGCTGGAAGCTTTAGAGGCTGCTAAGGCTGCTTTAAAGGAAAAGGGCGTAGAAATTGAAATCGTTACTTACAACGATTATGTACAGCCAAACCTGGCAACCGACCAGGGAGAAATTGATGCCAACTACTTCCAGCACCTTCCTCAGCTTAGATGACTTTAATAAGGAAAAAGGGAACCAAGGTTGTTTCCGTAGGAAAGGTTCACCATGAGCCATTCGGTATTTGTGCAGGACAGTCCAAGGATTTGGTAGAGATTATGACGGCGCTAAGATTGCTGGTTCCTAATGATACCACCAACGAGGCAAGAGCATTATTGCTGCTTTCAGGACAACGGCATCATCACTTTAAAGGATGGAGCAGGACTTACCGCACAAAGCAGGATGTGGTAGAGAATCACATACATTGAGCTCTACGAAGTAGAGGCTGCTCAGATTCCCTGTCTCTTTAGATTCTGGACTTTGCTTGTATGCATGGAAACTATGCACTCAGGCAAACCTTAAGCCATCTGATGCTTTGGCAATTGAGAAGGCTGACTCCGAGGCTGCCTCAGACCTATGCAAACATCGTTGCTGTAGCTGAGAAGAACAAGGATGCAGAGTGGGTAAAGACTTTAGTGGAGGTATTACAGTCCAAGGACATTCAGGACTTTATCAATGAAAAGTATGAAGCTGTGGAGTAGTACCTATTCAGTAATCATGAAGTTAAAATGGGGCTGTGAAAAGAGGAAAGGGAACTCCCGTGCCCCCTTTTCATGCGCCCTCATTATTTATATAGCAGAAGGGATTTTTGCATATGAAAAACAAAGACATGAGAAGGCAGGCAAGAAAACTTTGGAGAGAGAATTGGTTTACCATCTTTCTTTCCTACATTGCAGGATTACTGGATATGTTCTTTTGACCATGCTCTTTTCTTCTCTCTAACCCTTCTATCTTCTTTTACAAGTGATTTTTCTTTGGGAGAGCTAAGGAGAGAATCGGTCTTAGCCTTACGGAACTCTTGTGGCTTTTATATTATTTTGTTTGTCTCTTTTATTTGATTGTTTCTGATTTTCTTTTTCGAAAATGCTCTTGAAATGTCTAAGGGAGAAAAGGAATGCAGCCATGATATGGCTTCCACCTGATTCTTTTCTCTCTTAGTAGGATGCTGGGCTCTAGTCTCCTGGCCTTCTTCTTTCTCTCTCGTCCTATCTATTGGGCAGGAGGCTATAGCTCATTTTCTGGGGGATGGACTTTGGTACTGGATTTATTATGCAGTGACTTTTGTCCTTTTAATCTTTTTCTCTTGATATGACCTCCTTTACGATTTGGGGAAAAGGATGGAAAGAAAGTCTATGGCAGAACATGAAAAGAAGCGCAGTCATGAAGGACAGAAGTTCTCTTATTTCCGGCAAGTGCTGTTCTTTCCTGGCTACCACAGTGGCTGTTTTTCTGGCCAGCATGTGGTCTATTATTTTGAAGTCTTTCGATTTTACCTGTTTTTGTGATTTTTCTTTATCTGAGTATCTATCTGATTCCCTACTTTTTCTTTTGTCCAAACTTTTGAGTTTATCGAAAGGAGCGAGACTCCGGGGAAAGAAAGGTGGAAACAAAGGAAGAAGAGAGAGCAGAATCGAAGTTGTACTGTTATTAGCAGAAGATGCGGAGGAAAGAAGCCTGGCAGAGACCCCTTTTGAGCCGAATCGGAATATCGTGGAAAGCGTCGGAAGAGGGGCATAAAAAATGGAAGCTTCTAGGAGTCTATTCCGAAAGTACTGCTGAGTCTAAGTCTGAAAATATGGAGTCTGAGGCCGAGAATACAGAGCTTGAGTCGAGAATAGGGAGTTTGAGCCTGAGAATATGGAGCTTGAGCTGAAGAATAGGAGTTTGAGCTCCCAAGATACAGGTGAGATTGTACCAAAAAGATACTGAGCCTGCGTCAAAAAGAGAATACGCAAAAAGTCTGAGGGAAAAATGAGCTTTTGAAGAAGCCAGAAAAACAGTATACCGATTATGAGGATTAAGGAGGAGCTCATGAAGTGTCCCTTTTGTAGTGCAGAAGATACCAGAGTGATTGACTCTCGTCCCGCTGATGAAAACACCGCTGTCGCAGAAGAGAGACAATGTGAGGCCTGTGGAAAGCGCTTTTACCACCTTTGAAAAAGACTGGAACCCTCCCTTTATGGTGGTGAAAAAGGACGAAAGTCGGGTACCCTATGACCGTTCCAAGTTAGAGGAGGAATTCTTCTGCTCCTGCCATAAGCGCCCCATTTCTCCAAAGCAAATCTCCGCCTTGGTGGATGAAATCGAAAGTGTGATTTTTCATCAAGATAGCAGGAGGTTAGTACCGACACCATTGGAGAGATGGTTATGGATAGATTGAAGAATCTGGATCAGGTAGCCTATATGCGTTTTGCTTTCCTGTGTATAGGGAGTTTAAAGACATCAACACCTTTATGGAAGAAATTGGCAAGCTCTTGGAGGCGGTTTAAAGACGGAGGGAAGAGAACTTGAAAAATAAATCCTTTCCTTTTGTCCCCAAGCTTTTTCCATTACTTATTTATGCTTTGGACTTTGAGAAGCTTTATAGCTTAGGTATCGAGCCTTGCTTTTTGACATTGACAATACCTTGCTGCTTCATGATGAGCCGGCAAGAGAAGAAACTGTAGCCCTTTTTGAAAGGATGAAGGCCGCAGGTCTGAAACCGCCCTTCTTTCCCAATAACGGAGAGGAGAGGGTAGGATCCTTTTCAGGAAAAAGGTTCATGCGGATTGCAGCATAGCCAATGCAGGAAAGCCAAAGGCTAAAGCCTATCTACAGGCGGTGGAGCATTTTTCAGATTCAGAAAAATCAGGCCTTTTCTTTTGGAGACCAGTTATTTACGGATATTCTGGGAGGGAATTGGCAGGAGTTCCTACGGTGCTGGTAAAGCCCATGGGAAGGAAAAATATTTTCATATCCTTCTGAAAAGACTGCTGGAAAAGCCCTTTCTTTTGGCCTATCAAAGGAAGCATGTAGCTTTTTGCGGATACAATTACCGAGGCTGATGAGGGGGCAAGCTCTGATAGAGAGCAGAATGCCTAAGCGAAAGATACAAAGGAAAAACTTTCAAAGCGGAAAAGGAGAAGACGGACTATGGGAATGATTGTAGCTTTGACGGAGATTCGAGAAAGATTTTAAGGGATGCCAAAAATTAGTAGCGCATCCCTTTTTCTTCTTTATCTTTACGGCGTGGAAATTGCTATGACAGCTCTGAAAAAAGCGTGAGGAAAAGCTGGGAGATTTCTGGGAGAGCTTCGGGAGATTTTGGGAGAGAAAAAGCTGATATTTACCATCAGACAGAAAAGACAGGGGGATACTTTCCCTATGACAAGTCCTATTTTCAACTCAGTATGATGGCTATGGAAAGCGGCTATCCGGATTATATTGATTTAGAGGTGGAGCTGGGGCAGTAATGGGCGACAGCCCTTTTTGGATTGCCATGCCATGATTTTACAGTTGGGAGGAAAATGTGATTGCCTCTTATCATGATTTTTCAGAAGACGCCAAAGCAGGGGCAGAGTGTAGAGAAATCTCACGGCTTTAGCTTCCCATGGAACAGACACGATAAAGCTGGCCTGCATGCCGAAGAAGGAAGTGGATGTTTTAAACCTTATGTTGGCATCCCGGGAGTGGAAGGATAAGAATCCGGGGAGAAACTTAATCTGCATGTCCATGAAAATGGGAAAAAGCTCCTGGATTTTGGGCAGCTTATGCTCTGGGCACAGCTTTTGTGCAGGCTTTTTCCGCCTCGGCTCCCCTGGACAGTTTGGCATAGAAGAGTATATGGAGCTTTTTACAAAAATGGAGGGCAGAAAATATTGCCTCATTGGCTTTTATGGGTAGTGGAAAGAGCACATTAGGGGAAAGGCTGGCAGAAATGCTTCGTTCCTCCTCGTTGAATTGGATAGAAGGCTGGAAGAGGGATTTTCCATGCGAATTTCCCAGCATTTTAAAAGCAGTTTGGAGGAACGCTTAGGAAGAAAGCAGCTTTACGGGAAGTTCTGACAGAGGAGCAAAGAGAGACTTCGCAATTTTGCAGGAAACTGTTACAGAAGACTCTAAAGACAGACTTCGCCCTAAGGGACAGGAGATGGGTGTCATTCTTTCTCCCGGTGATAGTGCTTCGAGGAAAACAGAAAGCTCCTACAGGAGCATTGTTTTTACTATCTATCTACAATTATCCCTGAAAGCTGTGCTGAAAGACTGAAAAGGAGGCGGAAACCGTCCGGTTTTACAGAACAAGCTGGATATTCATATTCCATTGAAAAAGATTATGGAGGAGCGGGAAAGTCCCTACTGCGCCTGTGCTGACGGGACTCTTTCCCGTGGAGGGAAAGATCGGTGGAAACCTGAACGGAAGAAGTGCTTAGAATTTTCAAGAGAAGAAGGCTTGCTTTTCCACTGACTCAATTCTTTCTGAAAAACGAAGGAAATCTAAAGGAATAAGAAAAGAAGATAAAAGATTTTTATCTTCTCTTGGGAAAAGCTTAGATTCCCTAAGAAAAATATGCTATTCTTGCCAAGATTCAACTATTTTGCAACAAAAAGGAGAGATTAAGAGAAACGGAAAAATTTAATTTTGCTTTTGGCAGCTCTTAGCAGTGTTGCTCGGCAGCCTGTGGCAATAGCGGAAAGACGGCAACAACGACTTTTCTGTAGAGAGACAGGAGGCGGCAACAGAAAAGGCTAGCGAAAAGGCTACATGGAGAAAGAGACTGAGACAATGAGAAGGACATCTCCAGAAGGTAAAATCCGTTTCTGAGGGAGTTTGAATTTACTGGCTGAGAATCAGGCTTTGGAGTCTGTGGACAGCTCAATTTTCGCAGAGAAGGACTAAAACTGTTTTGATGTTTGGGGAACCTTCTGCGGACCCCTGTATCAATGAGATGCCTGAGCTTGAGAGAGAGTGGCAGAGAGAGCTGCCGGAGAAATCGCAACAGATTTATCGATCTGGTGGCGATGATGGCAGCAAAGGAAGATAAGGAGCATATCGAGCTTGCCAGCATGATTTTGGAAAAAGACCACAATGCCCGGTTTACCAATATTATTCCCAATAATGACTTTGCGGAGCTTCTTTCCGGAGTAGTAGGTGTTCCCACCACCTTCTTTATTAATAAAGAGGGAAAGATTGCAGAAAGCCCATCGTCGTGCACAGAGCTCCAAAGTACAAGTCCTTCGTGGAAGAGTATTTAAAGACAATTGAATCCTAAGAGGTATATGGAAAAGAAGATCAACATTGTTTTGAGAGAAATATCGTCATGCCTCTTTCTTTTTCTCTTTCAGCATTTTCTGTATCTCACTTATGGTCATTTCACAGGGGTGAGGTGAAATAGCACTTTCCAAGGCCATGCGCACGCCTGGAATGTGGGAATAGGCTAGGGAGAGAGTATGTGAAGAAAAAGAAGAATTTTCGGTATTGGCCTTTTTCGGAATCATAGGATGGGATTCTGCCGCTTGGCACCTTTGACTAATCCCTCTTTGTGCAAAATTTTCCTCTGGGAAAATTTATTCCGGAGAAGGAAAACGCTTTTGCAGTCCGCTGTAAACCGTTATTCCTGTCCTGGGGCGGCAGGGTCTTCGCCCTCATTGGATGCTGTTTCAGGCCGTAGTAGGACTCACTAAGCGTTATGATTTTTCCCACTATATTTCTCGGCACCATGGCCTCTTTCGGGGCATTGCGGAAGACTGATCTGCGGCTTCTTTGTCCCTTTGGTCATGGTGCAGAAATCCTCCATAAAATTCCTCCTTCCAAGAAATTTTCACAGAGAAGCTAAGCCCTTTAAAGCTTGTAAAATATTTTATGCTGTAGTGGTCTTTTGATGGGCGTCTTCCTGCCGGACCAGTTTGCTTGCCCCACCTTATTTTCTTGCAAATATGCTTTGTCCCTAGGATTTTAGAGGGGACTCCTTCCTTATCTCAATGAGGGAATCTGCACTACTTGGGAAAGCTTCTTCACTAAAGGGAAGTTTTTGGTCTCTGGTAGTCATCATTCTATCTATTTTCTACCTCCGTCCTTTTGCAAATGGATTTAGCCCTCTGGGAGCCTTTCTATGCCTTTCTTCTACTAAGATTTCCTTCTTCCAGTATAAGGTGGATCGAGGCCGTTGCATCCACTGCGGAAAAATGCCGAAAGGCCTGTGGAATGGAGGTGGATATGTCCAAGAATCAGACGGCTTTGAGGAGTGCATCCGTTGCGGAGAGAATGTGTAAAGGTTTGTCCATCAGATGCCATCAGCACATCCCTTGGATAGACTGGAAGGAAAATGCCATCAAAAGAAAGCAAGTAGCACAGGTAGAAATTTTCGATATAATTTTGCGTGATGACATCCAGATTTAGAAAGATTTTATTAGTTGACAAAGGAAGCTTTGTACTGGTAGTATGAACAAGTCGCATTGCGACAGGGGTCTTTAGCTCGCTGGGGAGACATCTGCTCATAAGCAGAGGGTCACACAGGTGCGTCGGAGCCCCTGTAGGCCCCACTACGTATCCCGTCCGGTCTGCGTGAAACACGCAGCCTGGGTCGGACATCTAAGGCGAGATAGTCTCAGTTGGCTACAGAGCAATAACGGTTCATACCCGTGGTGTCGAGGGTTCAAGTCCCCTCTGTTGATGATAAATCGAAACGATTTTGCAGAAGGGGCGTTTCTGATGTTTGAAAGGACTTTAGCAGGTATCAGGCTGACTCTTAAGAAATCTTAGTGCTGATGCTTAGGCTCCAAACTTAGCAGAAAAGGAAAACTCATGAAAAAGCCTTTTGGCAAAAATTTCTTCTGCTTTATCAAAAGGCATATGCTGCTGGCACAGGCTGCTGCTGGGCACCCTATTTGGTTTTAAATCCATTGAATCCAGGGTGTGACGGTGGTGCGGTTACCGTCAGCGTGCACACCAAAATCGATGAGATGATTCCCTTTGCGAGTACTCTCCTGCCCTATTATCTGTGGTATATTTTGCTGAGTCCCATATTTTCTCTTTACGACAAAGAGGACTTTTATAAGGTCTGCCTTTATCTTTATTATTGGGATGATTTTCGTCTTCTGATCTGTAGAAATTCCATCCCAATGGTGTACAGATTTGCGCCCTCCTTACAGTAAGAGTGATAACATTTTCCAAACTGGCGTGGTAGCAGCTCTCATCAGATTGACACTCACCAATGTTTTTCCCAGTATCCATGCTTATAACTCTATCTGCATGCATGTGGCCACACTCAAGAGTAAGGATATGCGAAGTCTTTCAGCTTTCGCAAAAGCTGTGGTATGCGCCTTTTTCTAGTGTATTTTTATCTGCTATTGCCACCCTTGTCTTGAAGCAGCACTCCATATTGGATCGAGCCTAATCCTTTGGCCTTCCTGTAATCAGCTATGGTTTTGTCTATGGCTATCCCATGCTTTGCTCTATGGGAGTATCTGGTGACAAATACTCTGCTCGGATAGCTAGGGCTGCACATGAAAAAGAAAAGTCTTAGTATGTGCGAATTGGAAATGCGCCTGTGAAAGAATGCAGAAAGGACTTAAGAGGAAGAGGAGAAGAAGATGGAAGGAATTCATTTTTGGAAAACGCCATCGGACATTTGTGAAAACAAATTACAAAGCATAAGATTTTGGTGATGCGCTACTGCTTTTCCATTGGTCTATATAAGCAGGACTGTATCCATCGGCTGACCCGTCCGGCACAGTTGGCAGAGCCGCGTGGACTCGTTTCTATAAGGGCCAGCAAAGTCCAAACGGTAGAGCGGATTCAAACGGGAACCTCCACCGCCTGGCTGCACCACAAGTGTGGAGAAATACATCATTTTGAATATTGGTGCAGTGACTACGATTTTACAAGACCCGCAATCGTATGCGATGCCGTCCGGCGCCCATCGTTATGTGGCGGAGATGTCGTGACAGCAGCTCGTGACTCGGAAAATTATCATGAGCAGCAAGCATGGGGACTGATAGTGCCTATATTTACTATGTCGCCCATGAAGGATTCTCCTCCTGATCTACGAACGGACAGAACTGAAGGCAACCGGTAGTTCTGTTGCTGCTTTTTAGAAGCGAAAAAGGAAAAGGAACGCTTTTCCACCCTCGTAAAAGAAGTGAAGAGAAGAGCAGGAAAAGGATCTAAAAGAAAGGGGGAAACGGAGTATGGTTGATTACCATGACAAGGAAAAGGTTCATTAGCTTGCACAGCAGAAATACTACCTATCAAATGGGACGGGCCTATAAGGACATCTTTTACACTACTACGGAAGAAGGGGAGAAGGAGACTTTCCTATCTCTCTTCCAATATAAAGATAGGGGATTTTGGCAACTTTACGATGCCAACAGTCCTATTCGGTGATACCTGGCCCAGGAATATTTTCCTTGGAAATGGAGATTATCGTATTCCGCTCAGGTATTTCCGGCTCTGACGTAAGGAATCTAGGACCCCAGATCGTGGAAATTTTTTCCGAAGAGAAGAGCTGGGACTCTGGCTAAGAAGGCAGAGGAATGTGAAATTCATTTCCCTAAGAGGAAAGAAAGAGAGTGGAACTGAACCACTATATTCTCACCCGGCAGATAGATGTGATTGCCAGAAATGCCAGAATTAAAATATTCTTCAGACTTCCTTCGTAGAACGCTTGATTCGCTGTCCTTGATTTTTCTTATGGAGACTATGACCTGATTCATTTTTCCGGAAGATACGGGATGAGCGCTCTATCACACAGAGAGCCTCATAGCAGGGCGAAACATATTAAGCCTCCAGAAGAGAGAAGCAGCAGCTATCAGCAAAATCCTTGCATTTGGCGGGAAGAAATAACATGGAATATAGTGGAATGCTATTGGTTTTGCCTCTTTACAGTAGTTCCTTCATTTGGATGATGGATTCCTATCGGGAAGGAGTTTTAGGAATGCAAATGACAATATGCACTCACCTTGGAGGCGGAGAAGAGTCGTGCCCAGTTTTTAGCTTGGGGATGGACTGAGTGCCTTAAGCAATCAGTTACAAGGGATGGTGAAGAAGTATATTGCAGCTAAATCGCCCTGTCCTATTTCCCGATTTTGTTGAATTCCTGAGGCCTGCTACTCAATTTTAGCGGGGAAAAATTGAACTGGCAAGAGAAGGAAAAGCTCTGGTATGAATCTGGTGATGGATGACGCTGGTTTGAAAAGAGAGACACGGACTCTCCGGTTTGGGGGACTGGGTCACCAATGAAGAGAGAAGCCGCAGGCGAGTTTGGAAAACTTGAAGGGGCTGGAAGAAGAGGGGATGGCATTTGAATCTGGATTGAGCGAAAGCAATGAAGACAGTGCCCTCTAGCGCCTTATCCGGACTGTGCTTTTGGTGATTCAGGGAGAGTCTCCTACTGCCGTTCATAGCGGTGCTGGATTTTTCCAGAAAGGAAGTGTGGATGCGCGACAGTATTGTTTCTTTGTTTTCGCTTGTACCTCTCCTGTATAAATGGATAGAATCGAAGCGTAGGAGTGTATTCTCGGCGAGTTTCAGGGAAGAGGAAAAGATTTTGGCACCGTGGCTGTCTGGGACTTTCTTCCTTTCCGGCTTAAGGGGCCTTCTGATGTGCTAATCATTGTTCCGGTGGAGGAGGTTTTGGACCTGGGAGCGCTTTCTATTACACGCCCCTGATTTGGCTTCGACAATATGGATGCGATCGGACGATTGGAAATTCGTTACGGTTCCTTCTTTATCCTATCTGGTGTATGGAGCCATGCCTGGTGCCGAATACTGGACTGGAAGAGTGGTGCCCTCAATACCAGAGCCATTGTAGCGATGAGCGGAAGCTTTGGCTATGAGTTAGATCTGTAAGGACTGCAAGCGGAAGACAGGGCGGAAATCCGCGTAGAGGTTGCCATTGTGGAGGTGGAGCCCTTGATGGAGGAGGGAACTGTTATCGCCTCAGCGGTTAGCGTGGGGAGATCGAGGCTGGTACCTTCAGCGAAGATCCGGCCGGTAACGCTACCGCCTGGTCTTTGTTTCAGGACAAAAGAAGGAGTATCCGTGGTGGCGGGATAAGAACTTTAAGGTGCAAATGAAATCCTTTACGGGCAATGGGAAGGAAAATATCGTCTTCGTCTTGTTGGAGGTTCTTCAGGATGGAAGTTTGCGGAGAGATTGTCTAAAGAGAATGGGTTTCTCATTATGGGTGGGGCCTCTTCGAAGGAAGGGATGTTGAGCTTCCTTATTTGGGAGGATTTAGCGGAGGGATGTTCTAGTTGTATAGAGATGTTCGCTTAGGTGTTATGTAATAGAACTGTTATGCAATGAACTACTAATGCAATGGAACTGTGCAATGGAACTATTAATGCAATGGAACTGCTTGTGAATGGGACTGCTTTGCATGAACTGTTTGTATTACTTGAGGTTTTTGTGAGAGTGATTTTATCTGTGGGAGCAGTTATATAAATTTATAGTGAATATGTGGGCAGAGGCTAAGGAATGTTGATTTCACGAGGGGCATGCCCTATAGGTCATGGTCGACCTGGCGGAATATAAGGGCGGGGTTATATCCGAAGGAAGTTGCTACAAGAAAGGATGTTTTGCGATGATGGAGGTATCGATGGCGTATTATGCAGGTTCTCTCTAGTTTTGGGGAAAGGAGGGGCTATGTTGGGCGTGAAGATATTTTGGAAGTTGGCTGCCCTGGAGGCTCTCTTTTCCGGTTTGGAATTCCTGGAAGAAGGGGCTTTGGTGCCGTCTCATGGTGTGGAAGGATTAGACCTGATGGTTCAGGGTATTTTCGGGAAAAGTGCTTTTGGACTTGGGACCGGGAATTAGCTGGTATGACTTAGTATTTAAAGGCTGTTAAAATAGTGGATGGCTCTTGCGGTGTGTTAGTGGACGCTCGCTCTTCGCTGGACTTCAGCGGTACTGTTTTGGCTTGTATCACTTTCAGGTGCCGCGGCTTAGATTGCCTCTTTTCTGGTGGGTCTATGCATAAGTCCCTCAAGGTTTTTTTTACATTGGTGAGAGTAGCTCTGTTTCGAACCTATCAGCTTTGAAAAAGCAATGCATTTGTTTTGTGGCTCTTTTTACTAAATCAGAGGATGTTCTGTAAACGAGATATGATCGTTTACCGGTATTTCTATCATAACGAGGTTCGCACGCTTTTGGGCGTATCTCGTACGAATTCATATAATCATACTTGACTATTAGTGTTTATATGGATTTTTTTTTCACGAATTTGTTTTTATCTGTAAGAGAAAGTGTTTTGGGAGAAGAAGATTTGCATGTAGGGAGTATGGAGCAGAAAAGGAGTAGGAATGGGAAGGTTTATAGGCGGCAGAGGAGCTTATCGGACGCACTCCGATTTTGGAGCTAGCCATACTCGAGAAAAGGACTTTGGTTGGGAGGCAAAGCTTTTGGCAAGTTGGAGTACTTTAATCCTGCCGGATCTGTGAAGGATAGAATTGCCAAGGGATGATTTTAGATGCAGAGGAAAGAGGTCTTTTGAAAGCCCGGCTCCGTGATTATCGAGCCTACCTCCGAAATACAGGAATCGGTTTTATCCTTAGTGGCGGCAAGCCGAGGCTATAGAATCATCATTGTAATGCCGGATACCATGAGTGTGGAGAGAAGAACCTGATGAAGGCCTATGCAGAGCTTGTGTGCTCACTGAGGGAGCAAAAAGGAATGAAGCGGGCGCCACTGCGCAAAGCAAGAACTTGCTGCAGAAATTCCCAACAGCTTTATCCTCAGTCAGTTTGAAAAATCAGGCGAACTTAAGACCCATGAGAAGACCACAGGTCCGGAGATTTGGGAGATACTGACGGCAAGGTGGATGATCTGGTATCCGAATCGGAACCGAGAACCATTACCGGAATTGAAGATATTTAAAGGAAAAGAATCCTGCTGCAAAGCTTATTGCGGTGGAGCTGGAGGATTCTGCAGTGCTTTCCGGTGAGCACCGGGACCTCATAAGATTCAGGGAATCGAGCAGGTTTTGTTCCTGACACCTTTTAGACACAAAAGATTTATGATGAAATCATTACCGTTTCCAATGCGGATGCTTTTTGCAACAGGAAGACGAATCGGAAGAGAAGAGGGTGTCCTGACAGGAATTTCTCCGGAGCCGCTGTACATGCAGCCATTCAGATTGCAAAGCGTCCGGAGGCAAAGGGCAAAAACTATTGTCATTATTCTTCCGGATTCCGGAGACCGTTACCTTTCTTTCAACCTCTTTTGCCGACGAAGCTTAAAAGGATAAAAGGAAATAGGAAATATAACAGAAACTGAGAGCAGGAAAGATGAAAGAGTGAATTAGTCTCTATCAATCTCTCTCTGCTCCACTAAATAAAAGCTTGTATAATGTTAAAAAGGATGGTTTCGAGCAGCATAGGTCCGAAAGGGTAGTCTGAGCCCGTGGGTACTTGCGAAAAACGACTGTAAGGAAGTTTTTCGCTTAGCACCCCACGAGGCGAGGCTAGCGGGAGCGGTGCCCCATTTCAGGCCCTATGCTGCTAGAAAACCATTTTTGCCCACTTCAGGCCTATACGGTGTAGAAAACCTTTTTCCCCCTTCAGATCTATGCTTGTGTGAAAAAGGAGCAGTGGAATTATCCACCGCTCGCTGCTGGTGCGCCTAGCGGCGCACGTTTCTAACGGGTTAAAAGTCCCGAATCCGCCCGGTAGTGGGAAGGATATAGCCGAAGGTGCGGGAAGGTGTCGAGGTGACCTCGAATCTGAAGGAAGCTGGATATGAGGAAGATACTAACTCATGGGCAAATCTCTGGTCTGACGAACAGAAATCTCATATGAGGTTATGCATGAGGATAAGACTGCAAGACGTAAGCCAAAGTCCAATAACTACACGGAATCATGCATGATAGATGAGGCAGATATATGGAGAGGAAGAAACGTGTGGTACCTAGGAGGTTCTGTGTGATATGCCTCAGAAAGAGGTAACCATTGTCCAAAAGCAATGCTGGAACACAGAAGTCAGCAGAGGTCATAGTAGTCGAGAGACAAAGGACCGAATCAGTAGGAGTCTCAAGTATGACTGAGAAAGGAGGAATGACGTTATGGCAGAAAACATTGAAAAACAATGGCTGTTCGCAAAGAGATAGTGCGGAACATGAAGGGTATGCGAAAGCGCGTAGGTCATTCAATCTGATATGGAAAAGAAAGAGGCAGTGCACAGCCGAAGCTCTTAGAAGCGATACTGCATAAAAGATACCCTTTAACAGAGCGTACTAAGAGAGTGAAGGCAAACAAGGGAGCACCTGGAATTGATGGTATGACCATCGAAGAGGCACTTCCTTATCTTCAGGAACATCAACAGGAGTTAACTAACCGTATCTATCGTGGAAAGTATACTCCGTCTCCAGTAAGACGAGTTGAGATTCCTAAACCAGATGGTGGTAGCGAAAAGCTGGCATACCAACAGTGATAGACCGTACACTTCAACAGGCGATAATACAACAGTTAGTTCCAATCTATGAGTCGCTTTTACAGACGGCAGCTACGGTTACCGTCAAAACAGAGACGCAAAGGAGCAATACTTAAGATTAAGGAGTACGCTGAACAGGGGCTACACATATGCGGTAGTTCTAGATTTATCGAAATATTTCGATACAATCAACCACGAGATTCTTATCAACCTTCTGAGGAAAAATGTAAAAGATGAACGTGTGGTGCAACTTATCAAGAGGTATCTGAAAAGTGGCGTAATGGAAAAATGGAGTGGTTATTGAAACAGAGGAAGGGTCGCCACAAGGAGGAATTTGATCCCTTTGCTCGCGAATATCTACCTCAATGAGTTCGACTGGGAGTTTTTGAAAAGAGGTGTCCCATGCATAAGGTATGCAGATGACATAGTGCTTCTTGCGAAAAGCAGAAAGGCATCAGAGAGACTCTTAAGAGAGCAGTACGAGGTATCTTTGAGGAGAAACTGAAACTTACAGCGAATCGAGAGAAAAGCCGTACTGTCCAGTGTATTTGCAATCCGAAATTTTTAAATTCCTTTGGCTTTGCACTGGGAAGGAACAGAAGTGGCATATATGTCCGAGTTCATGCAAAGTCTTGGGAGAAGTTTGTCGAAACCGAAAGAGCTTTCTTCCCGTAAGCGCTGTCAGTCAATCAAGCCGGAGCCTAGAAAGAATCAAAGGTATACGCAAGAGGGTGGCTTAACTACTATGGAATAGCAAGTATGAAGAGCAACATGAATGATATCAACGGATGGCTCTATCACAGAATACGTCATGATGTATGGAAACAATGGAAATGTGTGCGAACCAGATACGAAACCTGAGGGTCATGGGAGTTCCCAAGACCTAGGGGTGGAAAAACGGCAAACAGCAGACGAGGCTATTGGTTTACAACACATACAGTTGTCATGAACATAGTAATGACAAAAAGAAAAGACTGATAAACAGTGGCTTTTACGATTTAGCCACAGCCTATCAGTCTGTGCACATCAACTATTGAAAGCGCTGTATACGAGAACCGTACGTACAGTGCTGTGAGAGGACGGCGTTAGTCGCCGCCTCCTACTCGATTTTAAGATATTATGGTTTTTAGGACGTTCGATTCCGAATCGATTAAACATCGGTACTTCTTCCCAAGTTCCTGCTTCTCTGTGACAGACTTTCGTCGAACCATTGTGTGGTTACAGTCTTTGCTCTGGTGAAGAAGACGAACGTTCTCTTCAAGAAACATGAGGTTTCCAAAGAAGGAATCCTTGTTTTCCGGAGAGGAGTAAGCTGTTGGAACAGGAATTCCTACATTGATTCTACCATCCTCCGTCAGTCTCCATGGCGAAGCGTCTTGCATAGTATCCACTCTGGTGAAGTTGCAGAACCGTTAGCCGAAGGGTTAGCGTTCTGATAGCGACACCCTCTTCGCAGTTCTTCTCTCTTGATGCAAGTAACCGGTCCAAAGATTTCGCAATCACCGATGCTCATGTCCTTAGTTACATGGTCGAAGATGGTTGGTCCAACAGAAGATCCGTTCTCTAGCCGGGAACCTTCACATCTCTACCATCAATACAAGCTCAGCACCTTCATCAATACCCTTCTGAATCAGTTCAATACGCTTCCTTATGCTTTGCGGAAACAACAGGGCCTAACTTGGTATCCTCATCATAAGCGGCACCAATCTTCATAGCCTGCGCCTTCTACTTTAAGAGTGCTACAAACTTATCGAGCAATGCTTTCTGAACAACATTTGCAGGAAGAGCCATACAACGCATTCTGCACATCCGTGAGGTGGAGTTGACAATGGCATTGGTTGCACTCTCTAAATCAGCATCCTCTAAGAGGAGAGCATGGTTCTTTGCCTCTCAGTCTGGACTGAACACGCTGTGAGCTGCGGCAACAGAATATCTTCCTCCACCAACCTTGGTGGTTCCTGACGAAGGTAACAGCCTTAATGCGCTCGTCCTTTAAAAAGGATATCCGCTTCTTCTCTTCCGCAGGTTACCAGGTTTTACAACACTCTTTGGGAAATGTGCTTCTTCGTGGAAAAGCTCCAGCATTCTCATGGAGTAAGAGGAGTCTGGCTGTTAGCCTTTAATACAACGATTTCCAGTATGGCACAGGCAGCCAACCCCAAGGAATCCTGCTGAGGGAAGTTCATGGAACAATGCCGACAACTTCACAAGAGGTGCTTTATAAGTAGCAGTGTCATCAACCTGTGGTTACATTCAAAGAGGTTTCCTGCACTGCAAGAGAGGTCAGGGAATAACTACAAGCCAACTCTGTGGGCTCAATAGCCCTTCTATACATCTCCTCTTGCTTCACAGTGGTCTTTCCAAGCTCCTTGCACAAAGCTGAGACAGCTCTTCATATGCTTAATCAAAACATCTCCAAGTAAACATATACTGGGTTCTCTGAGATGGACATTGCGCTCCATGCAGGAAAAGCTTCCTGGCAGAGGCAATATGGCCAACACCTCTTCCTGGTACAGCTTGGTACCTCGGCAATCACTTCCTCAGTGCTGGAATCCGTGACAGGCATATGTTCATCCGTCTTGGAGGAACCCACTCACCGTTGATGCAATAGTTCATTTCTTTTAACTCCATGTTGCTCCATCACTTTTGTAAACATTCGTGAAAATGGGTAAATATTGGGTATAATGTTAGCATATCTAGGGGTATATGTCAGGGAGTAAGTTGAAATTCGCAGAATTACCCAAAACGCATGAAAAATCAAAATGCGTAACATTGAAGGAGGATGGATATGGGGGATAAGCGCTTAGATGACATGGAAGAATATATTTTAGAGCAAAAGGACAGTAGTTTAGATGAATTGTTAAAATACCAGATTTCCAAAAATACGGTGCAGAAGAGATGATGAAGAGCTGCTTTTACGAGGAAACATAAAAGGTATATGGTGGGGGTAAAGGCTAAGAAAATGCCGGAAAAAGGGTGGAATGTCGCATTTCGAAAGAAATATCAGCCATAAGGAGAAGAGAAAAAGATTTGCAAACTGGCGGGAGAGCTGGTAAAGGAAGGAATACCATCTTCATCGATACCGGAAGCTCCTCGTGAATTTGGTAGTATATCGGTGTGTTTCCCTGCATGATTATTACCAATAGCTTGAAGTAGCCTATGGCAAAGGACTATCGAAACTGCAGCTTCTGATGCTTCCGAGCACAGACGGAAACCATGTCTTTTGTAGGATTGGAGACGGTGGAACAGCTTCGGATTTATATATTGATCAGGCTTTTTATGGCGGCCACAGGTGTATCTTTCTACAGAAGAATGACCAACGCCTCCCGCTTACGAACAGTATAAAAAGAAGTTTTGGAACGCTCCGGAGTTAAGAATCTGATGGTGGATCATTCAAGTTCGGAAAACTGCCTTTATACCTTTGGAGATTTCCAGGACTTTTGATTGTTTGGTAACGGATACCTGATCCTCCGGAGACTATATAAGTGTTAGGCAAGAATCAGTAAAAGCTTCTTTATTAATAGTATTAATAGTGGACGACAATTCACAGATAAATTGCTACGTGTTATAGGCTATAGACTACAGTTTATAGACGGTAAAAGGATAATCTATGAGAGAATAGACATAAGTTAAACGTTGATATTTAGGAAAGATTTATTTGAAAAGGGACTTTTCATCCTGTTTTTACTTACAGAATGAGCAAGTTCCTTTTATATTGACTTGTAAATATTAGTAGAAATCCCCAAAAGTCTATCTGCTAGATTTTACAAAAACTTACCCATAAATAGGTAGAAATTAACCATAATTTGCATTGCATTGACATAAAAGCAATGAATTGATAATATCATAATTAGTGAGGAAGTCTTGGGTAGTTAAGGGGAAGTAAAATGCCTGGTAAGATGAGTAAGTTGCTGGAAAATGCAAGAAAAGAGAACAGAGCCTGTGCCTCTGAGCGTTTATAGTATGAAAGTCTGATGGGCGTGATGGCGGCTGTAGAGGAACTGAAGATTCCGGTGATTTTGCAGCTTGCAGGCGAGATTCGGAACAGCTCCTGGAACTGATGGGGACCCATGATGCTTTCAGACGGCGAAGAATCTTCTATAGATGTTGCAGTATATCGATCACGTTTGACTTTTGAAAACCCATTGAGAGCTCTTCAGATGGGATTTGCTTCCGCCATGTGACGACTCTCTCCTTCCGATTGAGAAATATCGCTAACACCAAGAAAGTAATCGAAATGGCGAAAAACTATGACGTGGATGTGGGCGGAGCTGGGATTAGTGAGGAAGGGAAAGGCGGCGTGTGGACCACAGTGTGGCCTATACCAGAAGGGAGGATGCCCTTCGCTTTTTGTCAAGAGACAGGAGTTATGGCTTTGGCCATTGCCATTGGAAATAAGCACAGTAATTACGACGAGAACCGAAGCTTCGATTTGATATTTTAGAAGAAATTCATCAGGTCTACCGGACAATTTTGGTGCCACGGAGGTTCCGGGATTTCTGATGCGGATTTCAAAGGGCCAGCCACCTGGGCATCCAGAAAATCAACATTGCAACAGCACTGGCTGCGCGGTGGTAAGGGCTTGTAAAGAGTATTGTGAGGAGAATCCCTAAGGGAGACTTCTATAAGATGAGTAAAAGGAGCGGTTGAAGAAGTAGAAAAGACGGCAAAACATCATATTTTGGTTTGCAGGGAAAGAAATAGGATTTTCGGAGGAGAAAATGGAACTGTTTTCATTAGATCAGAGTAGGAATTGGATATTATCTCTTTTAGGAGAGTAGCTATTGATTTCAATCCGGCTTATTCAAAGGAAGTAAAGGAAGAGTTTAAACCATTGGAGCAGGTACATTTCTTTGAAATGTTCGTGAGAACAGCCTGCAAACTCCGCATTGGGCGTACAGAAGCATGGCTTACAGGGGATTTTCTCCCTGCGTATCCGATGATCAGTTTGGAACTTCGTCATTTACTTCCTTTCGAAAAGAGTGTGGACACCAGTCACATTGTTCAGACGCAGCAGGGAGAAGCTGCTTTACTTTCCGAGATGCGTTCCAAGTCGGAAAGCTCCATCCGAGTGTACTAGAAACCAGGCGGCGGACTTATCTCTTTCCGTAGAGCATATTGATGAGGAATATATCGCAGAGGCAAGGCGATTCTGATTTCCGGAACCGCGCTGGCGGAGAGCCCTCAGAGGGGCAGCCTTTAAAGCTGTGATGCTGGCAAAGAAAAATGGCGTAAAGCTCATTTTCGATATCGACTACCGTGCTTATAACTGGAAGAATCAGGATGAGAATCATCTATTAGTGCACAGGTGGCGAAAGAAGCTGGACTTGATTATCGGCTCCAGAGGGATTTGACTAACGACGGTTTATCCAAAAGAGCATGAGTGATGAGGAAAAGTGCTAAATACTGGTTCTCTCAAAGCGCCACGATTTTTGGCTATCAAGCATGGTATGAAGGGCTCCAGCCTATACCAGGACAGGAAAGGCCTGCAGCATTAGCCATTCGGTAGAGGCCGAAAGGGCTTTGGCGGCGGAGACAGCTGCTGAGCATTTTTATCTTCTTTTATTTAAGGAGAAGAAATGATTGTTTGTTGGAAAATGGTTCTGCAGAGGCGGCAATGATGGTTCGCTCAACTAACTGTTCCGTGGATCTTCCTACAACTGAAGAGCTTCAGGCCTTCATTAAGGAAGAAAAAGAACAGTATGGAGAGATGATTGCTGAGTATAGGAGTGAAAAATGGAGAAGACAATTCGTTTAACGGTGGCACAGGGCCATTGTAAAGTTTTGGATCAGCAGTATGTGTGCTCGACGGAAAAGAGACCAAGTTGTAGAAGGCTTTTCACCATCTTCCATCACAGCATTGCTTTAGGAATCGGTCAGGCTTTTGGACGAAAATCCCGGAAGCCTCCATGTAATGCAGGGAGAAATGAGCAGGAATGTGCCGTACGGCTATCGCCTTTGCTAAAGCAGCATAATCGAGAAAAATTATTCCTGTACTTCTTCAATGGGTCCCGGTTCTGCAAATATGCTGGTAGCAGCAGCTACAGCAACAGTGAACAATATTCCATTGTTACTTTTCCCGGCGGATACCTTCGCTTCCAGACAGCCGGATCCGGTTTTACAGCAGCTGGAGAACTTAGGCAGTCTTGCGGTAACCTGACGTTTAAGCCACTGCAAATCGGGACAGAATTACTAGACCGGAAATGAGCGTCCGCCTGATTCAGGCCATGAGGTCTCCACCGATCTTCGAGTGCGGAGCGGTGGCTATCGGTCTTTGCCAGGATGTGGAAGGAGAAGCCTACGACTATCCGGAGTATTTCTTCAAAAAGAGAGTACACAGAATCAGCAGAGTATCTGCGGCGAAGGAAGAAGTGCAGGATTTGGCAGATGCCCTTTCTAAAACAAGAAACCTCTGTCATCGTTGTAGGTGGAGGCGTAAAATACAGGTGAGGCGAGGCTGTGGAGGCCTTGTAGGAATTCAATATTCCTTTCGGAGAGCACAGGCCGGAAAGAGTGCTTGTAAGTCCTCTGATCCTTACTGCTTAGAGGATCGGTGTTACCAGGAACCTGGCGCAAATCGTATGTGCCAAAAGAAGCGGATACATGCTGGCTATCGGTTCTCGCCTGTCAGACTTTACCACCGGCTCCAAGTGGCTCTTCAGAGAAGAGGGTGCAGGTTCTTACCATTAACAACAACCGCTACCACGCCTATAAGGATGGATGCCATCAAGGCGGTAGGAGATGCCAAGGCTACTTTGGAAGAACTGGCTAAAGGCATTAAGAGAAAAGAATTATCGTTCCACTGCATAGGAGAAATCGAAAGCTGTAAGGCGGAATGGGATAAGGAAATATAATCAGCTGAATATGCCTACAAGGAAGAGGATTCGAGCCATTGGTACCGGAAAAGAGACCCAAAGAACCATTCCGGGTTTGTGGAAAAAGACGAAAGGCTATCTTACCCAGACCGCAGCAATTGCCGCTCTTCGGAGAAAGATGCCTGCAGACAGTATCGTAATCACAGCGGAGGCCCCCTTCCAGCTGTATGCAGAGCTTTGGACAACAGATTCCCGCTACACTTATCACCGCAGAGTACAGCTACTCCTGCATGGAGCTACGAAAGTTGCTGCAACCCTAGGGTAAAGATGGCAGAGCCGGAGGAAGGAAGTTTATGCAGTGTTGGGAGACGGCTCCTTCAGATGCTTCACTCCGAGATTATGACCATCGTGCAGGAAAAGAAGAAGGTAAACATCTTGTCTTTGCACAACTGCGGCTTCGGTTGCATCCAATCTGGAGATGACCACGGCGTAGGCAGTATTGCCACAGAGTTCCGTTATACCACAGGACAGAAGCCTGAGGGTGAGCTGATTCTTGTGGATTATGCCAAGGTGGGGAGAGGGCTGCGGCTTAAAGACCTCATACCTGTAAGACCGTTCAGGAATTGGAAGAAGCCTTAGAGGATGCGAAGAAAGCGAGATGAGAACTTGTCTGTTCGACTTAAAGGTTATCCCCAAGACCATGACCAACGGCTATGAAGCTTGAGTGGGACGTGGGAATGGCTGCGGTTTTCAGAAGCATCTGTTAAGGAAGCTTACGAAGAGTGATTCGTCACAGAGAAGAGGCTAGAAAGTATAGAGAAAGTCAGGAAATATGGAGAGTATTTGGATATCCGGGAGTTCAGTGCAGAGGAGAGCAGATTCTTGCACCTATGAAAATGAATACCGGATATACTGATGGACATCCGGGTATATCGGATGAAAAAGGGAGAGGAAAGACGTTTTTCCAAGGAAAAGGAAGAGTTTGCGGTATTGCTTCTCTCCGGAAAAATCAAATTTGTCTATGAAGGAACGGAGAAAAGAGGAAGCCGTAAGGATGTCTTCCTGCCGAAGGACCCTATGCAGTACATCTTTCCAAGGGAAAAAGAGGTTTTGATTAGGGACTCTGGAGGATAGCGAAAATTCTTTGTACAATGTACGGAAAATGAAAAGGATTTTCCCACAGAGTTTTATGAGCCAAAGGATGCGCCCTGGATTTACTCCGGCGCAAAGGGAAAGTTTGGTAATGTAGCCAACCGTCAGGTAAACACCATTTCGACCATGAAGTGCCCCTTTCCAACATGGTTTTTGGGAGAGGTCTTAAATGATGAGAAACTGGTCCGAGCTACCTGCCCATAGACACGATCAGCCGGAGTGCTATTACTTCAAGTTTGACAGACCGGGGGTTTGGCGCCAACTTCGTGAGGAGACGAGGTATTCAAATCCGTAGACGGAAGCTTTTCCGCAATCCCCGGAGGATGCCACATCCCCAGGCGGTAGCACCGATTTTTGATGTATACCTGCTGGATGATTCGGCATTTACCCGGAAAGCCCTGGAACAGACAGACCGTTGCGAGGATGGGCCTACACCTGGTTACATGATGCAAAGTTTTAAAAGCAAGAGCAAGGAAACGCAGCTTCCTCGGAGCTAAAAGCAAACTACTCTTAAACAGGAGCAAACTCTGGGCAGACAAGGACAAAAAGATTTGCTCTTGGAGCACAGCTACCAATCAGAGATGCCGGAAATAGCGGCAAAGGATACCTTTCGCAGACGTGCAGTACTACAGGGTCCGGAGCAGAGCTAGGAAGCACAACCATCTGTCAACCGTTGGATTCTCCTTCCTGATTTCCAAGCCTACGAGGAGACAGAAGAGGCTTTTCGTGAGCTAGCATTCTAAAGGCTGTTGGCGCCAAAAGAGAATCGGTGTTTCGAGCAAAGCTACAGCACCAAGGAAAGTTGGATCAGCCTATTCTGGAAGGCAGGTATGCTGATGAATGATGAGGAGTGAAGAAGCTTGCAGGGCCAAACAAGCTGGTAAGATTGCCAGGAAGAGGGGCATGATTCTTGCTTTCCACCACCACATGGGAACCGTAAAGTACAGACCGAGGAAGAAATCGACCAGCTTTTATGGCGGAAGTGGATCCCAGTATGTATTCCTGCTTTTCGACAGCGGACACTGTTCCTTTGCAGGAATTGACCTAGAGAAGGTTTTAAAAGTATATCTCCAGAGTTCGCCACATTCACTTAAAGGATTTGAGAAAGGCTGTGGTAGAGGTCCAGAAAAGAACCATTGGAGCTTCTTAAAAGAGCGTAAAGAGAAGGATGCTTTACCGTCTCGGTGACGGCGAGGTGGATTTTGCCCCATTGTTCAAGATTATCGAAGAATCCGGCTATGAAGGTTGGGTACTGGTAGAGGCTGAGCAGGATCCTGCAAAGGCAAATCCTCTGGAGTATGCAATCAAGGCCAGAAAAGTACATTCGTGAGAAGACAGGACTATAAGCTGGCGAAATAAGATGGTTTATCATTTCATCGAAACTTGGTGAAAAGCTATGAACATTCGGTAGAACAGCTTGCCGGAGTAAATCTATGAGAGAAAATACAAAGAAAGTAAGCTTTAGAAGAAGTAAAAGCTCCGGAGAAGGGAAAGGAGTGAAAATACAAGGAGGAATTATGGGAAAAACAGTAAAAATGGGACTTCAGAGATGGGCAGAATCGGAACTTCTAATACAATGAACATCCAAAACGTCTCCCCAATGCGGAAATCTTGTGGCAGTGGACCCTTCTTAAATGAAGAGATGGAGGCCTGGGCTCAAGGGCATCAGCATCACAAACTACACAAGGATCCTAAGGATGTTTTTGAACAAAGAGGGTAGAGGCGGTTTTGATTTGTTCTTCCACACACCCACGCCGATTTCATTATCCAGTCCGCAAAAGCAGGAAAGCAGATTTTCTGTGAAGCCAATCCACACCGACCTGGATAAGATTAAGGAAGCTGGCTGAGGTTGAGAAGGCGGGAGTAAGCTACAGCTTGGATTCGTTCGCCGCTTCGACCGTTCTCACAAGAAGTAAGAGATGTGGTAGCTTCCGGACAGTTAGGAAAGCCCTATGTGGTAAAGGTTTGCTCCAGAGACCCTGAAGCACCACCTATGTCCTATGTGGCAGTATCCGGCGGAATCTTTATGGATATGATGATTCACGACTTTTGACATAGTTCGTTATCTTGCAGGATCCGACATTACCGAGGTAAAAACACAGGGTGCTTGGTCTGGTAAATCCCGATTTTTGCAAAGGTATGACGATGTGGACACCACTCATCGTAACCCTTGAAGTTTGCCAACCGTGCCATCGGCGTAATCGATAGCTGTCGTCAGGCTCCTTCACGGCTACGACCAGAGGTAGGAAGTACATTGCGAAAAGGGTTGCGTACAGGACAACAACAACTTGGAAAATGAAACATATCAGCACTCGCATCCGGTGTTGAGGAGCAAACCAACCTGGTTCTTCTTAAGAGATACAACGATGCTTTATTGTGGAAATGAAGGACTTCGTAGATGCATGATTGAAGGCAAGGAAGTACCTGTAGGCAGTAAGGACAGTCAGAGATCCCGTTCATTGTAGCTATCGGCAGGAGAAAATCTCTTTTAGAGAAGCGTCCTGCAGCTTAGCGAAATCTAAGAAGGAAAGCCCTTCATAGGAAGATAATATTATTTATCTAATTAATCATTACTCATTCCCAAAGGGAATAAAAAGCCATTTATAAGAGAGGTAATCAAAATGTTTAAAAAGCACTTGCTCAGTTCTTATGGCAGCATCTGCTCTTTTCCTTCGCTCTTACAGGATGCGACAAGACCAGAGACTAAGACAGAAAACGCAGCTACCGAGGCAAAAGTCCGAGCGAAGGGTCTGAAGAGCAAAGTCTGAGGGATAAGCGAAGAAAGAAAGAGGAGAGCTGAAACTAAATCCGATTCTTCTAAGGATCCATTGGCCGGAGCAAGCTTTGAAGGGTTATAAGATTGATGATAATCTTAAAGACTACTTCCTCGAATACTGGAGCTATGTGGTAGCAGGAGCAAAAAGCATTCGAGAAAGATCACCCAAATGTTAAGGTTGAGGTTAGGGAGCAAAGCTCCGAGACTGCTTATGTGAGCAGCAGAACATGATTGAGACAGACTTAAACTCCGGAAGCTATGACGGATATGTTGTGCTCCATTACAGGCTGACCTGGTTAAGACTCTTATCATAGGACAGACCAAGCCAATCTAGCAGTAGATACCAATATTGATGCTACTGAAGTTTTATCCTTCGTGAACTTCTAACGACACTGCAGCAAAAAGAAAGGTGGTAGGCTGCTGTGAAGAAGCAAAGAAGAAGCTGGACAGAGATTGAAAGGCTATCTCCATTTTTCGGAGTACAGGAGACGGAACAGCAACTGCAAGACTGAAGGGATATCGGGAAGGTATCAATGAAGCAGGCGGAAAGTTCTTGGAGAAGGAAATCAGATGTACTGACGCAGTAGCAGATAAGGCTGTAACTTCTATGGAAGCTATTATGCAGAACCACCGGAAGGAATCGCTATCATCACTTGTAACAATGATGATATGGCTATTGCAGCAACAAGAGCAGCTAAGGGTAACGAAGCATACAAAACACTCATTTTCATGGGCTTCGATGGAATCAAGTCCACATGTGAAGCTATCTTGACGGAACAGAGTCCATGTCCGTTGCACAGGAAGCTTATGACATGGGATACAAGTCTGTAGCTGCAACTGTTGCAAGAGTTAAACGGAACAGAGCTTCCAGGTTCATCAACTCCGGTGTTTCCATCATCTGAGGACAACGCGCAGAAGAGACTTGATGGCCTGAACTCTTACTTAGGAAAAGTAATCATAGCTTTGAAAATCAAATCAGCCGGAAGATAGCGGATGCTTCCAGAGCAAAATGAAGTGAATCTAAGCACAACAAAGGGATGTTTCTCCTCATAAGAAGCATCCCTTTTCTTGAAAGAAAATAAGAAAGAAATCAAAAGCAAATTTTGTAGAAAATCATAACAGGCACTATACACGAGGTAAAATAAAAGGGGAAAGCATGAAGGAAAGTATTGTACAACTGGAAAGATGTAGAAAGACCTTCCCGGTGTGGTTGCTTTTAAGCAAGATGCAGTTAGATGTACGAAAAGGCGAGATTTTAGGATTGATCGGAGAAAACGGAGCAGGAAAGTCTACGCTGATTAAAAGTATTAACTGGAGTATACCATCCGGATGAAGGGCAGATCATCGTAGAAGGACAGGAGAGACAATTTAAAAACTCCTCAGCAGGCCATTTCTGCGGGAATCTCCTGCGTATATCAAGAATTGAATATGAGAAGCTGCTTGGTAACCGACAACATGTTTATCAACAAGTGGATTCGTAAAAGGGCCTTTACTGGACTATGGGAAAATGCACCAGATTGCGGACATGATGAGAGAAATTGGAGTTGGACGTGGACGTCACGGAAGCCGGCAGGGGCACTACGGCATGGGCGTCAACAGATGATTGACTCTAAGGCACTCCTGGCCAATGCCAAGTGCATCATCATGGATGAGCCTACCTCCTCCCTTATCGGAAAAAGAGGTGAGGGACTTTTGAAACTGTAGAGACTTACGGGAGCAGGGAATCGGAATCATCTTCGTATCCCATGCTGGAGGAGCTGTTCCAGCTCTGCGACCGAATCACCGTTATTCGAGACGGCGAACACATTGATACCAAGGATGTGGCGGATTGGGACAATGATAGCCTGATTAAGGCCATGGTAGGACGTTCCCTGGACAACCAGTTCCCTAAGGAAGTCGGTGTACGTTCAGAGCAGCCTTTGTTGGAAGTAAAGAATCTTAATCGAAAGGATGTTCTTCACAACGTATCCTTTTGGGCTTTACGGCGGCGAGGTTTTTAGGATTTTCCGGACTGGTAGGTGCGGGAAGAACGGAAAACCATGAGAGCCATCTTTGGAGCAGACCCCATTGACGGAGGAGAAATCTGAGTATCCGTGGGAAAAGGGTGGACATTAAGAATCCTAAGGATGCCATTCGGGCAAAAATTGCCTTCTTAACCGAAGACCGTAAGGGACAGGGACTGATTTTAAATGAGTCTATCCAGAACAACCTGATTCTGGCTAACCTTAAGGGCTATAAGAAGGGATTATTCTTAAATAAGAAGGATATGGATACCATGGGTGAGGGCAGAATCAATGAGTTAAGTATTAAATGACTCAGCCAGGAAGAAAGAGTAGGACAACTTTCCGGAGGAAACCAGCAGAAGGTGGTTATCGGAAAGTGGTTAAATACCAATGCGGATATTTATATCTTGGATGAACCTACCAGAGGAATCGACGTAGGAGCCAAGGTTGAGGTGTATCAGGTGATTAACCGTTTGGTAAGAGGAAAATGTGTCATCATGGTGTCTTCCGAAAATGCCGGAAATCCTGGGAATGAGTGACAGGGTGCTGGTTATGCGTGAGGGAAGAATCACTGGAGAAATGTCAAGAAGTACAGATGCCTTTTAATCAGGAATCCGTGATGAAGGCAGCTTGGGAGGTATAAGATGCAAAAATCAAAATTTGGAAATTTAAGTAATTATATTGGAACATTTGCGGCACTGATTATTCTCTGTATCGCATTGGCATTGGCTTCTCCCAACTTCTTGGATAAGGCGAATTTGATGTCCATCTTAAAAGCAGACCTCCTTTTGCCCTGCTTTCCACCGAATGCTGCTCACCTGATTACCGCAGGAATCGACCTTTCCGTAGGACAACAGCAACCTTTTGGAGCCTGTGTGGCAGGAGCTATGGTAAGAATAGGTGAATAACCGGTGATTCCTTTTATCGTGATTCTTGTAGTCCGGCGGTGTGGTTGGATTGATTAACGGTCTTCTTCTTACCCGTCTTCACCTTCCTCATCCTTCGTATCAGCATGGTATGAAGAACATATGCTGGGGAGCAGCCTTAATTATCACTTCCTCTCAGATAGCAACCTCCAACACCGGAGCAGAAGGCATCATGGGTACTGGGAAGTGCCACAATCTTGAAACGGATTCCCTATCAGCTTCGTAGTAGTGATTGTGATTTATATCTTAATGCATATCCTTCTCACTAAGACTGCCTTGGATACGTTCCATCTACTGTGCCGGAGGAAACTATGGAGGCTACTCGCCTTTCCGGAATCAATGCGGACAATGTATTATACCTATGTGCTTTCCGGCTTTGATGGCGGGATTTTGCAGGTATCGTATCCATCAGCCGTTCCGGAATCTCCAATGGGTGCAAATGCGATTCAGCCCTATGATACAGATGCAATCGCAGCCTGCATCATTGGTGGAGCATCCTTCATGGGAGGAAAAGAACCATGGTGGGAACATACTGGGCGCATTAATCATTGCGGTACTCAGAAACGGATTCACCCTGCTTTCCGTACCATCCAGCTTGGCAGAACTGGTGCTTGAGTCTTGTAATCATCGGCGCCGTACTCCTGGATGTAAACAAGAGAGATACAGAAGAAAAGGAAATAGTTTTCGAGGGCTATTCTTATTCCCCGATGGGGATAAAAGAAGCCAGGAAAATCTAAAGCACAATACTAAAAGAACAAAACAAAAATAATACTAAAAATCGAATCAATGAATCTAAAAGCGGATTTGTTCCTAAAGAAAGTGGTTAAGAATAATTCTCACGATTAGGAACAAAACTCCGTGATCCCTATGGAAACAAAACAAAAATAGAAAACATACAACAATAGGAAAAAACATGGGCGAGATTAAGTAGGTATCGTAGGACTGGGACGCTTAGGAAAAGTACATGCAAGAAACATTGCTTTAAAAATTCCCGGAGCAAAGCTGGTAGCTGCCTGTTCCATTATGGAAGCGAATTACAGTACGCAAAGGAAGAGCTGAAGGTGCCAAAACTTTTACTTCCTATGAAGAAATGTGGAAGGCTGACTTTAGATGCGGTAGCCATCGTAGCTCGAGTCCCCCACTGTGATCAGATTGAGAAGGCACTGGCTAAAAGGCCTCATGTCTTTGGAAAAACCTCTTGGCGTAGATGTGGAAGAATGTATGAAGGCGGAAAGAGGCTGTGACCCATCCGGACCAGGTATTTTCTTGGGCTTTATGCAGCTTTGATCCTACAGCTAAAGAAAAAGATTGAAGAAGAGCGATCGAAAGCTATATGGTAAAGGCGACAGGCATTGACCCGGAGGCGGCTGTGGGAAGGAGCTATCAAGTTTGCGCCAACCAGCGGAGGCTTGTTTTATTGATATGGCAAGCCATGATGTGGATTTGATTCGTTGGTTTTTGGGAAGTGAAGTAAAGGAAGTTTTATGCCTTGGGAGCAAAACTTCAAGCATCCGGAATTTTTATCCTGCAACGATACAGGAAACCGGTGCTGCATTATTCAGTTGGAAAAATGGAGGAATTGCTGAACTTCATGTAGGAAGAACCGCAGCCCACGGGTATCATATTGAGACGGAAATTGTGGGAACAGAGGAAGTATTAGAATCAGACTGTTTCGGAAAAGAATCTGGCAGTTCTGTATGATCGTTATGGCGCTGAACAGCGAATGTGTGGAAAGCTTCCCGGAGATTCGATGAGGCTTATCTTTTAGAGATGAGGAATTTATTCATGTATATAGAAAGAAAAAGCCGAAGCTTTCCATATGATGGAACAAAGGCAACAAATTTGCTTCGCCATGAAGCAGTCTTTTGAAGAAAAGATTGGTTAAGCTTGGAGAGTAGTAATTGTAGTAAGAATTTGATTTTCTGAGATAATGAATCACGGCATGGCTAGTTTGAAAATACGGCAATCCCACAAAACAAAAGAATTGGATTAGAAAGTATTACGAATTAGCTAAGAACACATAGCATTTGTTTTTCCCTTTGTAATAGACATATGGAAAAACATGGGGGTATAGTGGGACAAGTAACGAGGATACCCGAAAATTAAAGAAAAACAGATTTTCTCTTTATAAAACTCTTGAATGGAAGAAGTAAGGGCATAATCGTCACACAACTCGATTATTATTTCCATGAATGAAAAAGAGACATTAATTATGAGAAAAGCAAACAAAATTGGTTGCAGCTTTTATCTGCAACAGCTTTACATTGCATTGGAGCTTGCAGTAACTTTTGCTGCAGGTTGGAACAATTCTACAGGTGAGTGTGATACCTTGACGAGGAAATGCTGTGCTGATGCTTGGAGAAAGTCTGAGAACTTCTGGTTCTACCTTGGATCCGATGGAAACATGGCTGAGAACAAGTGGTAATGAACAATGAGAGTACTATTTTCGTAAACGCTGGCGGCTAGCTAAGTTTTACCAATCAGTGGGTTTCCTTCGATAGAGTCTACAGAAGGCGGAAACGATAGAGAGATGGATGTACTTCGGCGCAGACGTGAGAGCTTTACAGAACAGAAAACGATAAGCTACTGTTTCTGATATCAAAAGAGATTAACGGTGAAGTATGTTTTCGATCAGGAAGGTAAGATGCTTTACGGTTGGTTAGGCGATGAGTCCGCTCTTGTAAGTGGCGATGACGCTTGGACAACGCTAAAAGTACTACAAACGGTGGATTCGATGACGGTTCTGCTCAGCACGTTGGGTACAGTTAACTGTAAACGACAACGGTGAGACAGCACTTGCTACTTCGATGACAACGGTAAAATTTCTCGTGACAAGAAGAAGACCATTAATGGACAGACATACTACTTCGATGAGAAGGGCCGTATGATCGAGATTGGTCTACAGCGCAAGCTTTCCGGAAGTTCCTTCACTGCTAAGCCAATTCAGTCTGACAGCATTGTTTATGTAAACGGCGATGGCGGTGCTAGAAAGAATCAGTGGATTTGGGCTGTTCCGGCTGAGTCCTATGATCAGAAGGATTTTGAGAATGACTCTGCTTCTTGGTGGTATGCAGATAACAGCGGAAAGATCGTTAAGAATAAGGTTAAGAAGATTAAGGGTAAGGTATATGTATTCGACGAGATCGGTCGTATGCTTTCCGGCTTAGTAAGTTCTGCTGACGGACGTACAAATTTCTCCGCTGCTTCCGGTGTAGGCGACAACGATTACCAGGATCTTGCAGGTACTCAGTATGCAGCTCTTAACATTTCTGATGTCTACTTTCATCCGGAGATTACAACAAGGACGGTTCCAGAAAGACCGGATACCAGAAGGTAGACTTCGATGACGATACATATGAGGATGTACTTTCAACAACAGTGGTGAAGCTGCAAACGATTATGTTTCTAAGATTAGAAGTATGCTAAGAACGGTATTGTTCTGAGGCTAACAACGACGATTCTAACTACGGTGGAATTGAAGTTCAGGCTGCTAATGCTAAGAAGTTAGCTGTAGGAGGAACGGGTTAACTACTACACAACTGCTGGTTCTCTTGATGGTCAGGTATTAGTTAATACAGCGGGTTCATGCACAGGCTAGCAAGACCAACTTGAAGGATAGCAACGATATCTGCTATGCTACAGACAAGAACGGTGTAATTCTTTAGCGGAGCTAAGAAGCTTTACACTGTATCTAACGCCGATCCGGTTGCTGTAACTGTAGGATCTAAGACATACTACACAGAGTATATTTGTGTTAAAAAGAAGAACCCTTCGGGTTCTTTTTATCTAAAAATTTGGATTTAGTAGATTTGTTTTGAGGCATAAGACAAAAACAGGCTTATAGACAAAAGCGTGTTGATGAACTCGCCTCTACACCCTGAAATCAAGGCTCGTAGAGCGGTTCAATCTTTTAAAGAACTTCTTATATGCGATGCTTCGTTGCTCTAGCTACCCCCTATCCTCGCACACTCTCGCTAAGCGCGTACCGGCTAGTGGTACTAAACGCAAGAGCACTTCTTATGCGATGCTTCGAGAGTACTAGCACTATCCCCAAGGTACGCTCCCGCTAACTTGACTGGCTAGTACGTAAACTCAAGCTTCCTTCGCTCCGCTTTTAGTTAAGTACCGAGGGGCTCAGATTACCTTGTGCTAGGGGAGGCTAGTGCTCCTGGATTGCTGAATAGAGCAAGGGTGAGGATGGGCAGTGCTCTTTATTAACTACACTTATATTATCAATATGCGGATATTATCGAAATGTGGAGTATAGGAGAGGTTCTCTACTTGTAGTAAAATATGAATCAGTGCAACACATAAATTGTTGAACAGTCTATATCTAAAATACAGATTCTACTTCTATTTTCATGCTCTACAAACTAGAGTTTCCTCCTTATTTCATTTCTATTATTTCAATTTCCACAGGTGACTTACAGACAAATTCTACTAATGCTGAGGTTAAAAATCCGCCCGTTCAGAAGGTAAATCAAAGAGTACAAGAAAAAGTTGGATGCTTTGGAAAGAGAAAGATTATCGCATCTCTAAGTCTTTGATGGATGATCTCTTTATGCAAGTGGTTCATGACAGACAGCTTTGTACGGAGTACATTCTGCAAACGATTTTGGATCAAATCTCTACAGTTAATGGAACAAAGATTTCTTTCAAAAGGCTGTGGGTATCTGCATGGAAGAGCTTTGGTATTGGATTGCGCTGCACCGATGAAAAGGGCTTACTTTATAACAGTGAAGTGCACCATTGTCTGCCGCCAAAGATTCTCAAAAAGTGGCTCGATATCATGCTGCCCGGTGGACACACATACCCTATAAGAAGGGAGAAAAGTTTTCCAAAGTGCTGAGCTATGTTATATTTATTACAGAAAAGATGTTTTAGGAGAGGGAGAACGGCTGTACCCAGATTGGAGAGTTATCAGAAGAGTCCGAAAGCAATTTGTTTAAAGATGGTTTCCCATATCCTATATTTCAATACGGCAAGGCAAGATGATAATGCGTTAGGAAAACTGGGCTAAAGATCTCAAAAGAAAGCCGGAGTCCTAAGGAAATTCAGTCAGAAGTTTTGTCTCATAGAGTAGCTTCATTAAAGGAAGGTAAACTAGATCGTGGGAAGGAGAAAAGAAGATGAATATTTTTATTGGAGAAGTATAGAGCGGTGGAGGGATATAGAACAGGGGAAGAATCATTTGGCAATTTTGATTGGTCGACTTTCTGGAAGCAGGACGGATGGATGATCTTTTAAGAGAGTTTCTACGATGGGAGATTACCGAGCTTCTGAAAGAATTCACGGGCTTTAAACCAGTCGAGCACTACAATGAGGAACGTACTATGTAATACAAAGGAGCAAACTTGGATACGAAAGAGAAATTAGCTGAATTAAAGGAATGTCAGGAATTATATCATGTATGGTGCGGGCGTGTCTACAGAAAGCGGCCTTCCGATTTTGTTCTGTGGATGAAACTTATATCATCAAAAATATGCTTTTCCTCCGGAGGAAAATTTATCTCATGATTTCTGCATGGCTGCACCCAAAGAATACCAATTTTATAAAGAGAAAAACTCTTGATTTCGAATCCTACACGAATCCTGCTCAATATGCTTACAAAGACTGAAGAGCTGGGAAAACTGAAAAGGCAGTGTGACCCAAAACATCGAGTGGATTTGCATCAGATGGCGGGTTCAAAGCTAGTATGAGGCTTCTGGCAGAGCATCATCGCTACTCTACTGTGTGAAGCATCATCGTCAGATTCCGGAAGATTGATTTTTCTACATCTATTCCCCTATGCCCTCATTGTCATAGTATGATTCGTCCGGATGTGGTTTGTATCAGGAAGGCTTGGATGAACGGATTCTTTTCGGAGAGCACGTCTACAGCTCAAAATGCAGATTTACTGATTATAGGAGGGACATCCCCTAACGGTGTATCCTGCAGCCGGGCTAAGCTTCGATATTCCCTCATCATGGGAAACAGCTAAGCTGGTGCCTATCAGCAATAAAGAGGAAGGGCGATTGGATAAAGACTGTGACTTTGGTACTATAGAAAGATTGGAGAGATTCTTTTCGCAGGTGCTAAGTTAAGGAGAAGAGTTAAAGTGTTTAGAGAGGCGGTTTTTATCGTCTCTAAAGGAATTTACATGATGTAGTACTTCGCCAAAAGTACTTTGATAAGGAAATATGATAGAATACTGAATAAAATTACTTTTGCGAAAACTGAAGATATTTTATACAATATTTCAGCTACTTTGCTATAATCGGGGAGTAATTGCATGCAGTCACCAGTAATGCACAGAGATTACAAGTATTGACACAAAGACAAATGCTTTTCATAGTTTCTCTTTTGAGCTTTAAGAACCAATAATCTGTATACATTGCGGTTAACCAGTGAGGAGAACGAAAATGAAGACATTTTTACAAAGAGAAAACATCGAAATTTCTTTGAAAACGTGTATGGTAATTGATGCTATCAGCTATGGCCCAGACTTGTTTTGCTCTGACTGATTGGAACCATTCTAAAACACTTTAGGGCAGCAGGATGGGATTTGCCTTTACTAGAGTAGTTGCCACCATAGGCGGTGTGGACTATACCGTTAGAGCTATGGCATCCGCCATGAGCGGACCGGCTATGGCAACGCTATTGCCTAGACTTGCAGAGCACCTCCTGTGCTCCTTAGTACCGTAGGCTGTACTTCCAATGCTTTGGGAGGTGCAGGAGGACCAGTGAGCATGTACTCTTTGTAGCCATTCTTCTACGGAGATTGGAAAGGCGGTTTCAAAGAAACAAAAGTGATATTTTGCGACTCCTTTGCTGACCATCGGTTCAGGAATACTCTTTTCTGCAATCCTTTGCATCATTGGAAAGGCTGCACCATGCAGTGAAAGCACCACCATGTGGGCTAAGGAGCTTCAACCTTTCTCTTATGGGCACCTTGGTTTCTGCTCTTGTGATTGCTCTGCCTCTTCCCATTTCCTCCGTGGCGATTTGTGCGGCTCTTGGACTTACTGGACTTGCAGGAGGTGCTGCGGTGGCATGCTGTGGCCTCAGATGGTGGGCTTTGCGGTACTTTCTGCTAAGAGAAATGGCGTTTCCGGCCTGCTTTCCCAGGACTTAGGAACCTCTATATGCTGCAAATGGGAAACATTGTAAAAATCCTAAAATTTGGATTCCGGCGACATTTGCCCTTATGATTACAGGACCCTATAGCCACCTGTGTCTCTTCATTTTGAAAATAACGGACCTGCAGTGACCCCAGGCATGAAATGGGTACCTGCGGTTTAGTAGGCCAATTGGTGTATATATACCGGTTGGCTGAAAAGGCTAGAAGAGGGAACAAAGATGGCGGTAACCGCTTCGTACGAAGCATTTCTTTATTGCTTTTATGCTTTATTTTGCCTGCTATTTTTATCTTTGCTTTGCTCTGCCTGTACGTAGGAAAATGATGGATTACAGAGAGGAGACATGAGGCTTTCTCTTTCCTAAGAGATAGATGCTATGCTGTATGAAGAATGGAGTAGAATGAATATCGCAATGGAATAAATCTTGTGCTGTGTGTAACAACAGCTAGCACTGTTGTAACATGAATGAAACTTAAAAGGTGCGAAGAATAGCTAGCTAGTGCTGTAATACATGAATAATCTTGCTGCGTATGAAGAATGAGCTAGCTTGCTGTTATATGATCGATGCACTCTCACGTAAGAACTGTAAGAAATTTTCTATGCTGCGAAGAACTGAGTATAGTTGGACGGGTCGAGGCTATATTTCTTAAGAGGATGGCCTATGGAAAAAGTGCAGTTTCTTGCAAATCATCATTTTATCAAAGAGATGATATTGGCTTGAGTATGTAAGGAGAGTGAAAATGGCTTTACTAAGGGAAGAAGACTGCTACTGTGTATGCTGACTATGGCATTTACAGCATTATTTTCTACGAGCCCTTGCCCATAATCATCGGCAAAGGTAAAAGAGGTGGGAGATTTCCAGACAATCGTCAGGAAATTGAGAGTTAAAAATGAATGCAACAGATGCAGCGGAACGGATGGCTCTCGTCTCGCATTTTCGAACGAGCCTATCAAGAACGACTGGGCGAGCATGTACAGACTTTATTGCGAAAGAAGCTTTAGAGAATCAGGTTTACCTTCCACTCTGCTGGCGCGGAGAGCTCGCGTCTGTATAGTGCTGCGCCTGCGGCAAAGGTGAGGAAGCCGTTATAGAAATGATTGCGGATGAAAGATATATTGAAAACCACAGGTTGTGGCTGAAAAATCAAAGTCAACTTAAAGTCCTGGGAAGAAGGGACTTCGTGAGACCCGAGCCTCCTGGATGATGCTTTTGAGCTCAAAACATTAAGCATGCGGGAGTGGATATCCTTACCCAGCGTTTTCTTCACTGTGGAATTTCTTATTCCTATGAGGAAAGACCTTGGTCGATGAATTGATTGATTAGCTGGATGGAGAGGTAAAGCGCCTCAGTGAGTCCGGCGTTGCGGTTACCGCTATCTGCTCAATGCATGGAATCAACACTGTGCGGAATCACGTATTGGAGTGACGGAGACTTCCCTAAGAGCCGTTAGCTATTTGCGTAAACACTAATGTAGAAATCCGAGCAGGGATTTTAGAGCGGTAAAGGTCATGGCCTCCTTCCTAGCAGCGTTATAACGGACAGATATGGCCATGGAAAGATTTAGATAATTGCGTGGAAATGAGATTAACAGCAGTGACTGGAACTATGAGGAGACTTTGGTGGCTTCGCACCTATACCAAGAAGTCCAGCGTTCCTTCACGTGTATTATTCTATACGGCAATGAAGGCTGCTGCACAACGACAATATCATGTTCTCTTTGGATCGTGACTGAATATGTTCCTGAGCAGCTCCGGTTGGAAAATATAAAGGAGATGTGATGCTGGCTTCATCATTTTGACAATCTGGAAGGAAATATGGACTTCGGTGCTTGCTTTTACATCCCTATCCTTATCCCATTTACTCTCCTCCTTTCTGGGATGATGACCGAACGGTAAGGTAATGATACGCATTGAGTCTCCCATTATCAGCTTTAAGAATCTCTGCAGTAGATACTCAGACTTTAATGCGGTTGAAGAGCACAGAACATAGGGAGAGAGAGAAAGATTTTCCTTACTGAGGAAGGTTTTAGCTTGGTGATTGAAAAGGGAGCGATCAGAGTCCTGCAGAGCAGGTCGCGGCGGTTTGCCTATTTCCTGCTATTGTAGACAACGATCCATGTGTTACGGCGTATCTAATGAGCCGTCAGGAGGATTCCGAGGGATGAGGTGAAGCATGGGCAGCACGCTGGACTCAACTATTGTGAATCACCAGCTGATACACAAGAAGGCCCACAGTGCTCGGTCCATTTGATGATGCCTGACCAACGGGAGGAACCGACTTTGCCATGAGCTATCATCGGTATTGACTCCTAGGATCAGGTCGTTCCAAACTGCGTTTCCCGAGACAAGATAAGATAGCAAAAAGGCGTGGCAATAAAAGTACCTTTGGTTTTCAAAACTCTAACTTTGAGAATGAAACAGTTCTCTATGGTTAATAGCATGAGACTCGTGCACTGCAAAGTATCAGGGGTGGAATAGTATAGCACAGCGTAAAGACCGGTATTGTAAAAGAGATTAATATTGTAAAGAGCTAATATTGCAAAAGCAGACTAATATTAAAATAAAGACTATTATCCGTAAAGTATAGAGAGAAAGGGAAGAAGGATGGAAGAGGAAGTATTAGCAGTCTATTATGGAAACTTGGGGGAAGGGCTTATTGCTCTCATCTTTTAGGAATGAACATCTTTTGCTTTTGTAGCTTCTGCTCTATGACAAATGTGCAGGCAATACAAAGGGATGGAGAGTGCCGGAAGAGTCTTATTGGGTCGCTTATGGGCGGTGCCTTGGGCGGAATTCTGGGAATGCATCTCGCAGGCATAGGACAAGCAGCAAAGTTCTTGCTTCTAATGCCGATAGCGCTGCTGTTATGGATTTACCTGATTTTTGGGAGAGACACAAAAGGAATGGCTTTCCATTCCTTTTAATGCTCGAACGGACTCGAACCGCCACTACTGGCGTCGGAGGCCGCGCTCTATCCATTAAGCCACGGGAGCAAAACCATCATCCTATTAAAGCATAGTTGAAAGTAGCATCAAATCAATGCTGGATAACCTCAGTATAGAACATTCTTCCAGGAAATTTCAAGGAGATCCTAAATCAGCCTCACATCTACTAATCGAAAAAGCTCCCATCCGATTCAAAGTGCAGAAAAACTTCAATCAGTTTATTTTAACAAACATTGGATTTCCTCATTTGCTATAATATTCATTCGTGTCATGCAATAAATTAAGAGAGGTGAGTCTCTGCAGGAAGATTTTGACGAAAATACGCTCTGCTTACAACCAATTTACCAAGGCAGAGAAGAAGGTGGCGGACTATATTTGCTAAAACTCGATCAGGTCTTGTTTATGTCCATTTCCGGTCTGGCGGAAACCGTAGGTCGAGATTCACCTCGGTTTTCCGTGTAAAACCATGAATGTGAAGGCGCTACCAGAAATTTAAGATGACCTGCCTGTCCATGCGGGAAATGAAAAGGAGGAAGTCAGGAAGGGATGCAATAAGCTTTCCTTAGAGGATAACGGTGCGGAGCTTGCAGGAAAAGGTTTTGGAAGAAACCATTTGCTCCGTAGGAGACCCATTCGCACCAGACTTTAACGTACGGAAGCCAGCGAATGCCTTTCCAAAGCGAAACGGATTTTTGTTTTGGCGTTGGTGCTCGTGCTAATCCGCCAGTTAGCGAAGGCTATGAATAAGTCTCCACACGCATGAGCCGAAGGTCACTGCTCGGAAATGGTAAACCAACAGCTGAGTGAGTGCGGCGACCATGGAAAAGGATGTGGGCGGTGATTTTCTCCTATTCCGGCGGCGCCAGGGGATATTGTGGAATGCAAAAGCTGGCAAAGCAGTCCGCTACGTGGTTTCCGTTACCCGTTTCCAAAAGTCAGAGCTACAGAGATACACGGATGTTACTGACCACTATCAGCAAATGTCGGTTCCTTGCAAAAGGGTATCACTCACAGCAAATCAGCCAGCTCTTCTTAGTAGATATGCCTGGTGCACCGAGTATTATCGAAGACATTATGAATATTGCAGCTAGATCTTGGAGAAAACCAGTCTTGCGATTGAAAGATAGAAATCAACTACAGATAGAAATACAGATAGAAAGGCTACAGATAGCAAACCACAGACAGAAAAAGCAGACAGAAATAGAAAAGCAGATAGAAATAAAAGATGGGGAATTGATAGCGATAGGATCGTTGTCAAGAAGCTGCGTGCCAGGTGACAGCGCTCTTTTTCCGGATTATAGATGCTTCTTTAACAAAGCCATTTTCCGAGCAGCGGCAGCTCTCGAAATATTTTTCCAGCAGACAAACAGGCAGAATAACGAATAGCCTTGCACCGAAATTGAGCGGCTAATCCTCTCTTGTTTCCGAAAAAGGGATGCAGAAGGGATAAAATCAAAGTTGGCATGGTAAATACAAGTGCGTGCAATGAGCCAATCTCAGGAAAGTCACGCCTCTTTCCTGAGAGGGCTTATAATTTCTTTGGGAAGGAACTTTTTCCCCAGGAGAAGCTAGATGTAGGCAAGAAAAATTACTGCTAAAACTAGAATAATGGAAGAGCTCATATAGCTGTGCCTTAATCCAAAATACAGACCTTGATAGCTAGCAAAAGCCTGTTTGTCTCCTTATGCAAGAGAGCTTGTATCACAGTGCCAATGCTGAGAGGAAGTCCCCATAAAACGGCATATCTTAAGGAAAGAGCATTTCTTTTCTCCATTTTAGTTTGAAAAAGGAGCATGCCTCCCAAAACAAAATAAAATGAAAGATGAAAGCATAATTTCCAAAGGGAGATAGATTGCTTAAGGCTATTCCAAGATTTTCCTGTTAGATAGTGTACGCAAAATGGAAAGGTTCCACCGAAATAGTAAGGGTGGGAAACCAAAGGGGAGAGATGGAAAAGCCCAAAGCGGTAAAGCATATTTTTCATTTCCTGATGAAAGCTTTGGTAAAAGGGGAGCTAGCAAGAGGGATGAGATGAGCCATGCATGCAACCAAAGGTGGTGCCATATGCCCGGAATCTGTCCACAGAAAAGAGGAACAAAAGAACATTTCCCTTTGTAAGACTTTGAAAGCCGGGAGTGATTTGTGAGAAAAGCACAGCAAAAACAGCCTTCCAAAGGCTTACAGGCGAGATATAGGCATGGGAGACTCCGGTGCTTTTTAGAGGAGTCGGTTCTATGCAAAACACTGCCCGGAAACAAAGAAAAGATTGCGGAGCATTTGCACCGTCACATGGAGAAGACGCAAGCAGACTGCCCTCAACGCTTAGTAAGGGGCGTGCTCATGAAGACAGAAGATGAAGCTGAGACCAACGAAGAATATCCAGGAAGGAATCCTGATGCTTTCCCTTTTGATGGAGTTCCATCCTTTCTGTATAGTCTCCGATTGCTTCTTAAGGACAATATTCTGATAGTCGAAGCTTGGGAACTTGAAGTTGGTGCTATCTCTCCTGTATGGTGTCAAACTTTCTGTCGTCATGCATTTGTCTAAAATTCAAAGATATGGCTCTTCCTCTGTGATTCTTCGTTCCGGCTTTTGGTTCTGTTTAGTCATCCTCTGTACTCATCCTGTTATTTTATTCCTGTTTTTCATTCTATCATTCTATTGCTGCCCTATTTATCCGTTTTTCTCTAAACTGTCCCGAAAGCTCTTGAGTTTAATCCTGATACAGGGGCGAGCATCTTCGAAGTTTAACCTCGCGGCGGCAGCCCGCATTTTCTTACTAAACTCACGAATCATCTTTTCAATCTCCGGCCCTGGACATGGATTCCATATCCTTTGAAGCATCATCCCAGCACCTTGGAGATAAGCGATCAAAGTCCTGAACATTTCCTCTTAATGGTGGTATTAATGCATGAGCCGCATTGTGTGCTTTCTCTGTATTCTTTCGTCTTCTCTTGGACTTTTCCTCAATGGTACGCCTCATGGAGTCGGTGATGGTATCCGCATACATGATAACGTGACCCTCGGAATTTTCGGGCGGCTCGACCAACGGTCTGAGATCAAGCAGTTTTCGGAACGAAGGAAGCCTTTCCTTATCCGCATCTAAAAATGGCTGCCAGCGTAATCTCCGGAATATCCAGTCCCTCTCGAAGCAGGTTTAATACCCACCAAACATCAAACTTATCCAAAACGCATATCCCGGATAATACGGCTCTTTCCAGTATCAATATCGAATGAAGATGCTTACTCTTACCTTGCTTCCTGCAAATATTTGGTGATCCTCTGCCATTTTCGGTAAGGGCTAGTGACCAAAATCTTATTTCCTTTGTCATCTCCTTATGAATTTCGGAAAAGTGATCGTCAATCTGTCCCTTTGGTGGACGCACCAGATTTCGGATCCAAAGATCCTCTGGGGACGGATAATCTGCTCTGCCCTTAGGGCTCATGCTCTGCCTCGTACTCTCCGGGCGTTGCGGAAACGAAGAGCATTTGATTGATTTTTCCTCAAATTCGCTGAAATTTAAAGGTCTGTTATCAGGGCAGGGGAAGACGGAATCGAAAGTCCACACAGTGGTTTTTCAGGATGAGGTTTCGTTATACATCCCGCGAATCTGGGGCAGCACTGATATGGCTTTCGTCCACGATAATGGGTAATCCTCCGGAAAGTAGTCCATTAGGGTGTAGGGGCTCTCCGGGCTGGGCAAAAATTCAAGTGTCTGTAGTTCTCGATGCCGGAGCATACACAGTTTCCCGAATCATTTCACATCAAAGTTGGTGCGTTCGGAAATACGCTGGGCCTCAAAAGCTTTCTTCCTCTTAAAATAGGCTACTCGACTCATCCAGTTCTTCCAAAATGTTTTTGCAGGCAATCTTGCATTTCTCGAGACAACATAGGGGTGGCAGGGAATCACCATGCAGTGCTCAAGTCTGCCTTTGCGCCTTTCCGGTGAGGAGCATCAATCAGCTGGATTTCCTCGATTTCGTCTCCGAAAAACTGGATACGGTAGGCCTGTTCTCCTGCAGACGCAGAAAATGTCTGCTAATATCCCCTTGCGGAAGAGTTCCACGGCGAAAATCCATATCGTTTCGGTTGTACCGGATTTCCACGGTTTTTAACTGATCCATCTCTATCACGCATTTGTCCGGGACGGAGGAAATGGCCATGTTTAAATATTCCGCGTGCTCCTGAAGCCGTAAATGCAGGAAACGGAAGCCACCACCACCACATCCTTTCGCTCAGAGAAAAGGGCCGCTGCGGAGTTTACGCAGCATCGATTTCTGCATTGATGTCCAGAGTCCTTTTCGATATAGGTGTCGGTGCTGGGGACATAGGCCTCCGGCTGGTAGTGAGTCGCGGTAGGAGACGAAGTGTTCCACTGCATTTTCCGGGAAAATTTTCATCTCGGAGTACAGCTGTGCCACAGAGTCTTGTTATGGGAAATGATGAGGGTGGGCTTTTGGTTTGTTGAGTCACATTGGCCATGGTAAAAGGTCGGCTCGTGACGCCCAACGTGGTTTCAAACTGGTTTCCCTCACTGCAAAGCCTTCACGTTTTTCAATGGCAGCAGGGCTGATCCCCCATGGGGCGTAATCCGAATGCGGTTGATTCTCCTGTGTTGTGATCTATCCATAAAATTCCTCTTTCTAAAGCTATAGCCCTGAGCATCCATAAAGCATCCTCTAAAACACTTTTATGCAATGCATTTGTTATGAAAGCTGCTTTCATAAACACAAGCTAAGTTTGTATGCCTGAAACAGCACGTTATTTTCTAGTATAGCAAATTCATATACGTTAAAAGAGAATTTACGTAGAATAGAGGGTATACATGCGGGATTTATGAGCCGAGTCATGCTACATGGGAGGGCATGCATTCAACAGTGAAAAGAGTGTTAGACAGGAAAGAGCGAAAACTGGTATTCCATTTGTGCGTTGCCGGAGACGGAATCGGACCGGAGATTGTAGAAGAGGCCAGAAAGGTATTGGAAAAAGTGTAGCGGAGCTGGAGGGCTGTAGCCCTAGCTTTACCGAAAGAAAAGCCTTTGGGGAGTTGCGGCCATTGATTTGTACGGAGAGCCTCTGTCGAAGGATACTAGCTTTGCAAAGCTCCCAAGCAGTGTTGATGGGTAAGCTTGATGGGAAAGGTAGGCGTTTCCTTGGTATTCTTGCCGGTGGAAAAAGCGTCCTGAGGCGGGCCTTCTTTCTCTTCAGAGCAGCTTGGCCTTGTAACCTTCGTCCTGCCAAGCTTTTACAAGAACTTAGGGCTAGCCTGCCTTTAAAGGAAGAAATCATCGGAGGGGCTTTGATATTATGATGATTCGAGAGCTTACCGGGGGCTTATTGCTGGAAAGGCTCCATTTACGAGGAAAATGGAGAAGAGGTGTGAGGGATGAGCTGATTTATCGTGCCCATGAAATCAGAAAGAATCGGGCGTATTGCATTTTTCCTGGCAAAAGCAAGCAAGCTGCTCCGTAGATAAGGCCAATGTTTTGACAGCTCAGACTTTTGGAGAAAGATTTTTACAAAGCTGGGAGAGGAAGAGAAGGAGGTGGAACTGCATGCCCTTAGTGGATTCCACCGCTATGGAGCTTAATGAAACTCAGAAATTTCTCCGCGATTGTTTACCGAAAAAATATGCTTTGAGACATCCTTTCCGATGAGATGGCGGAGATTGCCGGCTCTTTGGGCATGCTTCCCTCTGCTTCCTTTAGGGGAAAATGCCTTTGGGCTTACGAGCAGCGGCAGCTCTGCTCCTGATATTGCAGGACAGAATATAGCCAATCCTCAGCCACCATTTTATCCGTAGCCATGCTCTTAGAGCTGTCCTTGGGAGAGAAGAAAGCGGCAAAAAGGTAAATGCCGTGGAAAAGGTATTGCATTGGGAGGCAGAACCAAGGATATCTTCTCCGGAAAAGAGGAGCTTTTGTCCTGTTCGGAAATGGGGTTTATGTGCAGCTCAGCTGTAAATTCTAACAGTTTTTCTTTGCTATGGTCTGAAAAATGAGGCACTCTCGCTACTTCGCCTTCGTAGCAGCACTAAGCTTCAATCAGCGCTACGCTTGATTTCAGCTAGTGCTGACAGGCTCAGATTACCCCTATTTCAGACCTATATGCAAGAAAACCCTAGACTATTGAACTTTTGTCAGCTTTTCGCTTTGTTGTAATACGGTGATTTCTATTGTGCTAAATGAACTTCTCGGAACCTTGTTTGACATAAAATCTTATAGGCAAAACAGAGCTTGTGGCGACTCGATTTGCCTTGCTATATGAGGGTGCCTCCGTCATAATGGTAGTAACCCTGATCCTTGACAGTTCGACATAATAAAAGCATACGTCGATTGAAATCGAAACGGGTACAGAGCTTTTTCTTTGTTATCAGATGTGCGTACAGATTTTTATTCTTTAGTCTGATGGCAAATATTTCTCATTTTTCTATAGTGACAATCTGCATAGTGTATTAATTCCAAAGGCTTTTCTAGATCGTCTGTAAATTCTGTTTTTGCATGTCGGATAAATCCTCTGCCTTCAATCTTTAGAAAGTTCATCTTTTAGACCATGTAACAGTTTTTCACATGAATACTTGCTTCCAAGTTGTTTATCCAGGTATCTGTAGAGAATTAATGAAAGGAAACAAATCATAAAGCGTGCCTTAATCCTATCATCTCTGTGAAGGTATACCGGTCGTGCTTTTGAATTCACTTTTTCATAATGCGAAAGCATTCCTCGATTTGCCAGCGTTGTTTGTTTACCACTGATAGCTGAAGCATCATCTTCCAAGTTAGTGCATACAGCGTAGAAACCGGTCATACTGTTCTTTCTTTTCGGATGACATCTTCATTGAGTTCTAAAAAGCTCTGCTCAGCCAGCTCCCTCCGGCGTGACACTGTTAACAAACCGTTTTGAAATCGGTTTATGGTTGTGGTCTCATTTCTTTGGGATTATTGGTAATAAGGTTTTTGGGCACGGCTGATTTGTCCGCTCCGAACGTACCTTAGATAATCCCCTGTATTTGATGGAATAGGATACAATCAGATGTTGTTCAAGTCCATTTTCACTTTATCCACCGTTCTTTGTAAAAGATTTTTCTCTGTCTTTTTCTTCGTCCAGTTCGAAATGTTATACTTTTGCATACTGCCTTTTAGACGCCAGTCTTTAGAATCGAGACACTCATTCTTTCAGAAAACCTTTAACTTCTTTTATGGATTGTGTGTGATAAAACCACGATTCCCTTGAGTTATATCTACGGTTGATAATGCGGAAAGCCCTCCATCCGTACATACGACCAGTCTAGACAAGGAAAAATCTTTCAAGAAGTCCAAAGGAACCATTGTCGTTTGTTCATTGGTATTTTCCGGGATTGACACTGAAGGCAAGAGGAATACCATCACTGTCCATAAAAAGTCCCATCTGAACAATGGGAAGAGGCCGGTTTTCTTTAGAAGCTCCATACTGTTTTAATCCATCTGCTTGCTCAAGCTCAAAAAAGTAGTTGGTGCAGTCATAGTAAATCACTCCGGTTTTTCTTTTGAAATCTTTAAGCTGTTCCGATAAAGTGTGGACTGAATGTAATCCGACTCTTCATTAATGATGGATAGAGAACGGTAAATATCTTCAAGAAAAAATCCGGCTTTTCTATGAATCTGAAGAAAAGCGCGAAAGAAGACAGTTTTGAAGAAGGATAAAGGATTCTTGTATGAGCAGCCTTGAAAGAATTGAATTGAGGTTGTACTTAAATCCATGCTTTCTGGCAATAGCTTTGCAAATCTTATCAAACCCCAACTGAAAATAAATATCCTGTAGGAAAAGATAGCCTCCATTGAAGAGCCTCTGATCGTTCTGAGTGAGGGGAATTGAGGGATCAAACGAGATATCAGTAGGTTTATTCCTTTCGGCATTCTTATTTAAAATTCGCGACGTATTCTTTGTACCCATGCAAGAGCATCAGAAACACCATACTTTTTACAGATTTCCTTTTCGTTTCCCAGTTTTTCAGCGGTTACAGTCGTACGTATTGATATAAGCAGATTTAATAACAGAGTAAGAAACCGAGTGAGCAGATTTAAGAGCTCTAAGTCTCATAGTGTCACCTCCCTAAAAATGAATTATATTATGCCACAGCATCGCAATGGAGACGCAATATATAGAACTATTGATTGCGTACAGAACTTTTCAAGCCTCCTCGATACTGTTTATGTTATGTTAGGTGTCAAAGTTCCGAGACCTATATGCAAGAAACCTCAGGATAATGAACTTTTTCAGCTTTCGCTTTGATTTAGTACTGGTGATTTCTATTGAAAGCTACATGAACTTCTCGGAACCTTGTTTGACAAAATACATGAAATCTTATAGGCAAAATGAGCTTGTGGCGACTCCGATTTGCCTTGCTTTGTAGAGGTGCTCTCCGTATAATGGTATAACGGCGTAAGCCATGAGAATAAGGAGAGTGGAATGGATAATAATAATGATTTTAAAGGCGGCGAGAATGGCGGATTTTCCAACGCTGAGAGACGGTTCTCATTGTTTTAATAGCAGCAACGGTAACTTTTTATCTATACGGTGGCCCAGCGTTTCATGACCAAGGGCATGTCTCAGGAACTAAGTTATAGTCGTTTCCTGTCCATGGTGGATCAGGATTTGGTGGCGAAGGTAGAGTGGGGAGACGGACAGATGACGGTTTGCAAAGACGAAGGCGCAGGCGGAAACGCCGAAGGAAAGCGAAGGCGGGAAGAGAGGAAGGATTGCCAGAGATGAGGAGGATGAAGGAAAGTCAACAAGCTATGGCGTGGGAGATCTTCGACAGAAGCTGCTTCTAAGATTGAAGACGCAAGCCCGGCAGAAGGAATTTCAAGGGGAATTCTTTGGATTCTATCCTTGCCAGGCTTTTAAAGGATAACTCCAAGCAAAAGAACAATGGAAAGCAAAAGCAAAAATCAGGTTCTGCAGCTTCTCCCGGACCAGTCAGGAGAAAGCAGGGTTTATTATGTTGTACCAGGCAAAATGCGGATGCGGCCTGAGTGGAGCGACTCTATAGACATAATGTGGAGATTTACAGAAAAAGACCGGACAACTCCACTTTTTGATGCAGATTATTGTCAGCATTGTACTGCCCTGTTTTCCTGATTCTTCTGATGGATACTGTGGTGAAGAAGATGGGCGCTTCCGGCGGCGGATTCTCCGGGGTTGGTAAGTCCAATGCGAAGATGTATATGCAGAAGGACACCGGCATCAGCTTTAAAGATGTGGCAGGAGAGGACGAGGCGAAGGAAAGTCTTGTGAAATCGTGGACTTCCTGCCGATCCTGCAAAATATACTTCTATCGGTGCAGAAGCTGCCAAAGGGAGCTCTTTGGTGGGACCTCCGGGAACAGGAAAAAACTTTGCTTGCCAAGGCTGTGGCAGGAGAAGCCAATGTGCCTTCTACTCTCTTTCCGGTTCGGACTTTGTGGAGATGTTCGTAGGTGCGGGAGCCAGTCGTGTAAGAGATTTATTCCGGCAGGCCAATCAGACTGCGCCCTGCATCATTTTCATTGATGAGATTGATGCCATCGGTAAGACCAGAGATACCCGCTACGGAGGAAATGATGAGAGAGAGCAAAGCGAGATCAGCTCCTTTTTCCGAAATGGACGGCTTTGATGCGGGGAAGGGAATCTGGTGATGGGGGCTACCAACCGCCCGATTCTTGATCCAGCTTTGCTTCGTCCGGGACGGTTTGACCGTCGGGTAATTGTGAAAAGCCAGACCTAAAGGGAAGAGTAAATATTCGAAGGTTCATGCCAAGGATATTAAACTGGATGACAGCGTGGACTTTGACGAAATCGCCTTGGCTACCAGCGGTGCGGTGGGAGCGGATCTTGCCAATATGATGAACAGGTCCGCTATTACTGCTGAAAAAGCACGGTAGAGAAAAGGTTAGTCAGAAAGACCTGTTTGAAGCGGTAGAAGTGGTTTTGGTGGGTAAGGAAAAGAAGGATCGTATCCTTTCCCAGCAGGAGAGAAAGATTGTTTCTTACACGAGGTAGGACATGCCCTTAGGCAGCGGTGCAGAAGGACTCGAGCCGGTACAGAAAATCACCATTATCAGAACCATGGAGCCCTGGGCTATGTGATGCAGGTGCCGGAAAGAAAGAAAAATATCAGATACCAAGACAGAACTTCACTCCATGATTGTAGAATTTCTGGCAGGTGGAGCGGCGGAGGAGAATTGCTTTTTAGAACCGTAACCACCGAGCCAGCAATGATATTGAGAGGCTACAAAAGATTGCTAGAGCCATGGTAACCAGTATAGGAATGTCCGAAAGTTCGGTTTGATGGGACTGGCCAGACAGGAAAATATGTACCTGTGGACAGGCTGTCTTAGAATGCGGAGACGATACCGCCACAGAGGTGGATCAGGAAGTAGCAGAATTTTGAAGGACTGTTACAGAAGAAGCCAAGAAGATTTTGTTGGAAAATCGTTTTGCCTTAGATAGAAATCATAAAAGTTCCTGATTGAAGGAAACCATTACCAGAAAAGAATATGAAGATTTTTGCGGAGGTAAAGCGAAAAAGGAAGGAGAGGAGAACAGCTGAAAATCCTTCAGAATCCGTGAAGGAACTGAAGAAAAGCGTCTTCAGACGGCGAGAAGAAGGAAGGGAAGGGCAAGGCATTGGGCACTCTTCTTCTGAAGAAAATGGAGCAAAAGAGGAGGAACTCTGAAGAATAAGAGGCAGACGCTTCTAAAAAGCCATTGTCTTAAAGAAATGTACGAAAGAGGTCTGTCAAGAGTTCGCCTCTGGCAGACCTTTTTCCCATGATAAACACCATATTTCACTGATTTACCTCTACAGACGCACTTCCATAATGTCTGAAACATTACAGGAAACAAAAACCAAGCTGTCATATGGTTTCCAGTGAAACCAGTAATTTTCTTCAAACAGATGCAGCTGTGCAGCAGATACTTTATGGTCTTGAGATAAGACGTAGTGGCTCGCTTGTTCTCTCTTTCAATCAGTCCTAAAACAGGGGCATAGCTAAGCATATATACCTTTGGAATGAGAATAGGAACAAAATATACAAAGAAACATTCTATCTTGTATCAAATTTTAACATTATTTCTTTTAGATTGTATAGAAGGAATGGACAAAATGACTTTCTTCTCCCTCTTCATCATCACTCTACTCCTGTTTATCTATTCTCAATGGGAAAGGAATCAACTCAGAGTGGAAATACAGTATTTCACAGATAAGGTAAAGAAAGCCTATCGGTTTCTTTTCCTCACAGACCTCCATGACAAGAGTTTTGGAAAGGATAACGAAGCTTTACTGAAGAAAATTGAGATTAAAGCCCCGGTGGATTTTTCATTGGGAGACTTTCCTATAAGCTATTCCGAGAGGAAACCACGGAGAGAGATGAGGTGGGAAAATTCCTGCCGTTTGCTGTATGCTTTAGCAGAAAAATATCCCTACTATGCCTTTTGGAAAACCATGAGGAAAAGCTGTTTAGTAAGGAGGGTTTCCAGGAAAGCAGGAGGCCTTTCGGAAAGGCTTTGGAAAAGGTGGACTTTGCAAAACCGTTCTCTTTTAGAAGAGGATTTGGAACTTTGCGGTTTTTCCTTGGATTTATCCTATTATCGTCCCCTGCTTTGGAAGGAGAAAAAGCCTTTAGGGAGGAGGAACACTGGGGAAAAGGCTATAGGGCTTAAGAGGAGAATAGGACTAAAATGCTTTCCGTATCGCCTTAATGCACAGCCTTACCAAAAGGAAAATGGAGGCTTTGCCGGTGGATTTGAGCTGTCCGACATTTCACGGAGGACCATCAGCTTTTCGGCTTCTTTGATGACTCCTCAGTATAAGTTTTTGCTGAGAAACCCAAGAGGCTTTACGAAAAGTAGAGAACAATGGCATTTTACCGAAGAGGTTAGGCACACACAGCATCAATGTCACTTCAGCAAACTTTCAGAGCTGGCGTGATATTCTTCCGATGGGAGAAGCTAAAGAAGAAAACTAAAGGAAATTAAAAAGAAATTAAAAAGAAATTAAAAGAAAGTTAAAAGGAAAGTTAGGAAAGCGAAAAGAGAGATTTTTGAAGATAAAAAGCAGACAAGGCAGGCAATTGCCATAAAGCCGGTTTCTGTGGGACAGAAGGGGAAAATGATGGAAGAAAAGGTGATCATAAGCTGGATGCCTTTGAGGGCCTTTAGACTTATTGCTCCACTTATTGAAAAAGAATAAAATCGATATTTATGATATTCCGATTTCGGAAATCACAGAGCAGTATCTGGAATATATGAAGCTCTGGAGGAAGAAGATTTGGAAATCGTTCTTCTTTCTCTTGATGGCGGTGACGCCTCGAAATGAAAGGCAGAATGCTACTGCCGAAGAAGGAAGAAGAGGAAGGGGAGGAAGTAGACCCCAGGAAGAGCTGGTACAGAGACTTTTAGAGTATAAAAATACAAAAGATCAGCGGAATGCTACGAACAAAGGAAGAGTGTGCTAATATCATTGAAAAAGGCCCCATATTCTAAAGAGGTGGAAAAGGCTACACCCCTTTGGATTTAGAGGATTTGTTAAAGGGCTTGGATATTCTTCAACTGGAAACCATGAAAGAGGATTTTAAGAGAAAAGGAAGCCAAAAGACCAGCTTCAGGGCAAACTTGGGAAAGATTAAGGGAAAAGATAAGTTTGCAGGGGAAAATGCAGGATATTTCTAGCTTATGAAAAAGCACGACGCTTTTTCTTTTCCGACAGCTGCTAAAGAAAAAGCAGGAAAGACGGAGACAGTGGTAAGCTTCTTAGCTATTTTGGAGCTGTAAATGGGAAGATTAGCAGCAGGAAAAATGCCTTTGGAACCTGAGATATTACCGTGAATAAAGAGGCGGAGCAGGAAGAAATGGATCTGAGCCTGGTGGAAGATTTTGATTAAAAATATCGGTGAAGGCTTTACCCTTTTACCGCTCAAGACATGGCATGGAAAAAGCATTTCAGCAGTCAATTAGCGGATAGAAAAGGGTTTATCAAAAAGGGTTTATCTAAAAATCCTTTAGAAGGAGTAAGGTAGGTGGAGGAAAAGGAACAGTACTCTTTTGAAAGAAGAGTTGGAACGAACTGGCAGGAAACCACCCGAGCTTTGCGGGAAAGGGATTTGGGGGAAGCTGTCGAAGCCATACAGAATAGAGGCTTATCAGGAGCAGCCGAGCTTTGCAGGATAAGGACCGCGGTTCTTAGCTTACGGGAAGAAATAGAAAGAGAAGATGCTCTAAGCTTGCAGGAAGGAAGAGTTACTGGAGCTCTTTTGTCGAAGAACCGTGAGCCCGGAAGAAATGCATGTTGTCTGCACATGGGCGTGGATGGAGCAGAGCTTGCGGCAGAGCGTTTACGGGAAAATATGAAAAACGACAGGGAGGGCTTCTAATCCGAAAAGCTGGAGGAAAGTATCAGATGGTCAGCCATCCAAAACCCTACGATGCTTTGATTCGGGTGGTTAAGCAGAGCCGGAAACCGGTGCTTCTGATGTGCATTTGGAAACCTTTCCATTATCGCCCTATTGTCAGCCGTAGTAACTCAAGGCGGAGGTGAGAGAGGATTGTGGCGTAAAGTCCGACCATGCGGTCAATCGTTTGGTGATTCAGCTTGATTGAAGAGGTGGGGCGTTTTGGATGCTCGGGAAGACCAGTGCTTTCGGTACCACGAGGAGTTCCTACCTCGTTTCGGTGTGGATTCATTGGCTACCAAGTCTTCCCAAGGTTTGGAGGAAGCTTTTGGAAGAGGAAGTAACGGAGGAATTAAAGGATAGCCTTGCAGAACCGGAGAATGTAGAAGAGCCAAAAAGAGAAGCAGAAGAGCCTAAAGAAGAAAAGTCGGAAGAAAGCTAAAGAAGAGAAGTCGGAAGAGCAAAAAGAAGAGCAGTCTGAAGTTCTAAAGAAGAACTAACAGAGGAAGGAAAAGAAGAAAAAGCTGGAAGAGATTGCAGCAGAGGAAAATGAAGAAGAAAAAGAACTGGAAGAAGCTGCTGAGAGGTGGAGGTAGAAGCGGAAGAAGAGCGGAAGAAATAGCGGAAGAAAGTACAGAAGGGCAGGAGGACGCGAGGCATTGGACCCGGAACATAGGCAGGGGACCTTTGCAAGAGGAAGAAAGCTTATCGAAAGCTTATCTTATGGAATTGGAAGCGGAGAAGGAGTCGAGTTTCAAGAAGACAAGGATACAGGTTGAAATCAGAACTCGAAGAGGCACCAAAAAGCAGGAAGAGACCGAAGACAAGATGAATCCGAGACCGAAGAAGAACCGGAGTTTGAAGAGGATATAGAAGAGGTTCGGACTCAGAATCTGAAGAAGTAGAACCTGAATCAGAGGGTGGAGAATCAGCGCTGCTTTTTCTTCGAAGAAATTCCGGAAGAGTCTTTTTGGAAGACAGTGAGAATCCTTTGCAGGATACTGAGGAAGCGAAAGCTTGGAAGAGCCCAACCTTTTCCCTCGCTAAGGAACCTGCCATAGAAAAGCCGTTGAAACTGTATAGAGAAGAAAAGGGAGTAAAAGAGATTTCCTGGAGAAAGGAGGAAACGGAGGTGGGCTAAGTTAAAAATCAAATATCATCGTAAAGGAGCTGGAAGCTTGCTACATTGACAGGAAAACGATTGGATTGATTTAAGGGTAGTGGAAAATGTCAGCATGAAAGCAGGAGAATACCGTCTGATTAGCATGGGCATTTCCTAGAAAATCAAGGGGCTATGAGATGTTGATTCTCTTCAGGCCTGCTTTTAAGAACTTTGAATTTTGCAAAACCAACTCCATGGGTGTGGTGGATGGAATCTATTGCGGGGATAATGACATTGTCCGTATGCCTGTTTTGGCAATGCGGGATACGGAGCTTCATATCAATGACCAGATCGGACAGTTCGCTTGATGCCCCACCAGCCCGAGGTGCATTTTATCGAGGTGGATCATCTGGGAAATGAAGACAGAGGCGGTTTTGGCACTACCGGAAAGGCATAGAGGAGGGAAAATGCAAAAAGGAAGAACAAAAGAGGAGAAGCCTAAGCTCTTTTCTGCTACTCTTTCTCCTTCTCCCTTAAGCCTCTTTTGCCTGTAAGAATAAGGCAAAGGAATATCGCCTTTTGGGAATCGAAAGCCTTGGAACGGGGAGACGGAAAAGGCAGCCTGTGGAAAACTTTAATCTGGCCCTGAGAAAAGTAACGACAGGTGTCCGCTTTTGCAAATGGATATTCTCGCCTATAAGATTGAAGCGGAAATTTTCTTGGCAATATCTCCGATGCAGAGGCAGCTTGAAAAATTATAAGGCCTTGGCAGATTTACCCTTGCTGGAAGAGAATTGCCGAAAGAAGCTGATTCAGGAGCTGGGTACGGCCTTAAATGAAGATAAGCTGGAGGAAGCGAAAGACACTCCTTTCAGAAATTAGGGAAAAGGGCTTGGAAGAAGATCAGGAGTATCTTTTTGCAGAGGCAGTATATCTGGAGAAGACAGCCAAATGGCAGAAGCCTATGACTTTTTAGCAATACTGCACCCGCTATCCGGGAGATGAGGATGCAAAAGGAACTTAGCTTTCGAAAAATCGTATGGAAGCACTGGAGAAGAATCCTTTGCTGAAAGAAAAAGCGGGGATTACGGAAAAGCAGGAAATAACGGAGACAACAGAGACAAACTAGAGACAACAGAAGGAAGCAATTAAGGAAATCAATCCTAGCCATAATTTTTAAAACAGACAGCATGGACTGTCTGTTTTTCTTTGGAGAGTTTCTGTGAAAAGTTATTTCTTTGGAGAATATCAAGATAATTATACTAAATCATGGATTTTATAGTATAATTTTATATCGTGAAATGGCAAGAAATAAGAAAAGGACGATGGAGATGAGAAGAAAAACATGCTGGCGTTAGGACTGAGTCGGTACTTTGTACAGGGCTTTTTGCCCCTGCAAGCTAGTGCGGATAGTATAGATACGAAGGATTCTTACAGCACGGAGGTAGAAACAAGCTCTGAAAAATAGCTTTGAAACAGCAGGAACTGTAGAAGGTTTAGAAGATTTTATGGAAGAGACTGCTATGAAAAGGGGAAAGCGCATCTATAGAGGAAGAAGTGTCGACTACTGATGCAGAAGACTCAGAGGAACTTGCTGAGCGAAAAGAGTGAGTCTACAGAGGACTCTACAGAAGATATAAGAGGGACAGATTTTGCCCGGTAACCTCCGGATATTCAGGGTTTAGAAGTGCTGCAGTGACAAAAATCACTTGATAATAAGATTGTAACTTTGCAAGTTTCATTTGAAGATTGGGATTTTTCCCGCAAGAGATCATATGAAAGTGCATCGAGATAAAAAGTAAACGTAAGAGGTGTCGTTTTAGAGGAAATGAGCTTTGGGTCATCCATAATCCAAGCTCGGATCTTTATAAAATTCTCCCGAGAGGAAGTTGAAAAAGAAAGTAAATGGTCAGTGGGTACCGTACAATCTCAACTACTTTACCCCTGGAGAGTATCACTATATCATACATCACTTGCTGAAGGAAAGAAGAGCCAATTTTATATTTTTACCAATAGCCGAACAGGATGGAGATGGTAAATTTGCTTTTATACAATAGTTTCTATGTATGAAAGTTATTTTTATCAGAAAGGGGAACATACATATCATCAAGAAAAGTTTGAAAGTTACGAGACCGGCAGATGCAAAGTATAGATATTATACCTTTGAAAGCGAGAACTTTTACCGTGAAGGAAGCAAAGATTATGGCGAAAGTATATCTCCGTTCCAGCTTTGACATCCATAATGTTAAGGCGGGCGATACTACGAAGAGGGCAACACTTCAAGTGGAGAAGATTGTCTTAAAAAGATGGTACAGAGCTTCTGCCCATGATTTGCCACAGCCTTTTCTTATGAATTTTCAGTAATGATTTTTCCCAAAAACCTGGATCAGTATAAACTCTATTTGGAAAGCTATCCGAATGAAGCGGGAAAAACGGAAATCTCAGGTTTACGCAGGAAGAAGACAGAATTTTTCCGAAGGCCGTTATAAAGATTACTATATGTAATACAGCCTTATTATACAGTGGATAACTATCGTTTCTTAGTGTCGGAGACTGATGATACTTATGGCCAAGGTACAGAGATTTATGTCAATAATGAGCCCTATGAAGTCCGTAGGGTTATCCCCGATCATGATATATCAACCATTACAAAAATAACTTCCCTTTCTTCGATGCGGTAAAAGTAGAGAAGAAAGAAAAATCATTCCGGCAATACAGGCAACTCGGTTCTGCCTCTAAAGCTGTCTCCAGTAGTTCCGGTGGATCAAGCGGGTGGCTCCGTCTAGCTCAGGAGGAAGTTCCGTGGTGGTTCCGGAAGCTTTAAAGTCAGTAGTAGCTTTTCAGGACAGGTACTTGGCGTAGACCGTTCTTTATCCGGAGGCCAGTGGATACAGGATGAAAAGGGCTGGTGGTATAAAAGACCGGACGGAAGCTATCCGAAGAATAGCTGGGGCTATGAAGCCTATAATGGAAAGTCTTACTGGTACTACTTCCTTGATTCCGGCTATATGGCTACAGGCTGGGTGGGAGGTAAACGGCAGTAAATACTATCTTTTTCCAAACCCTGACGGCTGGAAGGGCAGAATGCTCACCGGTTGGCAGTGGATTGACGGAAATGTACTACTATGACTCACAAGGACAGAATGAAGGGAGTCCCTTTTATAGAAACACCATAACTCCCGATGGTTTTTACAGTGGATGCGAAGGAAGATGGGTAGTGAATGGAGTAGTGCAAAAATCTCAAGAAAAGTAAAGACCGTTGGAAAAGGACTTATTCTTTTTAAGCGTATACATACTTTTGGAATAGAATCCCGAAGTCCTATAATCTCGGAAGTTTTTGAATGAAATCCAAAAGTCTTGAAAACTCAGGAAGTTTTTGGAATGAAATCCCAAAAGTCTTGAAACCACGGAAAATTTTGGAGATCAAATCCAAAAACTTTATACGGTAGAAGGATAAAGTAGCTTTAGTTCAAATGGAGAGTAGCTTTTGAGTTCAAATGGAAATTTTCTTGCTAGGACAGGAAAAGGATAGTATACTTTTTCTCGTATACTTATGCCAAAAGGAGAGCAGAGATGGCGAAGAAAAAAACAGGGAAACAAAGCAGGAGAAAGAGGAGGAAGTATGGCAAGGTTTGAGGAATTATCCGTAGAAGAATTGGAAAGCCTTAAGAGCGGAATTAAAGGAAGAGTATAAGCGCTACCAGTCCATGGATATGAATCTGGATATGAGTGAGGAAAGCCCTGCAGAGAGCAGCTGGACTTGAGGTAACGAAATGATGGATGCTCTGGACAGTAATGCGGATATGTATTCCAGTGAAGGTGTGGATGTTCGAGAGTACGGTGTACTGGATGGAATTGCAGAGGCTAAGGAGCTTCTTTCCGATATGATGGAAAACCATCCTGACCATATCCTCATTTTCAGTAACTCCTCCTTGAATGTGATGTATGATTCTATTTCCCGTTCCATGACCCACGGTGTTATGGGAAGTACACCCCTGGTGTAAGTTGGATGAGGTAAAGTGGCTTTGCCCTGTTCCCGAGTTATGATCGTCACTTTGCCATTACCGAGTACTTTTGGCATTCAAAATGATTCAGTACCTCATGACGGAGCATGGTCCGGACATGGATATGGTGGAGGATCTGGTAGCTTCCGATGAGGGCGATTAAGGGAATCTGGTGTGTGCCAAGTATTCCAATCCTCAGGGTTACAGCTATTCCGATGAGACGGTACGCCGTTTTGCCCGCCTGAAGCCTGCAGCAAGAGACTTCCGTATCTACTGGGACAATGCTTATGGTATGCATCACCTTTATGACCATGAGCAGGATTATTTGATTGAGATTTTGGCGGAGTGTAAGAGAGCAGGGACATCCGGATTTGGTGTATAAGTTCGCTTCCACTTCCAAGATTTCCTTCCCGATCCGGTATTGCGTCTATGGCAACTCAGCTTAAACAACTTGGATGACATTAGAAGCAGGTACAGTATCAGACCATCGGACACGACAAGGTGAACCAGCTTCGTCATGTTCGTTTCTTCAAGACATCCACGGCATGGTAAAGCTACATGCAGAAGCATGCCAACATTCTTCGTCCCAAGTTTGAAATGGTGGAGGATATTTTCGAGAAGAACCTGGCTGGAACCGGTCGTGGGAGAATGGACTAGCCAGAGGGGATATTTTATCAGCTTTGAAACCTTCCCGGCTGTGCCAAGGCTGTAGTGGATAAATGTAAGAAGGCAGGAGTAACCTTGACTCGGTGCAGGGAGCTGCCTTCCCACAAGAAGGATCCCAAAGACAGCAATATCCGTATTGCGCCAACCTACCCTCCACTGGAGGATCTGCGTGTGCCTCCGAGCTTTTCACCCTTTGCGTAAAGCTGGTCAGTGTGGAAAAGCTTTTAAAGGATAAGAAGGAAGTGCAGGCTTAATACCCTACTCTTCTCTAGAAATTCTTGTAAAAAGGTAGGTATAGACCTTTTGGTGCTTGGCCTCCCATTTTTAAGCAAGAGAGCCTTGGCGCTTTCTTCATCAGGAACCGTAATCTCCACTCTACAGAGCAGGGTGCGATTTTCCCGAATTTCCAGCTGCACAAGGTATTCAACTTTCGTGTCTGTCTCGAATAATCGGAATATAGAGCCGCCTCACTTTGCAGGCGGCTTTTTGTTTTTGGAGAAAGAGATCCATGTCTTCCATGACCAGCTCCGGAATATCCTGGGAAAAAGAAACTAAGGGTCTGCTTCCCCTCCTCCGTGATTTCATAACGGGTGGTGCTTTGCTATGTTCTGCGGAAATAAGGAAGCCTCCACCAAATCATTGATGCATTGCTGTAAAGTAAAATAGGTGGTATATTCATTTTTCTAACAAAAATCCGCTAAATCGACTGTTGCTTAGAAATTATTTTACGGAATGGAGTAAGTAGAGTATCATCAGTTTGTATTGGGTCAATGCTTCTGTAGCCATAAATTCCTCTTTATCCCATAAAGATGGAGTTTCTGTTTTTGATGGGAGTTTCCGTCTTGTTCAGAATATAAATCTTTGCAAAATGCGCTTTTTCTAAGAAATACGCTATACTGCTCTAGGGAAAATTATTTTTCCCAAGTCGGCTTTTCTCTTAGAGAGAACAAATCTTTTAGCATAAGAGAGATTAAATCTTTGTACGCTAAAGAGAAAAAGCAAAGAATGGAATTAGTTTAACAGAATTGTAAGCCTGAGTTGCAATAGAAGGAAGCGGTAATGGAAATTTCTGTCTTTCTCGAAAGGGCTTCTGTGCTAAAAATAAAAGCCCTATGGAGAGTTTGCTATGAGATCAATAAAGTTAGCTCAGAGGAATTATCGAGGAAGGAATCCTTCCCTGCATTTTTCTGTTGAGCAGATGTGGCTGTAATTCCTTATCGGAAAAGTCGAACATTTGAAATCTTTTTGCAGTCGGTAAATGGCGTTGCCATGCGGCCTGGTCTATGCCAAGGGCCCTTATCTTACCCTGCATAAATCCGCCTTTGGAGGGTGTGGCGTACCAAGGTAAGTTTTTACCATTGATACGAAGAACCTGGGGATGAGGAAGAAATCAAAGGGAGCTTTGCTTTGTCTACAATGGGGAGAGAAGCGAATTCCTATTCTTTTGTGGTGGAAAAACAGCCCTCTGCAAAGCAGATTCATGAGATTAGGGATTTTTCTCACTTGCAGCAGATGGCGGAGGAAGATAGAAAGGCTTGCAGCAGAATTTTTGATTACAGTGATTTTTGGAAGCTCGATTTTTCAGGATATCACCGCTCTCAGACTCTATGAGCTCTTAAAGTCCTGCGGAGACAGAAGCCTTGCCTTAGAGGAGTTTTTGACTCTATTTCTCTCATCGCCCTGAAGAATGCCAAGAAGCGTGAGGTGCTTCCCTCACCAAAGACAGGAGGAAAGGGAAGAGATTCTCCACTTTTCCGGAGGATGCAAGCCTGGAAGAAAAGATTACGGAGTGCATCCACAGAGGGGATTGGAGCCTTAGTGCCTTTGCCCTTTACAAAAAGGGTGTGGAGGAGAATGTTAAGATTACAAACTATGAGAACCTCCTCTATGCTATGCCGGAGGGCTATGGGAAGAATTACCCAAGGGGTATATCTTTATTTCTCCTATGAGTATCGTTTAGAAGAGGAATTCACCCTCTTTATTATAATATTTTGAAGAATTTCCAGGAAGGTTCGAGTTTTTCTCCACTTTGCAAGACCGATACGCAGGACTATGCCATTTCCCTGTCTTTTGCAGGGGAAAATCAATGAGGAGCTAGCTTTGTTGTATAGCAAGCTGATTTTTGACCGGAAATGATTGATGAAAGGATGGCGGAGTTCCTTCCGAAGATTTTAAACAGCTATCTGGTGGAGGTGAGAGGATCAGAGCATTGAGCGTCTGGTACTGAGCCACCCTTGCTTTACGTCGAGGAATGTTCCTTCCCGGTGAAGGGGATTTTTGTACAGTCCCATGCCCCTTCCCAATATGATTCTGCTTTTCCAGGACGCCTTGGGCAACCGCTACAGATCGGGTACCCCACAGAAAGACCAGACTGATGGAAGAGGCGGAATTGGAGAGAAATGCCAAAGCCTCTCGAGGACAAGGGCATTTTTCCTGATTCGGAAGACTCTTAGCCTGGTGGAAAAGGGGAATTTCCGACAGTAAGGACTGGAGCTCATGGAAAAAAGCCTTTTCCTATGAGGATTTTACCCTGTATTTTTCGGAGAAGATTTCTGTATCTGATTCTTTCCTACCATAAGAAGGCGGAGGGATAGAGTTACCGAAGGAGAATCTGAATTTCTCCATGCCTTCCCTTTGAGGGCTTTAAAGAAGGAAGAGAAGGAGGATGTGCTGCAGTGCCCTGATTTATCAGGGGACTATGACAAGGCTTTGGAATATCTCATTGCTTATCCCTACCTTTCCCTGGATAAGCGTGCCTTGGAGGCATTTTTAGAGGGAGCCTTCCCGGGGAGCAAGGAGAGAGGTTACGGGAAGAGGAAAGGGAGATGCTTTTTGTATCTTTCGGAAAAGGCCTTTCTTTCCAAGCTGGAAAAGGACAGTATTCTTCTATTTCTTTGGAGGAATATAATGGCACCACGGAAGAGATGCTGCAAATGATGCGGGCAGCAGACCAAGTGAGGCAGCAGAGGCGAAGATTCCTTCTTCCTCCTTCTTAAACATGGGAGAGCGGCTTTTTGGCCCAGAGTCTTTTCACGGAAAAACGGAAGGAAAGCGAAGAGATTTTTGCTCTCATACCCGTTACGGGGGCGGATACTCTACTTCTTCGTGCCTTTTTCACTGCCTATTCCGCCTCTGTCTTCCTGGGACAGAAGCCGGAAAAAGAATGGATTATCACAGCAGATTTTTGAAGAAGTCCGGGAGAAAGCCATAAGGAAAAGGGTGCCCGGTGCTATCTTTTGGCATTGAGTCTTTCTTTCTCAAGAGAAAGGAGCTTAAGGAGGAAGAGCTGGAGGAGCTTTCCCTGCCTTTCTGCCGATTCTTTGGAAAAATCTTTGATTTTCAGCTATCCAAGGAGCTGGGAAAATTTGTTTCCCTGCCCAATGAAATTTTGTAGAAAATCCGTCTTGGAGTATCACGGAAGAGAAGAGGAAAAGCCTTTCCTGTCTATAAGAAATCAGGGAGAAGAAGGTTCCACAGAGAGGAATTGCAGGGAGTGCTATCACGGCATTTACACTGCTTCCTTCCTGCTTTTCCCGGGAGAAAGCATGGAATATCGCTTTACTTTGGGGAAAAGAGGACACGCTATTGTATCAGTCCACTCTGAGAAGGAGGACTCCGAGAAAATCCTATGCCGGAGAGGATGCCATACCAAGCTTTGTCGGATGTGTGAGCTGATGACGGAGAAGCAGGCAGAGCCTTTACTGGAGATGATGGAAGAGTACGGCAAGAAGGAAATTGCTTTATCGAAATTACTGGAGGAGTAAGGAAAGAGGTATTTGTGAAAAAGCATTAGCATTAGTTTAGGGATGATTATACCGACATTTCCCTATATCAGAAGAATATACATATCGCTTCTCCTACCCTTCTTTGTAGAGAGAAGCGAGGGACGGAGTTCTCCATCGGAGGAAGCCTATAAGAAGAATCTCACCGGAGGAGTGGTATTGGTGGGACAGCTTTTTGTCCCTGTTTAAGAAAAAGGAGCAGTGCCACCATTGAAGGGCAGTGCTATGAGGCGGAGGAGCTTCTGTCTATCTTCCTTCGTTCCCTGCTGAGAGAAGGAGAGAAGCGGATAGAGGAAAAGGAGCTTCCGGAGGAAGAGGGAAAGGATACTTTAGTCCTTACTCTTCAGGGAGGGAGAGCCGAGCTCTTCAAAGATTAAAGGAGCTTTTGGAAAAGCTTTTTCGGAGAGGAATATTCGGTGCAGTGCATCAGCCACACAGAGGCCTTTGCCCACTACCTTTTTACGGCAGGATAAAACCCTCTATAACCGATTGGGTGGGCATGTTTGAATTTTTTCCAACCAGGTGCTTCACTACTATGAAATGCAGGTGTCAAGGGGGCGAAGAAGTATGCCATCTCCGCCAGGGAAGCCCAGCCGGAGGCCATTTCCTTCGACATTATGGAAAAAGCCCCAGGGAAAGAGGATGGCAGACCAGATTCTTTTCCGGGCTTAGCGACAAAATTACCAGAGGGAAGGTCTACAGTGCCTTCTTTTTGTCCGGAAAGGGCTTTGAAAGTACGGAATTTGCTCCGGGTTTTATGAAGAAGCTTTTAAAGGGAAGAAGAGTTTGCGTGGAATCTTCCTCTTTGCCATCGGGGCTTTGGAATATGCCAAGCTTTTTGGGAAGAGGAGAGAGGAGGAGTATCTTCTCTCTGTGAAACCAGGGTGGCTGATGATTTCCGTCCGGGTGAGTCAGAAGGAAAGGGAATTTCCCTATTATCTGGCAAAGGCGGGAGATGCCTGGCTGGAAAAAGGAAGAGAGCTTTTGCTCTTCACCGGATCAGCAGGATTATATTGATTTTACGGTGCAGCCCTTCGTGGGAAAGCAAGGGAAGGCAGCTTCGGATGCTGCTGGAAGGCTTCCCGAAGAGAGGAGCGTTGTACAAGCTCTCTTTAAAGAGTCGATTTGTGGATGCTCCCACCATTTTTGATTCGGGGTGGGAGGACAAGGAGCTAGGAGACTTGCACCCTGCCTCCGGTATGGTGATTGAAGAGCGAATCAGTTTGGGAAAGGAGTAAAAGCATGGCAGTGATTTTTATGTCAAAAAGAAGCTACATTTCCCTATTATTGCTGAGCGGTTGGATATTTCTGTTCTATTCCTTGGAGGAGCTTTGCTATGCGGTGGGGAAGTATCCTCCTGATTCCGGAGCATTTTTGTGGATCATCGTCTTTTTGGAATGGGTCAGTACTGTGACCGCGCCCATGCTTTCCGAAAAGCTGGAAGCAATTCAAAGGACATGGGGGAGCAGGGAGGGCTTTGCTTTTTCCGTCTGCTTCAGGGAGTGCTCTTATTTTACGGAAAGAGAGCTGGAGGACTTTTCCTTAGAGCTTAGAAGGATTCAGGCTTTGTCTGAGCCGGAGCGGAAGGAAAGGATGGAGACATGCTTTTTTCCTTAAAGAAATACAGAAAGGCCTTGGATGCCTATCAGGACGCATATCATTTGGAGGAAAAACGGCAGAAGGCTTCGTAGATTGCAGAGTCCTACCTGTATTTAAAGCTGGTTTCAAAAGAGCAGGAGATGCCTTTGCGAAATTATATATAGATCAGGATAAGGCTGTCCTACGAAGATTGTATTTCCTGTCTCAGATTACCTTTCCGAAGGATCGGTACAAGGAGCTTTAGCAGGGAGTAGAGGAAGACCTGGTCAAGGAATGGCAGGCGGAATGGGAGGACGCTTTGAAAAGAAGCGGAGCAGGCGGAAGGAATTTTTGGAGCTGAAGAATGCCTATAACGAGGGAGAAGAGGGCATTTTTCCAAGAAGCGGAGAAGAAGCTGGAAGCCTGGAAAGAAGAAATACGTGGTGAGAGCCCTAGTACAGGAGGGAAAATGAAAGAACTTGCAAAACAATATAATCCGGAAGAGGTAGAGGACCGTATCTACGAAAAAGTGGCTGAAGGAAATGCCTTCGCCGCAAAGGTAAATCCTAATAAAAAGCCCTTTACCATTATGATGCCGCCTCCCATGTTGCGGGCAGCTGCACATGGGACACGCCTTTGGACAATGCCTTACAGGATACCCTGATTCGTTTTAAGAGAATGCAGGGCTTTGAGAGCTGTGGCAGCCGGGAACGGATCGCGTCATTGCCACCGAGGTAGAGGTGATCAGCAAGCTGAAGGATATGGGCATTGATAAGTGGGAGCTGGGAAGAGAAGGTTTCTAAAGGAGGCCTGGAAGTGGAAGGAAGAATACGAGGATCGTATTGTAAACCAGCTTCATAAGATGGGATCCTCCGCAGACTGGATCGTCTTCGCTTTTACCATGGACGAGGGCTGCTCCCATGCGGTGCTGGAGACCTTGTCCCGTCTGTATAAGGAAGGGCTTGATTTACCGCGGTTCCAGAATGATTAACTGGTGTCCGGTTTGTAATACCTCCATTTCCGATGCGGAGGTTTTGCATGAGGAGCAGGAAGGCTCCTTCTGGCACATCCTTTGACCCCGTTGTGGGAGAGGAAGGCCGTTTTTGTGGAGTTGCTACCACCAGACCGGAAACGCTCTTGGGGGATATGGCTGTGGCTGTAAACCCGGAGGATGAGAAGATACTCAGGACATCGTAGGAAAACAGCTGCATCTTCCTTTGACGGACAGAGTGAGTTCCGTGATTGCTGGATGCCTATGTGGATAAGGCGTTCGGAACCGGTTGTATAAAGATTACTCCTGCCCATGATCCCAACGACTTCCTGTGGGAGGAAAAGACACGGCTTGAGGTTTTAAACATCTTAACGGATGATGCCAAGATTCTCTGCGAAGGCTCCCCTATAACGGCATGGATCGTTATGAAGCCAGAAAGAAGATGGTGGAGGATTTAGAGAAGCAGGGACTCTTGAAGAAGGTAGTGCCCTCACAGTCACAATGTGGGTGTGCATGATCGTTTGCGAACCACCGTTGAGCCTAGGGTGGTAAAGCCCCAGTGGTTTGTGAAGATGGAAGAGCTGGCAAAGCCTGCTATCGAAGCTACTTTGAACAAGGGAGATTTGGAATTTGTTCCGGAAAACTATGGAAAGACCTATCTGCATTGGCTGGAAAATATCAAGGACTGGTGTATTTCCCGTCAGCTTTGGTGGGGACATCGTATTCCTGCTACTATTGTGAGGGATTGCGGGAGTTGATCGCTATCCCTGGAAAAAGCCGGAATGCTGTCCAGTGTAAGAGTACCGCCCTTCGTCAGGATGAGAGATACTCTGGATACCTGGTTCTCCAGTGCCCTTTGGCCCCTTTAGAGACTCTGGGCTAGCCGGAGGACGGAAGATTACAAGTATTTCTATCCTACGGATGTGCTGGTTTACCGGCTATGACATCATTTTTCTTCTGGGTAGTCAGAATGGTATTCTCGGAATTGAGCAGACCGGAAAGACACCTTTTAAGAAGGTACTGATCCACGGTCTGGTGCGAGACGATCGGGGAAGAAAGATGAGTAAGTCCTTAGGAAACGGAATCGATCCTTTGAAATCATCGGATACCTACGGGAGCCGATGTCTGAGAATGACGCTTCTTACCGGAAATGCCCCGGAAATGATATGCGTTTCTATCATAGCCGTGTGGAAGCCAGCAGAAACTTTATGAATAAGGTTTGGAATGCTTCCGTTTCCTCTTTATGAATGTAAAGGAAGAGAGAAAGAAGCTCTTCTCCTAGTAGGAAAGAAGGAAAGCAAGCCTTGAAGAGGTGCTTTTCATCGCTTCAAGAATCTAGCTCTTGCGGATCGTGGATTCTTTCCAAGTGTAACCATACCGTCTCTCGGATGACCAGGAAACTAGAGTCCTTTTGACCTGGGAATCGCTCTGGATAAGATTCAAAACTTTATCTGGGAAGAGTTCTGTGACTGGTATATCGAGATGGTAAAAGCCCAGACTTTACAGTGAGGAGGAGAGAGTAACTCTGTTCTGGACTCTCTTAAGGTTTTGAGAAAAACTTCCTTAAGTTTGTTGCACCCCTTCTGCTGCCCTTCATTACGGAAGAGATTTACGATACGGAGAAGTCTTTATTCCCGGAGAAGAGATGCTGATGCTGTCAGATTGGCCTGTTTTTGCGGAAGAACTGACTTTTCCGAGGCGGAAAAGAGGAGGACCATCATGAAGCGGTTCGTGCCATCCAGAAATATTCGTGCGGAAATGAATGTTCCCCCTTCCAAAAAGGCTACGGTTTACTTCGTGAAAAGCGAGGACGAGGGGTTAAGAAAAACGTTTACACATAGTAAGGTATTCTTTGCTACCCTTGCTTATGCACAGGATGTTATAATACAGCAAGACAGAATAGGTATTCCTGAAAAATGCTGTTTCTGTCTTGATACCGAAGGCCAACATTTTCTTCCCTTCTCTGATCTGGTGGATTTGGATCAGGAAAGAGAGCGTTTGGAGAAGGAAGAGAGAGCTGAAGAAAGAAATTCAACGTGCAGAGGAATGTTAAAGAATGAGCGCTTTCCTGTCCAAGGCACCGAGAGGAAAAGGTGCAGGAGGAGGAAAGAAAAAGGCTATGAAGTATAGACAGATGCTTGAGCAGGTTCTGGAAAGAAAGAAGGCTCTTTCCCTAAAGCTTTAACTTCCGAGTAGACGGGAGGTTTTATGTGTAAAGCAGAGAGAACAACGGCAGAGGATAAGAAGAGAAGAGTATGGGGCACTTTGCTCCTGCTTTTCTCCTTCTTATTCCTCTTCTTTTTCAGAGTTTTTCAAGGGCACGCAGAGGAAAGAGCCACCAAGGAAGAGCTTACCGGGGTGAAGAAGGGAAGTACCACTGCATATCTATGGGAAAAAGGAAGACAGCGCCTGGAAGCTTTGTATCTGGATGTAAAGTCCAAGTCCTGGAAGTATGCCAAGGGATCGATGGGTACAGATTGGAGACCGCTTTTTATTACTTCAATGCTGAAGGAAAGATGGCTGAAGGCTGGTTTAACGAGGACAGCCACTGGTTTTTCGCTCAGTACGACAATAAAGAGCAAAAACAGTGATACTGCAGCGTAGTTCTAACAGGATGGGCAAGCATTCCGGATGAAAGTGGAAAGTTCCACACTTTCTACTTTGAAAAGGATGAGCAGGGACGCCCCAGAGGCATGGTGCAGGCAGAGGAGAAACTCAACATTTCCTATCTGATTGATGGACAGAGCTATTACTGACGCTCTGGGCTATGCGGATAAGAAGCGGATTTCCTTTGATGTGACGAAGTATCCAAGAGGCAGAGTCTAAAGAATATGGAATATCCTGTATTCGCATACTTCCTACAGAGCGTAGTAGAGAATAATGACGAGAAAAACAGTAGTAAAAACAGGTAAAAACAGAGTAAAAGCAAAGTAAAAACAGAGTTGGGACGCTATGACCATCAAAATTGTGCGATTGGAAAAATCAAAGAGAGTTTTTATCGAGAGGCACTTTCTGAATACAGAGCGCCTTTCTTCCTATTTGTAAATGGGAAATCATAGAAGTGGCGGATGAAAAGACCAAGGAAGAAGCCAGTGAAACGGAGGTTTTACAGGTTTTGGAGAAGGAAGGAGAGAGAATTCTTAGTAAAATTCCGGATCGTGCCTTTGTGATTGCCTTGGCCATTCTGGGAAAGGAGTTGGACTCGTAGCTTTTTGCAAAATATTTTGGGAAAAAGCAGGCCCTCCACGGAGAAAGTGAATTTTACTTTGTGATGGGAGGTTCCTGGGCCTGGCCCCTCTGTTCTTTCCAGAGCCAACTGTTCTCTAGCTTTTCCGCCATGACCTTTCCCCACCAGCTTATGCAGGTGATTCTTTTTGGAGCAAATATACAGAGCCTTCCGCATCAATGCTGGGGGAGCCTTTATCATAAGTAAAAAGAAAAACGCATAAAAAGCCATATACTATAAAAAGTTTTTTATTTAAAGCTAGACAAAATTTTATAAAATGTGCAAAGTGCTGGCAATCCTATTGGGAGAATGCTACAATAGAAACTAGTTTTTAATAGATTCGTAATTATCTCAATAGAATAGGAGGAGAAAATGTACCAGTCAGGCACGTATGTGGTTTATGGCTGTAAAGGGTGTCCATAAGATTATTGAACGACACACCTGAATTTAGAAGGAATTCCAAAAGACAAAGAATATTATATTTTGCAGGCAGTAAAGAAACCGGATGGTGCCGTATATGCTCCGGTGGAGGCCAGCAAGACCAATATGCGATCGGTAATGACCAAAGAGCAGGCGGAAAGCTTTGTGCTTACTGAGAGAACATTCATGCATTACAATTTAAGAATCAAAACAGCGGGAAGAGAATTGCAGAGACAGCATCAAAAAGCTGTGCTCCGGATGCTTTATTACAGGTTATCAAGACCTTGATGGAGAGAAGTGGAACGGGCAAGACAGGGCAAGAAACACTTGCGATTTGCACTTTATGGAGCAGGCAGAGGATATTCTCTACGAGGGGCTTCCCATCTCTCTCAGCATTCCCAGAGGGAAGTGGAAGAAAGAATCCATGCCCATTTCCTCAAGAAGGCCGTAAAGAATAGAGTAGACGGGAGAACTGCTCAAGTGTTAATGAAGTATTCTACAGTCTTAGATATTACAGTAGTAAAAACTAGTGCAGAAAAGATATCTTGTTGAGACAAATTGCAGCTTTGGAAGTAGGGAACATGGAGCTCTATGCCAAAAGCTGTTTTTGTTGCGAGTATCCCTTGCAAAGCTTGTGTTATCTCCTTGTATTTTTCTCTACACTCCTACCGTATTATCTTCCTACTTTCCTATCCCTTCTTGCTTTTCCCTCCTCTTTTCGTATACTAGCATGTTCAAAAACTAAGAATAGAATTTAAGGTGTTAAAAATATAATGAATAAGCAAATATTAGAAAGTATACGATATTTTGTAATGGGAGTTCTCACCACCTTAGTGAGATTATAGTCATCTATCATGCTTTGGATCTTCTTTACAAAAAGCAATCCATTTCTTCTCCTATAAAATATCCTATGGTAGCCTTCTTTCTGGCGGTAGTCTTCGCCTATTACGGAAATAAATTCTTTGTCTTTTCAAAAAGGAGAAGAAAGGAATCAAAGAGTTTCTTTCCTTCTTTTCCCTAAGAGTGTTTTTCCGAGCATTGCCAGCTTTTTCCTACTGGTATTTTTGTGGATATTTTGCATTTTTCCCCATGGACTGGGATGGCTGGGTAGCAGTTCTTGTAATCAACTTGGTGGGCAAATTACTTTGCCAGTAAATTTTTGATTTTAAATAAGTGAAGGAAAAAGAAAACAAAGATAATAGACGGTAAAGTATGCAAGGCAAGGAGAAGAAGCTATAATAGAGAGAAGCACTTTGAAAGAATCCGTTGGGAGAAACAAGAGAGTTTTCCTTCCTGCTTCCGCTTCTGTGCCATGTTGGGAATTTTTGTGCAAAGGGCTGTATTTCCTTTTGGAAAAAGAAAGCTTTTTGCGTACGGACTTATATCACCAGTACGCTCCTCAGGAGTTTCAGAGGAAATTGCAGTCCGGAGAGTCTCTCTTTACAGCTTTCATCTAGGTCTTGGGCATAGGCAGTAACTTTTTATTGCCCTCATAGCTTATTATCTGGCTAGTCCTCTAAACTGCTTTATCCTGCGTTCCAAAGGGCTTGGTCATTGAGTTTGTAAGCTATTTGGTGCTTTTTGAAAATTGTCGTTTGACAGAGACGGCCTCCCTTTACTTTTTCGCTATATCACTTTTCTGAAAGAATAGCCTTATTTTATTGTCTTTTGCTTTTCTTTATGCCATGTCCGGTTATATTGCGGCCTATTCCTGGAATGTAATGGCTGGATTGTTTTCTATTCCTTTGATTTTTACTGGGCTTGGAAAGGTGATGGATAGTAAGTGCTGCTGTATACGGTGAGTCTGCTCGATTCTATCCAACTACTACATCAGCATTATGATTTGCCTCTTTTCTGGTAGATTTATTTTCTTTCCAAATTTTCTTTTGTTTTAAAGAGAGAAGAAAGGATGTTCTCCTTATTTTTCGTTTTGGAATCTATTCCTTTACTGGCCGGGCGCTAAGTAGCAGGGTATTCCTTCCGGCTTATTTTGCCCTACGCTTTTACCGCCTCTTCCAGTATTTCCTTTCAAGACCTTTAACCAGTATTTGGGATTATTGATATGTTGGCAAGGCAGTTTGCTCAGGAAACGGAACAGGGCTTAAAGCATTGGCCCAATATATATGCAGGAAGCTTAATCTTGTTTTTGTTGCTCTATACTATCGAACCAAAGCATTCCCTTTGTCCCGCAAAATGTTTCTACGGGATTCTGAGTATTTTCTTCTTTTTGAGTTTTTCCATCAATGTTTTGAACTTCATTTGGCACGGCTTTCCACTATCCTAACAGTCTGCCTGCCAGACAGAGCTTTCTTTATACATTTTCCTCCTCTTACCCAGGGGCGGAGCTTGGGTCGAAATGGGAAATACGAAAGGGAGACTACGAGCGCTGCTACCTTTCCTCTGCTTTTGTCCTTTTTGCCCTTCTTTGCCAGAAAGTGATTACAGTAGAGGCTCACTGGTCCGTGTTCTACTTGGGGCATGCTCTTCAGCTGTACTATCTTCTGTTCGTATTGGAGAAAAGGCATTTTCAAGACTCTATACCCTCCCCTGGCCATTACTTTTATAGAAGCTACGCAAATATGCGGTGACCTCTAGTCCCAACCACCAACCGGGCAAATTATCTGGAAGGGCAGAAGGAAACAGCGCCTTACTTTCTGCTCGTAAAGGTGGAGGATGGGGCTTTTACCGTGTGGATAAGGCGGATCGGAAAACCAAGGATGACGGAGCACTATGCCGTATCCCAGTGCTTCCATTTTCCTCCACAGCCTATGGAAAGATGTCGTGGAGATTTATACACCTTAGGGATGGAAGCTTCCACCAACGCCTATGCCATCAATGGATACAGCACCCTCATGAAGAGCTCTTGTCGATAAAAATATCTGATTACCAAGGAAGAAACTCAGAATGCGGAGGAACAGGGGCCTGCAGCTTATTGGAAGGGAAGGAGACTATCGTCTTTATGAAAATACCTATGTTCTGCCTTTGGGCTTTGCCTCTAGCGAGGAGGAGCTTCAGTGGAATGAAAAGGCAGGAAATACGCGCTTTTGGTAGCAAAACAGTATTTCGAAGCTGACCCAAGAAAATATTTTGGAGACCATTCTTGGGTGAAAGAGAGGGGGAAAATTATAGCTTTTACCGCGAAGGAAAGAAGGGCATTATTTTTGCCTATGTGAATAATACAAGGTGGAAGAGGTCAGGTACAATTCTCGAGAAAGAGAAAAGCTATGACCATGTGGATGAGGGGGTACTTTGCTGGATTTAGGCTATCTCTCTGCCGATTCGAGGTGCAGCTTAGTTAAGACCGAGGGGACAGAGCATGGATACCACGGTTTATCGTTTTCATTACGATGTGCTTTCCGACCTTTTTGTGGAGGCTTTTGTCCGGAAGAGGATTTTAAACTGGATAAGAAGGGAGCAAAGAAAATTGAAGGGGAGATTCAGGCCAAGGAAGAGGGAAAAGTCTTTTCAGTCTTCCCATGATCCAGGCTGGAAGGTGACGGTGAGATGGAGAAAAGGTGGAGGCGGAGGAGTGCTTACATGATTTTAGGAATTCCCTATCTCCCAAGGAGCTCATACAGCATTCGCTCTGCAATACACGCTGGAGGATGGAACTTGACCTTTACTAAGCTATTACGTGCCATCCTTTTTGCTTCTCTGTTTTCTTTGTTCGCAGGAAGAGATTGGCTTTTGCCGCACCCAAAGCCGAGCAGTGTCTCGTGCTGAGAACACTGTTGTGAAAGCCATGTAAAGCCATGTGCCATCAGAGCAGTAGAAGCCGGAAAAGAGGCCATAGTCCCTATCCGGTAAAGGTGTATACCGGAAGACTGCCTAGAGGAAGAGAGAGGACTGGAAGTGGAAAAAGATGGATGTAAAGGAGTAGCGGATGAAAATTGTGGGGTGGAAGATTTACGGAAAACGTGGACGAGACTGGCACAGGCCTTAATGCCTCTCCCTTTGATAAGCGTCTGGTCAATGGAGGATGTGGAGGGCTCCTGCCCATGTGAAGATGCTTTCCAAAGGTTGGTGTTCTACGGAAGAGGAAGGGCGGAAGATACAGAGAGGGCTTGGAGGAGATCGAAGAGGACTTTAGAGTCCGGAAGCCTTCCGATATGAAGGGGATGCTGAGGACATCCATTCCTTTGTCGAAACGGTTTTGATCCAAAGAATCGGGAGAGCTGGGGAAGAAGTTGCATACCGCCGCTCCAGAAACGATCAGGTGGCCTTTTTGGATATGCGGCTATATGTGCGAGAGAAACAGTGAAGAGTGCAGAGCCCATCTGGATAGAGCTGCTTTTCAGTCGTTGATAAAGCTCATGGAGAAGCATAGAAGAGACATTATGCCGGGCTTTACCAGCAATACGTAACT
>BNJV01003125.1_pt1 | contig 183832 bp, 288 predicted proteins | sample 8540591 | NCBI WGS metagenome assembly BNJV01 (sample SAMD00202457, study PRJDB9452) | human saliva metagenome | host: Homo sapiens | reverse complement strand
CATTTAATAAATATATACATAAACTTTGGAGGTTATTATGAGTAAAAACATCAAAAGATTTTAACAAACAAGAGCATTTAGGAAATGATGAATTAATGCACTTATTAGAGATTTTGATATGGAGTTAAGTAAACTATACCTCGTGGTTTAGTTCACGGTATGACTCACTATTCAGTAGGAGAGGAAGCTGCTAACGTTAGCCTATTTACCCATTAAGAAAAGAAGACTTAATGTACTCTAATCACTGTGGTCACGGTCAAACAATTGCTAAAGGAATTGAAATTGATCGTATGATGGCGAAATCCTAGGTAAAGAAACAGGTCAATGTAAAAGGACGTGGTGGAAGTATGCACGTTTATGATCTTGAACAAGGAAATATGGGATGTAACGTATCGTTGGTGGAGGACACGGTTTAAGTACTGGTGCTGCTTTTTAGCTCAAAAATGAAAAACAGGCAATGTTGTTATTTGTTGTATGGGTGATGGGGCTACTAATGAAGGAAGTTTCCATGAATGTTTAAATATGGCATCTAACTGAGTTTCTACTTATTTTCTATGTAATTAACAATAAATATGGTATCTCAATGGCACAAGAAAGATGTAGCGTGTTGATCACTGAGCGTGCTGTCTGTACAGAATTAAAGGAATTCACGTTGAAGACGGGAACGACGTATTAGCTGTATATGATGCAATGCAAGAAGCTATTGATCACGCCAGAAGTGGAGTACTCTGTTTTAGTAGAAGCACTATCTTATAGATGGTTTGGACACTCAGCTCAGATGCAGGTAAATATCGTAGTCGTGAAGAAGTAGCTGAACGGAAAATTAAAAGATCCTAACGTAAAATATAAAAATTACTTATTAGAAAAATGGAATTAGCTAAGAAGAAGAATTAAAAGAAATTGAAGATAGAGCAAAAGCTACTATCGATGATGCTGTAGAATTTGCTAAAGAATCACCGTTTGCTGATGGTTCAGCTGCATCTCCAAGATAATTATGCAGACTAATATTTTTAGCTTAAAATAATTTAAATAATATTTTATATAATAGGAGATTAATAGCTATGACTAAAGAAACAAAAATTATGACAGTTCGTGAAGCCATAAAAGAAGCTATGACTCACGAAATGCGTGAAGATGAAAATGTATTTTTAATGGGTGAAGATGTTGGTATCTTCGGAGGTGACTTCGGTACTACTGTAGGTATGCTAGAAGAGTTTGGAGAAGAACGTGTTATCGATACACCTATCAGTAGAAGCTGCACTTTGCAGTGCTGCTGGGGCGGCATCAGTAGGTATGCGTCCAATTATAGACGCACATCTATGGATTTCGTAACACTGGTATGGACGCAATTGTTAACCAAGCTGCACCAATGCGTTATATGTTAGGTGGAGAAGTACAAGTACCAGTTACTTATCGTTGTGCATCAGGTGCAGGTACAGAGCTGCTGCTCAACACTGTAAAGCTCTAGAAGCTACGGTTCTGTCACATTCCTGGTCTTAAAGTAGTAGCGCCAGGTACCGCAGGGGATGTTTATTCAATCTTAAGAGCTGCAATTAGAGATAACAACCCAGTTATCTACATTGAACCAAAAAGCGTTATTCGGACGTAAAGAGAAGTAGAAGTAGGTAAAAATTGGTGTAATCGGAAAGGGGACATCAAAAGCTGAAGGAACTGATGTAACATTAGTATCTTGGGGAAGAATGTTAGAGTCGCAGCTTAAAAAGCTGCTGAAGAATTGAAAGAAGAAGGAATCTCAGTAGAAGTAGTTGATCCAATTACATTAGTACCATTAGATACAGACTTAATAATCAAATCTGTACAAAAACAGGAAAAATTAGTAGTATGTCACGACTCGTTCAAAACAGGTGGATTTGTGGAGAAATCGTTGCACTGTATCGCAGAAAGTGATGCATTTGATTTCTTAGATAGCCCAATTCTACCGTGTTGCAGGAGCTGACACTAACATCTCCATCAGCTAAAAACTTAGAAAAATTAGTTGTACCAGATGTAGAAGACATCAAAGCAACAATTAAAAAGCTGTAAATAAAAATAAAAATTTAGTTAGCGAAGGATGTGAATAAAACATGGCAGTAGAGGTTATTATGCCAAAAGCCGGTAGTGAAATGGAAGAGGCGAAATCGTACAATGGTTCAAAAATGAAGGTGACCATGTCGAAGCAGGTGAAGTCCTATTAGAAATCGTAACAGATAAAGTAAATATGGAAGTTGAAGCTGATGCAAGCGGAACTTTATTAAAAAATATTAGCACAAGCAGGGATGTTGTACTCAGTTGTTCAAACAATCGCATGGATTGGTGAACCAGGTGAAGCAATTCCTGGAGCAACTTCAACAGGAGAAGTAGCACCTGCTGAAACTGTTGTTGAGAAAAAGTTGATCACACACCAGTTAAAGAAATAGAAGTAATTGATTACTCAGGAATTCTGTGCAACACCAGCAGCAAGAGCGTATGCTCGTAAAAAGGACTTGATTTGTCTAAAGTTAAAGGAACTGGAGCTAAAGGTACGTATTCACAAAGAAGACGTAATAGATTACAAACTTAACTCTAAAGTTAAAATTTCTCCACTTGCATGCACGCATTGCGCAAATTGAAGGAATTAACACAGAAAGTATCGCTGGAACAGGACCTAATGGTAAGATTATGAAAAGCTGACGTTCTTGCAGTTCTTAACGGTACTCCAAAAACCAGTAACCAGCTAAGAAACAAGAAATTGCACAACTATAGGTAAAAATCTGTTAAAGCACCAAATGAAAATCAATGGGGAATTGTTGAAACAGTACCGATGTCACTAATGCGTAAAGTTATTTCTAAACGTATGAGTGAATCTTACTTTCAGTGCACCAACATTCGTAGTTAACGTTGAAGTTGATATGACAGAATTATTAGCGTTACGTAAAAAGTTGTTGATGCGATCCTTGAAGAAACAGGTAAAAAGCAACAGTTACAGACTTTTATTTCATTAGCGGTAATTAAATCATTAATGAAACACCCATATGTAAATGCTTCATTATCAGGTGATGAAAAAGAAATGTACCTACATCACTATGTAAACTTATCAATCGCAGTTGGTATGGATAGTGGACTGTGGTACCAGTAATTAAAGGTGCCGATAAGATGAGCTCTTAAAGAGCTTGTAGTAGCTTCTAAAGAAATTACAACTAAAGCTCTTGCTGGTAAAGTTAAAACCAGATGAAATGGCAGATTCAACATTTACAATCAGTAACTTAGGTATGTATGGAGTTAAGAGCTTTGTACCAATCATTAACCAAACCAAATACAGCTATTTTAGGTGTGGTGCTACTGTTCACAAAAACCTGTAGTATTAAATGGTGAGGTTACTGTAAGACCTATTATGACATTGACATTAACAGCGGACCACCGTGTAGTTGACGGATTAGAAGGAGCTAAATTCATGAAGACACTGAAAGAAGCTATCGAAAAATCCACTATCATTACTAATTTAATGATGATATAATATAGTTAGAAAATAAGAGAAAAAGTGTATTAAGGAGTGATTATAACATGGCAGTAGAAGTTATTATGCCAAAAAGCCGGAAGTGAAATGGAAGAAGGCGAAATCGTACAATGGTTTAAGCAAGAAGGTGAAGAAGTAAAAGAAGGATGAAGTCCCACTTGAAATCGTAACTGATAAAGTTAATATGGAAGTTGAAGCTGAAGCAAAGTGGAACATTATTAAAAATTCTTCACCCAGCTGGATCAACTGTACCAGTAGTTCAAACAATTGCTTGATTGGACAACCTGGTGAAGCAGTACCAGGAGCTGATGGTACTGCAGCAGCTCAAGAAGTTGTTAAAGAAGTAGCAGCCGATGTTAAAAGTACCTGGAAAACTAAAGCAGAAGAAGTATTACCAAAAACGTGAACGTCGTGGAGAATGACGTAGCTGTTATTGGTGGTGGACCTGCTGGATATGTAGCAGCTATTAAAGCAGCTCAATTAGGTGGAAAAGTAGCATTAGTAGAAAACCGTGAACTTGGTGGAACATGTCTAAACCGTGGATGTATTCCAACAAAAACATTCTTACATAATGCTGAAACATTAATCTACATCCGTTCAGCAAAAGATCGTGGTATCAAACTTGTAAATGATGCATTTACAGTTGATATGGAACAAACTGTAGCAGTTAAAACTAAAGTATCTAAAACACTATCTGGTGGAGTAGCTGGATTACTTAAATCTTACGGTGTTAAAGCATTTAACGGAGTAGGTCAATTAACAGCTGATAAAAAAATCGTTGTTGATGAAAAAGAAACTATCGATGCTGATAACGTAATTTTAGCTGGTGGTTCTAAAGTAAGTAGAATCAATATCCCGGGAATGGATAGTGATAAAGTTCTTACAAGTGATGAGTTCTTAGATATTACAGAAGTACCATCTCGTTTAGCAGTAATTGGTGGAGGAGTAATCGGTTCTGAATTAGGACAAGCATTTTGCTACATTTGGTTCTAAAAGTAACTATTGTTGAGATGGCTGATCGTCTGATTGCTGGTATGGATAAAGATGCTTCTGTAGCATTAGAAAAACAATTCAGAAAACAAGGTATCAATGTTCTTACATCTACTAAACTATTAGAAATCGTTGACAAAGGTCATGAAGTAGTAGTTAAAGTTGAAGGAAAAGAAGATATCGTTGCAGATAAAGTTCTATTATCTATCGGACGTGTTCCAGATAACACATGTCTTGGAGAATTAGCTGATAAATTCGAAATGGAACGTGGACGTTAAAGTTGATGAATACATGGAAACTTCTATTAAAGGAATCTATGCTCCTGGAGATATTAACGGAGTTAAAATGTTAGCTCACGCAGCATTCAAGATGGGAGAAATCGCTGCTGAAAATGCAATGGGTCACCACAAAAAAGTTGATCTTAAAGCAACGCCAGCAGCAATCTACACTCATCCAGAAATCGCTATGGTTGGTTTAACTGAAGACCAAGCTCGTGAAAAATATGATGTTAAAGTTGGTAGATTCAACTTTTGGAGCTAACGGACGTTCATTAGCATCTAACCACGGTGAAGGATTTGTTAAAGTAATTATGGATACTAAATACAGAGAAATCTTAGGTATCCACATCGTAGGACCAGTTGCAGCTGAAATCATCAATGAAGGTTCAACTTTATTACAAAACAGAAATGACAATTGATGACGTTATGGATATTATCCACGGTCACCCAACATACTCAGAAGCTTTATATGAAGCTATGGCTGACTGTATCGATATGTGTATCCATGCACCTAAGAAAAAACTAAATAAGTTTATCGGAGAAAAGCAACTAGATTTCTAGTTGCTTTTTAATATTTGATAATGAATCCAATCTATAATGGAAAAATATCACACCCAAGCAAATAAAATTTTGCTTGGGGAAAAAGTATTAACGAGAACTTTCAGTATCATGAACTTCTTTATGTAATGTTTTTAAATTTAATACTTCACAGCTTTTATATTCATCGCTTTGAGGTAATTCAAGTTTGAAAATTCAGTGGTTTAGATACCTCTACATGGTAGCATTTCTTTAATATCGAAAAGTTAAATATATGTCCACCTTGAGTACGATCACTAATATAGTGAAGATGGAAAGCCACCAACACCAACTCCTTGAGTATATTCAGGAGAAAAAGAACCAACTATTGTACCTTTTACTATCTCATAATTAAATATACTTTTGTGTTTTTAAGTATTTCCAAAAGAGTAGGATAAGGTTTTTCATGTTTTTTAGGAGAACGAGTGTCTATTTTATCGAATACACCAGTAATTTTTAATAGCATAAAAATAATTTGGATTTAGATATTCACTGATATCCTTATTTAATGTTTTCGAAAACTTGTTCTAGTTAATAAAGTTTGTTGAAAACTTTTGTAATGTTTGAAAAAGGCGAGGTTGCATCTTTGGGTTGACAGAGTCGAAAATTCCACTACTATCAGTTTTATAGACTTCACCATCAAGTATTATCATTTCACCATCAACACCTTCAAAAGTACCAATACGAAAATCACCATATTCTAGTAACTTTTCTATTGTAGTAGTTCGACTAAATGCTCCACCCATGAGTGCAGCCATAGTGCTATATTGATATAACATAATAAATCTCCTTAATGTTTATAATTTTAAAAGACAGATATTCTAAACATTTAATTTTTATAGAAAACTAGTTTATTAGTAGTTCATTAGTAAAGGAACAAACTTTACATATTAAAAATACAGCGTATTAAAAATTATCATATAAATATTACTTAGAAATTTTTGTTAATTCCATTTTTAGTAAGAAAAATTTCTATATCGTATTTAAATGCATAAAATATACTGTTCTCAATTAAATAGACTTTAATTTTTATTATAAGAACTATTAAAAATTCTTCTTTAATATACCATATTTTATCGAATCATAGTAAACCCATTATAATATCTAATCTTCTTATTCTAGCTTCACAAGTAAGTCCAAGTCTTTCTGCAAGTTTCATCATTCGCTGATTACCACTCCAAGTAGTAAGTCCAATATGTTGAATTTCGTGGAACTTATCAAAACATATCTTAATCCAATTGTTTAAAGAAGTATATCCTATACCTTTTGACCAGGCTCTGCTCATATATTATAGTCCGACTTCTAACCATCGAGCGGGCAAAACTTTCCAATAATGAGTAACGATACCGACTGGTTTATCATCCATATTCCAAAACATGCTCACCTAAAATAATATTCGTGATGATTTTTAGTAAGAAAGTTTCAAGTCTATAAATTTAAATTGTTAAAGTAAGTGCATTGTATTTACTCCATTCTCGATTCTCTGACGAGTAAATCACATTATATAAATCAATTAAATGTTTTTCTTCAATAGTGTAATCATAAAAATCTCTCTTTTCTATATTATCATAAGAAAAACTAGAGAATATGTAGATAGTTTCATAAAAACTGTTATTATAATATTAATTTTCAGTAAGAAAGGCTATTATATGAAAATCAAAAGAGTAGAAGAACAGAAAAATTTATAAAAGAGAGAGATAGCGGGCTGACCCATTTTTGAGTCTTACCCCAAATTTTATTTCAATGTATTTACCAGTTTTGTAGTCTATAGTAACACCTTTTGGAAGTTTGGTAAGAATACATTGTATTTAACACTCTTTACCATTATCTTCAACTGACATTGCTTCCATAATAACCCCTTTGAGCAACGAGGTCATCGCCTTTAAAAACAGGGAGTTACACGGTAACGTACATGTTTTTAGTTTTCTTAACATAATCAGCAACTTCATTTTTCAAAAGGAATCATATTAAGATTCATAAATCTTTGTTCCTGTCATAAGGTTTTTGTCATTATCATTTTCTCCCGGCAAGTTGGAAATGCTATTAAATGTGATCTATCGTAAACATGAGCACTCGATTACTTGCCATCCCACTAGGGACGAACATGTGCAATTCCTCACGTTTATCAGTTGGCATTAAATCAATCCCTATAATACCATTAGCTTGTCCAACACGACCAAGTTTATCTAAAGGACTATAGTTTTCAAATGAGGTAGTAGATAAATCTTCCTTAGCGAAGTAAGGATTATTATTGTTTAATACTTTATATTTATTATTATCTGTTGCTTCGCTTTCTTTAGGAGCTGTAAGAGAGTTTATCACATCATCAGGAATTTTTGATACGCTTGTAAAATGTTGTGGCAGTATTTGAATTTCTTTGTTTGATGATTTATTCGTGTAATAAGTAATAGCAAACGATGCTAAAGATTATTATTGCAATTGAAATAATTGAAAAATAGTGACAATTGTTGTTTTTCTTTTTGCCATAAGGCCTCCTTATTTTTAATAATTAAACGACTAGAGGAAGAGTAGAGCTCTTCCCCTATAAAAATTTATTTTTGAAGTAATTAATCTCATTGCATCTTTTACTTCATCTAAAGTAGCAGCTGCAACTTTCTCAGCATTTTTCACTTCCAGCTTTAAGAATTCTGTATACTTCAGCTTTATCTTTTGCGAATTCTTCACGACGCTCTCTTATAGGGCGTAAGTAGTCTTGCATTACATCATTTAAACGACGTTTTAGTTTCATGTCACCAAGGCCGCCACGTGAGTAGTGTTCTTTAAGTTCAGCAACTTCATCAGTGCGAGTATCGAAAATGTCTAAGTATTTGAATACAACATTTCCTTCGACTTGACCTGGATCTTCAATCTTAATGTGGTTTGGATCAGTGTACATTTTCATGATTTTAGCTTTAATGTTTTCTTCGCTATCACCTAGGTAAATACCGTTATTTAAACTCTACTCATTTTCCTTGTCCATCTATACCCTACAAGACGAGCATGATTTTTGGTGGTAGTACAATCTCAGGAAGTACTAAAACTTCTTATTGTATGTTCTATTGAAGTCACGAACGATTTCACGAGTTTGTTCAAGCATTGGTTTTCGATCTTCACCAACAGGAACGTGCGTTGCTTTAAAGGCAGTAATATCCGCAGCTTGGCTTACAGGGATAAGTAAAAGAATCCTGCAGGAATACTTTTCACCGAATTTCTTTGTCATTAATTTCTGTTTAACAGTTGGGTTACGGTGTAATCTAGAAACTGATACTAAATTCATGTAATACATGTATAATTCTGCAAGTTGTGGAATTTGTGATTGATAAAAATAGTAGTTTTTTAGGATCGATTCCAACCGCAAGATAATCAGTGCTACTTCTGTAATGTTTTCGATAACTTTTCAGGGTTATCAGCATTATCAGTAAGAGCTTGTTGATCGGCGATCATAATAAATACTTCAGTATCATCTTCATTTTGTAAAGCTATACGATTTTTTCAAAAGAACCAACATAGTGTCCTAAGTGAAGTTTACCAGTAGGTCTATCTCCAGTTAAAATAATTTTTGTCATAAAAGGGTAACTCCTTTAAAATAATTTTAATAATTCCTTATAATTATACCATAATCTGGCTGAAGTTTGTTTGAAATAGTATAAAAATATTAATTTGGATAAAAATTTAGTGTTTTAATTAGCGAAAAATGATATAATAAGGAGTAAAAGAAATAGTTAATTATTAAGGAGATTAATATGATATATATAGAATCAAAAGTAATGATCCACGCTACAATACTGCATTAGAGCTTTATGCTTTTAATGAGCTAGCAGAAAAAGATGATGTGTTTATGCTATGGATAAACTCACCATGTATCGTTGTTGGTAAAAACCAAAACACAACAGAAGAAGTAAACCAAAAATTCTGTGATGATAAAGATATCAAAAATCGTTCGTCGTGTAAGTGGTGGTGGTGCAGTTTACCATGATTTAAACAACTTAAATTACACAATTATCTCAAATGGTAGAAGTGGTGAAGAATTTGACTTCAAATCATTCTCACAACCTGTGCTAGATGCATTAGATTCATTAGGAGTTAAAGCGGAATTTACAGGACGTAATGACCTTGAAATTGATGGACAAAAATTCTGTGGTAATGCTCAATACGTACGTAATGGGCGTATTATGCACCATGGTTGTTTAATGTTTGATGTTGATACATCAGTTTTAGCAGATGCATTAAAAGTATCTAAAGATAAAAATTGAATCAAAAGGTATCAAATCAGTACGCTCTCGTGTAACAAACATTAAAGATCATCTTCCTAAACTAAGATATGACAGTTCAAGATTTCGTGGCTGCACTGAAAAAAATATATGAGTGAAAAATACGAAATGACTGATTTTGTTGCAACTGAAGAAGATGAAGCTGCAATCTTAGCTATTCAAGAAGAAAAACAACTCATGGGATTGGGTATATGGTAAAAATCCTGACTTCAACATTAAACGTAATAGAAGACTTAAAACAGGTAAAATTGAAGCTAATATCATGGTAGAACAAGGTACTATTACTAATATCAAATTCTACGGAGACTTCTTCGGAGTAATGGATGTAGAAGATATTGCTAAAAATTAGTAGGTGTAAAAATACCAAAAAGAAGATATTCAAAAAGTTTTTAGAACAAATTGATATTAACTCTTACTCTTAGGAGCAACATTAGAAGAAGTAGTAGATATTTTTAGTAGACTAATAAACAATTTTAGGAGTGAAGTAATATGATTATTGCAACAACAAATTATGTTCCTGGAATGGAAGTAGTAGAATATAAGGGATTAGCTACAGGTGAAGTAGTAGCTGGGATTAATGTTTCATCAAAGATATAGGAGCAGGAATTGAAACCTTTTCGGTGGAAGAGTTCAAGGGTATGAAGATGAAATTATTCAAGCAAGAGCTCAAGTTTTAAAAAGAATTAGAAGCTCGTGCAGCTGAGATGGAGTGCTAATGCTATTATCGGAGTTAGAATTGACTTTGATCCTCTAGGAGGAGACGGTAATAATATGCTTTTAGTAACTGTCACTGGAACAGCGGTAGTTGTAAGATAGTTATAAATAGAAATATTTGTCAAGATAGTATATAATATAAAAATAATTATATAAAAATTTACTGATAGAAAGAGAAAAACAAATGAAACAGATATTTAACATTAAAAACTTTTTTCTGTTTTTACTTTTAGTGATTGCTTTAGTAGCCTCTGCTGTATTCGTAGCAGGATGTAGTGACGATAAAGGAACAAGCTCTAGTTCATCATCAAAAAGCAACTTATACAGTAAGTAAAGAAGAGAAAGATTATTTATCAAAACGTTTTTTTCAGAATTATTTAAAACAAATAATGAAACAGTAGCTTATATTTATGCTCCAGGAACAGAATTAGACGAACCAGTAGTTCAAACTAATGACAACGAAACGTATTTAGATAAAACCTTTGAAGGTGGGCACGTTCCTTACCTTGGTACTGTATTCATGGACATGGATAACAAAAAAGACTTCCATGACAGATTAACTTGGTTATTCGGACACGCTCGTGGAAGTAAAGTTGGAGATCACCGTATGTTCAACGATGTTAACTATTATGACAAACAAGAATACATGGATAAACACAAATTCGTTGTTATAGAAACTCCAGAGAAAAATATTACTATGAAGCAGCGTTCTTGACAATTGTACCAGAGACAACTTCATTTTTATCGTTTGGATTTTTGAAAAATGATGAAGATTTCTTAAAGCCAATTAACAAATGTTAAGAAAGATGCAGCAACTAAAAATGATAGCGTTCAACTTAAAGGAAATGATAAATACTTAGTATTATCTACTTGCCGTGAGGAAGACGAAACAATTCGTTCTAACCTATACCTACGTCAAATTCCAGATAACGAAATGAACGATTTCTTAGCTAAACATAAAGATGAATTAAAATATGTAGCTACAAGATAATAAATAACGAAAAAGCAATCTAATGATTAAGTTCACTAGATTGCTTTTTAGTTTTATCTAAATAATATTTTGTTTAGGCATAGTTCTAAATTCTCTATTAAGAAGAATAATGAAACCGAGATTGCACAAAGGTCAGTTACTGGAGTAGCATAGATTACTCCCTCAATCCCAAAGAAATGTGAAAGAATAAATAACATTGGTATTAGCACTATAAGTTGCTTTAGTTAAGGCAATAGTAACTCCAATTTTTGGTTTTCCTATTGCAGAGAAGAAAGTAGAGCTTGAAATATGAACACCATTGATAAATGTAAATAACAAGAAGAATCTCATGTACTTAACTGCAAACTCAAAGTAAAGTTCATTACCATTACCAAATAGACTAATAATTTGTTTAGGAAAAAATCTCGAAGATTAAGAAGAATGTAATTGAGATAATCATTGCATACTTCATGGTATATCTCATTGTAGTACGAACTCTTTCGTACTTTTTAGCTCCGTAATTATATCCAAAAATTGGTTGAGCTCCTTGAATTAATCCAATAATAATAGCTATAAATATTATATAAATTTTAGCTACGATTCCAGCTACAGCTATAGGGAATATCATTTCCCGTACACAGAATTAGTACCGTGAATATTTAATAAATTGTTTGTTACTATTTGAGCTATCATATTAGAACCTTGGAAAAACAAATGAAGGCATTCCAAATCCCTGCAGCGATTTTTAATAAAAGGTATCTTAGGTATGAAGTCTTGCTTTAGTAAATTTAACACTTTTGAATTTTTGGAAAATATAAAAACAAGAATCAAAGCAGATAAGAATTGACTTATAACTGTAGCCCAAGCTCGATCCAGCAATTCCCCAACCAAATCCAAAGATAAAGATTGGATTAAGAATAGTATTAAGTACTGCACCAAAAATAATGGCAAACATTGAATATTTTGGACTATTATCTGAACGAACAATAGGGATTAGTACTAATAGAAATTAGTAAGAATGGAATCCTAAAGAAGTAATTCCAGCGAATGTCATTGCATATTCTAAAAATTTCGTCTGTAGATCCAAATGCATACATAAGAGGTTTTAAGAATATATGAACTAAAAATTGTGATAATAATACCAATTATAAATAATGAAGATACTGCAGTACCAACTACAGATTTTTGCTTTTTCAGGATTTCCACGACCTAACTCAAGATTAAAGTTAGAGGCAGCACCAATTCCTATCATTAAACCTATAGCTAAGCAAATAGTTGTAAGAGGAAAGGCGACATTTGTTGCAGCATTACCTAAGTAACCAACACCTTGACCGATAAAAATCTGGTCAATTACACTATACATCGCATTAATAATATTCGCTGTAATAGCTGGCCAAGCAAAATGATATAAGTAATTTTTATAGGTTTTATACCTAGCGGATTTTTCTATATAATTTTTGTGTTTTTCCATATAATCTCCTCCTTAAGTTATTTTTATTCAATAGTGTGAAGAAAGTAGAAATTTCTTCTTCAGTTAAGTTTTTAAGAACGTCTTTTTCAGCTGTGTTTAGTAGATTAGAGTAAGTTGATAAAACCTCTTTACCTATTTCAGTTAAATGTAGTGTAAAAGAACGTCTATCTTTTTATTCCACGTTTTCTAATAACAAAATTTTGTTTTTCAAGAGCATCTATATTACGTCCAACAATATTTCTATCTTTTTCTATGTATTTCAGCAAGTTGAGCTTGGGTAACACCTTCATTTTTCCGAAATGTAAATAAGAGTAATGAAATGTCCCATGTGTAATGCCTATCTCAGCTAAAGGTTGTTTAGTATAACTTCTCATGTTCTCTAATAGCGTAATAAAGCTTATAACCCTAACGCATCTTTTTAACATAATTTCACCACCTAAAAAAATAATATAGCTAATATATTATATACTTAGTATACTACTTTTGTCAATACAAAAAGAAAAACACTGAAAATAATATTTTCATAGTTTTTCTTCAGTGTTCTCTTACTGTTTATGAAAAATTTGACTTTGTTTGTATTGAGTAGAAATTTAGAATTAATTAATGTTCTAAACCACCTGTTACTTTTTGTATCTTCCCTATCATAAAAAGTCACAGCAGTTTTTATTATTAATTCTAAAGCAACGATAATATCTTCTTTTTTTCATATAAGGCATATTAGGCTTGTCTAAAACCTGTTCTTCAATATATGGAATATGAATAAATCCAGTTTTAATATGTGGATATTTTGTTGAAGTTAGGTATAAAGATTCATACATAATATGATTGCAAACAAAAAGTACCAGCAGTATTAGAAATAGCAGAAGGGATATTATTTTTTTATTTCAATTCATCAACAATAGCCTTTATTGGTAGTGTAGAAAAATATGCATTTTCACCATCTTTTCTTATAACTTTCATCAATAGGACTATTTCCAATATTATCTGGAATTCTAGCATCATCAATATTTAATAGCGATACGTTCAGGTGTAATCTTACTTCTTCCACCAGCTTGACCAATACAAATCACGATGTTAGGCGAAAAATGAGTCTATATTCTCTTCTAAAAACACGTGAGCTGTCTTTAAAGACGTAGGTAGCGTAATTTTTTTATTTCTATATTATCTATTACATCTGGTAAGCTATTAACTACATAAACTAGAAGGATTAATACTCTCGCCACCAAACTTATCAAAACCAGTTATTAATACTCTCATAAGGCACTCTCATAATTTTATAAAAAAATATATTGTAATAATTAACTTAATAATATTCTAAGATAATTACAATATATCAATTAAATAAATTTTTAAATTATAATAATTATAAAAACAGTTTAGATAATTTGAAAATAGTATTTCTATATTTTAGGAGATAAATTGTAATTCGTTTTTAAAAATGATATTATATGAACATAAGGGGTGAGGATTATGTCAAGAGAAGAAAAATTAAGAACGATTATTAGTACGATAGATAATTCAGAATATAGTGCTACTAAAAAACTACTAATAATAAATGTATGATGAGAACATTTAAAGAAGCTAATGACACTTGGTTAGCTGAAGCATATTCTAAGAAAAAAATATGCTGATTATAAAACCATTTCAATTCGTTGATGGAGAGGGAGTAAGGTGTTCAATATATCTTAGCGGTTGTCTGTTCGCTTGTAAAGAGTGTTTTTAATGAAAGTATTCAAAACTTTAATGCAGGACAATTATACACGAAAGAAATAGAAGATCAAATAATCCAGGATTTAAGTAATTCTTATGTACAAGGACTAACGATTTTGGGAGGAGAGCCGTTTCTTAATACTCAGGTAGCTAAAAGTTTAGCGAAAAAGAGTAAGAGATGAGTTCGGTTCAACAAAAGATATCTGGGTCTATAGTGGTTATACATATGAACAGCTCCTAAATGGTAGTGAGGATAAAAAGGAATTATTAAGCTATGTGATGTCTTGGTAGATGGTCCCATTTATGATTTTTTTCTAAAAGATTTAAGCCTTAGATTTAGAGGAAGTAGTAATCAAAGAATTATAGATATAAAAACATTCTAGTAAAGATAATGTGGTTCTGTATATGGATTAGTTCTGAATATAATGAAAATTACTTTAACTAGTAGGTATTTCATGATATAATAGTTAGAGTTAACAATTAGGGATAAAATGATATCTCTAATTGTTTTTGTTAATTAATTTTTAGAGAGGAGATTAAAAGTTGAAGAATATTATAGAGATTTTTAGAAATGATATAAAAAGAAGTATTTAGAAAAACTAATACGTGGATAATTATAATAGGATTAATATTTTTACCATCAATGTATGCATGGCTGAATATACTATCGTCATGGGATCCGTATGGACATACTAACAATATAAAGGTTGCTGTAACTTCAGAAGATGATGGTGCTACTGTTGATGGAAAAGAATTAAACTTAGGTAAAAGTTTAGTTGAAGGATTGAAAAACAATAAAAAAATCTTGACTGGCAGTTTGTATCTAATAAAGAAGAAGCTGAAGATGGAGTAAGAATAGGTGACTATTATGCGAGTATTGTTGTACCGAAAAATTTCAGTCAAGATATGACATCTGTTAGTAGAACAGAACCTAAGAGAGCTACTATAGAGTATACGGTTAATGAAAAATTAATGCTATTAGTCCAAAAATAACAAACAGTGGTGCTTCTGCAATAGCTAATAATATTAGTAAAAAACTTTGTAGAAACAGCTAATGGTATAATTTTTTGAAAAAACTGCATGAAGCGAGGGATAAAATTTGAAGAAAATCTTCCATCAATTGAAAAAGCAAAAGAGAAAATCTTTAAAATTAAATGATAACTTTTTCTACATATGAACGTGCTTTAAGTGAATTAATTACTAAAGTAGAGCATGGTTCAAATATTTTGAATAATGTTCAAAAATATTTTTGCCAGAGATAGATAGAGTAGCCACAAATAGTATTATGATTGCTGATAAGGCTGGAATTACTATTAATAATATTCAGGGATTCAATGGAAGATTATTGCCAATTATTAATAGTCATCTTAATGTTGTGGAGGAAGTGTCTAAAGAAGCTAATGTGATAGCAAAAGAGTTGCAAACAAAAACCAGATAAAAACAGAAGAAATAAAAGGCAAGACAGAAAGCTTTAGATAGTAGACTACAAGCTAGTACGGAAAGATTACAACTAGTACGGAATATTTTTGAGTATTTTTAATAAATTATCAAATGAGAGATTATTTAATAATCAACTTGAAAGAGTAACAACTTTATCGAATGATATTACGATGATAAAAAGAAGTAAATAATATCTATAATAAGATGGATCATTATGATGAAATAGCAGATACTATAAAAGAAGAATTTGTAAATAAATCTGCTAGAATTAATGAAGTTTCTTCAAATATGAATTCTAAATTGAATGTTGAAGTGCACCTTTAATCTCTCAAGTTCTTAGCAAGGCAGAGGTTAATATTGATAAGGTGAGTGGCATAATTGTTGGTGCACAAGGAGAACTACCTACAGTAGAAAGAAAATTATCAGAAACTGAGGTGAAAATAAGTAATGCATATGGAAAACTATTATCATTACAAGCCCAAAATGCCATCTGCTAAGAGTAAAATTCAAAAAGTTAACGGATGAAATTAAAAAGATTGACAGTGGTATAGATAAAAAATCAACTGTTTAATTTATTAAAGGTTGATTATAAACAACAGGCAGAGTTTTTTTGCAAATCCTGTTAAACTTCAAGAGAATAAGCTTTTTACCATATAGAAAACTATGGTTCAGCAATGACACCATTCTATACAGTTCTTTCTATTTGGGTTGGTTCATTACTAATGTCTTCGTTATTAACTACTAAGGTAGAAGATGAGGAAAATAAATATAAACCATATCAAAAAATATTTTGGTAGAGGGCTATTATTTGTAATTATATCGTTATTCCAAACATTAATAATTACATTAGGGGATATGTATGTTCTTGGAACGCAAGCGACATCGCCATATAGATTTGTAATTTATGCATTATTAATATCGCTACTGTTTTCTTCGATTATCTATACAATAGTGTGTATCTTAGGAAATGTAGGGAAAGCAGTTTTGTATTGTATTATTAGTACTGCAATTAGGAAGTTCAGGGGAACATTCCCAATTCAAATGACTTCAGAATTCTTTCAAGCGTTATATCCAAAAAGTACCATTTACTTATTCTATAGGTTTACTACGTGAAGCGGTAGGTGGTGTATATCTTCCAGCGGTAGAACGTGATATTAAAATATTATTTATCTATCTAATTATCGTTCTTGTAGGAGGAGCAATTCTAGTTAGTTTAAAAGCACGTTCTGCTAAATTAAGTAGGGAAAGAGAACGCTCTAAGTTATTCTTATAAGATTTATATATATATAATTATAATAAAAGTGATTCAAAGGAATTGATTTAATGTAGTCAAGGCTTTTGGGTCACTTCTTTTGTTTGTTTTCTCATACTAAATGAAAAACTTAGTATTTATGATATAATAAAATGATAAAACCTTAAAATATAGAGGATAAATTATGGTTAAAACATTAGATAGAACCAAAAGACATCTTCTTAGATACGATGCTTTTTGGGAAATGAAATATTAATATAAAAACAACTAATAAAACAAAAAAATTACAGTAGTGATAGCGGCATATAGAAGTGTTGATAGACTAGAAAGTATTGTAAAAGATATATTTAATCAAAGTTTTCAAGAATTTGAAATAATAGTAGTTGACGACCTTTCAGGTTCTGAGATAGAAGAAGCGGTAGCTGCATTAGATAATAATAAAATTAACTATATAAAAACAGTTAGGGTTCTAATTCCTCAGCAAAAAAATTAGTGCGTTAGACTGTTCTAAAGGAGAATATGTAGTTTTTGTAGAAGAAAACTCTAAATTAAAAACAAAAATTACCTAGAGATTTTTATATAATGAGATTTCTAAAAATAATCTTGACATTGCAATGTTAACTAGAGATGGGTATCCTAGCATATTAGATGGAAAAATATCATCTGGGCAAGAGTATCTAGTTGAAGAAATAAAAAGATTGAAAAGTGATTTGAACTATAATATCACTGCTTGTATATTTAAAAGAAAAATTTCTAGATATCTATAATTTAAGATTTCAAGAAGATATGTTAGCATTAGAGAATTTATATTTCAAATTACGCGTCTTTGATGTTGCTGGTAAAAGTAAGTCAAGTAGCAAAAAAATAGGTTACAAAAGATTTAGAAGAAAAATAAATCTGTAAGAAATAATGCTATGATTGAGGCTTCAACTAGAAGAATAATGATTGCATTTAATAAAATCGAAGAATTTAAACAAAATAAAAATATGAGGATAGTTTAAATCTTCTATGTGGATATTTACTTTTTGATGTGCTTAGAATGTGTGAAAATATGTCCGAGGAAATAGAGATTTTTAGAGTTAATAAAAATCTAGAAAAAAACTATTTTGATAGTGACACATTCTATAAATAAAAACGATGATAGCAATGTCTCCAATAATGTTTTGCAAATCATCTTAACAGAAAGGATAGTAGATAATTATGAGGAGAATATTACATAATGTGTTTTCATATGCGTTCATAGCCTTGTTTACAATAGCTTTAACGTGGGCATATGTTGCACCTTTTGTATATGAAAGAATATTAAATCCGTTGGCACTTTTGTTAGGAGTTCCAGTAGTTTTTCATACTGTTTATTTATGCAGTAAAAAAAGTGTTATCAACAGACGAAGTTGGATTAAAAAAATATAATAGAATTATTATACTAGTATATTTAGTATTTCAAGCGATTATTTTATCTATGGATACACTAAACTTTTCAGATGGAGCAGAGATAGAAAATGAAGCCCACTACATGTTAAACTATGGAAAAATTCTCCGGTGAAAGATATTTTTTTAGTTTATCCGAATAATATTACACTGACAATTATTCTATACTGGATATATCGTATAGCTGCATTTCTACATGTATCAGAAGTATGGACATTACATATATTCTGTTTCTTAATAACAACGGTGACAATATTTTTAACATATAAAACAGCTGGGAAATTACTTACAAAACAAAAACAAACGATAATTTTTGGATTAATAATATTATACATTCCTTTCCAAATGTATAGTTTATTCTATTATTCTGATACATTAATGGTAATTATGGTTTGCTTTAATAATATATGTTCTTATACCATCAGATGGAAGCTTTTATCTTTAGAACAAAGCATATTGTAGCAGTAGCTATTTTAGTTGCATTTGCATGGAACTTAAGATCTAATATTATTATTATTTTACCAGCGTTAATAGTTTACTTGCTATTTTTTTAAATGGTATAAAAATTTAGTTCTATTATTAGTGACCTTTGGAATTGCATTTGTATTCTTTTGGAAAAGGATTCGATATGCTATGGGCACACTATGGATTTTGGAAAGATGATGGCTATAAGTTTCCAATGTTGCACTGGGTAATGATGGGAATGAGTATTCAAGGTGGTAGTTATAACTGGCAGGATTTCCAATTTACTTATCTTAGTCAAAAACAAGATGACAGATGATCTAGGTTTATTTTTTTAATAGGGTGACTCATAGACCGTTTTTCCTTAATTTACTTATGATAGTTCTTAAAATAAGAGGTAATTGGAGTGATGGTACTATTAACTATACGAATGGTACACGTGCACTAAGAGATGGTGATGGCTTCTTGTGGCAACTTTTCTATGGAAGTAATAATAGTTTCTTCATATATCTTTCTCAAATGATGTATGTCGTGATTATCTTTGGTATGGTATATTACATCTATAAACGTAGAAAAAGAGTATATTACTTCATGCTTCTTATTCCAAATTATTATCTTCGGGGTGTTTATGTTCCATTTAATCTGGGAAGCTAAACCAAGATATGTTTATGCGTGGATGCCGATAATTTTTTTATTCTAGGAGCGAAAAGGTATAATACTATTTGCTGAAAGATATGAGACAACTATATTTGATAAGTACAAGAAAAACTTTATATTGCTTTTGGAGTAGTATTTTTCTCTTCAGGTAGGAAGTGATAGTTTCTTAAGACCATCTTATTCGATGAACTTAGACTATGATTCACGCGTAATAAATGGTATTAGTATTTATGCAACGGATAATTATTTAAGAGATGGAATAGTTAGAGTAAATAAAGATACAGAGGTAGAACAAACATTCAAAAGCTAATCGCAGTTTCAATTATGTTCGAGGATATATTTCTTCATATGATGAGAAAAATAATTCGAAGTATAAAAGTAGAGATAATAGATAAAAAAGATAATAAAGTTGTAAGAGAACATGAATTTATTTATCGTGAATTGTATTAGGGAAGTACCACTACAAACATATACTCTTCGTTGGTATTTCGATGATCTTCCGGCAGGAGACTACAGTGTGAAATTCTCACAAGTAGAAAAGTGATAACAATGGAAGCATAGTTATTTCTAGTGTACCAAATGAAATGATTGATATGTATGAAGCTGGTAAATTATATATTAACGGTGCTGATCAAAATAAAAAGATTTATCATTACAAATAGGACATAGATACCAAAAACTTTGGTGGTATTAATGAAATAAAGGAAAATAATATCTTTAATTAAGATAAGAGGCTCATCTTCGGATGAGTCTTTTCATATAATGATAAGTATTTTTAAAAATTATAGTAGCCAGTGTTAAGTTCAATACTATATATTATTATTTGTAATTTTATTTATTTATCAGGAATGAATTTATGGTGTAAATATAATAATATTGTGACTTTGAACAGAGATGGTATTTGTTATAAATTCTTGACAAATAAATATTAAAAATCTAAAAATAGAGTTTATGGGATATAATCCATTTAAAAGAAAAATGGATATTGTTATAGATAAGAGGATTGTGTTTGATAAAAAATATATAATTAATTATATATCTTTTATTTTGCAGAAGTTATTTTATTTAATAGGGAAATGAGTATGAAATAATCAAAATGTATTTTTATGAAAATTTTTAATAAGTAAGTTATATTTAGTAAAATTTGTTAGAATAATCTAGCTTATAATATAGTATATTAGATGAGAGTGACTCAAAAATCATAGTTTCAGAGAAATAGATTTTGTTACTTCTGTCTTGTAAAATTTATTAGATATCTAAAAATTTCGTAAAGCGAAGTTAGATATTAATGAACCATTGTGTTTATAAGTTTTCATATAAACTTTTTAATATTTAGGACTTTTTAGTTTAATCGTATATATCCTATTTATATTTTTGATTTTTCGTATTTTATAGATATTGATATAAAAATTAGATTTATTGATTTGATTTTTTTATGTTTGTCTGTCAATCTAGTATAGAAATTTATAATAGTAAGGAGTACCCATGGTAAATAAAGACAAAAAGAGTATTAAAATATTCAATTAAGAAATTTAGTGTTGGAACATTTTCTGTTATGGTAGGTGCGTTTATATTTTTAGCATCGCCAGCTTTAGCAAATGAAACAAACCATAATGAAAAATATACATAAAGAAAATAGCACTATTATAGAAAAAGGAAAAACCTAAAGAAACTTATAAAAATGAAGTGAATGCGACAAATGAAACTAGAGATATGTTAAGAGCAGCTTCAAGAGATACAAAAAGAAAAATGATTTACTAGAAAAAGCAAAAGTAATCTAATAGAAGAAAAATCCATAGATGCAGCTGTTTTAGAAAGTAGAGAAAAAATTATTTAAGTAAAAAGAACAGTGAATCAATGGAAGAAAGAGTTCTGTAGAAAAAACTGTTGATGAAAAGCCAAAATCTCGTAGGAAAAGATCTATAGACTTAGAAAGAGAACCAGTAAAGCGATTTGCAACTGATGATGATTTTGTAGAAAATTTCAAAAGGTTTAATAACGACAGAAGATGGTAGAATTGATAATTTACTTTTTGGAAAAACTCCATTAAAAGCAAATGAAGATAAGGATGGAGATAGTGCGAAGAATGGTAGCGAGATTTATATTTATGAGAAAGCTGGAAAAACTTATTATGGTTACTATGGACATCCATTTTTAAAAAGATACGGATGGTGATGGGATGCCCTGATCGCGATCAAAGTAATTTTGAGATAAGCCAGGCAGACGATGATAATTTTAAGTGGTATGTGACAGACCGTGATATGGCTATGTTTATGAAATTGGTATATCGTGATGATGAGTATATTAAGAAAGTTTTAAATAAAGATTATACGTGGAAAAAATACTGATAATACTGTAGCAGATGATCCAAAAGCCAGAAATGTGTATGAACTTATACATAATGAGTTTTCTCCATATTGGGAAATCGATAAAACTTATCATAATGCAAGTGGGCTTGATGCAGTATTATTTAAGACTAAAAGTACGTTGCCGATTTTACCAGACGGCTTAGTTCATGTTCTTTGATAAGAGGAACTAAAGGGTGGTGCGGATGTTACTAATGACGGGGTTATTGCAGCAGGACAAGATCCAAAAGCAAGGTCCAGAAATAGAAGAAAATAATAAAAGAGATAGGTATAAGAGAAGATATTAAGAATTTTTATATTACGGGACATTCTTTAGGAGGATATTTGACTCAACGTGCTGTAGTTAAGCTAAATAGGTTAGCTAATGAGGAAAATGGGTATTGATTGATTCTGTGGCTAAAAAATATAGAAACTTTTACAATAATGTTTTTAAAAAAAGCTACAACGTTTAATGCTCCAAAAATTAATGCTTCGAGAATAAATGGGTGATTTATATAAGAAAAGTATTTTAAGTAAGCAATTAGCAAAAACAAGGAAAAATTAAACATTATGGAATGAGGGAGATACTTTAGTAGGATTATTATATAATGATAAAGATGTTATGACTTACATAGAGGGAGGAGAACATAGTTCTAATGCATATTTCTCAGCAATGTTGAATGATGATGATAATTTTAATATAGGTGAAAGAACTAGAGTTAACGGTAAAGGGAAAGAAAACCTAATATTGAAAAACTTGAAAAATAGCAGAACCAACGGATGAACAAGTAAGAAAAAAATAGTAAAATGAGAATATAAAAAAATTTTCATTGAAAGATCAAAATCCGGTAGAAATATTAGCATTAAATAAAATATCAAGAGAAGAAGTATTAAAAATTAAATTTAGATAATTTACCTAATACAGCAACATTGAATATAAATATTCTGATGAGTTCAATCAACAGCAGTAAATCATGTTTTCACCAGTAACAATAAGTTATTTAGGAAAAAACAGTGGATCCTAATATAAATATAGTAGTAAAAGTATTACTGAATTTTTGAGGAGCTAAAAGCTATAAAACTGAAAGCATCTGATGAAAAAGAGAAGAAAGTAGACACAGAACATAAAACTGTGGAAACAAAAATCGTTATGAATCAAAAAGTAGAATTAGGCACTAAACTACAAAAAGCTGAAGAATTGTTGAAAAAACAGTAGTGCCAAGCAATCAGATATAAAAAGTTTTAACTAAAGAATTGGAAATATTGTAGAAGAATATAAAACGTCTGTTAGTGGCTTAAAAATTAGATAAAAACTTTATTGACAGATGAGATAGCAAAAACTACGAATAAATTAGAAATGTTTAAAAAAATACAGATACTTCATTAAAACCAGTAGAAGTAGTAACTGAGTTTTAATGGTCGAAAAAGATGAATTGTTGAATAACTATAATAATCTTTTAAAAGAAGTTAAGGGAATTTAGACGGAATAGAAACTTACGATAAATTAGTGGAAGAAAAATAAATTTGCTAATTTGGAAAAAGAAATAAGAGAAGCTTCATCTATTTTAAATAAAACCCAAAAAGATTATTATGAACCAATTAAGAAATCTTATGAACTTTATGAAGGAGATAAGCCTAACGCGGAATTATCTATTGAGAAGAATACTCTACCTATAAAAATATTATATGGGAAACTGAAGCAAGTACTTCAAGTTCTGGAAATAAAGAGGGAAGAGTAAAAGTAATATATAATGATGACAGTTTTGATTTAGTAGATGTAAACGTGAATGTTAAAGCTTTGTATGGAGAAATAATTACAACAACTAAAGAAGAAAAAAGCTTCCATTAAAAAGTTACTTACACTGGTGATGAAACAAAAGATTATGGTTATATTAATGAAATTATTGGAAAAGATGGTAGAGTTGTTACGACTATAGAATCAAGATTGAATAAAAAGACGAATACTGTAGAAGAAATAAGTAGAACTTCGGTAAGAACAGAAGCCGTAAATACAGTTATTACAAAAGGGATTAAGTCTAAAATAGAGATTAAAATCCCAAGAGAAGTTGTTTATGAAGAAGATGCTTCGGTAGAAAAAGGTAAAGATGTTGTGAAACAAGAAGGAGAGGATGGTAAAAACTATTACGACAACGACGTATGTTTTAAATAGTAAAAACAGGAGAAATTACAGAAAAAGTAACTGTAGAGAAGAAAGAGAAAACAGATAAAATTATAGTAAGAGGAACAAAGGAAGTAGTTAGTGAGCCGGAAATTATAGAGGTTCCAACTAGATCCGAAAAATTATCCCTAATGAGGATAGTGCTACAACAGAACCATCAACGCCTGCAAAAAGCCAGAAGCCTCAGGAAAAGAGGGGCAACCAGTACAACCAGGAACGCCGGCACAACCAGAGGCATCGGGACAACCGTCAACGCCTGTAAAACCAGAAGCAAAAGAGGAACAACCTGTACAACCAGGAATCCCAACACAACCAGAGGCATCAGGGAAACAAGGTGATTCAGCTCAACCATCAGCGCCAACAAATCCAGCTGAGGAAAAACAAAGAAGAGAAGCCATCAGTTCCAGAGAAACAAGAAAAAGCCGGTTCAGCCAGGAAACTCAGGAAAAGAAGGGACATCGGTATCACCTGCAGAGGAGAAACCAAAAGAAGAAAGCCATCAGTTCCAGAGAAACCAGTACAACCAGAGGCATCAGGGAAACAAGGTGATTCGACTCAGCCGTCAACGCCTGTAAAACCAGAAGCAAAAAGAGGAACAAGAGATTCAGTCCAAACCATTAACGCCAACAAATCAGTTGAGGAAAAACCAAAAAGAAGAAACACCAAAAGTTTCAGAGAAACAAGAAAAAGCCGATTCAGCCAGAAAACTCAGGAAAAGAAGGGACATCGGTATCACCTGCTGAGGAGAAACCAAAAGAAGAGAAACCATCAGTTCCAGAGAAACAAGAGAAACCAGTACAACCAGAGGCATCAGGGAAACAAGGTGACTCAGCTCAGCCGTCAACGCCTGTAAAAACCAGAAGCAAAAGAGGAACAACCTGTGCAACCAGGAACACCGACACAACCAGAGGTATCTGGACAACCATCAACGCCAACAAATCCAGCTGAGGAAAAAACAAAAAGAAGAAACACCAAAAAGTTCCAGAGAAACAAGAAAAAGCCGGTTCAGCCAGAAAAACTCAGGAAAAGAAGAGACATCGGTATCACCTGCAGAGGAGAAACAAAAAGAAGAAACACCAAAAGTTCCAGAGAAACAAGAGAAACCAGTACAACCAGGAACTCAGGAAAAGAAGGAATTTCAACAACACCTGCAGAGGAGAAAACAAAAAGAAGAGAAGCCAACAGTTCCAGAGAAGCAAGAAAAAGCCAGTACAACCAGAAAAACAAACTGAACCAGTGCAACCAGGAACAACAGAAGCAACTTTGCCAACACCTGTAGAAGAGAAACCAAAAGAAGAGAAGCCAACAGTTCCAGAGAGAAACAAGAAAAACCAGTGCAGCCAGAAAACTCAGGAAAAACAAGAAACACCGACAAAAACCTGTAGAGGAAAAACCAAAAGAAGAAAAAGCCATCAGTTCAAGAGAAACGAGAAAAACCAGAACAACCGGAAACACCGGCTAAGCCAGGAACATCAGAAATACCTGCAGAGGAGAAACCAAAAGAAGAAAAGCCAACAGTTCCAGAGAAACAAGAAAAACCGGTACAGCCAGAAAAACTCAGGAAAAGAAGGAACTTCAACAACACCTGTAGAAGAGAAACCAAAAGAAGAGAGTTCATATAAATCTGATGAAAATAATGTTTTAAAAACATAAACTAAAAACATTATTCTTAACGGCTCTTGACAATAGAGTGAGTCTAGAACTTTATGATGTGGATATAGATGATATAGAATTTCGAGCAGTAGAAATTGAAGATGAAAAAGCAATAAATACTGTGAAAGATAAGTTACAAAGGTAATAAGAATGTAAGAATATATGACTTAAGCTTGTATAAAGGTGGAAAAGAAATATCGTTAGATAACAATAGACTGGTAAGAATAGCTTTAGCTAAATATGAGAATAAAAAATGTAGAAATATATCATGTCGAAAGTGACGGACACCTAACAAAAAATTCATCAATCATAAATAATGACAATGTTGAATTTTATATAAATCACTTCAGTCAATTTGCAATAGTATCAGATAAAAATAATCTTTCTAAAAACAGACGCTAAAAACGCGATTTCTAAAGAAAACTCATTAAAACAACAGAGTCTTCCAAAAACAGGAATGAGTAATACTAATGATTTTTCATTATTAGCTATAATAAGTTTACTTGTATTAGTCTTATCAAGAAAACAAAAATAGTATGAAGTAGCATTTTTGTTATATAGAATTATTGAAGAATTCATACATAGTAGTTTTTGAAACCTACTTTTTATAGAAAAAAAGATATGTTGTATAGGGAAAGATGATGAAATCGATTTTATTGTCAAAGAAGGTAAAACTATGTTATAATTAGGATACTAACATAAAAAGGAGCAAATAACTATGGTAAATATTTATGATAAAAGCAAAATGAATTTGAAAGAGCATTAAGAGAATCTGATGAGTATAAAAGCATCATTAGCAGCATCTGAAGAATTATACGCAGATGAAGAAGCTAATGCTTTATATACAGAATTCGTATCAAAACAAAAAGATTTAATGGAATCTGCTCAAGCAGGAAATGAACCTACAGAAGAAGAATTATCAGTATTTGAAGAAATTCAACAAAAATTATTAGGAAATGCCAAAATTCTTAGAGTTTGTACAAACTCAACAAAAACTACAATTTTTAATTGAAGATTTAAACAAAGTAATGTACAAACCTTTAGATGAACTTTTCGAAAATACGGAAACAAATAGAATAGATTTAACACGAAGTATTAGATATTTTCTAATACTTCATGTTACTATTTAAAAATCACCTAGGAAAACTAATTTTCTAGGTGATTTCTATATATCATTTAACTTTTATTTATCTTTGTTTTCTTCAACATAATCTATTAATCTCTACTGTGAGATCATATCTAAAGAATGGTGTTATTAGGTAAATTCCTTTAAAGTGTTTTAAAGCAACATCAAGTAGCTTTTTACTTTCTTCTAAAGCGATTTTTGACAAAGTTCTTTGTCATCTTTTTACTTCTTCTAGTTTGGCTAAGAATTCTTCTGATAACTTGATTCCAGGTACCTCATTGTGTAGGAATACAGCATTGTTGTAGCTTAGTAATTGGCATTATACCAACGAAGAATGGAGTATCTGGATAATCAGCAGCAAATTCTGCTAATTGCTCAATTTTTTCAGCTTCAAAGACAGGTTGTGTAATAAAGTAATCGGTACCTGCTTTAATTTTTTTCTCAACTAGGCGTTTTGTTTTACTTAAGTCATGAACATTTGGATTATAAGCAGCAGCAACTGCTAAAGTTTGTAGTCTTTTTCAGAGAAGCTCCATTATATCCAAGTCCTTCGTTAAGTTGTTTAATAAAAAGGAATTAACTTAAGACTAGTCATATCATAGACACTAGTTGCTCCAGGGAAGTCACCAAGCTTACTTGGATCTCCAGTAAGAGCAAGGACATTATTAATTCCAAGAAGATCAAATCCCATTAAACGAGATTGTAATCCGATAAGATTGTGATCACGACATGTTAAATGCAGAGTGTAGGGAGTAGAAATGTGCTCTTTAAGTAACGTAGCAGCAGCTAAATTACAAATTCGTGTGCTAGCTAAAGAATTATCTGCTAAAGTTATAGCTTCGATATTCTTTTTATCTATTGCTTTTGCACCTTCGATAAACTTATCTACATTTAAATGTTTAGGGTGGATCTAGTTCAGCTATTATTGTTACTTGTTTTTCACTTTATCAACAATTGTTGGTTTTATTATTGCTACTCTTACAAGTTCTTCCTCAGCTGGTAAAGGTGTGATAATTTTTCTTTTGACAGGTTTTAGATCTTTAATTCCTTTTTAATAGCACGAATATGCTCAGGAGTAGTTCCACAGCAACCACCTATTAATCTTACACCTTCTTCTACAAGTAACTTAGCACTTTGTTCGAAGTAAGCTGAATTTTTCTAAAACGGTATTCATTACCATTAATAGTTTGTAGTTAACTGTAATAAGCTGGCATTAGGATAAGCTGATAGGTAGCTTTTGTGCAAATAATGGTACCTGTTTTAAACTTTTTATCATATGATAAGGACCAAGATGACAGTTTAAACCAACGATATCAGCACCTAAGTTAACAAAAGTACTTAGAGCATCAGTTACTTTTTCCCCATTTTGAGTTATACCCTGCTTCTAATAATGAAATATTAGTAATAATAGGTAAGTCAGTTAATTTTTCTAGCTTCAGTTAATACAGCACGAATTTCTTCTTGATCGTAATAAGTTTCAAAAGTAATGCATCAACTTTGTTTGTTGATAATAATACTTTAACTTGATCGATTGTTTCATTGACAATTGTTTCTAATGATAGTTCACATTCACGAAGTCCTCTAATAGCTCCAATAGTACCGAATACAAAAAGTGTTTTTCTCCAGCGGCTTTACGAGCTATTTCAGCGGCGCGAATATTAATTTCTTCAAACTTATCTTCATAGCTATAAGTTTTTAGCTGACATTTTTTTGCAGCATAAGTATTTGTTTTGAATTATATCTGCTCCAGCTTCGATATAAGCCTTATGAATTTTTCTCTACAGAATCCGGATTAGAGATATTATTATATTCATGACAACTTTTCCAATCCATTACTATAGAGAGCTGTACCCATAGCTCCATCGGCTACGAGTACATTTTGTTCTAATCTCTCTAGTAAGTTTCTCATATGAACCTCCTATTTAGCGGCAAGTTCACTTCTGATTTCTTTAGTTACCTCAACTAAAACTTCTAGTGCTTCGATTGTTTCTTTTTCAGCACGTGTTTTTAATCCGCAGTCAGGGTTAATCCAGAATTGTTCTGTAGATAGTTTTTGAAGTGGACGTAAGATGTTTGTACGAACTTCTTCTTTAGTAGGAACACGTGGAGAGTGGATGTCGTAAACTCCTAAACCAATACCTAATGGGTAGATTGCAGTTTCGAATGCAGAGATTAATTCCCCATGGCTTCTACTAGTTTCGATAGAAATAACGTCAGCATCTAATGCGCGGATAGAATCGATAATTTCATCGAAGTTAGAATAACACATATGTGTGTGAATTTGTATATCATCTTGAACTGATGAAGTAGCTAGACGGAATGAGAACACTGCTTCTTCAAGATATTTTTCTTTTTTGTTGTCTCTTAGAGGTAATCCTTCACGGATAGCTGGTTCGTCAACTTGGATAATTGTAATTCCAGCTTTTTCTAAAAGTTCAATTTCATTTTTAAGAGCGATAGCTATTTGGTTGAAGATTTCTGCTTTAGAAATATCAGTTCTTTCGAATGACCAGTTTAGAATTGTAACTGGTCCAGTTAACATACCTTTAACAGGACGGTTAGTTAAGCTTTGAGCGTGAGGCAGTTTCTTTAACTGTAACAGCTTCTACGTGTTTTACATCTCCGTAGATAATTGGTGGTTTAACCCCGCGAGAACCGTATGATTGAACCCAACCAAATTTAGTAGATGCAAATCCAGCAAAACGTTGCCCGAAGAATTCAACCATGTCTGTACGTTCGAACTCACCGTGAACTAATACGTCGATATCAAGATCTTCTTGGATTTTAATCCAACGAGCGATTTCTTCTTCAATGAATTTTTCATATGCTTCATTAGATAATTCACCTCCATAGAGCACGTTGTGAGACGTACTTGTTTAGATTGAGGGAATGATCTGATTGTAGTAGTTGGTAATAATGGTAAGTTGTATTTTTATTTTGAACTTCACGAGCGAACTTTGTAATCAGATGGACGAGTAGAACGAACATTTTCACTTGATTCTAATTCAAGGTTTCAAAGTCAGCATTTTGTAGTTTGTTGAAGTCTTCAACGTGTTTTTGGTATGCTGCATCTTCTTTTGCCATCTAATTTTGCTAGCTAGTAAGTTAAGCTCTACTAATTTTTGATCAGCAAATGCTAAACCGTTTAATAATGTTTCTTCTAATTCAGTTTCGTTTTTAGTTGTTACTGGTACGTGTAGTAATGAACATGAAGGTTGAATTACTAATTCAGCAACATTGGCTTTAATTTCTTCTAATAATGCAGAACTATCTTCGAAATCATTGCTCCATACGTTACGCCCATCGACAACTCCAGCAAATACTTCTTTATCTTTGAATAAACCAGCTTTTACATTAGCTAAGTTTTTCTTCTCTCGTGAACGAAGTCTAAACCGAAAGCTACTGGTAAAATCAGCAAGTTTTTCAGCTTCTACTAAAGCTTCAAAGTAAGTTTGGAAGATGAATTTAGCATCTACTTCATTGTTGAAGTGGTTGTATACTTTGTGAGCTAATTCTACATAGTTTCTACCTTCATCAGTAACAAAGATTGGCTCATCTACTTGGATGTAAGAAGCACCAGCTTCAGCTAATTCTTTGAATACTTGAGTGTAAAGTGGAACTAATTTATCTACAACTTTTTCAAATTCTCCTTCAGCTAGACCACTAGATAAAGCAACATATGTAATTGGTCCAGTGATTACTGGTTTAGCTTTATCTCCTACGATTTCTTTTGCTTCTTTATATAAGTCTAATAGACGAGTATTGTTTAATTTAGGGTTAACATTTTCCCATTCTGGTACGATGTAGTGGTAGTTAGTGTTAAACCATTTTTTAAGTGCAGATGCAACATTATCTTTGTTACCACGAGCGATATCAAAAGAATAAGTCTACATCAACTTCTCTTCCTTCAAAACGTTGTGGAATAACGTTGAATTGAACTGATAAATCTAAAATGTGATCATAAAGTGAGAAGTCACCAACTGGGATAAAATCTAATCCAGCATTTAATTGTTTCTCGATATAAAGATGACGAAGTTTTCCTGCTTCTTCAAATAACTCGTTTTTTGACGAACTGCACGAGCCCAATATCCTTCAATTAATTTTTTTCCATTCTCTTTTTCCCCTAAACGTGGGTATCCTAAACTTGAAATTTTTTGTCATTATTCTTTCCTCCTGAGATTTTCTCTTTTTGTGTATATTGAATTATAGAAATAAAAACGCCCTTAAACAATATCTAATATTGTCTAAGGACGTGCGTTTCATACGTGGTACCACCTTATTTTATGGAAAAATCTAAAATGATAAATTGAATTTTTAGTTTTTCCACCTCATTAAAATTTTAACGCTATTTTTCTGCGTAATTATCTAACTTGTGCTCGATAATTAAAAACTCAAAGACCATCTTCAAAAACTCATTAATCTCTTTTCAGCTACCGAGACTCTCTGGTGTAAATCCTTTTTCACTCATCTTATCCATGTAATAATATATTAATTTGTGAAAATATTTTTATTCAGTCTTAAATACGACAAAAGGGTAGTAACACAAGGGACAGAAATGACGTGTTACCACCCAATTTTATAATCTTAAAATAAATTTTAATCTTACCTCAATGATTATTAACGGTTATCAACCGGAACTAACTTATATATACTCATTAGTTCAGCTCTGTGACCATTTACAATACACTCAAATCCTTTTTCACCAACCAAAAGGTCTCTCTAATAATTAAGTAATATTGCTCTTCACTTCTTCGCTTTTTAAAAACTGTTAAAGAAATATTAACATAAGATATTTTCTTTGTCAACACTTTTTAGTAAAAATTAAAAACTTTTTCGAAATTGTCAGAAATTTAATTTAAACTATATATATTAGTATTATTAGTATATTTTTAAAATAATTATTTTATAATATCTATTTAAGAAAATATTTAAACATTTACTAATAGTTAGTTAATATCTATAAGGTATACTGTATTCATCAAACAAAAAGTTTTGGTAATAAAGTACTAAGTAGAGGAGAAAAAATATAAATGAAAAATAACTTTATGAAATCAGAAAAATTTTTACAAAATGGGCAATAAGAAAAAGTTAGTGTTGGAGTAGTATCAGCAGCTATTGCAAGTGGTATTTTTGTAATTGTAGGAGGTGGAGAAGTACACGCAAGTGATAAACAATTAGATAAAAGCTCCTGTAGTTCAAAAATGTAGATAATAAAACAAATTGATACAGCTGTTGAATCTAAATTAATTGAAAAATAAAACAAATACTGTGGAAAAAGTAACAACTCCTGTTGAAAAAAACAAATAGTTGAAGTGAAAATGATGTTACGGCTGAGAAACAACCTGAAGTAAAATCAGAACCAAGCGTTGAGGCTAAAGAAGTCGATGCGAATAATTTATTAAAACTTGTAAAAGATGTAGCAGAACCACAAACAACTCAATTGATGTTAAAAAGCAGTAATGGATAATACGAAAGATGAAGTTAACGTACCAGCTAAATACTTAGATAAAGCGAACTTCCCTGGACCATTCACAGCCGGAGTAAACCAAGTAATTCCTTATGAATTCTTCGGTGGTGACGGAATGTTAACAAGATTAATCTTAAAATCATCAGATAAAAGCCCTCATGGTCAGATAATGGATCAAAGGAAAAATCCAGCCTTATTACCATTAGAAAAAAATTAGGAAAAAGGATTATACTTCTATGAAGTAGACTTAGAAGGAACAAAAGGAAAATCAGATAAAGAATTATTAGATTTACTTAAAGTAAATGGAACACAAAGCTACAAAGCAACAATCAAAGTATACGGTGAAAAAGACGGAAAAAGCAGATTTAATAAATGTAGTAGCAACAAAAGATGTAAATGTAAATCTAAATGGATTAACAACTGTTAATGAAGTTAAAAAAAGCAGTTATGGACAATACAAAAGATACAGTAGACGTACCAACTAAATACCTAGATAAAGCAAATTACCCAGGGCCATTTACAGCGGGAGTAAACCAAGTAATTCCTTATGAATTCTTCGGTGGTGACGGAATGTTAACAAGATTAATCTTGAAAATCATCAGATAAAAGCACCCATGGTCAGATAATGGATTAGCGAAAAATCCAGCCTTATTACCTTTAGAAAAATTAGGGAAAGGATTATACTTCTATGAAGTAGACTTAGAAGGAACAAAAGGAAAATCAGATAAAGAATTATTAGATTTACTTAAAGCAAATGGAACACAAAGCTACAAAGCAACAATCAAAGTATACGGTGAAAAAAGACGGAAAAAGCAGATTTAACAAAACGTAGTAGCAACAAAAAGGTGTAAATGTAAATCTAAATGGATTAACAACTGTTAACGAAGTTAAAAAAAGCAGTAATGGATAACACAAAAGATGACAGTTAACGTACCAGCTAAATACTTAGATAAAGCGAAACTTCCCTGGACCATTCACAGCAGGAGTAAACCAAGTAATTCCTTATGAATTCTTCGGTGGAGATGGAATGTTAACAAGATTAATCTTGAAAATCATCAGATAAAGCACTCATGGTCAGATAACGGATCAGCGAAAAAAATCCAGCCTTATTACCATTAGAAAAAAATTAGGAAAAGGATTATACTTCTATGAAGTAGACTTAGAAGGAACAAAAGGAAAAATCAGATAAAGAATTATTAGATTTACTTAAAAGCAAATGGAACACAAAGCTACAAAGCAACAATCAAAGTATACGGTGAAAAAGATGGAAAAAGCAGATTTAACAAACGTAGTAGCAACAAAAAGATGTAAATGTAAATCTAAATGGATTAACAACTGTTAACGAAGTTAAAAAAAGCAGTAATGGATAACACAAAAGATGAAGTTAGATGTACCAGCTAAATACTTAGATAAAGCAAACTTCCCAGGACCATTCACAGCCGGAGTAAACCAAGTAATTCCTTATGAATTCTTCGGTGGTGATGGAATGTTAACAAGATTAATCTTAAAATCATCAGATAAAGCCTCATGGTCAGATAACGGATCAGCGAAAAAAATCCAGCCTTATTACCATTAGAAAAATTAGGAAAAGGATTATACTTCTATGAAGTAGACTTAGAAGGAACAAAAGGAAAAATCAGATAAAGAATTACTAGATTTACTTAAAAGCTAAATGGAACACAAAGCTACAAAGCAACAATCAAAAGTATACGGTGAAAAAAAGATGGAAAAAGCAGATTTAACAAACGTAGTAGCACTAAAAGAGGTTACTGTAAATCTTCATAAAGAAGCTATGAGAATGGAGAAAAAAACCAGGTGAAAAATATGATGACTGATCATAAAAAAACATGGTTCAATGGATCCAAAATATGAGTGAAAAACCTATGGATATGCAAAAATCAGATGTTATGAATATGAAAGCACATATGCACAAAGATATGAAAGCGAAAAAATATGAACGCTCATATGAACAATGACATGATGAAAAAAAGGAATGTTACCAAAAACAAGTGCAGCTCCAGAAGGAACAATGAATGCAACTAACTCAACAAATACTTCAACTACAGGAATAGTAGGATTAATCATCGCTAGTTTATTAGGTTTATTAGGACTTAGAAGAAAAATGAAATCGACTAAATAGAATAACTCTAAAAGAGTTATGTATTGAATGATTAAAATTAATGTGATTTGATAGTAGTCTCTTTTTATAAAAATTTTTGAATATCTAGAATTATGTGAGGAGATCTCAATTAAAATGATATTTTTGAAAATAGTGAGAGATAGTACCTTGCAGAATTTAACAGAATAGTGCTATACTTTTTAATGTATAGTGCTATTTTGTTAGGAGGAGTAAAGATATGGTAAATAAAATTTTATTAGTAGATGACGAGATAGAAATAACGGAGATAAACAAGCGATATTTAGAGCAAGGTGGTTATGATATAGATATTGCTAATGATGGAAAAAGAAGCATTAGAAAAATATACAAGAAATAAGTATTCACTAATTATTACCGATATAATGATGCCAAATATGGATGGCTATGATTTGATTAGTGAAGTACAATATTTAGATGCAGAGCAACCTTTTTTATTTATAACTGCTAAAACAACTGAGCCAGATAAAATTTATGCTTTGAGCATGGGGGCCGATGACTATATAGTTAAGCCATTTAGTCCAAGAGAGTTAGTATTAAGAGTTAGGAACATATTGCGTCGTATTGAAAAAACAGCACAGATAGTATTTCTATACTTGGGGATTTAGAAATAAATTATAATAGTAGAATAGCAAAGGTCAATGGAAAACAACTAGACCTAACGGTGAAATCTTTTGAATTATTATGGTTATTAGCAAATAACCCGGAACGCGTTTTTTTCTAAAACAGAATTGTATGAAAAAAATATGGCAGGATGAGTATGTTGAAGATGCGAATACATTGAATGTACATGTTCATTCATTAAGGAGGATATTAATGAAACACTCTACAGAGAAAACACCAAATATAAAGACAGTGTGGGGACTAGGATATAAAATGGAAAAACAAGTTTAAAAAAATGGAAAGGAAATATAGAATGAAATTAAGAGATTATATAATTGTGGATATATTTTTGTCATTTTTAATAACTATAGCTGCTGTATTTTTGGGCTTCAAATCAAATGTTAATTGAAAATAAAGATACCTATTTTATTGTTGCAATTACTGTGATTGCTGGATTGATTGGTGCGACTATAAGTCTAGCATTACTAAAAGGTGTGTTTAAATCATTAGATGTGCTAAAGAAAAACAGTAAACATAAGCGAGAAGAGATTTGATATCAGCGATGAAGTGATACGGCCTGTCGAATTTAGAGATTTGTCTATGGCATTTGATGATATGGCGGAGCATTTAAAAGAGTTTTGAATCACTAGAACAAAGTGAAAAAGAAAAAATCTCTTATGATTGCTCAACTTTCTCATGATATAAAAACTCCTATAACTTCTATTCAATCAACAGCCGAAGGAATGTTAGATGGTATAATAAAAAGATGAATACAAGTATTATTTAGAAACAATTTGTCGTCAGACAACAAGATTAAACAAATTAGTTGAAGAATTAAATTACTTGACGCTAAGTGTGAAAGAAACTAATTCTACCGATAATAAAGAAACAATATTTTTTTAGATAAATTATTAATTGATTGTATGTCTGAATTTTAAGTTAAGAGCAGAAAAAGAACAAAGAGATATTTTTATTAAAGTTATACCAGAAAAATGCAAAAATAGTAAGTAATTATAATAAAATGCAAAAGAATTATAGTTAATTTATTAGGCAATGCATTTAAATATTCACCAAGTGGAACAAAAATAGAAATAGTTGCTGAAATTAGTGATGAAATGCTTTCTATTTCTATAATAGATGAAGGTTGCGGTATAAAAAGAAGAAGCTTGATAATATTTTTTAAAAGATTATATCGTGTTGAAGCATCAAGAAACATGAAAACAGGAGGCTATGGATTAGGATTGGCTATAGCAAAACAACTAGCTACGCAGCTCAATGGAGATATTATAGTAGAGAGTGAATATGGAAAAGGGAGTACATTTACTTTGAAAATTTTGACAAACTAAACTATTCAATGTATAATGGAAAAATATACTGAGGAAAAAACATATGTCAAAGTCAAAGTACATAACGCGTTTAAAACGTTCTGAAGGACAGCTTAGAGGAATTCAAAAAAATGATAGAAGAAGAGCGAGATTGTATGGACATAATGATTCAACTAAGTGCAGTTCGTTCTAGTGTTGATCGGGTTATTGAATTATTAATAACAGAAAAATCTTATGGAATGTATTAATAACCCTACAGAAAAATCCTGAAGAGCATAAGGAAAGAATAGAGAAAGCTATACAGTATCTAGTAAAAAAAGAAATAGTATACTAATTAGTAATAAAAGTCTTGATTCAAAATTATTTTTGAACCAAGACTTTTATTTTTGAGATGTATTAATTTTTATAAAGAATTTTTAATCTAGTAATTGTTGGTTGTTCTTTTACTGATTGGTTGTTTAATTCTTTATTTTGTTTCTCCAGGCCAGTTATTCATACCACCCTCGATATTTATAACATCGAATCCTTTGTGCATCAAGAAAAATCATATGCTTTAGCTGAACGACCACCCGCTTGACAAATTACATAGTAGTTTCTGATCTTTATCTAATTTAGAAAAATCTGCTCCTAAAGTACTTAAAAGGGAAATTTTTCAGCAGAAGGTATGTGACCAGCGGCATATTCATGAATTTCTCTACGTCAATAATAGTGAGTTTTTCACTACTATTATTAGTGTATTTCATAAAAAAATCTTTCATTGAAATATTGTTTTTCATAGTTGATTCCTTTCAATATTATTAAAGTTAACTACTGTATTAATCTAGAAAAATGCTGTGTTTTTAACAGAGTTAAATTAACTATAGTCTAATTTTTAAACTATTTTACCTCTCCATGCATGCATTCCACCTTTAACATTGACAACATCGAAACCTCTTTTTTAAGTTTTTTTGCAGCAAGTTTACTCTTGCTCCAGAGTGACAAATTACATATGTTTTTTGTCTGCTACTGGAGTGTAACTGCCGATTTCATTTAGTGGAATATTTTTGCATTTTTATATGGCCTCTTCTAAATTCACCAGGTGTTCTTACGTCTATTAACTGAATATTTTGTTTAAGTTTTTGTTCTAGTTCGATAGTAGAAATACTATCTACTTTTTGTGAATAAAAACATTTTTTTCTTACCTCCTATATACCCCCTATAGGGTATATTAAAACATGAATTAAAAATCTTTGTCAAGGATGATGATTGTATAATTTTAAATATTTCAGATTATATGTAAAGGAAAAATTATCAGCTGTTGAAAGCAATATATATAGCAATTAGAGGTGAGAATCACTTATCTCTTCGGAAAAAGTGAAAATAATTATATGGAAATAACTTTTCATTTTTCAAGAATTATATGCTTGACAAAAATAGAAAAAAATAGGAGAATAATGGAAGAGAAAAAATGACCTTCATTTTTTTATAAAAACAACCAACAATTTAGGAGGAAATTAAATGAAAAAAATATCAAAAGGTAGCTACTGCCAGTGTCTTATTATTTACATTAGTGAATCCACTAGCTGTATTTGCTGAGAATAGGGGAGGTAATGTTTCAGAAACAAGTAGTAATAAAACAACACAAGATCTTACTATTACTTCAGAAGAAATCAATGGGGATATAGTTTTTCATGTAACTGCAGTTAGAGATACTTATGATGCTATTGTATATGCTAAAATTAATGGGAAAAATTATACTTATAATTTAGGTAATTTAAAAAAAGGGTCAAGTATCAAAAAATAGTTCAACCAGACGTAAGTATAAACAATAATAGTGCTTCTATTTCAAAAAGAAAGTAAAAAAAGAAAAAAATCACTACCAAATACAAGTGTAGTAAGAGAATTAGTACAAAAACAGTATTTTACAACAATGAAATAAATGGAAATGTAGTTGAAGCAAAAGTTGTATATAAAGTATATGAGATGGTAGAAAAGAATTCAACTCAAAAATAAAGGAAGAGAATATTTTCCAGAAAAGTAATGTAAAAGAAGGCGCTATTGTAAAAACCAGAAGTACTGGTAAAACCTGAATATAAAGGAATTTTTAGGTGGAGTAGTAGTTGAACCTGCAGTACAACCGGAATTACCAAAAAGCAGAGGAACCAGCAGCACCAGCACCGAAAGCAGAAGAGCCAGCAACTCTAACGCCAAAAGTGGAGGAACCAGCAGCACCAACACCGAAAGCAGAAGAGCCAGCAGCGCCGGCACCGAAAGCAGAAAAACCAGCAGCGCCAACACCAAAAGCTGATGAACCAACAACTCCAGCACCAAAAGTGGAGGAACCAGCAGTTCCAGCACCAAAAGCAGAGGAACCAACGACACCGGCACCAAAAGTAGAGGAGCCAACAGCTCCAACACCGAAAGCGGAAGAACCAGCGGTACCAGCACTGAAAGCAGAAGAGCCAGCAACTCCAACGCCAAAAAGCAGAAGAACTAGCAACTCCAATACCAAAAGCGGAGGAACCAGCAGCTCCAACACCGAAAGCAGAGGAACCAGTAGCACCGGCACCAAAAAGCAGAAGAGCCAGCAGCGCCAACACCAAAAAGCAGAAGAGCCAGCAGCGCCAGCACCGAAAGCTGATGAACCAACAACTCCAGCACCAAAAGTGGAGGAACCAACGACACCGGCACCAAAAAGCAGAAGAGCCAACAACACCGGCGCCGAAAGCAGAGGAACCAGCAGCGCCAGCACCGAAAGCAGAAGAACCTGCACTACCAGCGCCAAAAAGCGGAAGAGCCAACAACTCCAGCGCCGAAAGCAGAGGAGCCAGCAGTTCCAGCACCAAAAAGCGGAAGTACCAGCGCCAAAAAGCAGAGGAACCAGCAGCTCCAGCACCAAAAGAAGATACTCCGTCTGAAGAAGTAGCACCCTAAAGATGAAAAACTCGAGGAAGCAAAAAGATGGAAAAGATGTTATTGAAAAAAATTGCTGCTTCAAAACTTAGTGAAATTGAAAAAGTTAAAGATGAAGCAGAAAAAAGCTAAGTTAGAAGCTAAATTAAAAGAATTAAAAGAAGCAGGATTAGAAGCGATAAATAATGCTAAAAATCATGATGCAGCAGTAGATGCAACAGATGAATATCAAACTAAGATCGATGAGATTAATGTTCCAGGTGAAGAATTACCAGCACCAAATTATAACAAAGATAATTTATCAAATGGTCGTAATGAAGGAACTACAATTGATAATGGAAGCACAGCAATAGGTCATGGAGCAAGTGATACACCATCGACTTCTGTTACTAAACCAACAACACAATCACCAGCTACTACGACAACATCACCAGCATCTTCAGCACAGCCAACAAATGAATCATCAGCTTCAACAGGAGTGAAACCAGCTGCAACATCAGAAACTTCAAGTTTCAGAAAAAGCACCAGAAGTTCAAGTTAGAGCAAGGAGAGTAGCGCGTTCGGCAAATCAACCAGACGGTACGGTAAACATAAGTTATAATTATGACGGAATGCCAGATATCAATGGATTTTTATCTGATCCAGGAGAAAATAATACAGTACCTATTTCAAATTCAGCAACTGAAGATGAAGTGAAAAGAATTAGTTAAAGCAAAAAAATTCAAGCTAAGGCTCAAGAATTAGCTAAACATGGATATAAAGGTAAAAGAAGAAATAGTATTCGAGCAAGATACTAACGTGAAGAACTTTAATTATGTAGTTACTTTCACTAAAGAGAAAAACAGGAACTACAGGCTCAGAATTGCACCAGAAGTTCAAGTAAGAGCTAAAAAAAGTTGTAAAAAGAGATTTATCAAATAAAACAAAAACAAATAAATATCTATTACAATCTAACAAATCTAAAAAGATATAGCCGGAGCATTAGGTGAAGTAGGAGAAAAATAATATGTTAACTTTATCTGGAAATGCTACAAAAGAAGAAATTAAGAAAGCTATTGAAGAACATACAAAATCTCAAATTGAAAAAAATTAAATAAACAAGGCTTTAAAAGTTACTTCAACTACAGATTTAGATCAAATCGTTGAAGGTGGAGATAGCTATGACTATGTTGTAGAATTCACAAAAGAATCTAAATCTACATCAGCTAACAATACAGGTTTTAGAAAAAGCCCCATTAGTTCAAAAAGAGCTAAAAAGATCAGCAGAAGTACAAGAAACTGTAGATGTTAATATTTACTTCAATTTAAAAAACTTTACCAGGAATAGCCGGAGCATTGGATGTAGATGGAGATACTACTATAAAACTTCCAAAAATGCTACAGAAGCGCAAGTAAAAAGCAGCAATTCAAGGGAAAAATCGCTAAAGTAGAAAAACGAGGATATAAAAGTAACTGATGCCTACTTCGGAGCAAAAAAACAGAACGTGGTTACGATTTTGTCGTAGAATTTAAAAAAATAAAAACAACCTAAATAAAAACTGACCTTAGAGTTTAGATAATAATCTAACTTGAGGTCAGCTTTTTATTTTATTCTTCTTCAGTTTCACGAGGGAAAAATCATGGATTCACTGAAGTTTAAGTTGCGAAGAGCGGTGTAAGAATCTTCTAGAGAAATATAGTTTAACTTTTCTCATCGTTAATATTCTATATTTTAAAAAGTCGAACTAACTCCATTTGAAGTTCTTTAAGTTCTTCTTCGAAATCGATGTCTTCTAAAAAAATACTTCAAATAAAGTGAATGAGTAGTATCTATATACATCTTTAACGAATTCTGCAGTATTTTTGATCCGAACACTTTTTCATCAATAACCTTATAGGCTGTCTCAAGAAGTACTTTTTCTTACTGTAGGCGAGCAATCAATGATAGCCTGAATTTGGCTAGAAGAAGCTTCAGCTTTTTGTTTAATTTCATCTAATTTATTGACGAAGTTTACTTTTTCTTCTTTTTGGTATTTTTCTTTAAGTTTCTCATAAAAATTCTGGAGTTAGATCTTTAGCTACAAAATGACGAGTTAAACGAGCGTTTTAAATTGGATTCTTTTTACATATATTCTTAAATTAAGTAATAAGTTTTTTTGGTATCGAATATGTGAACAATAAAGATTTTTCTAAGTTGCATAATTTTAGAAATTTCCAGGATTTGCTCAATGTTAGGGATTGTCCTTAAGTATTTCAGGAAGAACTTTGTCTTGTGCTTTCATTATTTTTGTGTAGTGATAATGGTTCGTTTGTATTTTTAAATCTTCCAGTTTGCATGTTTTTAAAAGTATACTTTTAGTTCGTGTAAACTTTTTATTTCAAAAAGCATAAGCAACTTTTTTTCTTCGATAGATTTCTTAGAAATATCACGTTCTTTTTAGTTCTTCAAGTGTGCCTTCTAGGATTTTTCACGAAGAGAGTATTGAGTATATTCTTTTTCTTCATCTTCGCCTTTAACAACAAGTGGAAGCACGATTGTACCGATAACAATACTTAGTAAAACGACGTTACTCGCAATGAATAGGATGGTATTTCTAAGAGGAAGTTATCCCAGTAGAAGTTACAACTGGAATCATAAAGTGCTGTAGCAAGTGTTACTGTACCGTGAATACCACAAAACTAGCAATTAAAGAGTAGCTAAATCTAGAATAGTTACCTTTGTCAAATTTTCTATTTAGTATTATTTTTTCGCTGTTTTTTTCTAGCAGTCGTAAAATGATGAGGTTGGAATGATATGTAGTTGAAATATACAAAGGTCAATCTGACTATCATTAGACCTAAAACAATAACTAATGAAATTATGAATCCATATACAATATCAATCTCCCTATTATTAAACACAGTATGATATATCTCAGGGAGTAAATATCCTAAAAAAGGTAAATACAAAAACCATTTAGTACATAACTTGCTATTTGTTGAGTACTGTCTATAGTTACTGCAGCATCACTACTTACAACAGTAAGTAAGTGAAGTTTTCTTTAGTAGTTGTATACTAGAGCTGTAATTACTACAGCTACGATACCAGAGACACCAATATGTTCTGCAAGATAGAATACTATAACTGGTGTTATTAATTGAAAAAAATAACTAAAATATTAAATTCGTCAGCAAATTTTGTTGAGAATATAAACTTAATATAAGAGAAAGCTATCCCAATAATAAGTCCAAAGATCGCTCCACCTCCTGCAACTACTAAAAAAATTTATAACTAGCATTCGTGACAGAAAATGTGTTAGTAAGAACGGCTGCTAGAGCTATATTAAATGATACAAGACCAGAAGCATCATTTAGAAGCGATTCCCCTTCTAATATAGCCATAAGTCCTTTAGGTAGTTTCATTCCTTTAGTTATTGATTTAACAGCCACAGCATCTGTAGGTGACAGGATAGCAGCTAAAAACAAAACATGCTGCCCATGGAATCATTGGAAGCAATAAATGAATTATGCTACCGACAACAATTACTGTCACAAGAACTAAAAAAATATTGCTATATATATAATTGGACGTTTGTATAGCCAGATATTCTTTAAGGACGAGTTGAAACCGTCAGTAAATAATAGGGGAGCGATAACTAACATCATAAACATTTCTGATTCAAACTCAAAATGAAGTGGAAGGTTAGGAATAAATGTTACCGCAGCACCAAGTATTATTTGGAATAAAGCTGCGGGAATACGTGGAAAAAGATTATTTAAAAAATGAACCAAGTATTACAATTATGACAAATATACCTAGGGTAGTTAGTATTTCCATAAAAAAACTCCTTTGTAATTATTTTATTATTATTTGTACCAATATATTTTACAATTATTTAATATTAAAAATCAACGATTATACAATTTGAAGGAAGTTAATAATGAATATTGTAAAACATTAATTTTTAATAGTTTTTAGAAGAGGTGTTATTTTTTTAGAGGTTAAGTAAGGGCTTCAGTACATGTCAATAGACGTCAAAATATTGATTTTAAATGATTTTTTTTTGAAACTCATTATATCGCACTATAAATCAATAAAAAAACTCTACCTTTTTTTTAGATAAATATATCAGTTGGATATTGAAGTTAAGCCCTGCTATCATCTCGATGGCAGGGACTTTTTAATATTTGGTACACTAACTTTATCTATATTTTGGTGGAGTTGAAGTTGACATCTATAAAGTTTAATGTTAGAATATATTCAAAAAATATATTTGAATGAGGTGTTTTATGATTCAAAATGTTGTTACTTCAATAATCCTGTATTCTGGGACAGCCGTAGACTTACTTATTATCCTAATGTTATTTTTTTGCCAAAAAGAAAAAAGCAGAAAAAGATATCATTAACATCTATTTAGGACAATTTCTAGGCTCTGTTAGTCTAATATTGCTAAGTTTACTTTTTGCGTTTGTCTTATATTATATTCCTAGTAAAGAGATTTTAGGTTTACTCGGTTTGATTCCAATTTTCTTAGGTCTCAAAGTTTTGCTTTTAGGAGATTCTGATGGAGAAGCTATTGCCAAAGAAGGGTTGCGCAAAGATAATAAAAATCTGATTTTTCTAGTCGCTATGATTACTTTTGCAAGTTGCGGTGCCGACAATATTGGTATCTTTGTCCCATATTTTACTACATTAAATTTAGTGGATTTGATAGTGGCTTTATTTACATTTCTAGTCATGATTTATCTCTTGGTTTTTTTCTGCCCAAAAATTGGCACAAGTCCCATCTGTTGGAGAAACTTTGGAAAAATATAGCAGATGGTTTATTGCCGTTGTTTATTTAGGATTGGGGATATATATCCTGATTGAAAATAACAGTTTTGACATGCTATGGACTATGTTAGGATAGGAGAAAATATTATGAAAAAAGATAGTATCTGCCAAGTGAATATTATAAATCAACAAAATGTTACAACCGCAATGAACTACCTTGAAAAGGAAAAAAAGTTCAAAAATCACTTCGCATTTTTAACAAAGTTTACCGATAATAAACAGATAAATATCATCTTTTTATCTCCTTGCTGTTGAAGAACTCTGTGTTTGTGATATAGCCTGTTTACTAGATCTCAGTATGGCATCTGCATCCCACCATCTTCGTAAACTAGCCAATGAAAACATCTTGGACACTAGAAGAGAGGGGAAAAATTATATATTATTTTATAAAAGATGAGGAAATCAGAGATTTTTTTAATCAACTAGGATAATAACTATTTTTACTACTTTTACCATGATTATATGTAGGGACTTATCTATGAAATTTTCTGATGAAATTTACTCACAAGAAATACCTACTCGTATCATGTTGATATTGTCAATAAGTATGTGTAAACACTCAAGTAGAGTTACGGAGTATTAATCAAATAAGCTTTCGAGTGTGTCATAACATTGGCCACCCCCTTTATGGATTCGTTGACTTTGCTTGAAATTATAATCTTCAAACAAAGTAACTAAGTAACGTTCCAGAGACTCCTCGTTAGGAAAAACTTCTTTTTCGTTTGACGTTTGATTTCTTTATTAAGAGACTCAATGAGGTTTGTCGAATAAATGCTGTGCCAAATCTGGTAGTGAAACTGATAATATGCGCTATTATAACCTATTTGTACATTTTTATTTTATCAAAACTGTACATTCTTATTTTATCATTTTCAATTAGTAAGTCTAGAATCACCAGATTATGGTTTCCATTTGTTTCGACACACTCATGATTCAATGTTGCTTAATGCAGGCACAAATTGGAAAAAACTCCAAGTCAGAATGGGGCATAAGTCAATGTCAACTACTATGGATACTTACGCAGAGTTAGCACATCAAAGAAAGCTAGAAGCAGTCAGCATTTATTTAGATTAGATTGCTAAAATAACATTAACTGCCTTTTACAGGTATAAAAAAATATCGCTACATCTATGTATTAATACCAAGATGTAGCGATTTATTCAAAAATATTTATATCAGATATTTAAAAAGTTACCAACTAATTACTTTTTCCATCTTCTATTTTGATATCAGTATCATAAAGTCTGTTTAGAAGAGTTTCATCAAAAAAAGTTAGCAGCTTGATCGTTTTTAATTACTTTTTCCATCAAGAAGAGCGATAATATTGTCACTATAAGCAAGAGCTTGATTTATATCGTGCAGGACCATGATAATAGTGATTCCCAGAGATTTATTAAGATCTCTAACAAGTTGCATTATAGATTTTTGATATTTTATATCAAGGAAAGTAGTAGGCTCGTCTAGTATAATAATATCAGTACTTTGTGCTAATGCCATTTGCGATATAAACACGTTGAAGCTGTCCTCCCGATAACTCATCTACACGTTTATCTTTATAAGCCTGTAAACTAGTTTTTCAAGAGCAAATTCAATCTTTTCAACATCACTAGCAGTAGGCTTGTAAAAGAAGATATTTTGATAAGGAAGTCTAGCGAAACTAACCATATCATAGACGGTAATTTCTCGTGGAGTTTCATTCTTTTTGATAAACAATTGCAAGAATACTTGCAAGTTCTTTTTAATGAATATGAATTTAATTCTTTACCTTCAATTTTTTTATACTTCCAGAGTTATAGTTTAAGTTTTTGCTAATATTTTTTTATAAGTGTACTTTTACCACAACCATTTTTACCAAGTAGGGTAGTAATCTTACCTTTTTCAATGCTTACACTTAGACCTTCAAAAAGAGCATTTTTATTATCATACTTAAACGTCAGGTTATTAATTTCTATTATATTTTTCCATTAACTTACTCCTTTTCTTAACTAAAATAATAAATGCAGGTCCACCTATAATCATCATTATTAAATCAGCAGGTATTTCGATAGGTGCGAAAAATAATACGACCGATTGTATCGAATAATAGTAGAATAAATGCTCCTAATAGAGCACTAAATGGAATGGTATAAATATGATTTCGTCCAATTATAATCTTAGCAATATGAGGTGTAATAAGAGCTAAGAATACCATTACACCTGCCACTGCTGTAGAAACAGCAGCAAGGGCTACTGCAACAAATGAGATTAACAGGCGAATCACATTAATATTAATACCAAGAGAACTAATAATATTATCATCTAAAGCGAAGATATTACATAGTTTAGCTAAGAAGAAGCTAATAATTAGTAGTAATGGAATCCAACCAAATAATAATGATACATCATCCCAGTTTTTAGTTCCTAAACCAACAGTTTTGAATGTAGATGACGTAGTAGAGTTAGCTTGATTCAAGTACTGCATAGAACTCAGTATTCCTGTGAAGAAATAACTTATTGCAATACCGATTAAAATAATTTTAACATTGTTTTTTGTTCTACCTGCTAGGTAATAAATGATTAAGAAACCAAGGACACCACCGATGATAGAAAATACAGACTTAAATATCATAAATTGTGGGAATATCCCTAATCCTAAGTATAAAAATAGGTTTGCTCCACTAGAAACACCAATAATACTAGGATCGACAAGCGGGTTCTTTAATACTGTTTTGTAATAATAGACCACTAACTCCAAGAGCAGCACCAACCAAAAATAGTGATGATAATTCTTGGAAAAACGAACGTCGATAATTGCATTTACATTGGAATATTCTCCGGTAAAGATACCAATAGCTAATTGTCCGATGCTAGCTTTTATACTACCACTGTTCGCTGCAAAAAAATATTGTACTTAATAAGAGTAAAAATAAGAACAGAAAAAGTGATTGCTTTTTGTTTTTTAAACATTAAGAACCTCCTTATATATTTTATATGTTTAGTATATCATATGTTGTTTTTAATTTGAATTATATAAAAACCAGAGGCAGCAATGCGCTACTTCTGGTTTTTAAGTATTAGTTACTATAGAAAAATACTGTATAGACTTTCTAATCCTTTTGATAATCGTATGTAGCTGTCATACCAAACATTGAGCTATCTAAATCGACGACTTTATTATTTTTTTACCGCATCAAAGTGAGACCAACTCTTATTGTTTTTCAAATTCTTTTTAAACATTTCATTTACATTATCAGGCATAGCATGAGCAGTACGTAAAAATAAAGTCCGGTTTATCATTTAAAGCAGTTTCTATGTTTAGATTTTTAAATTCTTCAGTACCTTTAATGATATTTTTCACCACCGGCTAATTTTACAAGGTTACCAACATAAGATTTCTCTGTAGCAGCCATGTAACTTCCTGGTAAGCCCATAAGAACAAGAACTTTTTGGTTTCTTCTTGTTTGCGATTTTTCATTGAATTTAGTGAAGAACTCATCGTGTTCTTTCTTTAATTCTTTGAATTTTTCAGTTTTACCAAATTCTTTTTGCAAGATCTTCTGTAATAGCGTATAATCCATTAACACTACGAATATCTACAAATTTATAAGGAATTTTATTTTTCTCGAATCCTTCTTTTTATCCAATCTTGCAAACTATCTGGAGCATATACGATAGAAGGGTTAATCGATTTGATAACTTCCATATTTGGATTCATAGGAAGACCGATTTGAACAGTGTTGTCATATCTTTTTAGGCATACGACCTAATTTTGTAGTAGGAACTCCTGCTAATTTAATATCAAGAACATTAGCTACCTGAGCTAGAGCTACAGAGTCCATTATGACACGTTTACCATTTTCTTCTTCAGATTTTTTTATCTTTATTTACACCTGTTAAGTCTATCGTTTCATTAAAAGCTTTATCAGCTAGATTAGGATCTGTTCCAGTAGTATTACCAGCTTTATTTTGTGATGAACAAGCAGTAAGTACTAAGATACTAGCCAGAAGTAGTGTAAATAGTAGGGATAGTTTTCTTTTCATGAATTATCTCCTAATTATTTTTTTCTTTTTTTACGAGGAAAGTAAAGCCCAGCAGCTATTGCAAGAATTCCAATACCTCCTAAATAGTAAGGTGTGTAGTTTGTTTCTTTAATAGCTTCCATATCTAAACCATCATTTCCGTTTTTAATAGTATCAGTATTAACTTCTACGAAATAACGAACAGGACGATTCATAGGTTCTACATACATTTGTACCATAGCTAAGAAGTTTTCATTTGGTACCTCGAATCGATAGTCAACATAGCTATCTTTATATTGTTCAATGTTAACTTTTGTTTCAGTAGCAGCAACTTGTTTGAATTCTCCATCTTTTTGAAGAACTTTAATGAAAGGGACCTTGCTCTTTACTACGTTGAACCCAGTTCATTAGGTGAACGCGCACAGTTGCGTATAATTTACCATCTTTTGTACGTTGAAGCATAGCTTTAGACCAACGTTTTTCACCGTTAGATTTTTGATTTTTAAGAGCTTCATTTAGATCTCCACCTGCATTAATAGGTGAGATTACTCCTTGTACCATACCTTCACCGATAGCAGTGTTTTTAGTTCCACCATCAGCAGTAACACCAGTAATTGGGTTCAAATATGAACCTGTAATATCAAGGTTATAAAGACCTGGATTTTTTTGTCTTTTGATCATCTTTGAAGTAATCTTCTAATTTCTTAGCAACAAATCCTTCAGGTGCCTTATTCTCATCTTTTTTTATCTTTGTTTTCTTCTTCTTTTTTTCTTATCTTCAGCTTTTTTTCTCTTTTTCTTTATCTTTAGATGAATCTTCAGAACCAGATACTAGATTAGCTGCAGACCAGTTAAATTTAATAATAGCATTTTGAGATGCATCACCACCCATAATTTGGTTCATGGCATCAACCGCAACTCTAACACCGACTTTATCAGGTTTAGCTTCACCGAAATTAAAACTTAGAGTTCCTGGGTAAGTACTAGTACCACCGTCTAAGTTTGTATCGTTATAAGTACTTGTTACAGAAGCGGCAGTAAGGCTACCTGAGAAAATAGGAGATGAATAAATGTTAAGTGATAATAAGTGACCGTGCATATTACTGAAATCCATCGGGGTGAATTGAACAGTAATAGTAGAAGTGTTATTATCATGGACATTTACAGTAGCATGTGTAGCTAATGCATTGTTTCCCATAGAAAGTCGACCACTATTTTCAGCATGCCACAGCTCAACAGGTACACTGTATACCTTATCAGCTGCGTGTACATTTTTACGAAAGGTACATTACTAGAGTAACGATAAACGTTAATGTAGCAATAACTATCGTTAACAGTTTTAAAAACTCGTTTCATTATAAAAACTCACTTTCTTTTTGTATTGTTTAATTCTTAATATGAAAGGCGGGAAGTTTTCCCGCCTTACGGAATAGATAATAGTAAGCTAATTAAGCAGGATATTATCTTATTATTTTTTTGTTTTCTTCTACTTACCATGAAGGCACTCATTAGAGTAAGAGCTCCTGCAAAGATAGATGATGAAGTTTCTAATCCAGTATTAGAAAGTCTACCGTTATTTAAACGTCCACCTTTTGGAGTTAAATCACCAGCGCCATTACCAGCGGCACTTGATCCTGGTTGTCCACCAGCTATAGGTTGTCCTTGCTGTTCAGTCACATTAGACCAATCAAATGATAAAGTAGCATTTTGCTTACCACCACCTGTCATAATACTTTCCATAGCTTGAACAAATACAGAAACAGGAACAGTTGATAGTTTTTTATTAGATGTGAAGTGTACTTCTTTTTGATTATTTGCCCCACCAGTAGGATTGACAGGATACTCTATACCATTTACCCAGAATTTAGAGATTCCATCTGTGAAATTATGAATTGAAAGATCATGGAATCTTACGATGTAGTGATAAGTACTTCCTTCTTTAAATACAGTAACATTACTATGTTCTAAAGCTACATCTCCCATAGATTTTCTACCGGGTTGATATGCATGTAGTAACGTTGCTTTTACTCCTTTATAGAAAGTTGCAGTTGCAGAAGATATAGGTTTAGCAGGTTTAGCTGGTTCTGTAGGTTTAGGAGTTTCTACAGGTTTAACAGGTTTAGCTGGTTCTGTAGGTTTAGGAGTTTCTACAGGTTTAACAGTTTCAGTTGGTTTTGTAGTTCCTGGATCAGCTGGTTCTGCTGGTTTATTCAAAGGCTGAGTATCTTTTGGTGTTTCAGGTTTTTACTGAGATTCTGTCACAGAAGGTTTAGGAGTTTCTACAGTTTTAGGAGTAAGTTTTTCTTCTAATCCATCTGTCTTGATTTGAAGGAATGCACTTTGTTTACCACTACCAGGCATTATTTTTATCCATTGCTGTAACGAATACTTCTACTGGTATTTTTATTTTCTAATGTTGGTAAAGTAAATTCAGTTTCTTTTGGATTTAATGCACCTGGATAGTTAATGTCATTTAGAGTTACTTCAGATCCATTAACCCAAAAACGTCCAATTCCATCGTTTTTGTCCAGCGAAAAGTAATATTTTTGCCAGATTACTTATATTTATATCCGTTATTAACTTTTTGTACAGTAGTTTTTACTAATGCAGCATTTCCCATCGAAAGTCTATTTTTCGTAAGCATGTCTTAGTTCACTATATACCTCTATCTCTGGATTTTGAGTATCAGCTGCTAATAAAACTTTGTTGTTTTGTGTAGTTGCTGAGATAATCTATTACAGCTAGAGTTGAGATAATAGTTGCTGCAGATAGAACTTTTAATAATTTATTAGTTTTCATGTAATTATTAATCCTCCTTATATTTCTTTATACATGATTTTTATACAAAGGGATAAATTATCCCTTTGTATAAAAGTTTATTTATATTATTTGTTATTTTTTTCTGCGTAGAACTAGAGCAGATAGTAATACTAGTGCACCTAAACCAACAGTTGCTGTTGAATTTACTCCAGTATTAGCTAATGTTTTAAGTCTTTTAACTGCTGTTTGCGAAGTTTTTTGATCAACAGGTTTTTTCAGTTTCAACTTTTTTTATCTTTCTATTTAACTCATTGATATTTAATTCTGGTAATTCAGGTTGAATAAGAGCTTCACCAGTTTCTGCTTTTTGGTATTTCTTTTTAATTCTGGTAATTCAGGTTGAACAAGAGCTTCACCAGTTTCTGCTTTTGGTTTTTCGTTTGATCCTGGTGCTTCAGGTTGAACTGGAGTTTCTCCACTCATTTGGTTTAGTTGGAGTACTTGGTTTCATTTGATGGTTTTGTTAGTTGTTAGTAGGAACAGATGTATTCTGATCAGAAGCTACAGTTTTTGATTTTACAATTGTATATAAACTGAAGTGGTTAGTGAAGAATGTAAGTTTTTCCATCTTTATAAACACTTGGAACTTTTTCTAATTTATTACCATTCACATAGTAAACTTCTAGTTTTTCATCTTCGTTAGCAACAACAGCTACTGTAACTGCACGAGCTTCTCCTTGTTTATCGATTGTAGTTCCTTTAGAATCCGTGAAGTGTAAGTCTATTGTTTTGACAACACTTAGATTTTCATCTGCTTTTTTTAACAAGTTCTTCAACTTTTGCAACAGTTTTCTTTATCAGCTTTTTCAACTGAGAAGTTAGATGCTTTTACAGTAGAGTTATCAAATGAAACTTTGATTTCTTCTGATGAACCATTTTCTACAACTTTAGCAACTAATGTATCTTTAAGAGATGCAGAATTAACTATTTCTTTAAGTTTTGATGCTTCTTCTTTGTTTACATCTTTGTCTGTAGCGATATTAGCTAAGGCTACTTTTTAAGCTCTTCTAATTTTTGTCTTTTTCAGCTTTAGCAGCAGCTTCTTTTTCTAATCTTTCTTTCAAGACGATCGGCTTCAGCTTTTTCTCTTTTCAAGTTTTTCTTTTTCAGATTGAGCTTTAGCAGCAGCTTCTTCTTCAAGTTTTTCTTTTCGGATTGAGCTTTAGCAGCAGCTTCTTTTTCTAATCTTTTCTTTTTCAAGACGATCAGCTTCAGCTTTTTGAGCTTGTTCTTTTTCGATTCTTTTTCTTTTTCAGCTAGAGCTTTAGCAGCAGCTTCTTTTTCTAATCTTTCTTTTTCAGCTAGAGCTTTAGTAGCAGCTTCTTTTTCTAATCTTTCTTTTTCAAGACGATCAGCTCAGCTTTTTGAGCTTGTTCTTTTTCGATTCTTTCTTTTTCAGCTGGAGCTTTAGCAGCAGCTTCTTTTTCTAATCTTTCTTTTTCAAGACGATCGACTTCAGCTTTTTGAGCTTGTTCTTTTTCTAATCTTTCTTTTTCAGCTAGAGCTTTAGCAGCAGCTTCTTTTTCTAATCTTTCTTTTTCAAGACGATCGAGCTTCAGCTTTTTGAGCTTGTTCTTTTTCGATTCTTTCTTTTTCAGCTAGAGCTTTAGCAGCAGCTTCTTTTTCTAATCTTTCTTTTTCAAGACGATCAGCTTCAGCTTTTTGAGCTTGTTCTTTTTCGATTCTTTCTTTTTCAGCTAGAGCTTTAGCAGCAGCTTCTTTTTCTAATCTTTCTTTTTCAGCTAGAGCTTTAGCAGCAGCTTCTTTTTCTAATCTTTCTTTTCAAGACGATCAGCTTCAGCTTTTTGAGCTTGTTCTTTTTCGATTCTTTCTTTTTCAGCTTGAGCCTTTAGTAGCAGCTTCTTTTTCTAATCTTTCTTTTTCAAGACGATCAGCTTCAGCTTTTTGAGCTTTGTTCTTTTTCGATTCTTTCTTTTTCAGCTAGAGCTTTAGCAGCAGCTTCTTTTTCTAATCTTTCTTTTCAAGACGATCATCTTCAGCTTTTTGAGCTTGTTCTTTTTCGATTCTTTCTTTTTTTCAGCTAGAGCTTTTAGTAGCAGCTTCTTTTTCTAATCTTTCTTTTTCAAGACGATCAGCTTCAGCTTTTTGAGCTTGTTCTTTTTCGATTCTTTTCTTTTTCAGCTAGAGCTTTAGCAGCAGCTTCTTTTTCTAATCTTTCTTTTTCAAGACGATCATCTTCAGCTTTTTGAGCTTGTTCTTTTTCGATTCTTTCTTTTTCAGCTTGAGCTTTAGCAGCAGCTTCTTTCTCAAGTCTTTCTTTTTCAAGGCGATCAGCTTCAGCTTTTTCTCTTTCAAGTTTTTCTTTTTCAGCTTGAGCTTTGCAGCAGCTTCTTTTTTCTAATCTTTCTTTTCGGCTTGAGCTTTTGTAGTTTCATCTTTGCGTAATGATGTTACTTGATCAGCTGTTAGTGGAGTAGCACCATCCCAATTGAATTTAAGTGTTGCTGCAACATTTGAATGACCTTTAATGGTTTTCCATTTTACTGATACTGAGAATGTAATAGTTTTTTTCAGTTAATTTTTCAGGACTTGTGAAGTGGAATACTTTTTCATGACCTTCACCACCAAGATCAGTTCTTTTCAGCTGCAGTACCATCAACAGTTAAAGTATCTACAGTTCCTACTAGAGTATTGATATCTAAGTCTTTAAATGTTAAATAGTAGTTGTACGTATCATTTACTTTTTCAACACGAGTTTTTTCATGTACTAATGCACCATCTGCCATTGAAGTTCTATTAGATTCATGGGCATTATTAATTATAGCTGGAACTAAGTTATTTGCAGCTTCTTCTTTAACTTTTTCTACAGAGGGAAGTCTCAGAGCTATTGTACTTTCAGTAGCACGTTCTTCGAAATCTAGGCTTAGCTCCACCTTTAGTTTGTACGCTAATTACAATATCAACTTGGATTTTATCTAGAAGAGTATCAGTTAAGATTTTTCCTTCTTTTTAGTTTAGTAGCTGCGTCAACTTCAGTAAAGTTAATTTCATTTCTTTTATATGTAAGTTTTAGAAACTGTAAATGGTTTATTACGTAATAAGTAAGTAGAAGATTTTCCTTCTTTTACTTGAATAGTGTATTGATATTTATCTCCAACTTTTTCAACTTTTTACATCTTTAATAAATGCATTTTCATAGATTGAACTTGAATTAGTAGTTCTACCATTTAATTCGCCTTTAACAGTAGCTGGTAATGTAGTAGGAACTTTATCAGCATCTATTTCATGGTCAGGTACTGAAGGTTTTAGCAGGTGTAACTTCTTTAGGTTTTTCCACTTTGGGGAAGTCTAAAGCTATTGTACTTTCAGCAGTTCTGTCTTCAAATCTAGGTTTAGCTCCACCTTTTGTTTGAACATTTAATACAGCATCAACTTGGATCTTGTCTAGAAGAGAATCAGTTAAGATTTTTCCCTTCTTTTAACTTAGTAGCTGCATCAACTTCAGTAAAATTAATTTCAGTTCCTTTATAAGTAAGTTTTAGAAACTGTGAATGGCTTATTACGTAATAAGAAGTTAGTAGATTTTCCTCTTTAACTTGGATAGTATATTGATATTTATCCCTCAACTTTTTTTCAACTTTTACATCTTTTAACAAATGCATTTTTCATAGATTGAAGCAGTACCAGTTGTTCTACCATTTAATTCAGCTTTTACTGTAGTAGGGAAAGTGTTAGGAACTTTATCAGCATCAACATTGTGGTCAGCAGCTGTTGGTGTAGCTGGTTTTGGTTCTTCTTTTGGTGTAGTTGGTGCAGGCTTAACTGGTTTAGGTTTAGCAGGTGCAACTACATCTTCTAATTTTTACAGGTCTTTCCTTATAATCAGTAGCTGTTTCATAGTATAGTTTTAATGTAACAAAGTGAGACATAAGAGCACCATTTGGATATGGAGCAGTACCGTCTAATTGAATTTTTTCTAATAGTTTATCAGTAATGATAGATCCTTCTTTTACTGAAGAATTACCATTTGTTGCTAAAGTAGTTAATGGAATATCTTTACCTTGGTATGCTACTTTATGTAATCTGAATGGATAGAATTCTCCACCCACATCAGCAAGACCTTTTTGAATCTTAAAAGTATATTTGTATTTATCTCCAACTTTTTCTACTTTAACATAGTTATCTCAACGCAGAACCGTATAATGATTCTTCATCGTTGTTGTTAGCATTTCTAAAATGTCCTTGAACGTGAATAGGAAAAATCTTTTTAATAGTTCCTTTGTATTCCACATCTTTGTTAGGATTTTCGTAAGTTGCTGCTTCATAGTTATCAGCAGTTACTTTTTCTAGCTAAATGATGACAGGTCAAATTTTAAAATCATTTTTTTGAGTTCCTGCACCTTCAGTAATTGAATTCATAACTGGAACAAACACTTTTGTATATGTTTCTAATTTATTGTTAGAATCAATTTTATTTTTATCTACGTTGAAATTAATAGTTTTCGGACAAACAGTACGACCAGGAAATTCTTTTTTTGTATGCATCAATGAAGTTATCAGTCTCATTAGTACCATAATTTTCAACTCATAGTTGAGTCTTTATACTCAGCTATCTTTGAATTTCTTCACGATTTTGCATGAGTCTTGTCTCCATCATAGTATTTTAAATCTCCTAAATAACTGTAAGACCACCAAATGTGATAGGTTTAAATGTGACATTTACAGAGTATTCTCCATTTTTCACATATTAATTTTGTTTTTTTATTGTCGATTGCAGCGGCAGCCATAGAAGGACGACCTTCTTCATGAAATTTTAATGCTTCAGCAGTAATCTTATATTCTCCATCTTTTAAAAGCTTTAACATCTTGAGCTACAGTAGCTGGTTCTTCAGCTTTAGGAGCAGTAGTTGCTGGCGCTGCGATGTAGTAGTAGGGGCTGCAGCGGAATTCACTGTTGGAGTTACTAGATGAATTAGTTTCTCCAATAGTAGATGTTGGAGCCGTAGGCTTGGTATTAGTAGACGAATTCGCAGTAGAAGTTGTTGTATTTGCTACGACAGGTGTTTCTTCTGCTGCAAATGCGAAACTATCTCGATCATATGTTTAAATTGCTGCAACAGCAGAAAAATTGCAGTTGCTGACAAAACTTTTTAATAATGTTGTATTTTTCATATTAGGGATTTTCTCCTTTATTTTGTATATTAATTAGATATTGAAATCGTTATCACTATTATAATACAAAAATAATAAAAAAATAAAGGGAAAAATGATAATTGATATCAGTTATCTCTAAAAAGAAGCATTTTTCTTAATTTTTTTCAAAAATAAGTCACAATTTAGATATTAAATAAAAAATGAATTTGAATTGTCTTCAAACTCATTTTTATAAAATTATTTATTGAATTTTTACGTAAAGTAAACGCAGTTAATAGTGAAATCTAATCCGAAGAAAGCTGTAGTTGAAGTAGTTGCACCAGTTTTTGGTAATGTTTTACCAGTGTTTTTATCAGCTTTCTTTAATTTCAGATGAATATTTTTCCTCTGAGTTATGAAGTTCATCTGAAGATTCTTTTTGATTTTTAATATAATTTTCTAAATCAAATTCAGGTTTTATCTAATATAGCAGCTTCACCTTTTAGCAGTAATTGGACCATTTGATGATTCTTAAGGAATCCATCTAAATCAAATTTAGGTTTATCTAATGTAGCGGCTTCACCTTTTAGCTGATAAAGGAGCTTTTATTTTCATTTTCGATACGTTCTTTTTCAGCTTTTTTTCTTTAGCTAATCTTTCATTTTCGATACGCTCTTTTCAGCTTTTTCTTTAGCTAATCTTTTCATTTTTGATACGCTCTTTTTCAGCTTTTTTTCTTTAGCTAATCTTTCATTTTCGATACGCTCTTTTTCAGCTTTTTTTCTTTAGCTAATCTTTCATTTTCGATACGCTCTTTTTCAGCTTTTTTTCTTTAGCTAATCTTTCATTTTCGATACGCTCTTTTTCAGCTTTTTCTTTAGCTAATCTTTCATTTTCGATACGCTCTTTTTCAGCTTTTTCTTTAGCTAATTTTTCATTTTTCGATACGTTCTTTTTCAGCTTTTTTTCTTTAGCTAATCTTTCATTTTTCGATACGCTCTTTTTCAGCTTTTTTTCTTTAGCTAATTTTTTTCATTTTCGATACGCTCTTTTTCAGCTTTTTCTTTAGCTAATCTTTCATTTTCGATACGCTCTTTTTCAGCTTTTTCTTTAGCTAATTTTTCTGTATCTACTTTAGGTACAGTGATTGTTTTTGTTGCTAGTGAGCTTAAATCGAATTTTAAAAATCATACGCTGAGTACCTGCACCTGGGAATATAGACTCCATTACCGGTACGAATACTTGAGTAAATGTTTCTAATTTATTTTCAGCATCGATTTTATTTTTATCTACATTATAAGATAAAGTTTTTAGGACTAAAACTGTCTCGTCCTGGGAATTTTTCTTATATACTTCAATATAAAGAATCTTTTTCATTTTCTGAATAATTTTCAACGATAGTTGTATCTTTGAAATTCACTATCCTTTTATTTCTAGAGTCGAGTTTGCATGGGTTTTATTACCGTCATAATATTTTTAAATCCCCTAAATATCCACTAAATCCTATTTTTTTCAATTGGTTTAAAAAGTGACATTAACAGAGTATTTGTCCGTTTTTAACTACTAGTTTTGCTTTTTCCGTATCTAATCCACTAGCAGCCATTGACTGTTTACCTTCTTCAGAGAAGTTTAGGGCTTCTGGTTTTTATACTATTATATCACTCCATCTTGTAAATTCTTTAACATCTCGAGATACTGTTTTTGTTTTCAGTATTATTTTGAGTTGCAGGTGTTGCAACTTCGGTAGCAAATACATTGCGATCATAAGATTCTATTGCTGCGATTGCAGTGAAAAATTGCAGATGCAGAAAGAACTTTTTAATAATGTTTTTATGTTTCATATTATTGAAATTTCTCCTTAAAAATTATATTTTTATGATTGTAAAATCTTATCAATATTATTATAATACAACGATGTGAATTAATAAAGAAAAAAGTGATAATAATTTTCAATTATTAGTAGGAATAATCAAAAAAATACAATGAAAGTTTCACTATTAGTTCACAAATTATCCAAAAATTATTTAAGAGTTAATTTTAAAATATAAAAATATTATTTTTTTGTAGAAGATATATAGTGAGAATTTGGATTAAACAAATTTTGTAAAGTGCTTAAACTAAATTATTGACATTTAATTTTTCTGTGTTACGATTTTAGAAAAGTGAATAGAGTAAAATCACTGGGGAGCCTTTTAGGCTGAGATAACATAGTTAGACCCTTTGACCCTGATCTAGATAATGCTAGCGTAGGAAACGTGAATATTTTCAAAATAGAATTAATCCAATATAATTGGAAAAATATACTATGAGTAATATATGTTTCAGAGTTCTCTTACGTTAGTAAGGGGACTTTTTATTTATCATAAGTGATATTATTTTATACTAAAATTAAATATATTTAGGGGATATACCTATGAAACTTATTACTGAAATTATGGAAGAGAAGGCATTACTAATTGTCGATAAAATATATAATGATGGCTTTTATTCAAGGATTAATTCGTGCTGATTTATCAGAGAAAGCAGTAGAGCACTATCTGAAAAGCTGATGCACTTTATTTAGAGAATTTTTAACGATATTTATGCAATCTTTTTAGCAAAAAAGTAATGATAAAGTTGAAAAAGAACTTTTTCTAGATCAGATTAATTTTTGTATTAAATGAAGAAATTGCTGCACACAAAAATTTAGCAGATTACATAGGAGAGATTATCAAGAGATTATCAAAGGTGGAGAGTGGTATCCATCTGCAGACCATTATATAAAAACATATGTACTATAATGCATTTGCATTCGGTATGGCAGAAACTTTAAGTGCAATGGCTCCATGTCCTTGGATTTATAAAAATGGTAGCTAGAAAGATTTTAGATAATCATAATTTAGCAGAAAATCATCCATTAAAAATTCTGGGTTGAATTTTATGCTGATGGTTTAGTAGATGAAGTGCTTACTGAATATCATAAAAATTATTAATCGTGAAGCTGAATTTATGAGCGAAGAAGGTAAACAAAGACTTATTAAAAACTTCTTAGAAAGTTGTGAACATGAACGTCGTTTCTTCAATATGGCTTATACACAAGAACGTTGGGATTTAGAGGTATAGGAAATGAGTAAACTGAATATTGCATTAACTATTGCAGGAACCCGATCCAACTGGTGGGAGCAGGAATTATGGCTGACCTGAAAAGCTTTCCAGGCACGTGAAGTGTATGGAATGGCTGTAGTTACTAGTGTCGTTGCACAAAAATACGTTAGGTGTTCAAATGATAAGAAACTTGGATCTAGATATATTAGAAGCGCAATTAAAAAGTGTGTTTGACGATATAACACCTGATAGTATAAAAACTGGAATGATAGCAAATGCTGATATGATGAAATTAATTAAGAGATACTTTACCTAAAGATATTCCTTATGTTGTCGATCCAGTTATGGTCGCGACAAGTGGGGATAAATTGATAGATGATGTTGCAAGAAAAACATTTAAAAGAAGAAATATTACCACTAGCAACTATTATTACACCAAATGTACCAGAAGCAGAAGAAATTGTTAATTTTAAAAATATTAACAGAGGATGATGTTAATCGTGCAGGAAAGTTCATTATCGACGAAGTTGGATGTAAGTCAGTAGTTATAAAAGGTGGACATCTAACAGGAGAAGGAAAGATTATTTATTTTTAAATGATGGAACTAAAAAAAGTATGGACTAGTGAAAGATTTAAGACTAATCATACACATGGAACAGGTTGTACATTCTCAGCTGTTATTACAGCAGAGTTAGCAAAAAGGTAAAAGTATAATTGAAGCTGTGGATATAGGAAAAAATTTATTACAGCAGCGATAAAATACACACCAGAGCTAGGTCATGGAAATGGACCTGTAAATCATATAGCATATAAAGGAGATTTATAAATATGACAAGTTTAAAATTATTAAAAAGAGAAAAGCACCGTTAGTGATTTGTATAACTAATGATGTAGTTAAAAATTTCACAGCAAATGGATTAGTAGCACTAGGAGCATCACCAGCAATGAGTGAATATCCAGAAGACTTAGAAGATTTATTAAAATATGCTGGAGGATTATTAATCAATATTGGTACATTAACAGATGAGACTTGGAAGTTATATCAAGAAGCTCTCAAAAATAGCTGAAAAATATAATGTACCTGCAGTATTAGATCCTGTAGCCTGTGGAGCGGGAGCATATAGAAAAAAGTATCAGATGATTTAATTAACAATTACAAACTAGCAGCTATAAGAGGAAATGCTGGCGAGATTGCATCTTTAGTTGGTATAAATGTAGCTTCTAAGGGAGTAGACAGTGCTGGAGTAGATAATATTGATGAAATTGCCTTAGCAGCAAATGCTAAGTATAATATCCCTATAGTAGTAACTGGAGAAGTTGATGCTATTGCTGTTAATGGAGAAGTAGTAACTATCCATAACGGAAGCGCAATGATGCCTAAAGTTATTGGAACAGGATGCTTTATTAGGGGCTGTACTAGCAAGTTTTATTGACTAGAAAAAGGGAAAGAATTAAAAATCATTAGAGACAGCTATGTTAGCATATAATATTGCCGGAGAAATGGCAGAAAAACGTCCTAATGGACATTTACCAGAACATTTAAAGTTGAATTTATTAATGCACTATATGAAATTACAGTATCAAGATATAAAAAGCATTTAAAAAGGTGAAATAAGATGTTTAATAAAGAACTACTAAAATTATATTTTATATGTGGAACTACTACTTGCTTAGGTAAGGACTTATATACAGTAGTTGAAGATGCTTTAAAAGGTGGAATAACTTTTATTTCAATTTCGTGAAAAAGGTGAAGGTGCCTTAGAAGGTAGAGAAAAAGTAGAGTTAGCAATAAAACTACAAGATCTTTGTAAAAATACAATGTTCCGTTTATTGTTAATGATGATATAGAGTTGGCATTAGAAATAGATGCTGACGGAGTACATGTAGGACAGGACGACCTAGGTGTTGATGAAATTAGAAAAATTAATGCCTAATAAAAATAATAGGTCTTTCTATAGGAAATGAAGAAGAATTTAAACAATCCAAAGTTGAATATGTAGATTATGTTGGTGTAGGACCTGTATATGTCACACAATCAAAAAGATGATGCTGGTGGTGCTATAGGTCATGAAGGACTAGAATTGATGAGAAGATTTTTACCACAAAATGCCATTAGTGGCAATCGGTGGTATTCAGACACAACATATTAAAGATGTCATGAAAACAAATGTCGATGGTGTGTCTATTATATCAGCAATCTCATATTCAGATAATATTGAAAAAAACTGTTCGCGAAATGATCGAACAATCCTAAAATTAGCTCCAAAAGTTTAATCATTCCTTGATAATTTTTAAGGCATGATAATAATAGTAGAACAAAGAGTTAAATTAATTTTTTTGTTCTACTTTTTATTATTAATTGATAAATATAAGCATAAGTTATATAATTAGTGTGAAAAAAAGAATGCTAAAATAAAAAGTAGGAGGAAATTTTTATGACAAATATAGTATTGATACATGGTACATGGTGTGATGGAAGTGTTTGGGGAGAATTTGTTAATGAATTAGAAAAATTAGGTTTAAATGTATATACTCCAACTCTAAGATATCATGATTTACCTTATGAAGAGGTGGAGAAAAAGGTAGCAGATGTTAGTTTAGATGAATTTACTGATGATATTGTAGATTTGATAGAAACTTTAGATGAAGCTCCGATTGTATTGGGGCACTCGTTAGAGGACTTCTTGCACAGAAAAGTTGCTATGAAGACAAAGACTAAGGGGCTTATTCTAATGGGAACTGCACCAGCGGCAGGAATTTTCGCTTTCTATCCAAGTATGGTAATTTGTTTCTATAAACATTTTTACGTTGGGGATTCTGGAAAAATCTATGCCACCTTTATAAACATGCCTTCTATGATTATTGTATGAATAATCAAGATGAAGGGGACAAAGAAAGAGAATTTTCTAAACTAGTTCCTGAGTCAGGTTTTACGTATTTCCAAATGGCACTTCCATTTTTAGATAAGCAAAAAGGTGCATATATTGATTTTGAAAAAGTAAGTGAACCTGTATTAGTAATAACTGGTAGCGAGGATAAAATGGTACATCCAAATATAGCAAAAGCAACAGCAAAAAATATAAAAATTCGACGTTAAGTATTATAGAAGGATCAGACCATATGTATGAAGCTCCGAAAATATAGAGATAAAACTGTAGAAATAATAGATCAGTGGTTAAAAAAATATAATAAACAAAGAATTGTAAGAAGAGATAGTCATTTATGTAAATGAAAAAAGTAAATATTCATGAATTTTCAAACAACTTTTTAAAAAATTCAAAAAAGTGTTGACAATTTTATTTGCTAATGATAATATATAGTCAAGTTAAAAATTACCGATATTCAAATAAGTACTTTTATAGGAACTTTTACAGAGAGTGTGGGTGGGTGAAAGCACACAATGCAGATTATAGAGGAAAATGGTTTGAATGGTAAAAAAAGTGAGTTTTAAAACACAAGCTTTTTCGTAGGCGTTACGTTACAAAACGCACACTATCTCGTGATATATTCTAGATGCATAGACGTTGTAGTGGTAAAGTTCGTAGTTTACGAAAAAGTAAGGTGGTACCGTGAAATTAGTTTTCGCCCTTATTCTCTTAGGAGAGTAAGGGTGATTTTTTTACATAAAATTCGCAAAACCCAAAAATAAATAGTAAAAAAACAAAAAGGAGAAAATTATAAATGAAAAACTATTATTTTTAGTAACAAGTTTCATACTTGGAATCGTATTAATTGGATGCTCAAGTGCATCAAAAAACTGAGAAAAAAAGGTATCGAAGTTGATAAACTAGATCCTAGTAAACCTGTAACAGTTAAAGTTGGAGCTACTAACGTACCTCACGCTGTATTATTAGAACACGTTGCTCCTCAACTTGAAAAAAAGAAGGAATCAAATTAGACATCGTTACATACCAAGACTACTATGTACCAAACAAAACGTTAAACGATAAAGAAATCGACATTAACTACTTCCAACACGTACCATTCTTAAAAAATGCTATTAAAGAAAATGGATACAAAATTGAAGATGCTGGTGCAATTCACTTAGAGCCAATCGGATTATACTCTAAAAAAGTTAAAAACGTTAAAGACCTTCAAGAAGGTGCTAAAGTATTAGTAAGTAACAACAAATCTGAATGGGGACGCGTAATTAAATTATTAGCTTCTGAAGGATTAGTAAAAGTTAAAGATGGTGTAGATCCAGTAACAGCTACTTTTGATGATATCGCTGAAAACCCTAAAAATTACAATTCAGCTACGAAAATGATCCAGCTTTAATGGTTAAATTCTACCAAAATGGTGAAGGTGACTTAGTTTCAATCAACGCTAACTTCGCTGTTGATGCAGGATTAAACGCAGCAACTGAGCCTGTATTAGTAGAAAAAGCTACTGATGACAACCCATATGCAAACATCGTTGTTGTTCGTGAAGGTGATAAAGACAAACCTGTTGTTAAAAACTTGTTGCAGCTTTTAAAAATCTGAAGATACTCAAAAAAATTCATTAAAGAAAAAAATGGAATGGAGCAGTATTACCTGTTAAATAATTTCATTAAAAAAATTTAAAAAGGCAGTTCATAAGAGCTGTCTTTTTATTTTATAAAGTAAAGAAAGTGTGAGTCTAGTATATAAATTGAGAAATAAAAATCGGACTGACAAAAAAATCAGTCCAATTAATTTATATGAATGTTGATATTATTAACCAGAAATTTAAGATTATCAATACGATTGTACAGATCCATGCAACAATTTTCATCCATGGTTTAATAACAAACTCTCCCATAAGTTTTTTTATCTGATGTATAGAGTGTTAATGGGATAATGGATATTGGTAGAGCAATACTTAAAAATACTTGTGTATAAATCAGTAAGCTTTCAATTGCTTGTTCACTATCACCAAAAATTATTAAACAAATGACAACAGGCATTACTGCAATTACACGAGTCAGCATTCTTCTAATCCACATAGGAAGTCTCATGTGGATGAAACCTTCCATAACTATTTGCCCTGATAATGTTCCCGTAATAGTAGAATTTTGACCAGATGCCAATAGAGCTACGGCGAATAGTGTACTAAGGAGTGGTGAAGCAATAGCTCCAACAATGCTGCTATCTTGTAAAGCGTTATAAAGGTCTGTAAAGCGTCCAAGACTATCCCCATGTCCATAGAATAGTGCAGCTCCAAGAACTAATAGTAAGCAGTTAATAACAAATGCGATTGAAAGTTGAATATTAGAATCTATAGTAGAAAATCTAATAGCTTCTTTTTTAACTTTATTGTCCGTTCTATCGTATCTTCTTGCTTGAACAATAGAAGAATGTAGGTACAGATTGTGAGGCATAACTGTAGCCCCCACGATACCTAAAAGCAATAAATAATGCACTTATTATTAATTACATCCTTATTCGGAATAAAACCTTTAATTAATTCTCCGGTATTAGGGTTAGCTAATAAAACTTCATAGAAGAATATTATTAGAATTGTAAATATCAAGGTAGATACAATAGCTTCGATTTTTCTAAATCCAAAATGTGCTAATAATAGTAGTAAGAATACATCAAAGATAGTTATTATAACCCCTATTAGTAAAGGGATACCGAATAATAATTTTAAAAGCTACAGCTACCAATAATTTCTGCAATATCAGTAGCCATAATAGCTAGTTCTGTAATTATCCAGAGAACAAATCCTATTTTTACCAGTATGCTTTTCTAGTTTGCTTGAGCTAGGTCCATACCAGTTACAATACCTAATCTTACAGACATTGATTGAAAGCAACATCGCGATAAGATTCGATATAAGTATAACGAATAGTAAGCTATACGCATATTGAGCACCACCAGCGATAGAGGTAATCCAGTTACCAGGATCCATATAACCGACTGCTACTAATGCTCCGGTCCACTATAGCCAGGACTTTCTTTAAAAAGCTTCCTTCTTTTGGAACATCAACTGTACTGTTAATTTCTTGAAGAGAAAGCTGATTCGCAGCTTCTAACTCTTCTTGACTTTTTCTCAAAAATTTTTAAAAATCATTTAATCACCTTTCTCTAAAAAAATAATGAGTGTAGAATAAGAATATAAAAACTACTTTCCTCAGGCAGAAATCTTGCCTTCGGAAAAACTATAAACAATATTATACTACAAAAATGAAAAATGTAAATTCTTTTGAAAATAGATATTACTATGAGTGGACTAGAATGATAATAGAAATTGAAAATGAGTATGATTTCTTGTGAAAATCTATTCAAAGAGAAAAGGTATACAAAATTCGAAGAGATTTTATATTACGAATAAAAATATTATTTAATAGCTAAAACATCAGCAAGGATATAGTTGGTTTAGAGAAATATTTATGATAAAATATAATCGAAGGGTTATACAGTAGGGGGAAGATATTTATGGAAAGATACATATTCATTGTTATTGTAAGTCTTATATTTTGCTAGTACAGTCAAATGTTTAGTAGATAGTGAGAATAAAAAGAGTTTCTATTTAGACGAAGTCGTTGTTCTAGTTGTCAGAAAGAATTAGGGGAGCGACTTAATTCCAATCTTTAGTTATTTGTTTAAAAAGGACGATGTAGTTACTGTAATCAGAAAAATTCCATTAGATGTATTTTTTATACGAAATTTTTACTTTTTATTACTATAGTATTATTTATTATTTTCCAAAAATCAGTTTTATTTTTATTAGTTATCTTGAAGTCAGTATATTTATTATTCTCATTTTTAGGAATAGAAGATATGAAAATCATTTGAGGTTAATGATGAGTTGTTTTATCTTCTAATAATATTAAATTTTTCTTCTATATATAAACTATTATTTATTCAATTTTTAGATTTTTATTTATCTTATTATTATTTTTCATATATTATATATTTTTCACAAGAGGTGGTTTAGGTTATGGCGACATAAAAGTATTTTTGTGCATTAGCTTTAAATTTAAATTTATTTTGAGGGAGTGTATTTGTTAATTTTCACATTTTTATATGCAGGATTTTTCGCTATTGGATTAATTATTTTTGAAAAAGTTGAAAAGGAAAAACGAAACTACCACTAGTGCCATTCTATAGCACTCAGCTATTTAACAATAATATTAATAAGGGGAGGGATTATTATGGTAGCATATACTATTAAAGAATTTAGTGAAGAAGATCGTCCGAGGGAGAAATTCAAAAATTAGGTGCTCTAGCGCTCAGTGATAAAGAGATTCTAGCAATATTATTAGAACAGGTACAAAAATCAAAAATGTAATTGAGCTTTCCGACATGATTCTAAAAAGATATGGGTGGCATTACAAAGTTAAGAGATGCAACTTTAACAGAACTTATGAAACATAAGGGATAGGGTCAGGAGAAAGCGATACACATTTTTGACGAATATAGAGTTTGCAAGGAGAATATATGCGACGAATGTTTTAGATGTGAAGTGTGATAGTCCCGCAGTCAATAGCCAATTATTTAAAATCATCTTTAGAGAATTTAACGCAAGAAGTTTTCGTAGTATTAGATATTGATACGAAAGGTAAAATAATCGAAAAAAAGAGAAGTATTCAAAGGTAGTTTATCTATGTCAGTAGTCATCCAAGGGAAGTATTTAAAACTAGCAATAAAAATAGTGCTTCGAGTATCGTCTGTGTACATATCACCCGAGTGGAGACGCAACTCCTTCTATAGAAGATATTAAAACAACGATAAATCTAATGGAAGTTGGTGAAATAGTTAGTATTGAAATGCTAGATCATATCGTAGTAGCAAAAAGGATATGTCAGCATTAGAAAAGTATTGAATTATCTAGCAGTAGAAAATATAGATTATAAATACGAAGATGTTACAGGTGAACAATTAAAAATATATACTAAGAAAATATAAGGTTGTAGGAGAGTATTAGAGATTTTTGAATAATACAAAATATAAATTCTAAAAATGAGGTAAATTCCCAAAAGTAAGTTCCAGTAAAAAATCAAAGAGAAAGTTTCTACTTTGAAAATAAACGAGGAAATTGTCTCAAAAATCTTTGATTTTTATTTCATCTATGTTAGAATATGAGGCAAATAGTCGTTTGCACTGATTTTACTAATACTTTCTTAACTCACTACGTTCGTAGAAATTATAGTAGTCGTAGTATAAATTATTCGTAATATTTTTTCTTCAGTCTTTGACTTTGAAAAATAAAAGACTACCTCAATCTTTATCGGAAGTGTTACATCTCTAACTCTCTTCAATTTTGATTATATAGATTAAATGGTGATTATCAATGATTTATAAATATACGTAATATAATAAATTTAAAGGATAAATATAGTGTCACAGTAAATGTTTAAAAATTTATTTTACTACAGTTTTGTTGAAGTTATTATATAAAAAGTGATTTTGATAAAAATAATTTTGTAAATGTATATAGGTGAGAAAGTGAATATTTTTAATGGAGAAAAAGAGAGAACAGGGACTTTTTAGTCACTCTTATATATACACATAACATTACATCATAAATATTTTGAATGCGTTTTTAAAAATGGTATAATATAATTGAATAAGTATAAATAATTATATTGTATTAGTTAATAAAAATAATTTTAAAAGGAGGAGGAGAAAATGAATAAGCTTAAAGATTTAGGTTTGTTGGTATTGTAGTTGAAGTAGTAGGTTTCTTATTTATAGCGATGAATAAATATTTAACTAACACTACAAGCTTTTTACCTGAAGCTTTCACTCAAGATAAAAACAGATATTAAGGCATATAGTTTAGCTGCATTGGCATTTATGATATTAGGTATTGCTCAATATTATGTGGTTGACTTATATGAGAAAAATCAACTGGAAAAAAGGAGTGTATAGAATACTTGGTAGAAGTAGCAGGAGTTTTACTAGTATTTATCTATTTACAATTTATAGATAATCTAGTTAAGTTTGCATTCCTATTCGTGTTAGTTTCATTTCTATTTATAATGAGATATTTATACTTTTATAAAGAGATTCTCATAAGTTTATACTTTTGAACAATTATTGGAGGAAAAACACTGTTCAAAGTAGTAGAAATTTTTAGTTTAAAATTTTAATTTGGAATGTATGTATTCAATATAATTGTTGTACTGTTGTTGTTTGATTATATAGGGAAAATAAAAAGGAGTGACTCAAAAATCTCAGTTTTGAGTCACTCCCATTAGTTTAAACCATTTAATAAATCATATTACTGTACTTTTAATTCTACACATTCTGTTAGTTGTTTTTGATTTCTTCTTGAATATGGTGAGAAATCATTATTAAAAGTTAACTTATCGTCAGCTAAGATATTGTTTTCTATCTGTACTAGCTGTTTTTCATCTAATGCTGAGGTTGCTTCATCGAGAATTAAAAATTGGATAATTTCTAATTAAAACTCTCGCAAGAACTAATCTTTGTTTTTCTCCTCCTGATAGAATTTCTCCCATATTAGATAGGTTGTGATCTAAGCCATCAGGTAAAGCTTTAACTCTATCAGCTAAACAGACTTTTTCCAATATGCTCCATATTTCTTCATCTGAATAACTATCATCTAAAGTGATGTTATATCTAATAGAACCGCTGAAAAATAGATGTTTGTTGACTTACATATCCAATCTCTTTGAGAAGTTAATATCATCTTGTATCTCAAGGGATTTCCATCGATTAAAACTTTATCTTGGTTGGATTGTAATTTTCCTAGTAGCAACTTGATTATAGTAGATTTTCCAGAACCACTTTTTACCGATTACGGCGTATTTTTCCACCTTTATTTATATTAAAGTTGAAGTTTTTTTAATGACATGGTTATCTCCAAAACTATAATTAAAGTCTTTTAAATTCAATATTTTCTTCAACATGTGGATAAAGTGTTTCTTTAGCAGTCGCTTTAGTTATTACGCTGTTTAATATTTCTTTTTGTACCTGATTACCTTTAATATACAGATCAACCAATTGATTGATAGAAGTAAGGTATATACCTAGTATAGTAGATACCGAAGCTATTGTTCCGATAGTTAATTCATTTTTAAAACTAAGTAAATCGCAAAGATAAAAATTAATAATTCAAGTAACTTCTCGATACTTTGTAAAGTTAACTCACCCAAATGCCATTAATTTAGAAATACTATACTGTTGATCTTCTTTTTGAATCTGACTAGCTTTAACATTTTTGAGAATAAATTTATTTTACCGATATTTTTAAATCTTCATAACCTGTTAAATATTCCTTTTAAAACTCAGAAAATTTCCCTGATAAAACTGATAAATTTGTATATCCTACACTAATTTTATTACCGAACTTACCGCTTATTAGAAACATAGGACTGATGATAATAGGGCGAATACAATAAATTTCCAATTAATAAGCCATAAAAAATACGACTGATGAGATAAATAATACAATAGCACTAAGTAAACCAGTTAATGGTGAGAATAAATACGCAGATAATAATTCAAGTTGATAAGTATATTTAGTCATATGCTCACCAGAATCAACCTTATTAAATTCTGATTGAGACATAGTTTCTATGTTTTTACTAATTCTATCACCTAGATATATTTTCCATTGTTTAACTAATTGTGCAATTATAATTTTCAACCACGCTCTAAGCAATTCTACTATTATTAAAATACAAATAATAACGCCAACTTTTTGTCCAAAGAGATCCTGTTTTGTATATTACAGAATCAACAATATCAACACGAGCGTATACAACATAAACAGTCCCTACTGATACTATTAGTGTCAAAAATAAAACATAATACATAACTTTAATTTGTTCAATGTTATAACTTCTAAAATATTTTTAATCATATTGTCTCCTTTGTAAAGATTATATTTCTATAGAAGTTACTCAAAAATAGCGACTTCAGAGACATCGATTTGTCAATTTCTCCATGAAGTTTCTTAGTCTCTAAAAAGCTTTTTATAAGATGAGTTTAGACTACGAATACGAGTTTTCATATAAACTTTTTAAGATTTAGTTATTTTTGAATACCCCTATAGTATTTTTGTAACTTTAATTATACTGACTGTGTGTGTCAAGATAATTAGAGGAAGTTTTCTGAAAAATTATAAATTTTATATTGTTATCATCTTTTTCATACTATAATAAAGGTATAAATATAAGTTGGTGTTTTATATATTTCTCAAAAATTCCCTTAATAGCATGTTATTAAATTAAGTGGAATTAAAAGTAGGAGGTATTTATGAAAAATATATTTTAAAAATTTAAATATAGGTTCTTATTAATTTGTTTTCTTATATTGTTAAGACAGTTATTTCTTATGAAAAAGTAACTTTTAAATGCAGATGCTATAACTGTGCTTACTAACAGAAATCTACACAGTTTCTTTTGAAATTATCTTATTCTTATCAGTTACGTGGATTGTTATTATAGTAATTGATAGGGTGGTAAAGGTAAGAGAGGAGATTTTTATTCAAGATATTGGAATAGATGTTAAGGATAATCTGTCTAGTAGCCTTATAGAATTAGATATTGAAAAAGTATAAAGATAACTCATCTGGTGTTTATCAATCTTGGTTTCAACAATGATATTCAAATGATTCAAGAAAAAGGGTTTTGAGGAATATATTTTCTATAATATACAGTCTTTCTGGTGTGGTATTTTCTCTTTATGCTCTATTGAAAATATCACTGGATTATTTCTTTAATTACTATTATAGGAACAGGAATATTAATTTATCTTCCAAAAATTTTTAATAAAAAAACTTCATAATATGGGAACAGAAGTTACTAAAGAAAATGAGAATTATGTTGCTTCGTTAGAGGAGACGATTCTAGGCTATGATACGTATTTCTCTTAATAAATTACAAATAATTCCTAAAAAGAATAGCTAATATAGTAGAATTTTTGAAAAATGTATTTGTTAAACAAAGTAAATTGAAAAGTAATTATTATATGCTTAACTTTGGCTTAAAATGTCTTTTTCCAAGTGTTATTAGTTTTTGTTACAGGGTATTTAGTTGTTAAGGATAATTTGGAAATCGGTGCAGTTGCAGCCGTAGGAATGTTTGCTAATCTTGTATTTGATGGTATGAGCCAAGTTGGTTATAGAATAGCATTTATTAAAGGGACAAAACCTATTTTCTCTAAGCATGATGAATTCATGTTAAATAATAAGGATACCCACTCACCTGTTGAATATTCTTTAAGAGAAACATTATTTAAAAATTAAAAACTTACATTTCAGTTATGGTGATAAAGAAATCTAAATAATTTGAACCTTGACATAAAAGAGGGAATAAATATTTAATAAGCGGAGATAGTGGAGTAGGAAAAATCAACATTATTTAAAAATTATTACAGGACAATTACGAAATTATGAAGGTAGTGTAGAGTATTGTAGTGTTGATTTGAAGAAATTATCTACTAAACAAATACTAGAAAAAAACTGACTATAATTCAGCAAGAAAAATTTTTGTATTTTCAGGTACTGTCAAAGACAATATAACTATGGGAGAAGTAGCTGAGGATAGTGAAGTAGCTAGAGTATTTAGAAAAAGTGGGCTTAATACAGAAAAGACTTCTTATATTCAGAAGTAGAGGTTCATGGAAAAAATCTTTCAGGAGGACAACGTCAAAGATTAGCTATAGCTAGAGCGTTATTTAATGGTAAAAATACTTTTAATTGATGAAGGAACATCAGCTTTAGACAAAGAATCAGCGAAAAGTTTAGTAGAAATGCTGTTAGGAAATAAAGAATTAACTATGATAATGATTAGCCATGATATAAGTGATGAACTAAGAGGAAAAATTTGATAATATTATTAAAATTGTGATGTAGGTGAAAGTTAGTAAAAAAATAATATAAATTGAATAGAAGAATGAAAAATAGGAAAGTGACTAAAAAAATCAATTTCTCTGAGAATAAAATTTTGAGTCACTCCCATTTAATAAGGAGGACAAGCATGAGTTATAAGTTTATGAGTGATGCTTTAGATAATAATTTAATGCCAATAGGTAAAAGTGATTTTTAAATTTATTTAAAGATTTAGAAATAGGAGAAGGTGATATCCTGATTGCACATGTTTCGCTTAGTAAATTCGGTTATATAATCGGAGGTGCAAGATGTATTTATGAAGCACTTATGGAAAGATTAGGAGAAGGCGGAACGCTCGTTGTTCCAACACAATCTTTAGAGAATATGTCTCCAGAGTATTGGGAATATCCTAAAGTTCCTAAGGAGTGGATAGAAAAAATAAAACAAGAGAGTTTATCTTATGATGCTAATCTATCTAGTACACGATGTATGGGAAAATTTAGCGAGTTTGTTATGAATCTAAAACATTCTGTTAGAAGTTCTCATCCACTATATTCTTTTTCTGCAGTAGGAGAAAAAGCACAGGAAATAATAAAAGAGCATCCATTAGATGATGGTTTAGGATACAATTCACCATTAGGGAGATTGTATGATCAAAATGCCAAAATTTTTGTTATTAGGAACTGATTTTGAAATCTAATACAGCATTGCATCTTGCAGAGTATTCACTAAATCGAAAAACAATAAAAAGAAAGTGCTAATGTGGAAGGTGAGTGGTTAGAGTTCTCTAATATCGAATTAGATATATATGATGATTTTTTTAACAGTACAGAAAGAATTTTTGGAGAATTGTAAGGAAAGTTATCAAATAAAAAGAGATTCAGAAAAACATCAGTTCTTTGTATAGATTTAAAAAGTTGCGTAGATTTTTGCGAAAAGAATACTATAGGAAAAAAAGGAAGAAGTGAAATAGAGGGGAATGATTTTATATTAAAATTTTCAAATTGTTACCAGTTTATTTTCATATTATAATAAATATAGTAATTCTTTTATATGTTATGAAAAATAAGGGGAAAAATTTTTAGAAGGTGTATTTAAAAGCTATAAATTCACATATTACTAAAAATTTTAGAATAAAACATGAGAGACTATGGAATAAAAAGGAATTAATTTATGAATAAATATATGAGTGTTTTAAAAATGTTGATTTTATAAAGTATTTTTCGATTAACTTTACAACATTAGCGCAATCATTTGTTAGTATAAGTATTATCTGGTTGATTTATGAAGAAACTAAAAACCCATTATTGATAGCTATTTTTGGTGTGTTGACTCAATTACTCAGCTATAGTTTTTTTGGACCATTAATATCAAAAGTGTTAGACAGGTTTAATATTGGAAAAGCAATGTTCTTATTTTTTTACTACTAAGAGCTGGTATTTTTCTGATTATATTCTTATTACTGTTTAATGATAGGATATCTTTAAGTATTATAGGATTATTGATAGGTTTGAATAGCGTTATAGGAATTCCTTTATCAGCAGGAGGAGATATAATAATAAAAGAGGTGTGTAATGATGAACAATTAGTAACAGCTAATGCATTGATGATAATATTTTTTTGACATCTCTTATATCTTTGGTTCTGATTTCTGTTGCGATAATGGGAGTGTTAGGTAATAATAGAATAGCTTTTTATAATAGGTGCTGTATTATTTTTCATTTCAGCGATAATAATAAGTACAATAAAAAGTGATGAGATATTTAGTAACAGTGAAAAACAGACAGGAAAAATATACAATATTTAGTTCTATGAAGTATATTGTAAAAATAGTGAGATATTCCTTATGACAATTAATACGACATTGTGGAATATGTTCACTTGGGGAAGTTTTATAGTTTTATTACCAATATATGTAGAACAAAATTTAAATAATGATAGTGTAGCGTATGGAATATTAAATTCTTTTACAATCTGTTGGTATTATACTGGCTTCGCTTATAATAGGTTTGCAATTTATATCAAAAAATTAAAAATAGAAAAATTAATTTGCCTAGGGTATTATAGTGCATTGTTTATTATTGATACTGTTTTTATTTTAGTACGAATATTATTCTTTCAGTAATTATACTTATTATAGCAGGAGTTGCTTCAGCACCAGTACTAATTTATAAAGCAACATTTTTCCAAAGAAAAATTTCTAGAAAAAAATAATGGGACAAGTACTATCATTAATCCTAGTTTTAGGAAGTATCTTGTATTCTCTAGGAGGTATAATAATAGCGTTTCTGATAGAAAAATTAGGAAAAGAATATTTTTTTCATATATAAATTTATATTTTTTTAATTATCATTATAGTAATATCACTAATGAGTCTTAAAAAAAGTATCGTAGATTTATCTGCTATAAATTAAAAATATATTTTTCGGAGTGAATTAAAGATATTTATTTTTGTTATGAGAGAATGATATAATTATATCTGTAAATAAGTACAACAGAAAGGGGAAAATAATTATGGATCCTATGATTGAAAAAAATGTTTAATGATAATTTACTAAATTTTAAAAATTATTGCTGAACTAGTAGATTATTTAAGGGTTAAGCACGGTGAAGAACCGTCATTTACATTTGCTTGTTTTAAAAAATGGGTTAAATATAGAGCAAACTGAAGATTTGCTTATGTTCTATTCAGACATTACTGATGAAATAGCAGCTGAGGATATACATTTATTAGATAGAAATTTATTAATAGAAAAAACTAAAGAAAAAAATTCCAAATTTGATAGATGATAATAAAATTGGAGAAATAGTAGACAGTTACATTAATTGTTGTTTTTTTGTTAAAAGATGAATAAATTATAGTATCAGATTAAGTTATTACTAAATTAAGAGTCTGTTTTTTTGAAATTAATGGGAGAATAAAGTGGGGAAGAATAGATTTAATAATTTAAAATTAGTACTATATGTTGTTAATTATTAAGAAGGATGATTAGAAATTATGAAACTAAAAAGATGAAAAATTATTAATTTATATATTTCGATTATTATAGTAATAGATATTTAATAAACAATCACATGTTGTACATTTTAAACAATATTATGTATGTAGGATATTTTATAATAATTCTTGTGTTTCTTTTTAATAAAAATAAGAATAGAAAAAGGAAAGAAAAGAGTTAAAAAGACAAAAAGAAATAAATTATTAAGTATCAACCTTATCTTCTGATTTAGAGAGATGGGGTTGTTTTTATTGTTTCAAAAATCACCGAATTTAGCTAGCGAAAAATAATTTCTCATCGTAAAATTAAAAAGAAAAATTATCTTAATATTCAGAAAATATTGACTTTTATGATAAACATACGTTAATATAGTTAAAAAAATAGGAGAATAGGTTCTAGAAAAATAGTAGAATTTGATGAAGAAAATCATCGTGAATCGGATAATAAATCAGTAAAATAAGAGGAAATATTATGAAAGAGATAATTAGTGTTGAGAGTCTTAGTAAAGATTACATAATAAAAAAATAGAGTTAGCTTTTTAATACAGAAAAGACGGTTAAACAAGCATTGAAGGATATAAATTTTAGTATTAAAGAAGGAGAAATTGTAGGATATATAGGAAATAATGGAGCTGGGAAATCTACAACAATAAAACTACTGTTAGGAATACTAACTACTACAAAAAGGTTCTGATAAAAAAGTATTCGGTAAAAGATCCATTAGTAAATAGGCAAAAAAATGCTAAAAATATAGGTGCGCTATTTGGACAAAAATCACATTTATGGTGGGATTTACCACTAATTGATTCTTTTGAGTATTTATCAAAAATCTATGAAGTAGATAATAAAGAATGGTTAGACTATTTAATAACAGAATTAAATGTAACAGAGTACTTATATCAACCAGTAAGGCAACTATCTTTAGGACAAAGAATGCGTGGGGAGTTTATAGTTAGTATTATTCATAAACCTCAACTGGTGTTCTTAGATGAACCGACTATCGGTTTAGATATAGAAACAAAGAAGAAAAATTATGGAACTAATACTAAAAATAAATGAGAAGTATAATACTACTATCATACTAACAACTCATGAGATTTCGGATATTGAAAAAGTATGTAAGAGAATGATTTTTGATAAGTGATAGGAAATTAATTATGATGGTGAAGTGAAGAGCTTCAAGCAAATTTTTAATAAATATAAAAATTAAAAAATGTACGGAGAGAATATAGTAGATTTAGCTAAAGAAGGAATATTGCCTTTTACGTACAAATATTGATTCTAAAGAATTTGTTTTTGATGAAACTAAATTTAATGTGTTGGATATAATAAAACTACTACCGAATGAAAGTATTATTACACAAACTGAAGTATTGGACTTAAATCTACAAGAAGTATTGCTTGTGAAAGATAAGACGGGTGATAAATATGAATAGATTTTTGCTTTATACTTTATATCAATATAAAAGTTTATTACAATACAAATTTAATACGATAATGCAGATAATTGCATCACTTTCTATGGTATTAATACAGTATAGTATCTGGTTATATGTTGAAAAATACAATTTAAAAATATTGATGAAATAATAACTTATGTTCTATTTTGTGATTATTTTACAAATAGTTTTACCTATAAAAATAACTACCAATTTTGTATCTGAGAAGATTTTAAAAAGGTACTATTATTAATTATTTGAATAAGCCTAATAGATTAATAGTTATAACGTTTTTCACTACTTTAGGCAATTTTCTCTATAAATTAAAAATTCCAAGTACTGCTGATTTTAGTTATTTATATTTTACTGTTTTTATAATTTAATATTTAGAACCATATCTCTTAAGAGATTTGTATTTTTATATTCGTGTATATTTTGAGTTATATTGTTGCTTTTTATTAGGTTATATTATTGCATTGTTATCAACAGTATTTATAAGAATAAACGGTGTATCTGAATTAGTTAATGCTCTTCTTATTATTTTTCGGTGGAGGATTGCTACCTTTTAGATTTATATCCGAAACTATTATTAAGAATATCAGAGGTAACTCCATTTTACGCTGTAATGTATGCACCTATTTCTATTATTGTACATGATAATGATTTAGGGAAAAATCTTATTTATTCTTGGTGTACAGATATTTTGGTTAATCATATTATTGATAATTTCAAAAAGACTATCGCAATATGTATTTAACAAGTTTGATATAATGGGGGGTTAATATGAGGAAACATTTATATTTATATGCAGAGTTTTTTTAAAAATGGATGTAAAAAGGATATTGAGCTATAAACTAGATTTTTATTATAGGAAATTTTTGAGTTATTTACTAGATACACTTACAACATTATTTGTATTACTTTATTACGCTTAATTATACAGAATTAATCGGTGGCTTTTTCTTTATATCAATTATTGTTTTTATATGGTTTTCTAACATTAACATCAGCGTTATGGGAATTTTTCTTCGTGACAACTTTTAGAAGTTCCATATTTGATTCAAACAGGAGAACTAGATTTATTTTTATTAAGACCACTTAATATACTTTATCAATTTATTATTTTCCAATTAGATGAGGAAGCTTTATTTGAGTTAATTACAGGTGTAGTAATTGTGATTTTTCATTATATAACTTAGATATTGATGTAAATTATTTATTTATAATAAAAATTCATTTTATTTACAATATCAGCAGTTTTAGTAAGAGAGGCTATATACTTAGCACTAGTATCAATTAGTTTCTTTTCGGTAACAAATGATGGTATAAAAATCAGTTTTATGGCAATTGTATCAATTAGCAAATTATCCAGTTAATATTTATCCGTTTTTTTCATTAAAGTAGTACTAATAATTATTCCATCTCGCATTTGTGGGATATTTCCCAGTGGTAAATTTAATAAATTCACATGATAGTTTTAATTTAGAAACATGGCTTTTAATATTATTTGGACCGCTTCTACTTATATTAATCTATAAAAACAATATGGAATTTTCGGATTATATCAAAGTACATGATCATAATAGTAAAAGGTTAATGAGTTATAAGAAATAAGAATAAAGTGAATCACATAGGAGGTGTTTTTATAGAATTTAATGTTAAATTAGTGAGAAGTTTGTATTTATGTTTGAATTTAATTTTGAGTGTTTTATATTCATACATAACGGTGAAATTTATATCTGTATATAATTTTTCCTATATATTTTATTTTGTTAATAACTACTTTGATAGAAATATTTATTTTCTAGATACTAGTTATTTCAGGATTTTAACTAGTATAAAAATAAAGTATTTTTATTATATTTTAATAGTTTTTCAGTAGTAGTGTTTATTCTTAAAAATAACATAGACTTATACTACGTATTAACATTTTATTTTTGTATATTACTTATTAATATCGATAGTGCTACTTAATTACAATTTATTTGTAATAGAGGAAAAGTAAGTCTATCAAAGCTGGAGTTACAGATATATCCTTATATAGTAACTTGTCTAAATTACTTGGTTTTTTTCTTTTAGGAAGTTATATTTATAAGGTGAATATTGATGAATATTTAATAGTATTTATAATTATGTTTGTATTATTTTCAAGCTTTAAAATAAATAATTTTAAAAATGAAACTGAGAAAAAATTCTGAGAGATTAGTTTTTAATAAGTTGAAAAAGAAAAATATATTATTATCAATACAGCGTTATTATCAGGAACAGCAGTATTTTTTATACCGTTGTTTATAAAACAATTAGCGGCTAGGAATTTAATACAATATTCTAGTATTATATTTTTATACCAGGACTAACAGTAGTTTTATTTTTTTAATACTTACTAAGAAATACGATATAAATTTAAATAGAATACTTATATCTTACATAATTTTGATATAGTATTCTTCATATTGGTTATATATGAAGTGTTTTTACCATTACAAGTGATATTATTATCATTAATAGTGGCACAAGGAGTATCAATCAGTATAAAATTAAGGACTAATTTTCATAAAAATTAATGATAAAGATTATAGAAAAAGTATAGTTCAAATTTTTTTCGAATAAGTGCACCATTATTTACTATTATATTGAGTTTTGTAGGATTATACGTTGAAAATATTGCTTATTATATTTTTGTTAATAAATGCAATTTTCGGCTATTCATGTATTGTATGTGAATTTAAGAAATAGAGAGCATACTTTATTAGATTAAGGAAAAAGTTTTTAGAAAAATTTAAAAATGAAAAATTAATGAAACAATGTACACTTAGTTTTTAGAAATAGCTTGTGTACATTTTTGGTTCAATTTGAGAAGTAATACTATGTTATATTGCTACGAAAACCAGTATTTATTAACTAGAGATAACAAGTGATAATTTTGGAAAGTTTTTTTCTTTTTTAATATTGATTTCATATCGTTTTTCATATTACAATAAAACTATAAAGCTTTTATAACCTCATAAAAATAAGGAGGACAAAAATGGTATTAGATATTGGAATTTTATAGTTTATAATGTAAATAATAATAAAGAGAATCATCATTATTTTTTTGAGTTTCTAATGATCTTAAAAAAATTGTTGTTTCTCATTATAACTTGAATAGAGGAGGAGAATCAGCTATTTTAACAGACGATAATGATTTTATAGTATCTGTTAAAGTAGACAGTTGATTAAAAAGTCACCATTTAAGAAGACGCACTTTATTGTGTAAGCTACATGTAAACTACATATTAAAGAGTTGAAGGTTGATTTGTGTTTGCAAATCAACCTTTTCTAAAAAGTAATTAAAAGTAAAAACGTAATATCGGAAGGAGGGAGTTAAATGGTAAAACTTTTTAACAGTAAAAAGATTTAGCATATAAATATAAAAATTCTAGTGATTACGCGATTAAAAAAATATTTCTTTTTTTCTGCGGGAAAAAGGAGATATGATTGCGCTTATAGGTAAAAAGTGGTTCAGGAAAACTACGATAATTAATTCTACATTAGGATTGTTTTCTAATATCGAAGGTGAGGTATCTTTCGGTGAAGGGGTGTCTGTTCGAGATGTGGACTACTGTATGCAAAAATCAATCAGTAGATTGGTACTTAAATGTATATGACAATATTTATATGGGCGTATTATATTCTCAAAATACTATTAGCAAGAAAAAGCGTAGATGATATTATTGATGTTCTAGGTTTAAAAAGGTAAGGAGAAATCTGACTCTAACTGAATTATCTGGTGGACAATTACAGAGAGTACAAATAGCAAGAAGTCTAGTATCTAATTCAAAAAATATTATTCTTAGATGAACCTACTACAGGATTAGATGTAGTATTATCAAAAATATATTAGAATACATAAAAAATAATAATAAGGAACATGCTGTATTTATATCTTCTCATGATTTAGATCTTATAGAAAAGTATTGTAATAAGATAATTTATATAAATGATGGGGAATGTTTATACTTTGGGGAAAATGAGCACTTCTTAAGAGAATATAATAAAGAAATAGTATACAATATTTCTTACAATGGCGAATTAAGTAAAGATATAGTAGAGAAATATAAAGATACTATTACAATCGTTGATGATAAAAATTTAAAAATTTTCTTGGAAAAAGAAGAGGAAATTTCAGAATGTATTAAAACTATTATTGGCAGAAAATATTACAATAAGAAGTCTTTGCAGAAAGAAGAAATTACCTTGAAGAGAATATTGGAATTGGAGGAGTAATTATATGAAAAAAATGTAATTAAGAATTTTTGGGCAACATCGTATATAGAATATAAGGCGATTGAAAAATAATAAGCAGATTATATATACTCAGCTTATGGTTCCAATTTTGTACTTTTGTATTCTTTTGGATTTGGGATAGGAACTCTTTTTCAAGTTTGTATTTTTAAAGGAGAAAAATGTTAGCTATATTGAATATATTTTTCGTTGGAATAATTGGAGTAATACTAAATTCTCAGATGAATCAGTCGGTTTATAGGGTGAATTTAGATAAAAAATGGGGACTTCTAGCGTATAAAAAGAATAAAAGGAACATCAGCTATTTCTTATTTCTTAGGGAAATTAGTATTTCCATTAGGAATCACAATAGTGCAAGTATTACTAATTTACTTTTATCGTTCTTTTTAGGAATAAAAATACAAATAGTTCCTTTCTTAAAAAGTATTAATTATTGTAATTATTAGTCTAGTGTTTTGGTTTTCTTGGGGTTATTATTTCATTAGAACTGTATCGTATAGAACTAGAGACCTTATCTTAGGAACATTATTACTACTCGATAATTTTTGCTGCACCGACTTTTTATAGTTTAGACAATTCTAAGGTGCTATACTATATATCAAAAACTTAATCCGTTAACTTACCAATTAACGAGTATGAGAACTGTAATTTTTGATATGGAGCTTGATATAAATACTTATGTTACTATATTCTTAAGTCTAATAATGTTTGTTTTAGCGATAAGTGTGATAATAAAATCAGAATTATTAGGTGATGAGAGATAAAAGAATGTACACTTAGTTGTGTTAGAATAACTAAGTGTTCATTTTTTATATGAAAATGCATTATTAAGATTTTCGTATTGATACCATTGTATTTTCATATTAAAATAATGGTGTAAAGTTGTATTGTAATATAAAATTAAATCATAGTTTTATATAAATATGATATTGAAAATTTAATGAAATGGGGTTGAAATATGGGTGAGTGTTACCAGTGGGTTAATGTAGATAAAAAGGAGTATATTTCTCCTGTTGATTTTTGGTTATGGTAGCAAACGTTGGCAAACACTTCATGTTGGGAATGATTTTTTATGTGCGTTGTATAAATTATTAGCTACTGATTGGGCAGGAGATCATATAATATGGCTAGGTGATGAATTATCTCGACTTAAAAGTCCAGATAATGTATCGCTAGAAATACTTTATCAACATACATTGGAATCAGGATATCCTGGTTCGTCAGTGGACACAGTAGATGAGATGTATATAAATATCTCTGGAACTTTTAAGGAGGCTGAAGAAGAGGTTAGAGATGAACTTGAGTATTATCTAAGTTTAATAAAACAGTATGGAATCCGGAGTAGATGATCCATTTAAAGGATCGAGAGAAGGAAGAGATTACCTATATACAATTAATCATACAAAGAAGGTGTATTTTTTTCATTAGATATAACTAAGGTTTTTATATTTAAACGGTTCTGAATGTGACTTTGCTAATCCATTACCTATACTTTTGGGATGCGGGAAGTCATGCAATACAGGAAACTGGGTTGGGGATGAGATAAGTACATCAGATGAAATTCAAAAGATTATATTTTTAACAGAGATATATCTGGATTGGTAGTAAAAATTTTACTTTATTATAATTCTTTTAATACCATTAAAATAAAAATGTTAAAAATTTAATTTTAAATAACAATTAAAATGAATATTATATGCCAGTATGATATGATTTTTTTCCTTTTTCACTATGAGAGAGTAGTGATATTTGATATAATGTATAAAAAGTGAAATATATAAATTGATAAGATTATAGATTTAATGAAATCCACTAAAGGAGTTTTTGTATGATAAAAATTAGTTGTTATAGAAATAACAACGTAAAGTAGAATACAAGTAAACGTTATTGAAGGCTTTCTATTAAGGGATTTGAATAAAATTAGTTGTTGAAAAAGTCTGAGATCGGAATTATTTTAGGAAAAAGGAGAAAGTAATGGATAATATAATAGATGTAAAAGGTCTAAAAAGAAGTTTTAAGACTCCGAAAAATGGTGAATTTGAAGCTATAAAAAGGAATAGACTTTTCAGTGAATGAAGGAGAAATTTTTGGTTTACTTGGACCAAATGGAGCGGGTAAAACAACAACGATAAAAAAATTTTGACTACGATGCTTGCTCCAAGCGAAGGAGAAGCAAAAAGTATTCGGGTTTGATACTTTTTCGGAAGCTAAAAAGTTAGAGAATATATTAATTTTGTTTTTGGTGGTGAGAGGAGCCTCTATTGGCGACTTAGTGCAAGAGATAATTTGGCATATTTTGCAGATTTATACAAAAATTCCTAGTAAAAGATCAAAAAGAGTTAATTGAAAAATTAATAGCTCAAGTGGGGTTAAGTGAGTTTATAGATAAAAAGGTAGAAACTTTCTCCAAAGGAATGAAACAAAGACTTCAAATTGCAAGAGCATTGTTAAATAATCCAAAAGTAATATTTTTTTAGATGAACTGAGTATTGGATTAGATCCAGTAGGAGCAAAAAGAATTAAGAGAATTAATAAAAAAACTGTCTAAAAGAAGGAGTAACTATTTTACTAACAACTCACTATATGCCAGAAGCAGAAGAACTTTGTGATAGAATTGCGATAATAAAAATGGTAAGTTACTGGCTATAGACGATGTAGTAGGTCTCCAAAAATTTAGTTTCTAACGAAAGAAAAGAAGAAATAAAAAGCAAAAGAAAGAACGCGAACAAGAAGAGAAAAAAATAAAAAGAATTTAGAAATAACGTTAGAAGATATTTATATAGAACTATTGGGGGATGCATAATATGTTGAGAGCAATATTAATGAGTGCCAAAAGTTCAGATGAAACAATCAATAGCACGCCCAATGTTTAGATTTTGTATTTTTTTATTAGCCCGATATTAAGTGGAATTTTTACTCGGGATGATTTATCAAAAATCGTAGTGTGGAAGATTTTATGTTATATGCTTTTTATAGGAGCGGGAATTACTACTTTTTGGGGAAGTATTTGTTTTTCATCAGCCAGTGATATGGATAGAGAAAAATGGCTAGGAACTATGCCAATGATTTTCACCTCACCGATAGGTTTTGAAAATATCATTTTTGGAAAAAAATTTTTAGGGAATACACTTTTGGGAATATTTAGTTTTGGACTTAATATGTTGACGGTAAAAAATTTTATTTAATAAATCTATCCAGTTTGTAAGTTTTAGTTATTTTTGTATTAATAACAATCTTAATGATAGTATCTATGATAGCTGTCGGTTTTATGATGGCAGGATTATTTACTTTATCTAGAAAAAAATAAGTATTCTTATGAATGTTATTGATTATCCGATAATAATGCTAACTGGAATGGTCTTTCCTATTTCGATTTTTCCAAAATTTATTCAATATATTTCATACTTATTGAGTCCAACATGGGCGATGAAAGGTTATAAATTAGCTGTTCAAGGTGGCAGTAATGAAGAATTATTGAGAGTAGCTTTTATACTGGTGATTATTATAATTATTTATTTTATTATTAGTATATTTTCATTTAGAAAAAATTAAGAAACTATGTGTTATTAATGGGACTTTGGAGGTATTTTAATATGGAAAATGTGTATAGATTTTTTTAGAAGAGTTAGTTTTTCATATAAAATGTCTTCGGTATTAAAATGATTGGCGTGCTTTCTTTACTATAGATTTGTTAATTCCACTAATGCAAATGATGTGTTATTCACTAGTAGGATACTATGTTTATGGTGCGGAAAAATATTGAAAAAAATGGGTTATAAAGTAATGCGATAGTGACTAGTGCGTTTACGGCAATTTATAGAGTTGGTCTTCAGTTAGCAAGGGAGAGGGCAAGTGGAACATTGTCTCTGATGTTAGCGACTAAAAACGAGTATTTCAGAAATATTAATTTCAAGTGCAATCTCAACTATGTTACTAAGTTTTGTATCGGTAGTTTTTGGAGTTAGCGTACTTAGTTTATTATTAGGACTAGCTTGGAATGGACAAAAAAATATTGGAGTTTGTTTTTATTTTAATATTAGCAATATTTGTAGCGACTTGTTTTTGGATTTTTCATCTCGTGTTTAATATTATTGACGACAGAAATTCACCTAGTAACGAATACTATAGACAAAGTACTTTTTAATATTTACAGGAGCGAATTTTCCAGTTAGTAATTTTCCATATTTAGTAGAGCAATTTTTGCTATACTTTACCACTAACACGTTCTATACTTTTTAGCTCAAAAATTAATAGGTGGGGAGAGTGTAATAAGCAACATATATCTAATTAGAGGAGAGTTAGTGTTAGCTTTTGTATTTTTAATATTAGGAATAGTGTTGTTGAAAAATATGGAAAAAGCTGCCATAAAAGGAAGCAGATTAGATTTACTGTAAGTAAATATAAGTCTCAGAGTAGAAATGCTTTGAGTCTTATTTTTTATGTTAATTTTAGAAAAAAACTTAATATTAGAGTGATTTAATGAGGAAAATGAAGAGGGCTGCCCTCAAAAGTCCTAAATTTTAACAAGGTTTATATGAAAAATCCATAGACGCAGTGAGTTTATTGATATCTAAATTCGCTTTATAAAAAGCTTTTTAGATATCTAATAAACTGTGCGGGGAGTGACTCGACAAAATCGATTTCTTCGAAATCACGATTTTTGAGTCACCCCTTTTCACTATGAGAGAGTAGTGATATCTGATATAATGTATAGGAGTGAAATATATAAATTGATAAGATTATAGATTTATTGAAATCTACTAAAGGAGCTTTTGTATGATAAAATTAGTTGTTACAGATATTGATGATACGCTATTAAATAGCAATCATGAGATTTCTAAGAAAAAAATAGAGAAGTAATTGAAGAGTGTAAGAAACAAGATATTAAAGTTATTTTAGCATCAGGTAGACCTGATTTTGGAATGATGAGTATAGTAGAAGATTTACAACTTGATAGTTATGATAACTACTTACTTTCATTTAATGGTGCTAGAATTGCTAATCTTAAAACAAATGAAGTGATCTATGAGAAGTTTTTTTATCTCCTGAGAGAATTAAGTTCTTAATAGATGTTGCTTTGGAGAATAATTGTGATATTCTTACTTACCAAGGTGGGAAAGTTTTTACGAATCGTGATAATGAATATGCACGAATTGAGTCTGGTTTAGTAAGTGCAGAATTAGTAATTAGTGAAAAATATGAAAGATGATATTAAAGAAGGTGCTGCTAAGGTAATAATTCTTAAACATCCTGATGAAGCTGTTGCGGTGAAAGATAAACTAGCACTTGAATTATGTGATGAGTATGAGGTTGCTATGTCTAAACCGTTCTTTATCGAAATTAACGATAAGGGTATTTCTAAAGGAGTATCATTAGATTCATTATGTAAAGAACTTGGTTTAACAAATGAGAATGTAATGGCATTAGGTGATGGTCTTAATGATTTAAGTATGATTGAGTTCGCTGGTATGGGAGTTGTGGTTGATAATGCTAATCCTACTTTAAAAAGAAGCGGCGAATTTTATTTCTAAGTCAAATGATGAAGATGGTTTTGCTTATGCTATTGAAAAATTTGTTCTTGGTAAAGATGTGTAGATAGAAAGAGGTTCTGATGAAAGTAACTTTGATTTGTGTAGGTAAAGTTAAGGAGAAATTTTATAGAGATGCTATAAAAAGAATATGAAAAACGTCTTGGAGCATATATTAAGTTAAATACCATTGAAATTTCTGATGAAAAAGTAAAAGGTAGAGAATGATTCAGAAATAGCTCTTAGTGATGGAAAAAGAGGGAAATAACATATTATCAAAAATTAAAGATAAATCAATATGTTATTACTTTGGAAATTTTAGGTAAGAATTTATCGAGTGAAGAATTTGCATCAAAAATTGATAATTTAATGCTTACAGGTAAGAGTGATGTGGCATTGGTAATTGGTGGAAGTTATGGACTTTCTGACAGTGTGAAAAAGCGCAGATTTTGCATTATCGTTTAGTAGAATGACGTTTCCACATCAAATGATGCGTGTTGTTTTACTTGAACAAGTATATAGAGCTTATCTGTATAATAACAGGAGCAAGTTATCATAAATAATTGTAAAGAATGAAGTTGCTCTTTTCAGGCGATTTCATTCTTTTTGCTATTAATTTATAACAATTTTTAGTATAATAAAGGAAAGAATAGATAGAAGAAAGGGAGGAGAGTTTATGGATATATTTAAAATGACAAATAGTCGAAAAGAGGATATTATTTCTAAAGAAATAATTATTGCACTTAGAAAAAAAGGTGGAAGTGACACAAAAAGAGCGATAATAGAGTATTTTAGAAAATTCTGAAGTTATAACTGAAGAATATATTGATTTTTCGTCGTATCTCTAAAAAGTAATAGAGAGTATTCTCCGTTCGAGTTTTTCGTTAATTTTAGTTTGAGTTATTTAGAAAAAGCGGGATTTTTAAAAGAAAGACGATAAAAGTTTATACTTTTAACAAGTAAAGGACGAGAAACTAATCTTGAATCTTTAGATTTTTCGGTTCTATATAAAAGAAATTAATAAGGAAATTAAACGAAAAAGAGGTCGCTGATATTGAAGAGTAATTACGGTTGACGAAAAAGAAATTGTAGAAGATCAGTGAGAGATGAGCTAATTAGAAAAATTAAAAATTCAGTCCAACAAAATTCGAGATGTTTGCAAGGAAACTTGTTTTCGAAGATGAATGTTGAAATGGATGAAAAAGATAGGGATTCAAGTTTCTAACGATGGAGGTCTCGATGGATTTGGATATATAACAAGTGATGATTTTCGAACTGCTAGAGTTGCTATTCAAGCTAAAAAGATGGGAAGGGAATGTGCCTTCTCCTGAAATAGATAAGTTTAGAGGGGCAATGGATAAATATAATGCTGAATTTGGTATATTTTATCACAACATCAAAATTCTCAAAGGCTGCTATAGAAGCATCTCGTTTGGGAACTAGAGCTATTACTCTGATTGATGGTGATATCATTGCTGATTTAGTAGCTAAATATGAATTATATGTTAAACCTGTAACAACTTATGTGTTAGATGAATTTTATGATAGTGAATAAGGAGGAATTATTTATGTTTAATAATATTGATGAGCATATGATAAATCAAATAGGGTTATAGTTTTAATTGTGTCGTTTATTGTATTACTTTTTTGGATATATTATTACAGCTATATTTTCAAAAATTATGTTTGATATACTTGGGGTTAGTCCAGGACTTGCTTTTTATACCATTTTATAATACTTATAGAATTTATAAAGAATATAAAGGACGTGTTTGGAAGAGAAATTGGGGAGTTGCCTATTTATTAACTTTTTGCGTTGCCTATGGCAGTCATAGGAGGATTGGTATTTGCATTAATTAACTTACCGATAATTACAGGTGATAAATTTTATGAAGAATTTTGCAACAACACTAATTTTAGGACTTGCTGTATTGATAATTGGTGGATTAGTAATCTCAGTGTTTAATTTTTATTCTGTTATTTATTATGTATTTACCAATATTCGATACGAAAAGGTAGAAGAATAGTATTATATATTGAAGCGGGATTAACAGTTTTATCTATGTTCAGTGCATTTTATTTTCCAGGAACACTACCTTAGCGAATATTTTCTCAGTAGGTCAGTTTATATTCTCTATTGTCTTTATGGTTGTATACTTTGTTGCTGCGACAGATATCAGAGCTAGAATTAGAAGTGGAGAATATGTACTTCAGGAGAAGCTAGATTATAGGATTTCAAACAGTTATGAAATAAATTCTATTTTAAAAGCTCGAGGAAGAAGATTAGTAGTTCCTAACATGAATAATAGCTTCAGTGATTATCCTATTACTAATAATGAAGAAATAAACAGAATTGAATATGTTTTAATAAATAGAACTTAGAGGATTTTGAATATGATGTTTGAATCTTCTGAGTTTATAAGATTTTCGATGATTTTCATGATCCTTATAAAAAGTAATTAAAGTATTGTTAATTTATGAGTTATCATGTTAGATTTTCTAACGTATATTTACAACTGTAGTGTTATTTAAAAGTATAATAGAAAAACGTAATAAAAACAAATTTAATGAGGAGTTGACTCTTAATGGATAGATTTTTTTAGAATTATTAACTACTGTTAATGACTTTATGTGGACTTATTTCCTAATAGGGTTAGTAATGGTAACTGGTATTTATTTTACATTTAGTACTAAAGTTTGTTCAATTTTACTTACATCAAAGAAATGTTCAGGCTTATTACTGAAAAAGCCAAAAAGTAGGTAAGGACGGAGAACAAAAAGGGGTTTCAGCTTTCAAGCATTTACGATCTCGGCTGCGTCACGAGTAGGTACTGGTACAATTGCAGGGGTTGCTATTGTGATTGCAATGGGTGGTCCTGGTTCAGTATTTTGGATGTGGGTAATGGCACTTTTTGGTGGAGCTTCATCTTTTGCCGAATCGACATTAGCCCAAGTATATAAAAGTTCGTGATAGAAAAAGGTGTTTATCGTGGGGACCTGCTTACTATATGGAAAAAGGTCTAGGACAAAAATGGATGGGTGTACTGTTCGCGATTGTTATTTCAATAACTTATGGTGTTGCATTTAACTCAGTTCAAACTAATACTATAGCACAAGCATTACAAGTATATGATATTAATTCAAATGTTGCGGGGATTGCTTTATTAATTCTTACAATTTTCGTAATTTTTGGTGGAGTAACAAAAGTTGTTAAAATTACTCAATGGTTAGTACCAGTAATGGCGGTAGCGTATTTATTTATCGTATTAGTTATTATGGTTATTAACATTGATAAATTACCTGGTGTTCTTGCTCAAATCGTTAAATCAGCATTTGGTCTTGAACAAGTAGGTGGTGGAGTAATTGGTATGGGAACATCAATTCTTTTAGGAATTAAACGTGGTATGTTCACTAATGAAGCTGGTTTAGGATCAACTCCTAACGCAGCAGCAACAGCTGATAGTACTCACCCAGCTAAACAAGGATTTATCCAAACTTTAGGAGTTTACTTCGATACTTGTTTAGTATGTACAGCAACAGCATTTTTAATCTTACTATATCCTGGTGTTGAGTATGGTGCTGATAAGTTGCAAGGTATCCAACTTACACAAGCTGCTTTAACTTCACAAGTAGGAAGTATTGGAACAATCTTCAATCGTAGCTATTTTCTTATTCGGATATAGTTCTGTAATTGGTAACTACTACTATGGTGAAACAAACATTCAATATTTACTTCCTAAAAATGGGCTGTAAATGTTTATCGTGTTATCGTGTATCTTCTGTATATGTAGGAAGTGTATTAGATTTAAACTTAGTTTGGGGAATTGCCGATGTAACAATGGGTATTATGAGTTTACTTTAACTTAATCGCGATTATCGGTCTTTCTGGTGTAGTTTATGTAGTACTAAAAAGACTATGTAAAACAACATAAACAAGGAAAAGATCCAGAGTTTTACCTAGATAACTTACCAATCAAGTTAGATAATGCAACTGCATGGAAAAAATAAAAAGAAGATTAATATTTAAAAAGTACTTTTGATGATGGAATTAGATTTCTAATCATCGAAGTACTTTTTGTTTATAGTTAGAGTAATATTTTTATTTCACTTGCAATATGAAAAAGTGTGTTATTATATTAAACATATTTTAATTATAAAAATATATGCGATGAGCCGATAAGTAAAAAGTTCTTATGTACCGTAGGATACAGAAAAGAAATCAGTGGTTGAGAGATTTCTCCTAGGCAGGGACTTTGAAGTAGCCGGTGAGCATTTAGAGTGAAAGTAAGTAGCTTTTAAACGTGGTTAGAGCGTTAATCTTATTAAGTGCTAATTTATATAATTAGAATAAAGGTGGTACCACGGAAACTTTTCGTCCTTATGTGAGGATGGAGGTTATTTTTACCTAGAAAAAATATCACCAATACAATTAATAAAAAGTGAAAAATAATTAATGATAAAAATAAAAATTTAGGAGGAACAGTCATGACTGAAATGTCTACAAAAATATAATCCGACCGAAGTAGAAAATAATCGCTACAACTGGTGGTTGGAAAAAGAAGTTTTTAAAAGCTGATAATAAAAAGTAAAAAGAATCCATATACAATCGTAATTCCACCACCAAACGTAACAGGTAAATTACATATTGGACATGCTTGGGATACAACTCTACAAGATATGTTAACACGTTACAAACGTCTTAAAGGATTTGATGTACTTTACCTTCCAGGTATGGACCACGCTGGTATTTCAACACAAGCTAAAGTAGAAGCTAAAATGCGTGAAGAAGGATTAAGTCGTTATGACTTAGGTCGTGAAAAATTCTTAGAGCGTGCATGGGAATGGAAAGAAGAGTATGCTGGATATATTCGTGCACAATGGGCTAAAACTTGGATTAGGTTTAGACTATTCAAGAGAAAGATTTACATTAGATGAAGGATTAAATAAAAGCAGTAACGAAAAATTTTTCGTGATCACTACAACAATGGTACAATCTATCGTGGTGAGAAAAATTATCAACTGGGATCCAGTTCAAAGAACTGCATTATCTAACATCGAAGTAATTCACAAAGATATAGAAGGTGCATTCTATCACCTTAAATATTTCTTAGCTGATGGAAGTGGAGATTATCTAGAAGTAGCAACTACTCGTCCTGAAACTCTATTTGGAGATACTGCAGGTTGCTGTTCATCCTGAAGATGAAAGATATCAAAAAATATATTGGGAAAAACAGTTCTTTTACCAGTAACAAATAAAGAAATTCCTGTTATTGCAGATGAGTATGTAGAAAAAGATTTCGAAGTGGAGTAGTTAAAAATAACTCCTGCTCATGATCCAAACGACTTTGAAGTAGGTGAACGTCATAACCTAGAACGTATCATAGTTATGGATGAAGGTGCTGTTATGAATGAACATGCTGATAAATATAACGGTATGGATCGTTTTGAATGTCGAAAAGCTCTTATCGCTGATTTACAAGAAAGCGGAGTATGCTTCAAAATTGAAAAACATCTTCACTCGGTAGGGCACTCTGAGCGTAGTGGTGCTGTTGTTGAACCATACCTTTCTAAACAATGGTTTGTTGACATGAAGCCTCTTGCTGATAAAGTATTAGAAAAATCAAAAAGATGCAGATAGAAAAGTTAACTTCTATCCACCTCGTTTTGAAAATACGTTAAATACTTGGATGGAAAATATCCAAGACTGGTGTATTTCACGTCAATTATGGTGGGGACACCGTATTCCAGCATGGTATCACAAAGAAACTGGTGAAGTTTATGTTGATGTAAATCCACCAAAAAGATATTGAAAACTATGTTCAAGATGAAGATGTTCTTGATACTTGGTACTCTTCAGCATTATTCCCATTCTCTACATTAGGATGGCCAGATTTAGAAAGTGAAGATTTCAAACGTTACTATCCAAATAGCTGTCTAGTAACTGGATATGACATTATCTTCTTCTGGGTTGCTCGTATGGTATTCCAAGGATTAGAATTTACAGGTACTCGTCCATTTGAAGATTGTTTAATCCATGGTTTAGTTCGTGATGAACAAGGACGTAAGATGAGTAAATCACTTGGTAATGGTGTAGATCCAATGGAAGTAATCGAACAATACGGAGCTGATAGCTTACGTTACTTCTTAGCTACTAACTCAACACCAGGTCAAGACTTACGTTATTCAACTGAGAAAATCGAAGCAAGTTGGAATTATATCAATAAAATTTGGAACGCTTCTCGTTTCGTAATCATGAACCTTGAAGGTTTTGAATATAGTGATATTGATTTAACTGGAGAAAAAACATTAGCTGATAAATATATCTTAACAAAACTTGCTAAAACTATTGAAGACTCTCGAAAGATTATTCGAAAAAAATATGAGTTTGGTGAAGCAAGCCGTATTCTTTCACAACTTCGTATGGGAAGAATTCTGTTCATGGTATATTGAAATGGCTAAGATTTCATTAAATGGTGAAGATGAAGCTGCGAAGAAAACTACTAAATCTATTTTAGTATATGTACTTGATGCTTCTCTGAAAAAATGTTACATCCATTTATGCCATTCGTAACTGAAGAAATCTGGCAACACATTCCTCACACAGGAGATAGTATTGTAACTAGTGAATTTTGCTAAAGTTGAATCAAGTCTAGTGTTTGAAAAAGAAACAGAAGATATGCAATTCATCCAAGATGTAATTACTGCAGTTCGTAACATCCGTAGTGAAGTGAATGCGCCAATGTCTCGTGAAATTCCTATTAAGATTAAATACTCACAAGATAGTGTAAAAAGAAGTACTATTAAGTGGTAGTGCGTATTTAGAAAAATTTGCTCGTCCTAGCGAACTTATTATCGAACGTGAAGTAGAAGCAAGCGAAACTGACATTAGCCGTATCTTTACCAGGTGCTGAAATCTACGTTTCATTAAGTGATTTAATCGATGTAGATAAAGAAAAAGAACGTCTAGGAAAAAGAATTAGAAAAATTACAACAAGAATTAGATAGAGTAAATAAAAAAACTTTCTAATGAAAAATTTGTCGGTTCTGCTCCAGAGGCGGTTGTAGCTAAAGAAAAAGAAAAACAAGCAATATACCAAGAACAATATGATAGTGTTAAAGAGAGAATAGCTGCATTAGATAATTTAAAAATAGTATAAGATAGAAGAGAGTGATTCGAAAAGCGTATAGATTTTATCGAATCACTCTTTTATTTATTATGTAACGAATAGATATAGATTAACCATAATAAAAAAACTCTAGCTAGTTATACCTAGCTTAGAGTTCTTAATCGTCTTTATTATTCTTTTTCCTCCAGATTAGGAAGAAAATTATAGTGATTATTATGATTATACCGATGTATGCACCATAATTTTTAACTGCTTCTCCTGTGTTAGGTAGAGTATTCAGTGATAATAGATTCATTTTAAATCCTCGTTTTTATTTTTTTCTTCTTTTTTTGTTCGGGAGTATTGTTTAGAACTTCAGTTTCAATACGTTCTTTAACAGAATCTAAAGTTTCAGATGATTTGTTAGTGAAATCTTCAACTTTTTCTTGAATATTTGATTCGTCAACGTCTTTTTGATGTTAGAAACTTGATCTTTAATTTTTTTCGAAAGAAGATTTTGCTTTTTCTTTATAAGCTTCCACAGATGGTTTGAATTCTTCTACGATTTTTGCATCTCCTAGATTTTCTTTTTACTTCAGAAGTGTATTCTTTTTACATTAGATACATGACCTTTAATATCTGTTACATTATTAGATAGTTCTTTTCCATAATCAACAGCATCGTTGTATTTGTTCTCTAAAAGCATTTTTAGCTTTTTAAGATTTTTTTACTAGATCGTTATATAGATAGATTGCCGCTTCTTCAACACCATTTTTAGTGTAGCGAATCATACAACGTGTAACCGTAGTAATCTTTAGATTTTTTTCTTAATGTACTCAGCGTGGTCTTCGACTTTATTTGGATTTTTTTGAATAATAGTTAGCAATGGCTATTCCTGTACCAATTGCGAATAGTTTTGATAATTTTGACATACAATTTTTTTCCCCTCAATATTTTATTAGATTAATTATAACATATAAATATTTAAATTTAAATAAATATAGATATCCAGTAACTCTATTTTTAATAATTTGGTAATGAATGTTATTAATATCATATATTATATTTCTTTTAAAAAGTAAATAGTAGTATATAATTAATCATTATTACACATCAATTAATAGAAATTCTTGAATTGATGTGTGATATATTGTATAATTAAAAAAATATAATACAAGAAGGAGGAACAATGAAACTTACCGAAAGACACAAAGCTATAATTGAAATAGTAAAGAATTTTGAGCCGATTACAAGTGATGAAATAGCAGAAAAACTTTCTTTGGGAAATCTACTTTTAAGAAATGACTTGGCGGTTTTAGGAATGCTAGAAATTTTGGAAGCTAAAACCAAATGTAGGTTACTATTATAACTATAACTTTTTCACTAGGAGAAGTACGAGAGGAAATAAAAACAAAATTAGTTAAAGATGTAATGGGAATAGCAATAACAGCTAAAAAGTACAGCCAGTTTTTCTGAGGTATTATCGAAATTATTTATTTATGATGTAGGAACTATTTTTATTGTCGATGAAAATAATCATCTTACGGGTGTAACATCTAGAAAGGATATGCTCAAATTATCAAGAAATGCTGATGGACAAAATCTTCCTATAGTATTAGCGATGACACGTGTGCCGAATGTTATATATATATATGAAGATGAGTTAGTGACTGATGCATTAAGAAAATTAATTTTTACATGAGATTGATTGCTTACCTGTTGTAAGGGATGAAAAAAAGAGGGTAAGGTAATCGTTGGGAAAAATATCGAAAACTACATTAATTAAGTTATTATTGGAAATACTGGAGGGATAATATGTTAACTGTACATATAATTTCAGATTCAATAGGAAATACTGCGAAAGATGTAGTTGATGCAGCACTTGTGCAGTTTTCTTATGAAAATAAGCAGTATAAAAGTACTTAAGAATTCAAATGTTTGTACAAAAGAAAAATAGAGTGTATTATATCCAATGTAAATGAGGGTGATGTAATTGTTCAAACACTAGTTGATGGTGCTTTAGCAAGCTATGTAAAAGAAAAAGGGTTAGAAAAAAATATAAAAGTTATAGATTTACTAAGTGAAATGCTTGGTACTTTTGAAGAAAAAATTAGGAGTAAAAGCAGAGGGCAATCCTGGTTTAAATAGAAAGATGGGAGCTGAGTATTTTTAAGCGAATAGATGCTTTAGAGTTTGCTGTGAAGTATGATGATGGAAAAGATATAAATGGTTTAAAAAGAAGCAGATATTATAATTTTAGGTGTATCGAGAACTTCTAAGACACCATTAAGCTTATATTTAGCAAATAGAAATATTAAAGTTAAGGAATGTTCCTATTATTCAAGACTTGATACTACCAGAGCAACTATATGACGTAAAAAGAAAAGTAATTGGTTTAACAAATTCAGTAGAACAACTTAATAAGTTGAGGAAGAAAGACTAAAGACTCTAGGAGTAGTTGGAAATTCGGATTATACAGATGAAATCCAAATTTTTGAAGAGTTAGAATATGCTTTAGAGATTATGGGAAAACTTGGATGTCCGATAATAGACGTTCAAAATAAAGCTGTTGAGGAGACAGCAGAATTAATAATTGGGATTATGAGAGAAAGAGGCCAAGAGGTTTAAACAAAAATAATATATATCGAAATTTTATTTATATAGCAATAAAATTTTTATAGGGGGATTTTTAAAATGTCAAAAAAATATGTTTATAATTTTATGAAGGAAATAAAGATATGAAATCTTTATTAGAGGAAAAAGGAGCAAACCTTGCAGAGATGAAAGGTTTAGGGAATTAGTGTTCTCCTGGTTTTACTATTACTACAGAAAGTTGTAATAGTTATTATGAAAAATGGAGAAAGAATTAAACCTGAGATTTTAAAAACAGATTAACGAACAACTTGAAATTTTAGAAGAAAATATTGGAAAATTAGGAAGTATAGAAAATCCTTTATTGGTGTCTGTTCGTAGTGGTGCAGTATTTTCTATGCCAGGAATGATGGATACTATTTTAAATATGGGACTAAATGATGAAACTACTATAGCATTGGCTAAGAAGAATAATAACTATCGTTTTGCTTATGATAGTTATAGAAGATTTATTCAAATGTTTTCAGATGTTGTTATGGATGTAGAAAAATATAATTTGAGGAAGTTTTAACTAGAGTTAAAACTGCTAATGGCTACGAGCAAGATAGTGAATTAAACGAGAAAGATTTATTCAATATTGTTGAAGAGTTTAAGGTGATTTACAAAAAGAAGTAGGTCGAGAATTTCCTATGAGTGTAAAAGAGCAGCTTATGTTAGCTATTGAAGCTGTTTTTAAATCGTGGAATAATAATCGTGCTAAAGTATATAGAAGACTACACAATATTAGCGATAAACTTGGTACTGCTGTAAATATTCAAGCTATGGTGTTTGGTAATATGGGAGATAATTGTGGTACTGGAGTTTCATTTAGTAGAAACCCCTGTAACTGGTGAGGATGAACTTTTTGGTGAATATCTAATTAATGCGCAAGGGGAAGATGTTGTAGCAGGTATAAGAACTCCCTAAAAATATTAGTGTCTTAAAAGAGGAGATGCCACATTTATATAAAGAGTTTGTTGAAATTTCTAAAAATTAGAACAACATTATAAAGATATGCAAGATATTGAGTTTACTATCGAAGATGGAAGATTGTATATTCTTCAAACAAGAAATGCAAAAAGAACACCAAATGCAGTAGTTGAAGTTGCGGTATCGTTGGTAGAAGAAGGTGTAATTTCTAAAGAAGAGGCGATTCTAAGAGTGGGAACAGAAGAAATTAATAAACTTCTTCATACTACATTCGAGGAAAAATCATTAAAAAGAAGCCAAACAATTAACTCAAGGATTAGCAGCATCACCTGGAGCAGCAGTTGGTGGTATTTATTTCACAGCACAAGAAGCTGTAGAAGCGGCGAAAACCAAAACCTGTTATTTTAGTAAGAGAAGAAACTTCCCAGAAGATATTGAAGGTATGATTAGTTCAGAAGCAATTGTAACTTTACGTGGAGGTATGACATCACATGCTGCTGTAGTGGCAAGAGGAATGGGGAAATGTTGTGTCTGTGGTTGTCAAAAATATTATTATAAATTATGCTGATAAAAACACTGAAAAATTTCTGGGATAACAGTATGTGAAGGTGATATAATCTCAGTAGATGGAAGCAGTGGTAAAGTGTATCTTGGTGAAGTAGATAAAGTTGATGCCAAATTTAGCGATAGATTCAATAAACTTTTAGGATGGGCTGATGAAATTAGAGAACTTAAAGTACTAGCAAATGCAGATAATGAAACTGACGCTAAAGTTGCTTTTTGAGTTTGGAGCTGAAGGAATAGGATTATGTAGAACAGAGCATATGTTCTTTGAAGAAGATAGAATTAGTTTAGTTAGAAAAATGATTTTTAGCAAGTGATACTAATGAAAGAGTTAGATTCTTAGATAGATTACAGCCAATTCAAAGTGAAGATTTCTATAAGATTTTTAAAGAAGCTCAAGGTAAATCTGTTAATATAAGATTATTAGATCCACCGCTTCATGAATTCTTACCAAAAGATGAAAAATACTGTTAAGCTTTATTGCCGAGGAAATAGGTGTAAGTGTTAATCAATTAGAAGCGAAAATAGATAGCATTGCAGAATTCAATCCTATGATGGGACATCGTGGTTGTCGACTAGGTATTACATATCCGGAAATTTACTTAATGCAGGCGAAAGCTATTAGTTCAGCAGCTATTAGAGCTCGTAAAGAAGATATTGAAGTAAATGTTGAGATTATGATTCCTTTAGTAGGTTTAGAAAAAGAACTTGCGGTGTTACGCGAACAAATCGTTGAACTTGTGGAAAAAGAAATTCAACTGTACAATGCAGAGTTCAAATATAAAGTAGGAACGATGATTGAAATTCCACGAGCTTGTCTAATTGCTGATAAGATTGCAGAGCATGCAGATTTCTTCAGTTTCGGTACTAATGACTTAACTCAATTAACATTCGGTTACTCTAGAGATGACGCTGAAAAATTCATTGACATTTATAAGAAAAATATCTTAGAGTCGATCCATTTGTTCATCTTGATGATAGTGGAGTATTAGGACTTATGAAACTTGCAGTTGAGAAAGCAAAAACTACTAAATCAAGTATTAAGCTTGGAATTTGTGGAGAACATGGTGGAGATGAAAGATCTATCTTATTATGTTCTAAAAATAGGATTAGGGTATGTATCTTGTTCACCGTATAGGGTAATTATTGCCAGAATTGCAGCGGCTAAGGCGTTTATTAATAATAAAGAAAATGACATTGAAGAAATAATATTAAAAAAATGAAAAAGGCTATCAAGAATGGTAGTTTTTCATTTTTAATTTATATTGTAATTAAGAAGAGAATTCTTATGTTACAATATTGTTAAATAATAGTTAATAAAACTATAAAGTAAATTGATTTTTCCCAATTTACTTTAAAAATTAGTGTAGTACAATATATAATTTTATTATAGAATGACTGTAATAAAATTGAAAGTTTAAATATCTAAAAAAAGAGAGGATATACAATGGCAGAAAATAATAACAATAGGTTATCTAGAAAAGATAGACACTCTCAAGAAAAAGAAGAGTATCATGCCAGGTGGATATATATCTAGAAGAAATACTAATCCAACGAATAAAGGTCAGCAAAGAAGACCTTTAATAAATGACGAAATTTTTGAAAAGAGGAGAAGCTGGTTCCAATCGAAGACGTGAGGTATTACCGAATGTCGAGAAAGATAGTAGCGGAAATGGGTCTGGAGGTCCAAGGAAACCTAAACTATCTGGAAGAAGAATAAGTAATCCTAATTCTAAAAAATAATAAAAACATTATGGTTGAAAAATTTTTAAGATATGGATTGTATGTAGCTAGTGTTGCTATCATATCGATTTTTCTTGTTATGTGTATTTTGGATTTACCAAGCTCCGGCATTTGATTCAAAAAATATTAGATAATAACTCAAGAACAATTGTCTATGATGTAAATAATAATGAAGTAGCAAAATTAGGTAATCAAATAGGTGAAAAACTTAGAAACTGCAGACATTCCAGAAAAGGATGCAAGACGCAATTTTAGCGACAGAGGATAATAGATTCTTTGAACATGGTGCTGTAGATTTTAGACGTTTAATTGAGCGGTAGTATCGAACCTTACAAGTGGTTTTTGGTCTACAAGGGCATCGACTATTTCTCAACAATTGATTAAGAGAACATTTTTTTAGATGATAACAAAAGTGTAAAAACGTAAAGTTCAAGAAGCTTTATTTAGCATATAAATTAGAGCAAAAATTATGATAAAGAATCAATATTTACAATGTATGTAAATAGAATTTACTATTCAGATGGTGTTTACGGACTAAAAGACAGCTGCTAAATATTATTATGGAAAAAGAATTAAATCAACTTACTCTTCCTCAAATGGTTTTTTTAGCAGGAATGCCTCAGCATCCCTAATACTTATAACCCTTATGATAATCCAGAAGCGGCTAAGGCTCGCCGTGATACTGTACTTACTTAATGCAATATCATGGAAAAATTTCAGAGGCTGACTCACAAGCAGCACAAAAAAACTGATGTACTGTCAGGTGTTATCGATCGTGATGAAAGTGAGCGTGTAATATTATCGAGCGAGTTTGATTCTAAATATACATCATATATGAATCAAATAGTAAAATGAGTTGAAAAAATAGTAAAGAATATAAAGATTATGAAGGAGATGTACTAAATCTAGGTCTTAAGATTTATACAAACTTTCGATCCAAGAATCCAAAGTACGTTAACTGAAAGTGTTAATGCTAACTATGCGGAATAAAAACAAGCAAGTAATGTAGCTATGGTTGTTTTTAAATAATGAAAATAGTGGAATTTCTGCTCTGTATGGAGGTAAAAAGCAAACTTTCCATGGATTTAATATTGCGACACAAGCTAAATTACAACCAGGTTCATCAATTAAGCCAATACTTGCATATGGGCCTGCTATCGAGTATTTAAATTGGGGCCTCGATCATACAGTTAATGATACTAAAAACTCAAGGTTCTCAAATTCAGAACTGGGATAGACAATTCCATGGAAATATTACAATAAATAATGCATTAGTTTGGTCATAATATCCCGGCTATTAAAGCATATCAAGAAGTAGGTTTTAGTAAAGTGAAACAGTATGCAGCTAATGTTGGTATGAATATTACGGATGATTCCCTAACAACTCCAATCGGAGGAAGTGGTGATGGATTTTCTCCATTACAAAATGGCAGGAGCATATGTTCCATTCAGTAATGGGGGTATTATGCGACACCTAGAGCTATTAAAAAAGTCTATGACAGTGAAGGAACTGAAGTGAAAAGTTTTAGTACAGATGACAGAAAGCGTAGTTATCAAAGAATCTACTGCATATATTATGACATCTATGTTAAGAAACGTAGTTAATGGAACGGCTTCTAATGCCCGTATATATGGCGCTGATATGGCTGTTAAAACGGGAACTACAACTTTTGGAGAAGCAGAGGTTCAAAAATTCGGATTTGATGCTGATAATTATTCTAAAGATTCATGGACAATAGGGTATACTAGTAATTATACGATGGCTGTGTGGCAAGGGTTTGATGCAATAGATGGTCCTACAAAGTATATGACTCAAGATGATACTCAGAAGACACAAGCACTTTATCGAATTAATATGCAAAAATATTGTAAGAATACATCCTCCTAAAGGATTTACTGTTCCAGGCAATGTGGGATCAATAAATGGTGGAGTTAAAAGTTATTTCTAGATAGTGAACGTCGACAGATTGAAGAGCAAAAATAGGCGAAATCAAGAAGAAAAGAACGTGAAAATAATACTGACGACAATAATAACTAATCGTAATAATAACCTGATGATAATACAAAACAATAATCAAAAATGATTCATCAATTAATAATAGTAATCAAGCTAGAGGAAATACAATAACAGTAATAATACTCTAATACTGTAACATCTGGTACAAGAAGTAATAGTATAAATAATAGTAACAATACTACAAATAATAATATAAATAGAAATAATAGATAATAAAAAGAACTACTGTAGAGACGATTATTACAGTAGTTCTTTTATGTACTATTTTAAAAATACTACACAAAAAGTTCTAGAAATGGTGTACAATATAGGGTTATGGAAGAACTTATTGATTTACTATAATATGAGTATATTCTTCCATAAAACCTATATAATTAAAAAAATTGGATGGAAGCTATGATTAGTTATAATTACGGGAATAAGTGAGCAGGGAAAAATACGGCATTAGAAATCTTTGAAAACCAAGGGTATTTTTGTACAGATAATTTTACCCGGATTAGTTGTAGAAGATTTCTTGAGAATAATAGAAGAAAAAGATATTGATAAAACAGCGATAAGTATTGATATAAGAAGTAAAACATATTTTTTTGTTGATTTAAAAGAATTATTAAAAACTTCAACAAAATGAGTACTTTGATGTTAAAATCTTATTTTTAGATAGCGATAATCAAATATTGGTTAATAGATATAAAGAAACTAGAAAAAATCATCCTTTATCAACTGAGTTTAGCTTACTCGAAGGTATTGCTCAAGAGAGAAAAGGATATGAATGACATTAAAGGAATTGCAAATTATATTTATGATACTACAAATACTTCGTAAAAAGATTTGAAGAAAATATTGGAAGATTTCGAATTGAGAAAAAGATAGTTATCATATTACAATCTCTAGTTTTGGTTATAAATATGGGATTCCTATTGATGCAGACAATATAGTTGATGTCGGTTTTTAAAAACCCATTTTATATTAATGAACTAAGAGAAAAACAGGTCAAGACAGTGAGGTTTATGAGTTTGTTTTTTTGAAGATGAAATTACTCAAGAATTCTATGGAAAATATTTAGAGCTTATGACTTTTATGGTAGATAAGTATCAATATGAAGGTCGTGATAAGGTTGCTATTGCAGTAGGATGTACAGGTGGAAAAACATCGCTCTGTAAGTATAGCTAGAAGGTTATATGAAGATATTTCAAAATTAGGCATAGGGTGCATTTAGAACATCGCGATATTAATAAGGGTAGGTAGGAAAATGAGAACTAAAATAAAGGTAGTTACTATTGGGGGAGGAACTGGTTTATCAGTTCTTTTAAGAGGATTAAAGAAATATCCTCTTGAGATAACAGCTGTAGTAACCGTAGCAGATGACGGAGGAAGTTCTGGAAAAATAAGAAGTGATATGAATATTCCTTCACCAGGAGATATTAGAAATGTTATTGCGGCATTATCTGATGTTGAACCATATTTGGAAAAAATGTTCCAATATCGTTTTGATAGTGGCGAAGTCAAAGGGCATCCAGTAGGTAATTTAATGATAGCAGCCATGACGGATATTCATGGAGACTTTTCTACAGCGGTAAAGGTAATGAGTAGAATCTTAAATGTACGTGGAACTGTGTTACCGACGACTAATGATATAGCTACATTAAATGCAATATTATCAACAGGTGAAATCATAAGGGAGAATCTTCGATTACAGAAGCTGGAGGGAGTAATTGACAGTGTTTATATCACACCATCTAGAGTAAAACCTAATGAAGATGTACTTAAGCAAATTGAAGAGGCAGACTATATCATTATGGGACCAGGAAGCTTATATACTTCTATAATTCCTAACCTAGTAATATCTAAGGTCTCGGAAAAGATTAGAGAAAGTAATGCCAAAAGATATATGTTTGTAATGTTATGACTCAACATGGGGAAACTGATAATTACACAGTATCGGATCACATTGTTGCGATAAACAAACATGTAGAAGCGAACATTTTTGATTTGGTAATTGCTAATTCGCGTGAATTCGATGATAGTATTTTATCGAAATATCACAAAGAGAAACAGGAAGCAGTCAAAATCGATCAAGAAAAAATAGAAGAGTTAGGAATAAGATTAATAAAAATGATGATGTAGGAATTGTTGATAATAATACGATTAGACATAATGTTGATAAAGTTTCTGAATTAATTTATGATTATATTATAGACGATAAGCCAACAATGATTTATAATAAAAAGATGAAAAACAAATAAGGAGAACTTAAAATGCACTTTAAAAATTTGATTATTCGAAAAGCACTAAACTTCTTTAACGAACAAGAAGTGAAAAATATGGAAGGATATGGAAAGTTGCTCACGATCAATTACATAATAAAACTGGAATTAGTAGTGACTTTTAGGATGGGTTGATTTACCAACTAACTATGATAAAGAAGAATTTTCTAGAATTAAAAGAAGCTTAGTAAATCCAAAGTAATTCTGAAGTACTTGTCGTTATCGGAATTGGTGGATCTTACTTTAGGAGCTCGTGCAGCAATTGAAATGCTAAATGATAGTTTTTATAACTCTATGAAAAAGATAGAAAACACCCTCAAATCTTCTTCGTAGGACATACTATTTCATCAAGTTATACTCAAGAATTAGTTAATTACTTAAAAACTACAGGAAAAAGATTTCTCGTAAACGTAATTTCTAAATCTGGGACAACTACTGAACCTGCAATTGCATTCCGTATTTTTAAAGAATTACTTGAAGAAAAAATATGGAAAAGAAGGAGCAAGAGAAAGAATCTTGCTACTACTGATAAAGCTCGTGGGGCTTTAAAATCACTTAGCAGATGATGAAGGCTATGAAACATTTGTAGTACCTGATGATATTGGTGGACGTTTTACAGTTCTTACTGCAGTGGGATTACTTCCAATTGCTGTAAGTGGAATTGATATTGATAAAATGATGGCTGGAGCTAAATTAGCTCAAGATGAGCTTTCTTCACCAGATTTAAGTACTAACATTGCTTATCAATATGCTGTAATGCGTAACGTACTTCAACAAAAAGGTAAATTAATCGAAATTTTGTTTCTTACGAACCATCAATGGTTTACTTCAATGAATGGTGGAAACAACTTTACGGTGAGTCTGAAGGTAAAGATGGAAAAGCATTATATCCATCAAGTGTTTGCTTCTCAACTGATCTTCATTCTATGGGACAATATGTTCAAGAAGGACGTCGTATTCTAATCGAAACTATCTTAAAAGTTAAATCTCCAAACTAAAGATATTGAGCTTAAAGAAGCTGAAAATAACTTAGATGGACTTAACTACCTAGCTGGAAAAACTATGGACTTTGTAAATACTAAAGCATTTGAAGGAACTCTTCTTGCTCACACTGATGGAGGAGTACCTAACTTTGTGGTAGAACTTCCAGATAGGAGTGAATTTTACATTCGGATACTTAGTATACTTCTTCGAAAAAGCTGTAGGTATTTCTGGATATATGCAAGGTCTAAATCCATTTGACCAACCAGGAGTAGAAGCATATAAGAAAAATATGTTTGCTCTTCTTGGAAAAAACCAGGATTTGAAGATTTAAAAAGCAGAATTAGAAGAAAGATTAAAAATAATTTTCGAATAAAATAAAAGCTGATAGAGGAATAATATTCCTTTATCAGTTTTTGTGTATATTATATATAATTTAATTTTTACTATTCAAATATTTTAAGTATAGTGTCGCAAGCTATAACTAAAAAAAGTAAGATTAGTTTAAAATTAAAAACAAAAAGAGAACGACTCTATAAATTTCGATTCTAATAAAAATCGTAATTTATGAGTCGTTTTTATCTTTTGCCATAGTTACAAATGTGAATTTATCTGGTCTATATGTTAGTATTCCATATTGTAGGATATTACCATTTGATAAATATGTAATACTTTCAACCACTGCGACCATATTATATTCACCTAAGTCCATGTGTTGTTTTTCTTCATTAGTGGCATATCTAAATGAAATTTCACGTCTTGAGTGTGTGATGTTTAAGCCTAATTCCTTTTCTAAATATTTGTAAATAGAAGATTCAGCTATTTCTTTGTTAATAAATGGAACAAGTTTACGATCAAAATAAGATACTTCATATTCTAGTCGTTCACCGTTTATCAATCTACTACGACTAACTCTGTAAAAAAATCATTATCTTCATTCGATCCAAAAATATCCATTATCTTTTTATCACCTTGGATGATATAAAGAGATTCTAAGGAAGTTTTAATTTCGTATTTCCCGTCAATATTTAATTCAGAAGAAGTTTTAATATTTCCTAGATAGTTGTTTTTAATCCTTCCATGCCCTAGAATTAAAGAGTTTTTACCTTTTAATTTTTTTGAATATAACCATTAATTTCTAATAAAGATAGAGCTTTTTCTGATTGTATCTTTAGAGTAGCCATATTCTTTAACTAGCTCATTTTCACTCGGTAATTCAGTATTACGTTTATATACTCGAGTGTCGATTTTTTTCTTTTAAGTCTCTATAGACTTGTTTGTATTTACTCATTTACTATTAACCTCTCAAAGTTTATCTATATTATTATAAATGTACTAAAGATGAAAATCAAGAAATATGTATATCATCAATATGATTCTATACATTTACGTATATGTTATTAAAAAAATAAAAAAAGAATTACATAAATGCGTTGACAAAATGAAAGTGTTTTATTATAATAATTAATGTTAAGTTATAATAACTTATTTTGTAAATACAAGTTAAAAATAACGGAGGAAACTAATAATGACAAAACGTTCAAGTGGTGTTTTAATGCACATTACATCATTACCAGGTCAGTTCGAATAGGAACATTTGGTAAAAGTGCTTATGATTTTGTAGATTTTTAGAAGAAACAAAACAAACTTATTGGCAAATTTTACCACTTACAACTACTAGTTATGGTGATTCACCATATCAAAGTTTTTCAGCTGTAGCAGGGAATTTAAATCTAATTGATTTTTTTCATTATTAAAAGAAGATGGATTACTTGAAGATAGCGATTATGTAAATGTTAACTTTGGAGGAAATCCTGAAAAAGTTGATTATGCATTATTGTTTGAAGCAAGAAGACCAATCTTAGAAAAAAGCAGTTACTAACACAAGTAAAAAATAGTGTAGTATTAGCTGAAATTGAAAAATTTGAAGTTGAGAACTCAAGTTGGTTAGCTGATTATGCAGAATATATGGCTATAAAAGAAAGTTTCGGATATAAGAGCTTTATTCACTGGGATGAAGATATTAAAAAGGTGAAGAAGCAGCTCGTGAAAAAAATATCGTACAGAACTTCAAGATAGCATAAGATACTATACAGTTACACAATATTTCTTCTTTAAAACAATGGCTAGCATTAAAAAGAATATGCTAATGAAAAAAAGGAATCAAAATTATTGGAGATATGCCAATTTATGTAAGTGCTGATAGTGTTGAGATGTGGACTATGCCAGAACTATTTAAAGTTGATGCAAACAATGAACCACTTTATGTAGCCGGATGTCCTGCAGATGACTTCAGTCCTACTGGACAACTTTGGGGTAATCCAATCTATGATTGGGAAAAACATAAAGAACAAGGATTTTCATGGTGGATTTACCGAGTTCAAGAAAGTTTCAAAATCTATGATGTACTTCGTATAGATCACTTTAAAGGATTCTCTGATTTCTGGCAAATTGATAAAGATGCTGGAAAAATGCAGTAAATGGAACTTGGGAAGCTGGTCCGGGGAATTGAGTTGTTCCAAAAAATTAAAGAACAATTAGGTGATTTACCGATCGTTGCAGAAAATCTAGGATTTATCGATGCTAAAGCAGAAAAATTATTAGATGATTCTGGATATCCAGGAATGAAAATTCTTCAATTTGCTTTCCCTGGAGAAGATAACTTAGATCGCCCACATCATTATACACAAAACAGTGTTGCTTACACAGGAACACATGATAACGATGTAGTTAATGGGATGGTATGAAAAAACTAAGCGAATCAGAAAAAGAACTAGTTTCTGAATACTTAAACCGTCGTGATGATGAAGCAATCACTGAAGCTATGATTAGAGGAATCTATTCTTCAGTAAGTGATTACGCAATTGTAACAATGCAAGATTTATTAGACAAAAGATGCAACAAGCAGAATGAACGTTCCATCAACAGTTGGAGGAAACTGGGAGTGGAGAATGGTTGCAGAAGATTTAACAGAAGAGAGAAAAAGAATTTTTAAGAAATATTACAGTAAGATATTCAAGAGAGAGGGTATAAAATGTCATTTAGTAAATATGTATTAGAAAAATACAAACAAAGAACTAAGTAATTTAGATAATAAAGAAATATATGTACAGCTATTAAATTATGTAAAAGAAGAGGCTGATAAAAAGCTTTTAAACTCTGATAAAAAAAGAAAGTTTATTACATTTCAGCAGAATTTTTTTAATTGGTAAACTTTTATCAAACAACCTAATTAACTTTAGGGATTTATGAAGAAATCGAAAAAGAATTAAATGCAGCTAACAAACGTCTTAGCGATGTTGAAGAAGCAGAATTAGAACCATCACTAGGTAACGGTGGTCTTGGGCGTTTAGCATCTTGCTTTCATCGATTCTATATCATCATTAGGAATCAATGGTGATGGAGTTGGATTAAACTACCACTGTGGATTATTCAGACAAGTATTTGTTAAAAATGAACAACACGCAGAGCTAAATTTCTGGATTGAAGACTCTTCATGGTTAAGAGACACTGATGTTAAATACACAGTACCATTCAAAAACTTCAACCTAACTTCAACTCTAAAAAAGAATTGACGTACTAGGATACAAAAGATACTAAAAACTACCTAAACTTATTCGATATCGAATCAGTAGATAGCAGTATCATTGAAAATGGTATTAGTTTCGATAAAACTGAAATCGAGAAAAACTTAACATTATTCTTATATCCAGATGATAGTGATAAAAATGGTGAATTACTACGTATTTACCAACAATACTTCATGGTATCAAATGCAGCTCAATTAATTTTTAGATGAAGCAATTGCTAAAGGAAGTAATGTTCATGACTTATACGAATATGCATATGTTCAAATTAACGATACTCACCCAAGTATGGTAATTCCTGAATTAATTCGTTTACTAACTGAAAAACACGGAATTGAATTTGAAGAAGCGTACACAATTGTTCAAAAAATGACTGGATATACAAACCACACTATCTTAGCTGAGGCATTGGAAAAATGGCCATTAGCATACTTTAGAAGAAGTGGTACCACACTTAGTAACAATCATCAAACAATTAGATGCAGTTATTAGAGAAAAATATGAAGGTGAAGATATTCAAATCATCGATAAAGATGATAGAGTACACATGGCAAACATGGATATTCACTTCTCTAACAGTGTAAACGGGGTTGCTTACCTACACACTGAAATTCTTAAAAACTCTGAGTTAAAACACTTCTATGAATTATATCCAGAGAAATTTAACAATAAAACTAACGGTATTACATTCAGACGTTGGTTAGAGTTCTCTAACAGACCGTTAGCGGCATATTTAAAAGATCTAATTGGTGATGAGTACTTAACAGATGCAACTAAATTAGAAAAAAACTATTAGCGTTTGTAGATAGTAAAGAAGTAGCAGCTAAATTAGAAGAAATTAAACACGAGAATAAACTAGTTCTTAAAGAATACCTAAAAGAAACTCAAGGTATTGAATTAGATGAAAACAGTATTATTGATACTCAAAATCAAGAGATTCCACGAATATAAACGTCAACAAATGAACGCTTTATATGTAATCAAAAAAATACTTAGACATTAAAAATGGAAAATTACCAGAAAGAAAAATCACAGTATTCTTCGGTGGTAAAGCAGCACCAGCTTATATTATAGCTCAAGATATCATTCACTTAATTCTATGTCTATCGGAATTAATTAACAATGATCCAGAAGTAAACAAATACTTAAACGTATTCTTAGTTGAAAACTATAACGTAAGTGTAGCTGAAAAAAATTAATTCCAGCAACTGATATTTCAGAACAAATTTTCACTAGCTTCTAAAGAAGCAAGTGGAACTGGTAATATGAAATTTATGTTAAACGGAGCTTTAACTCTAGGAACACTAGATGGAGCTAACGTTGAAATAGACGAACTAGTTGGTCGTGAAAATATCTATATTTTCGGTAAAGAAAGTGATGAAATCATTAAACTTTATGAAACTGCTGGATATGTTTCTAAAGAATACTATGAAAAAGATGGTGTTAAAGAGGTTGTTGACTTTATCGTATCTGAAGATCTAGTTAAACTAGGAAATAAAGAAAGATTAGAAAGATTATACAACGAACTTCTTAACAAAGACTGGTTCATGACATTAATTGACTTTGAGGAATATTACGCTAAGAAAGAAGAAATGTTAGCAGATTACGAAAAATCGTGAATTATGGATGAAGAAAGTTATCGCAAACATTGCGAAAAGCAGGATTCTTCTCATCTGACCGTACAATTGCTCAATACAATGAAGATATTTGGAATAAATAAAAAAGAGGGGAACATTAAGATGAGACTATTAACGATTAATGTATCACAGTTGGTTAGAAGAAAATCAACTAGAAAAAAATTAGATATTTTAGCAAAAGGTGATTGTAGAAAAAAATTATGACGTAGTTGCCATGCAAGAAGTAAATCAATTGATTAATAGCAAAGATGTTCAAGATGGAATCAAGGACAGATAATTTTGGGAAATTATTACTTGATAAAATTAGAGAATATGGAGAGGAAGGTTACAGTTACTACTGGACTTATTCTCATATTGGATTTGATAAATTCGAAGAAGGATTAGCAATATTAGCTAAAGGTGAAGTTGTTGCCGTAGAGGACTTTTTACTGTACGGCACAACAAACTGTGACTTCTATCGAATCGAGAAAAATTTTAAAACTCGATCTTAAAATAAATGATGAGATCGTAGAATTTTACAGTTGTCATATGAATTTGCCAACTTGTAAAGGGGAAGACATAGATCAAAAATCTTAGCAACCTAATTAATTATACAGATAACAAAAATCTTAAAAGTTTTCATGGGAGATTTCAATACGGATTATTTCCATCAAGTAGATGATTACAAAAAGGATACTTGATAAAGGATTATATGATACATATGAATTAGCCGAGAAAAAGACGGGGAGTTACCGTATATAAAAATATAAGTGGTTGGGAAGATTCTATGTGTCAGAAAAAATTGGATTATGTTTTTATTAATAGAAAATTGGATGTAAAAAGAAAGTTTTTGTTATATTTAATGATGATAATTATCCAATAATTTCTGATCATAATGGCTTAGAAGTAACATTAGCAGAAAAATAAAAAAAGGAGGAAAATGTTATGTTACAAAAAATTCAGCGTTTTGGTGGCGCTATGTTAATGCCTTCTATTATATTCGCATTCTTCGGATTAGTAGTAGGATTAACTTCAATTTTCAAAAACCCTAACTTAGTAGGGAGCATCGCGACAGAGGGTACTCTTTGGTATAACTTCTGGTTCTGTAGTTGAACAAGGGGGATGGACAATCTTCAATCAAATGCCAGTAGTATTCGCACTTGGTATTCCAATCGGTCTTGCTAAAAAGCAAATGGTCGTGCTGCATTAGAAGCGTTCTTAATCTACATGGTTTATAACTACTTCATCAATGGATTCTTAACTCAATTCAAATTCTTTGGAGTAGATGTAACACCAGCTCTTAAATTACCTACAGGTATTACAAGAATTGCTGGAGCAATCACATTAGATACTTCAATCATCGGTTCTATTGTTATTGCATCTATCTCAGTATGGATTCACAACAAATACTTTGATAAAAACTTCCTGAATTATTAGGAATTTTCCAAGGATCAACATTTGTTATCTTAGTTGGTTTCCTTATCATGATCCCAGCTGCTTTCTTAACAGCTCTATTATGGCCAAAAAGTTCAATTAGGGAATTGCTGCTTTACAAGGATTCTTAAAAAGTATCTGGAGTTGCGGGAGTATTCACTTATACATTCTTAGAAAGAATTTTAATCCCAACAGGATTACACCACTTCATCTATGGACCATTCATGTTTGGACCAGCAGTAGTAGAAAATGGAATTACAGCTTACTGGGTACAACACATTCAAGAGTTCTCTCAAAGTTCAACTCCATTAAAAGAGTTATTCCCACAAGGTGGATTCTCATTACACGGTAACTCAAAAAGTATTTGGTTTACCAGCAGCAGCTTTAGCTATGTACGTAACAGCTAAAGACAGCAAGAAAAAAGTTGTAGCAGGGATTATTAATCCCAGCAGCACTTACTGGTTTCTTAACAGGAATCACTGAACCAATCGAGTTCACATTCTTATTCGCAGCACCAATGTTATTCGCTACTCACGCAGTATTAGGTGCATTAATGTCAGCAACTATGTACCAATTTGGAGTTGTAGGTAACTTCGGAAGTGGATTAATCGACTTCTTAGCTCTTAACTGGTTACCAATGTTCAAAAACCACTCATCATCAAAGTATTCGTTCAAATCGCAATTGGATTAGTATTCTCAGTAATCTACTTCTTCGTGTTTAGATTTATGATCCTTAAATTCCAATTAAATACACCTGGACGTGAAGCAGATGATGCTGAAAACAAAACTTTACTCTAAAACAAGAGTACCGTGAAAAAGGTAAAGAAGCAGCCAAAACCAGAAGTTAAAGATGATGCAGCTACTCACGACGACCAAGCTCTTATCATTCTTGAAGGTTTAGGTGGTAAAAGATAATATCGTAGACGTTACTAACTGTGTAACAAGATTACGTGTTAATGTTAAAGATGAAAGCCTAGTTAAAGATGATGAATTCTTAAAAACGTTCTGGAGCTCTAGGAGTTGCTCGTAACGGTAAAGCTATTCAAGTAATCATCGGATTCTCAGTAGGACAAGTTAGAGAAGCTTTCGAAAAAGAATTACACAAATAAGATAATTAATAAAAAGGAACTGATGTAAAAATCAGTTTCTTTTTATATATTAATATTTAGATTTTAGAGAACTATAAATTAAATATTATTATTTCAAATCTAAATTTAATTATTGTATAGAGTATATTTTAGGTATAAGTAGTTACTAGTTAAATAGTGATGTATGTGTTTTAAGACCAATAGTTATATTATTTAAGAGAAATCAGGAATAATAATTGAGATATACTTGGTAAACAATGTCTACCAAGTATTTTTAATTTATATTAGAACGCTGGAGTAGCGTGTCCTTTTTGGTTTAAGTTCTTTGTTGATGTAATCTTTTAACTTTTTCACTAGCTAATGCTTTTTTTACTGCTTGAACTTTAGCATCGTCTTTGTTATCTTCGCGAGCTACAAGTGAGATAGCGAATGTTAAGTCTCCTTCTTTTTCAAGAGCTAGACCGTTTTTATCTGGAGTTAATCCTAATTTAGAGATGTAAGTTGGGTAGTTAAATACTAAATCTTTTTCAGTTATAAGCTTCGTTTAGGTTAAGTAAGCTTTACTTTTAGTGAATTTAAGGTGTTTTGGATTATCTTTTGATATCTGCTTCAGTTACTGTAAAGCTATTTGGATCTTTAAGAGTAATAACTTTAGCGTGATCTAATAAACGTAAAGCACGAGCTAAGTTTGTTGGATCGGAAGGATAGCTACATCAGCACCATCTTTAAGATCTTTAATATCTTTAAGAGTTTTTGAGTAGAATGCATACTGTAGCGTTGTAAATTGGTTGAATAGCTACAAGATGAGCATTATTTTTGGTTAAATTGTTCCATGAATGGTCTGTGTTGGAAGAAGTTAGCGTCAACTTCTTTATTGTTTAATGCAACGTTAGCTTGAACGTTATCAGAAACTTTAACGATTTCTAAGTTGTAACCGTCTTTTTTTAAAGATCTTCTTTCGATCATTTCTAATATGTCTGTCATTGGAGAAGTGTGAGAAGCTACTTTTACAGTAACTGGTTCTTTCTTCTCTTCTTTTTAGGTGCTTCGGTTTTGCTTGAACATGCTGTTAAAACTAATAATAAAGCAGTTAAGCTAGCTATAAATGAAATTATTTTCTTCATTATATTTTTCTCCTATTAAGTATATTTTTATTTAGAGGTAAGGTTGTTGATTGTATATATTATAGATTTTTGAATTAGTAATAATAAATATTTATTAGAAGGCTGCAGTAGCTTTACCTTCGAAATTCTTTTGTAAGAAATCTTTAACTTTTTGGCTTGTTAAAAGCTTTTTCACTGCTTGAATTTTTGCATCGTCTTTGTTATCTTCACGAGCTGCAAGAACACCAGCATATGTAAAGTCAGCTTTTATCTTCCATTAGAAGTCCATCCTTCATTGGTGTAAGGTTTAATTTAGCAATGTAAGTAGGGTAGTTGAAAACTAAATCTTTTCTGCATATGCATCACTTAAGTTTAAAAAGACTAACTTCTGTAAATTTAAGATGTTTTGGATTATCTTTGATATCTTTTACAGTAACGTTATAGCTGTTAGGATCGTTTAATGTAATTAATCCACCGTGAGCTAATAATCTTAATGCACGAGCTAGATTTGAAGCATCAGACGGAATTGCTACATCAGCACCATCTTTAAGATCTTTAATGTTTTTGATATCTTTAGAGTAGAATGCTGGAATTGAGTTATAAACTTTTGCAACAGCTACTAAGTTTTGTTTTTATTTTTCATTGTACTGTTTCATGAATGGTTCATGTTGGAAGAAGTTAGCATCGATTTCTTTGTTTGCTAAAGCAACGTTAGCTTGAACGTTATCAGATACTTTTACAATTTCAAGAGTGTATCCTTCTTTTTGTAAATCTTCTTTAACTAATTCTAACATGTCAGTAAATGGTGGGACATGAGCAGCAACTTCTAATTGTTTTTGTCTTCTCTTCTTTTTGTCGCTAGTTTTTGCTAGAACATGCTGTTAATATCAAGCACAAAAGCTAAAAAGACTAGCAATAATAGATAATACTTTTTCATTAATCTATTTCTCCTTCTTGTTTTGTGAAAACGTTTAGCTAATCCATAACCTATGGATTGAATAATAAATACATATATAATAAATATTATCACTATTAAATACATTAAATCATAATTGTACTCTTGATATCCGTATCTAAATGCAAATTCACCGAGACCACCTGCTCCGATTACACCCATTACAGTAGTATACGCTAATAAAACTAATAGTAGTATAGGTGAATAGATAAGATTAAGTTATCCATTGTAGCGGGTAATAAGAAATATCTAATAATTTGAATTTTAGTAGCTCCCATACTTATAGCTCTATCCACAATCTTCTTAGGAACATTAATAAGGGCCTGTTCAACAAATCGAGCATAGATACTCACACCAACAAGTGTAAGAGGCAAGATTGCTGCAATATTCCCAAAAGATGTTTTAAATAGAAATCTATTAACAGGGATTAGTATAAATACAAATATTAGAAAATGGAACACTACGTAGGGCATTAAGAGAAATGCTAAGTCCCTCATAAACAGCTCTATTTTTAGTAAATAATCACGACTGAAAGCAAAAAGCATAATACCTAATGGTAAGGAAATAAAAAATACTGTTAGCATTGAGTAAGCATCATATAGTTAGTTTCCCAAAATGCTTTCATAATACCATCGTAATTGGCTTTAAATAAATCAATCATCTAATAAAAACTCCTTTACGTAGTTATAGTAATTACTGTCGTAATCATCTTTTGCATTTTTATTAGGCACGACAATATCTTTTATAGTAGAGTCGTCGATAACTACTACTCGGTCACAAAAGTTCTTCAGTAATGAAAGACTGTGAGAAATCATAACAATTGAAATATCAGTTGTTGTTCGTAGTTTGTTTAAGAGAGCGAAAATCTCTTTCTCACTATTAGTATCTAAAGCAGAACTAATTTCATCACAAAGTAAAACTTCTGGTTCTTGTAGAAGTGCTATAGCGATAGCAACTTTTTGTTGCTCCCCGCCACTCAGGCTACCACAAAGACTATTTTTTTAGTCTTGTGATATTCATGAATTCAAGAATATCATCTATTTTCTTTTTATCAACAGAAACCTTATTTAATTTGTATACTAAACTTAAATGATAATATACACTTTTTATTATCAATAAGATTAGAGTGTTGGAATATGTATGCTAGATTTTTCTAGTATGTCTAAGGGTGCTTGTATCCATAGCTTTGATAGAAGAGTTTTTATAAAGTATATCTCGCTATCATATGAAACAATACCATTGATCGTTTTAAGAATAGTACTTTTCCTGTACCATTTCTGCCGATAATTCCAATAACTTCTTTCTTATTAATATCAAATGATATATTTTTCTAATTTGAAGTTAGCATCTTTATATTGTTTTGATACGTTTTTTTAATTGAACTATCATAATATACCTCCAAGAAAAACTATACCACTTTTGGAAAAAGGATTTCAAAGGGGTTTTGTTTAAAGTTTTGAAATTATTTGTTCATATTGTTCTTTGTGTGTTTGATAGTGTTTGTAAAATCTGTTATCTGAAAAATCGTAATATTGTATTGGTACAGTTTAAGTGTGTAGATGTTAAATATTTTAAATATATATAGTAAGAAAAAGATTACTATCGTTCTAAAGGTTTCTAGATAAGTTGAAAGTGAAATTTGTCATGAGTTGTATTAGCATAATTTTTAAAATGAATTTTTAGCATTATTTATATTGGAATAATATTTGAGGTAATTAATAAAAATTTAATAATTATATTTTCTAAAAAAATGTTCTTAATATAATTCTTTATTTATTTACATTATTCGTATATAATTAAAGTTATGGTCTAAGGAGGTAATCTATGAAGAAATTGACAATAGTAGATATAGCGAAGATGGCTGGAGTAGAGTACTACTACTGTCTCTAGATATTTTAATGGTGGGAATTTAAAAAAGAAACAAGAGAAAGAATTAAAGAAATAGTAGATAAGTATAATTATACGCCAAATACTTTTGCTAAAAGCATTAAAGAGTACTGATAGCAAAATTATAGGAGTAATAGTTCCGTGTCTTCACTCTTATGTAAGTGGAAATACTTTAAAAATATCTTGATAAAGAGTTAAAAGATAACAATTATGAGACGCTAATAATGAATGCTAATTTTGATGAAAAATAAGCAATTGGAGTATATAAAAATTAGCAGAATGAATGTAGATGGGATTATTTTATTGCCGACTACTATGAGTAAGACATATGAGAGTACTATTAAGTCTATAGATGTCCCTGTTGTTATGTTAGGGCAAGAAGGAGTATACATATAGTGTTGAGTATAATGATTTTAATGCTGCTAGAGATTTAACAAACTATATATTAGCAAGTGGACATAGAAATATAGCTTACTTAGGGGTTGAAGAAGACGATGTTGCTGTAGGTTATTACAGAAAATTAGGAGTAATAAGGACTCTAGAAAAGTATGATTTGCAACCTGAGAATGTACTAATTACTAATTTCGGAATGGAAGAAGGATATGAAATAGTAAGAGAAAATATAGAAAAAGTTAAAAAGAAGATAGTTGTTTAATTTGTGCAACTGATAATCTAGCTTATGGGGCAATAAAAGCTCTAGAAGAGTCTGGTTTAAATGTTGGAGAGAATTATTCAGTTGCTGCCTTTGGAGATTATACGTCATCTGCATTATTAAAATCACCATTAACAACAATTAAGTTTAATCTTAAGGATGCTGCAAAACAGACGGTAGAAATGTTATTAAATATAATAGAAGAAACAGCTATAAAACTATTAATTGGTTATGAATTAAAAACAAGGGATAGTGTAGTTGATTTAAACAAGATGGAGAATAAAAATGACTAAAAATAAAAAGCGATTTTTGATATTGATGGAACAATAAGAAGTTTTAAAACAAAAAACAATTCCTGAAAAATACAGCAAATACTTTAAAAAGATTAAAAGAACAAGGAATTAAGATATTTATAGCTACAGGAAGAGCGCCATTCCATACTACATTTTTAAATGACTTATTAGATTTTTAAATTTGATGGATATATTACAATAAATGGACAATATTGTTACTTAGAAACTGGAGAAGTTTTTAAATGATAAAATTTTTATCTCAAGAAGACATAAAAGAGCGTATTACCATACTTTAAAAGAAAATAATATTGCCTGTGACTTTGCTTTATTAGATGGAGCATTTATGAATTTAAAAAATTCAAGGGTAAAATGGTTGGAAGATGAGCTAGGGGATCCAGAGCGTTTTAAAGAAGATCCGTTGGCATATGATAAAAGCAATTAGTGAAAAAAATCTATCAACTAAATGTCTTTGTATCAGAAGAGGAAGAAACGGACTTTTTAGCGTATATGCCTAATTCAAAAATCAGCAAGATGGACTACTCATTTTACAGATGTCATTCCGAAAGATGGTGGAAAAAATACAGGAATTGATGCGGTTATAGCACACTTTGGTATTAAATTAGAAGAGACTATGGCATTTGGTGATGGTGGTAATGATATAGATATGCTTAAACACGCTGGAATAGGTGTAGCAATGGGTAATGCTGGAGAGAATGTTAAAGAGATTGCTGATTACATCACAACAAGTGTAGATGATGACGGAATAACCAATGCTTTAAAAGCATTTTAATGTAATATAAAAACGAAGACTAGAAGAATTTTAATAAATCTTCTAGTCTTTAACTATTTACTGAATTTTTCCAAGAATAAATTAACACTTTCTTTTGACATTATGACTGTAAGTTTGTCGTTAGCCTCTAAAAGTTGTATTTCCTTTTGGAACAATTTCTCTACCTGAACGCTCGATATGAGAGATAAGAGTATTTTTAGTCCATTCTATTTCTCTTATAGATTTTCCAACTAGAGAGCTATCGTTTGAAATTGTTGTAATTATTTCTACTTCCATTTCAACTTCATCATCTTCTAATTTATTGCTTGATAGTATACGGTCTAGTAAATATTCATATACAGGTTTTGTTCCTAGTATATTTGCCGTCATATATGCGAATAGACAACAAAGTGCTATTGGGAGGAAATAGTTAAGCTTTTTGTGTCATTTCAAATAATAATATTATTGATGTAATGGGACTTCTTACAATTGCTGTTAAATATCCAGACATTGATAAGATAACAAATAAAGCAGTATATTTAGAATCGAAGAAATTACTAAATAATGTACCTAGTACAGCACCTTGAATTAAGATAGGTAGAATATACCACCTGCAACTCCTGATGTAAATGATATAAGTGAGAATAAAGTTTTTTTATAAAAATATAAAGTTAATAAAAAAACAAGAAACTAAATTTATTCTCAATTAAAAATTCTACTAAAACTATGTCCACTTCCAAGAACTATAGGGTAACAAATAAATAAGACGAATGAAATAAGGAAAGCTACTTGAGGTCTAAATACTATATTTAATTTAAAATATTCATAAATTTTTGAATAATATTTTTATAGTAACATTATAAAATGTCCCAAATATTCCTAATAGAATTCTAATAAAACAACCCAAGGATAAATACTTACTTCAACATAGGGTATTTCAGGAAATTTGAAAAATAGCAGTAAGTCCAAAAATATACTGACCAACTATGTTTTGCTACTACAGCAGCACTGAAACAACAGATAACGATTTTTAGTTATTTGCTTTATGTACTTCTTCTATAGAAAATAAAACACCAGCAAGTGGAGCTCCAAAAGGCGATGGATAGACCTGCACTAGCACCACAAGTAATAAGATACTTTTCTTTTTACGCTATCCTTTTTAATATTCTAGAGACAAGTTTTGCCACTCATTGCACCTAGTTGAATAGAGGGACCTTCGCGTCCAAGTGATAAACCACCGAGACTTGCCGTTAATCCACCAGTTATTTTATAAATTAGAACTCGAAATGGATTTGAATTTAATCTACCGGTAATTTCTGCAGAAACTTGAGGAATTCCACTTCGCTAGCCATCGGTTCACGTTTTAATAAAAAAAGCCAGAAAACAAGGCAAGTAGGATTAGAATTAGTAAAAGACCTATTTTATATATAAATCCAGTTTTAATAAAGTCGGCTGTATAATGAACAAGTTTCTCACTATAACCAATAAGAAGTCTGTAACTAGCACCAACTATTCCAGCAACTAATCCAACTAAGATTCCATCAAAAAGAAGTGAAGATTCAAGTTTGAAATTTTTTTATTTTCAATTTTACTAATTTTTGATATTTTCATCTAGATCTCCTTTCAAAAATTTTGTCTATATCAACATTTTACTCTTTTATTTTTAAAAAAATCAAAAAATATTTTATTAATACAATTTAATATTAAAAAATGCAAAATGTATGCTAAAAATATAATTATATGATGAAAAGGAGTAAACGTAATGAAAAATATTCTTAATTATAGTAATTGTATTATTAATTATAGTATCTGGATTATATGCATTTTGGCTTAAATTGTTAAAAAGGAAACCAGGAAGAATTGCTGGAGCTGATGTAGAGAGAAAACATTTGAAGAAGCTTTAGTAGTTGATGTTCGTTGGCGAAAAAGAATATGCAAGAGGTCATGCTATAAATGCTGTGAATCTTCCAATTAAGCTTTTTCAAAAATGGTAGTGATGTACTAGATGATTATAAAGATAAAAGATATAATCTTATATTGTGTCGTTGATGTTACTTCACGTAATACTGAAAAATTACTTACAGAACGTGGTTTCACAAAACTTCACATCGGTGATGGTATAAAAACAATATGACTATGGAAAAGCTATTTATAGTAATGCCTTATTATCAGAATTCAAATATCGTATTTCGGCAAGTAAAAATAAACAATTATTAAAACCTTGGTTCTGAAGTGTTAAGTGATGAAGAAATTAAAGTTTTACCTGAGGAAATAGACAGTGTATTAGATAGATTAGATAAATCTTCAGAAATTTTTGTTTATAGTGAAAAACCTGAGTCAAGTAAAAGCGGTATGTAAGAAACTTGGTTTAGATGGATATACAATTATTAATTTAGTTGAACCGTTTAGTACTGCTAGTTATAGAAATGCATTTTATAACAAAAACGATTATATCGAAAGCCAAGATGAAAAAGAAGCTTCGACTTGTAGTGCTTGAGGGTAGAATTTAAAAACGATAGGTTATCGTTTTATATTAACCTTTATAAAAATTTTTAGAGTAACTAGATAGAATAGATTTTTAAATAATCTTATTTTATGAGTTACTCTTTATTTTTATGTGGTTATATTAATTTAATACGTTTACTATAAAAATTTTTAAAATTAGGTTATAATATAAGTGATGGAAAATATGAAATAGAGGACAACGTATATGAAAAATTTTTACATGTATTAGCACAATTACCAATTAAGACGGGAAGTGGTGTATATTTCACTAATGTTATCGAAGGATTAAAGAAGTTTGATGTTGAGCAGGCTGCGGTTTATGCAACAACGCCGGAATATGAATTTAATTTTCTAACTAAAAAGTTTGAAGTTGAGTTTCAAGGGAAAGATGTTAATTTTTCCTATCGTAGGTATGAGTGATATTATGCCTTATGAAAATACTCTGTACAAAAAATATGACAGATAAAAATGTTGGAAACTTGGCAAGAAGCATTCCGTAAAAATTAGAAAAAGCTAAAAAGAATTTAAGCCAGATGTTGTAATTACACATCACTTATGGATTTTAAGTTCTATAGTTTGTGATGTATTTGAAGGTGAAAAAGTAATTGAGTTTGTCATAATACGGATATAAGACAAGCTGAAAAAGAACCCAACAATGAAAGATAAGTATGTCAAAAATCTTGGTAAATTAGATAAGATATTAGCATTGAGCAGTGGTGTTATAGAAGGATTTCTAATATCTATAGCTACCCTGAGAATAAGATTGTAAATATTGGTGCTGGATATAATGAGAAGATTTTTTTATCCTGTTGAAAAAAATACGAAAAACACGATAATGTAAAAATTTTATACGCAGGAAAAATTTGATGAATCAAAAGGTTTTTATGAGTTGATAAAAGGCATTTAGATTATTAGAGAAAAAGACAATAATGTAGAATTAGAATTAATAGGGAACTTGAAAGAAGAGGATAGACCTAGGGTCGAAGTTTTAGTTGGTGATTCTAAAAATAAAAAAATATATAATGCCGTAGATCAAGCACATTTAGGAGAAATAATGCGACATAAGGATGTTTTTATACTACCATCTTATTTTGAGGGGTTAGGTCTTATTGCGGTCGAAGCTTTGGGAAGCGGACTAAGAGTAGTTGCTACTGAGATAGAAGGGACTTATAGAATTTCTTGGAGACAAAATAAATAATTCTGAGATAATAGAATACATAGCAATGCCAACTATTTATGACACTGATAAGGCTGTTGAAGAAGAAAAACCAGAATTTGTAAATAGAATAGTAGGTGCTTTAGAACTTATGATAGAAAGAACAAGAGAGCAACGTGAGATTCCTGCTGAGTTACTAGAAGAAATTGAATACCACTCTTGGAAGAGAAAAATAGAAATTATTTATAAATTATTGTAAAATAATACTTAGTGATTATTTGTTAATGGTGGATTTAGCTAAACATTATAAATTCATCAATCTAAAAATATGTAGATGTAAAGTTTTATATGCTTTACGATTAAGCTTTTAATATTAAATAAATTGTACGGGAGTGACTAGAAAAAATCGCTTTGTAAAAATAAGATTTTTGAGTTGCTCCATTTACACTTTTTAAGAATTATTAGGAGAAGAAAATGGATAAGATAATATTAATAGATGGTAATAGTTTAAGTTATCGTGCTTTTACGCTATGCCATCTTTAAAAAATAAAAAGGACTTTATACAAATAGTGTATATGGTTTTACATTGATGCTAGAAAAAAATCTTTGGCAGATACTAATCCAAAATATGCGTTAGTTGCCTTTGATAAAGGAAAAACAAACTTTTAGACATCAAAGTTATGAAGCATACAAAGGGACTAGGGATAAAACTCTAGCGAGTTAGTAGAGCAATTCGGATATGTTAGAGAACTTCTTGATTCATATGGAATAAAGTATGAAGAACATTTTGACTATGAAGCGGATGATATTATTGGAAGTTATGCTAAAAATCGCTGAAAAAGAAGGTTTAGAAGTAATAATAGTGACTGGAGATAAAGATTTAACTCAACTAGCTAGTGAAAATATAACAATCTACTACACTAAGCGTGGTGTTACAGATATAGATTATTATACTCCTGAGTTTATTGCTGAAAAATATGGATTAACTCCAGAGCAAATCATTGATATGAAAGGGCTTATGGGGGATAAGAGTGATAATATTCCAGGTATTGCTGGAGTTGGTGAAAAAGACTGCCATAAAATTACTAACAGAATATAAAAACTGTAGAAAATGTACTAGAAAAATATTGATAATATTAGTGGTAAAAACTAAAAAGAGCGACTAACAGAAGGTCGAGAAGATGCTCTATTAAGTAAGAAGTTAGCTACTATTTATACTGAAGTTCCAGTTGATAATAAGTTAGAAGATTTAACATATAGTGAGAATGTAGAACTAAAAAGAGAGTTATTTGAAAAACTTGAATTTGTTTCATTTTTTTAAGAAAATTAGCTCAAGAGACTTCTACTGAAGAGGTAAGTGTAACTGTCAGAAGAGACTGTTTCTCCTAAAAAGAAATTAATATTGTTTTAGCAGATAAAAATATGAAAATAAATTTTACTGATAGTGCTTTGCATGTTGAGTGCTACACAGAAGATTACCATAACTCAGATGTTGTAGGAATAGTAGTCTATAAAGAAGGAACTGCTTATATTTTTAGTGAGGAAACAATTTTTCACTAATGAGTTTGTAGTTGATTACCTTCAAAGTGAATTGACTAAAACCGTTTATGATTTCAAAAAGATTTTATTTATAGCGAAGAGAAATGGCGTAGATATTAATGGAGAAGTTTTTCGATGTAAAAATTGTATCATATCTTCTTGATGTTAATGCCAAAACTGAAATTGATAAAAATCGTCTTTTAACTATCTTGGGAAAAATAATGAGTAGTGATGAAGAAATATATGGTAGTAGGGGCAAAACGAACTTTACCAGTTCAAGAAGTCATTAATCCGTATATAGCTGAAATTGCAGAGAGTATCACATTGATGAAGCCATTGATGGAAGAAAAAAACTTTCAGAAGAAAAATATGACGGACTTGTATAAAGAAATAGAGATTAAAGTTGCTAAAGTACTAGCTAATATGGAATTTGAAGGAATACATGTTAGTAAAAAGCTTTTGAAGAAATGAGTGCTGAGTTTGATGAAAGAATTAAAACTTTAGAAGCTAGTATATATACTTTAGCTGGTTCAGAATTCAATATAGCTTCACCTAAACAATTAGGAGTAGTATTATTTGAGGATCTAGGATTACCACCTGATTAAGAAAAACTAAGACAGGATATTCTACAGCTGTAGAGGTACTAGAACAACTACAACATAGTCATGAAATTATTCCATTAATTATGGAATATAGAACGATTACAAAATTAAACTCGACTTATGCAAAAGGATTGGTTAAAAGATATTACTCGAGAAGGAAAAATACATACACGTTATGAGCAAACATTAGCTCAAACAGGACGCTTATCATCAGTGAATCCAAATCTTCAAAAATATACCAACAAGAATTGAAGAAGGGAAAAATCAGAAAAGCATTCGTTCCAGCTTCTGATGATAGAGTAATTTTATCTATTGACTATTCTCAAATAGAGCTTCGAGTATTAGCTCATATAGCACAGGACGCAGGAATGATAGATGCCTTTAAACACGATGTAGATATTCATACTAAAAACAGCTAGTGATGTTAATGGGAGTTAGTCTTGATGAAGTGACGTCATCGATGCGTCGAGAAGCTAAAGCTGTTAACTTCGGTATTGTATATGGAATTTCTGATTTTGGTTTATCTAACAATCTTGGGATTACTAGAAAACGTGCGAAAAGAATTTATCGATAAATATTTAGAAACATTCAAAGGTGTTGATAAATATATGATTGATATTGTAGATTTTGCAAAAGAACATGGTTATGTAGAAACTTTATTCAATAGAAGAAGAGCGTTACCGGATATTAATGCGAAGAATAAAATTGTAGCTAATCTAAATGCGCGTATTGCTATGAATTCACCAATTCAAGGAACTGCTGCGGATATTATAAAAAAATAGCTATGGTTAATGTATTTGAGTACTTAGAAAAAAACAAAATGTAGATGCAAAATTATTATTACAAGTACATGATGAATTAATATTTGATGTAAATAAAGATATAGAAGAAGAGTTTACAAAAGAAATGATTAAAAATTATGGAAGAAGCGGCTAATTTAGATGTTCAACTGAAAGCGGAGGCTAGTAGTGGAGCGTCATGGTATGATGCAAAATAAAGAGAGTATATAGAATTGTATAAATGTATTTTATAGTTTTAGAAAGCTAGTATATTAACAGATAAAACTGTTAATATACTAGCTTTTTTATAATTTTTATTATTAAGTATAGATATAAAAATAATTATAAAAAAATAAGTATAAACGCTTACAAATTCCATCTGATATTTGATATAATTGAAAAAAAGAATATTACGTTTAAAAATGTAATAAAAAATAACATTCTAAGGAGATGTGATTATGAATAACAATCCGTTGGTTAACGCAAGAGAGCAAATTAAAAGGTGCTTGTGAAGTTTTAGGTTATAAAGAAGAAGTGTATGAGTCTTTAAAAAGATCCACAAAGATTTATTGAGATTTCTATACCTGTTAGAATGGATAATGGTAAAGTGAAGTACTTTAAAGGATTCCGTTCTCAGCACAATGATGCAATCGGTCCTACGAAAAGGTGGATTAAGATTCCATCCACTTGTAACAGCAGATGAAGTTAAAGCATTATCAATTTGGATGACATTTAAATGTGCTGTTGCTAATCTACCATATGGTGGAGGAAAAGGTGGTATTATTGTAGATCCAAAAGATTTATCAAAAAGGTGAATTAGAAAGATTATCACGTGGATATATTCGAGGGATTATATAAATATTTAGGTGAAAAACAAGATGTTCCTGCACCAGACGTTAATACTAATGGACAAATCATGTCTTGGATGATTGACGAATATAATGTTCTTACAGGAGAACAAGGTATTGGAACGTTGACTGGTAAGCCATTGGAATTAGGTGGTTCTCTTGGTAGAACGCAAGCAACTGGATATGGAGTTGCACTCGCTGCAAAAATTAGCATTAGAGAAATTAGGGAAATCTACAGAAGGTGCGAAGTTTGCTGTTCAAGGTTTTGGTAACGTAGGTAGTTATACAGTAGATACAGCTGTGAAGTTTGGAGCTACTGTAGTTGCTGTAACTGAGCGTGATGATGATGGTATTCAATATGCTGTTTATCGTGAAGAGGGATTATCATACGCAGAACTTCAAGAATGTAAAGATAAAGAGAATTAGATTCCATACATTACCAAACACAAAAACGATTTAACATTAGACGAATTCTGGGCTTTAGACGTAGATGTAGTATGTCCTTGTGCACTAGAGAATGCTATCGATGAAAAAGAAGCAAGTTTAATAAAAAGCTACTGTTGTTTCTGAAGGGCTAATGGTCCAGCAACTTTAGCAGGAGATAAAACTCTCCAAGAAAGAGGAATTGTAGTAATTCCTGATATTCTTGCGAACAGCGGTGGTGTTACTGTATCATATTTTGAATGGGTCAAAAACTTACAAGGTTACTACTGGACGGAAGAAGAAGTTGTAGAAAAAAACAAGCGAGAGTTATGACAAAAGCATTTAATGACATATGGGAAGTGAAAGAAAGATTTTCTATTCCTATGAGAAAAAGCAGCTTATGTAAATTCTATAGAAAAATTGTTAAAAATATGAAGCTAAAAGGTAAATTAAGCTAATTATAATTTAAAAAGGTGAATCGCTAGGAAGAAAGATTTCTAGTGATTCACCTTTGCTATTTATTCGAAAGAACTTTGAGTATATAATCATCAAATTGATGTTGGAATATTTTTTTATAATCTAAAAAAATAAATAATGTTGAATTTCTACATTTTGTAGAGTTTCTAAAAGTTTGAGTTGGGTTTCAAGTGAGTTTTTGCATCTAGGTATGATAGTCCGTAATGTACTTTTTGTGTTATTGAATTACTGAAAATTTAGCACATCTATTGAATTTAGTGTGGAATATAGACGATCTATCTTGTCGGAAAAATCTCTTTCAAATTTATAAATATTTTTTTGAAGAAAGCGATCTTTTTATTATTGCTATAAGTATTTTTATATCACAAAGTGAACAATCTAAGATGAATAGTTCTTTAATAGAATCGTAATAGCTAGAACAAACTATACTAATAGCAGCACCTTGACCTAGTCCAGTTACTAGAATTTCTTTTATTAGGAAATAGTTTTTCAATGATGCTTATAGTATCTAACGCATCCTGAAATACTAGTTTAAAAATATGGTGTTGATGAGTTGTTATCAAAAATGGGAAATGAGAACAAGGTGTTTTATTCTCGCTATTACCAGCTTGTCCTCTAATATGTAACGATGCTAAAGCATAGTTTAGCATACTATATTTTGTTAAATTTAAGTAGTCTTTGTTTTTACTTTGAATTCAGGGAAAGTCAACTATAATACCTTTAATTTTTGACTTAGGAATAGCCAAATCTAGTTCTATTTGTGAATTATCTTTTCCCTTAAAAATTATTTTTATACTTAACAAATGGATGGGGTATATCTATTACCTTTTCCTTATATTCCAGTTCTCTATTTTTCTAATTTCATGTTGGACTCCTATTCAACTTCTAATAAAAAGTTAACTATTTCATCATTGAAATTTGGGATGCTTTCATGGTAATACTTTTTATAAATGCAGGCTTTTTCTATTAGTAACTTCATTATATATTATTTTTCTGAGTTTCTTTTTGGACAATCTTCATCAAGATCAGTGATACCAAATAAAACAGAACATTTTAAATTTTTGAGAAATTTAGGATGTCAAGATAGTAAAGGTTATTTAAGAATTTTTAGTATTATCTCCGTTTGTATTAAACCAACGCGCGTGGTGAGTTAATTCACTGTAAGCATTATTTCTATTGTCTTTTTCATAGATATTTTTTTAAAATCTGCTAGGAAGGGATAGAGACTAATACATTTAGTTACATTTTTGTTTAGAGCTGAAAATATTATAGAAAAATGCGCCTCCCTTGTGATGCACCAAAAACTAACAATCTCTTTTTGTTAATGTCTTCAAAGGATGATATAATTTTTAGATAAAATAAGAGTGTCTAGAATATTTTATAAAAAAATCATATTTTCTATGTTTTCATCAAGCCCCACTGTTAAAATGACCAAAAACTGAAGGTGCAGAGTTTTCCTAAATCTTTACTTTTACCACCTTGGTTTTCTAAAAATCTACGGCAACTACATCATATCCAAGGGAAGCGAATGTTGATTTTTCTAACCAGTTTCTACTTGATGCGGGATAGCCGTGAAAAATAAAATAATACAGGAATATTTTTTTCTGTGGATAGAGTGTTCTATATTTTATATTTTTTTATGTATTTTGCATATATTATAGAATTATCATAACTATTGAAGGTTAAATCATAGAATCTTATATTTTCAAATTTTGAAAATGAAGTTTTTTTAAAATCGTATTTATGTTGTATATTTTCGATAAGTTTTATTTTTATTCCAAAAATATTGAATTCTATAAATTCATTCATTTCACACCTCTGATTAACGTTTTCATATATTTTATATACTAACACTCTGTAGAAGAAAAATTCCAATATAATGAACTTAAAAAAATCATGAAGTATATACTTCATTCTAAAAATAAATCAATATTCTAAGATGATGCTATAATAATTGAAAAAGTTTATATGTAGTAAAAATTATTTATTAATGACTAAAAATTATAAGGAAAGAGGTTAAATTAAAACCATATGATCTCAGTATCTTAATTAAAAATATTGATAATTGTATTATTACTTATTGCCTCAGCAATATTTGTAATGTTTGAATTTGCACTTGTTAAGCTTAGACCAACAAGGGTGAATGAATTAGTAGAATCAGGAAATAAAACTGCAAAAATATTAGTTACGATGGTAGAACAATTAGATCACTACTTATCTGCGACACAGCTAGGTATTACAATTGTTTCTCTTGGATTAGGTTGGATAGGGGAATCTACGTTTCATTCTCTATTTAATCCTATTTTTGAATTGTTAAACTTAAATGAAACAGTTACGCATACTATTTCATTAGTGGTGTCATTCGGATTTATGACATTATTACATGTGGTTTTAGGGGAATTAGTTCCTAAAACTATAGCGATCCAATCTGCAGAAAAAACGTGTTTACGAGTGGCCTGGCCAATGTATATGTTCGATAAAGTTATGAGACCGCTAGTGTGGTTACTTAATTCATTAGCTAATCTTATAGCGAAAATGTTTGGATTCGAACCTGCTTCTGAACACGATGATATTCACAGTGAACAAGAACTTAGAACGATTATGAAATCTTCAAGACTACATGGTCAAATTAATGATGTAGAGTACCGTTATGTAGAAAGAGTGTTTGAGTTTGATAATAAAATTGCTAAAGAAATTATGACGCCTAGAACAGAGGTTGAGGCAATTGATATGAGTGATTCTCTAGGATAATAATGAGACAATTAAAACAAGAAGAATACACAAGATATCCGGTAATTGAAGATGGTGATAAAGATAAAAATTCTAGGTATATTAAATGTTAAGAAGTTATTGTTCACAGATAAACCTATAGAAACTACTAAAGATTTAGAAGAATATATTACACCAGCTATAAAAAAATCTTTGAACATACACCTATTTCTCAAGTTTTAGCAACTATTAAGCAAAAATAGAGAACATACGATCGTTATAACAGATGAATATGGAGGGACTAGTGGTGTAGTTACACTTGAGGATATAGTTGAGGAGATTACTGGAGAAATTCGAGACGAATTTGATGAAGATGAACAAAGTTTAATAAAAAATTAAAAATGGCCATTATCTAATTGACGGATGGGTACCAATTCAAGATGTAAATGCATTATTTCAGGTTCATCTACCTCACGAGGAAGTCGATACTATCGGTGCGTATGTATATTTAGAAAAATATGAAGCTAAGGTTGGAGCAGTTTATTCTATAGATAAACTAACGTTTGTTGTAAGAAAAGTAGAAGAAAAATCAAATACGAACTTTTTAGAAGTATGGAAAGAAAAATAAATAGACTTTTAAGAGATAGCAAGAAAAATGCTATCTCTTCTTTTGTAGTATGATGTAATAAAAATATTTAATTAGTTTAAATGAAAATTAAAAATTTTTGCTTTATCTTTACTATTCCGAACAATAGTGGTATTATATACATATAATATACGAATAAAATATATTGAATGTATTATATAGTTTAGAAAAATCATTATATGTACATGTAAGGAGTATAAGATGAAGTTAAAGAGAAGTGAAAGAATAGTAGTTATGACGGAATATTTATTAAACAATCCTAATAGATTAATTCCGTTGACATATTTCTGTTTCAAAAATTCAATCAAGCAAAAATCTTCGATAAGTGAAGATATTCATATAATAAAAAAATGGATTTAAAGAAGAAAAAATATTGGAGAGGTTAAAACACTAGCAGGTGTAAGTGGTGGTGTTATTTTTACTCCAACGCTTGTTGAAGAAGATGCTAAAGCTATTTTAAATAATTTTTATTGCGAAAATAAATGATGGGAATCGTCTGTTGGCGGGTGGTTATATCTTTTATGTCGGATATAATTGGAAATCCTAGCTTAATGAACAAACTAGGTAGAGTAGTTGCTACAGTATATAAAAATAAAGAAGTAGATGCTGTTGTTACAGTTGCTACAAAAGGTATTCCTGTTGCTTATGCAATAGCTTCAATATTAAATAAACCAGTAATAATAATTAGAAGAGACAACAAAGTAACTGAAGGAACTACTGTTGCGATAAATTATGTTTCTGGTTCAACTAAGAAAAATAGAAACAATGATTTTATCTAAACGAAGTTTAAATACAGGATCAAAAGTACTATTAGTGGATGATTTCATGCGTGGAGGAGGAGTTCTAACAGGTATGGAAAGCCTAATGAGTGAATTTGATGTTGATGTTGTTGGGAAAGTTATAATTACACAATGTTTTGATTCGCCAAGAGAACATGAAGATGATTATTTATACTTATCAAAAAAATCGAAAAATATCGATGAATTTAATGGAACATTTGATGTTAAACTAGGGAATGTTATAGAAAAATTACGACAAGTAGAAAAAGAGGATATTGAAAATGAGTAATAATAGATATGCAGTTATATTAGCGGCTGGAAAAGGAACTAGAATGCAGTCGAAGTTATATAAGGTATTACACAAAGTTTGTGACAGAACAATGGTTGAATTAGTTTTAGATAGTCTTAGTGATTTAGAAATGCAAGAAGTAATCACTGTAGTTGGTCATGGAGCAGAAAGAGTTAAAGAAGTGTTAGGAGATAGAACTAAGTTTGTTCTACAAGCAGAACAATTAGGAACAGCCCATGCTGTTAAAGTTGCTAAAGATGAACTTAAAAGATAAAGAAGGTACGACTATAGTAATGTATGGAGATACTCCACTAATTCGTCCTGAAACTATCAATAGTATGTTAGACCATCATGAGAATACAAATGCTAAAGCAACTGTATTAACAGCAATAGCTGATAATCCATTTGCATATGGACGTATAATTCGTGATGTTAATGGGAAATTAGTGAAGATTGTTGAAGAAAAAGATGCAACAGAACAAGAGAAAAATCAAAGAAATTAACTCTGGAATCTATTGTTTCGATAATAAATTGTTATTTGAAATGTTAGAGAAAGTTAAAAATGATAATAATCAAGGGGAATATTATTTACCAGATGTACTTGCTTTTAATTCGTGAACAAAAAGAAATAATTGAGACATATTTATGTGACGATTTCGATGAGACTTTTTGGAGTGAATGATAGAGTAGCTTTAGCTTATGCAGAAAATGTTATGAGAAATAGAATCAATACTAAACATATGCTTGCTGGAGTTACATTAGTAGATCCTACTAATACGTACATTGCACCAAATGCAATTATTGGTCGTGACACAACAATTTATCCAAATGTTACTATTAAATCTAATACGGTAATTGGAGAAGATTGTCAAATTAAACCAAACTCATATTTAGAGAATGCAAAAATAGGTAATGGAGTAAAAGTATTATCTTCCACTATTAGTGATTCGAAAATCGGAGATTTTACTAGTGTAGGCCCATATGCCCATATAAGAAATAATTGTGATTTAGGTGAACATGTGAGAGTTGGAAACTTTGTAGAATTAAAAAAATACTACATATGGAGATGGATCTAAGACTGCACATCTAAGTTATCTTGGAGATGCAGAAGTAGGAAAAAATACAAATATTGGATGTGGGACAATCACAGTTAACTATGATGGTAAAAATAAATATAAAACAAAAAAATTGGAAGTGATGCATTTATAGGATGTAACTCTAATTTAATAGCACCATTAGAAATTGGAGATGGTGCAGTAGTCGCAGCTGGAACAACAGTTACAGAAAAATGCTCCAGATGATACATTAGTAATAGCTCGAGTAAAAACAAGAGAATAAGATGGGGGTATGCTAAAAAAATGCCAGCAGGTAGAAAAATCGTAAAAATATTATAGTTGAATAATTATTAGGTTGTTATAGTAAAAATAAAAATAAACTGTATTAGTTAAATAACATAGAAAAACTTTAATATATTTTAACAATAAGAGTATGAATAAATATTTTTAATAAAATTGATGAAAGATAAGTGAAATAACTTATCTTTCATATTTTTTTATCTTGAAATAGTTTTTATAAAAAGTATATAATTACATATGAATGTAATGTGTTATAAATGCATATTTGTATTATAATAAAAACATAAGGAGGAAAAAAATCATGAAATCAAAACACCAAAAAAATATTAGAATATATTAAGAGTCTTCCTATAGGAAGCAAAAATATCAGTTCGTCAAGTAGCTAAAGAGTTAAAAAGTTAGTGAAGGGACAGCTTATCGAGCGATAAAAGAATCAGAAAAATCGTGGTTTTGTTTCTTCTATTGAACGTGTGGGTACGGTAAGAATTCAGAAGAAAGAACGAGATAATGTAGAAAAATTATCGTATTCTGAGATTGTAAATATTGTGAGTGGACAATTAATTGCAGGTCGTGGAGGAGTCCATGAAATTGTTCAAGATTTTGCAATTGGTGCTATGGATTCTGAACAAGTAGGACAACATATTAGAAAAAGGTACATTATTAATAATTGGGAATAGACCGAAAAATTATAGAAATGTCGTTAGAAAAAAGGATGTGCTATTTTAGTAACTGGTGGTTATGTTCCAAATGATGCTATTAAAGCTTTTTAGCAGATGAGAAAAATTTACCATTAATTATTACGCCACATGATACTTTTTCTGTAACACATTTAATAAATAGAGTTACAAATGACCAGATAATTAAGAGAGACATAATTACTGTAGAGAGTATTTATATAAAAGTTGATAAGTTATATACTATTAATTTAAATAATACAGTTAAAAGATTGGTATGAACTTCAATTAGAGGTAGGGCATACAAGATATCCAGTTATTAATGAATATGGAAAGTTAGTTGGTATAATTACGGCACGTGATGTATTTTTACAAGATAAAGATGCTTTTAATAAAAGATATAATGGAAAGAAAAAGTTGAAACTACAACTTTAGAAACTCCAATTTCTTCTGTAGCTAATACAATGTTGTCAGAAGGATATGAACTTATACCTGTAATTGATTCTAAAAAAATACATTATTAGGAGTTGTAACCAGAAAGATTGTTATAAATTCGCACTAACTAATAATAGATTCCAAGATGGTCATAATAATGATACTTTTGATGAAATTATGAGGAAGGGAATAGTTCCTAGAGCAGACGGATTACAGGTTAAAGTTATTCCTCAAATGTTAGATCAATTCGGTACTTTTTCTAGTTCTGCGTTATTAAGTATTATTGATGAATCAATCCATATTACAAGTTATAATTACAATAGAAGTGAAGTTCTTATGCAAAAATACAACGCTGTACTTCTTAAAAATCAGTACCATTAGATAGAACGATAACAACAAAAAGTAAATATTTTAGATATTAGCGAAAAACTGCAAAAATTCGATGTTGAAGTATACGATAAAACAGAGTTAGTAGCTAAAAGCTATGGTTACTTGTCAAGTATTCCAAAAGAAACTAGAGAAAGAAGAAGATAAATGGATATATACGAAAATTTATATGAGGAAATTTTTCCAAAAAAATAAAAAGAAAATAATAAAATAATAATTCATAGACATGAACGTCCGGATCCAGACGCCTACGGGTCTCAAGGTGCAATGTATCAGCTTATAACAGAAAAATTTTCCTGAAAAAAACAGTTATAACAGTCGGTAAAGATTCACCATCATTGGATTTTTATTTAAAAATTCTGAGGTTACTGAAGAAGACTATAAGGATGCTCTTGTTATAGTAACTGATACGAGCGAATTTTCCAAGAATTGATGGGAAATTATTTACTAAAAAAATAATTTTCTTATAAAAATTGACCATCACCCACCTTTAGATAATTACGGGGGAATAAATTTAGTAAATACTGAAGTTTCATCTTGCAGTGAGTTAATATATAATTTTTTTATGAATATTTAAATGAAAAATATGATATTAAATTAACCGATGAAGCAGCAAAATTGTTATATCTTGGTATTGTAGGAGATACTGGAAGGTTTTTATTTCCAAATACTTCTAATGATACTTTAAGAGTTGCATCAGAACTAATTAAATATGATTTTAATATGAGTAAACTGTTAGATAAGATGGAAATAATTAGTGATAATATTATGCGTTTTAGAGCGTTTATATTTGAAAATTATGATGTCTATCAAGATGGTGTTGCATTTGTAAAAAGTTACTAAAGAAGATATGGACAAATATGGGGTAGATCCTGGTGAAGTTTCAACAGGAGTAAACTTGCTTAGAAGCCTTAAAGATTTATATGCATGGTGTTTTGCTATTGATGAAGGTAATAAAGTTCGCGTGCGCATTCGATCTAAAGGACCAGTTATTAATACTCTTGCAGAAAAATATGCAGGAGGTGGGCACCCATTAGCAAGTGGAGCAACCGTGAAAGATTGGGAAGAATTAGATGATTTATTAGATGATATGGCTAGAGTAGTAGCCGAATATCTTAGAGAAAATGATATAAAAAAATAGAAAATTAATGAATTATTTTTCAGACATTTTTGTAAAACATTACAAAAAAATATTTCTTGACAGTATAAAAGGATAATGTTATACTAATTAGAAATTAATAGAAACCAATACTCGTATAAGTAATAGGTGAAGTATTTAAAGAGAGTGCTGTTAGCTGAGAAAGCATAATATAAAAACTTACGAAGATGGTGCGAGTGGTTAATAAGGTAAACATAAAATGTAAACTTTGTTCGGGTATCCACGTTATAGGATAGACTATGTTAGTAGTTGCAATAAGTAAAATGTAAGGTGGTACAGGTATAACGCCCTTATTCTGAGTTCAGAGTAAGGGCGTTTTTATTTTCAAAAAGAGAAAGGAGATAGACATGATTGAATTAAAAAAAGTTAATAAGATATATAATAATAAAGTTCATGCTCTAAAAGATATTAATTTAAAAAGTTGAAAAAGGTGATATTTATGGAATAATCGGTTATTCTGGAGCTGGGAAAAAGTACGTTAGTAAGGCTGTTAAACGGACTTGAAGTAGCAACAGATGGGGAGGTAATCATCGATGGTGATGACTTTAATAAAAATAACTGAAGAACAACGTCGTTTAAAAACGCCAAAGAATAGGGAATGATTTTTCAACACTTTAACCTATTATGGAGCAGAACTGTAGCTGAAAATATTGCATTCCCATTAGAAATTCTAGGAAAAATCAAAAACAGAAATTAAAGAAAGAGTAGAAGAATTAGCTAAATTAGTAGGTTTAGAAGATAGACTAAACGCTTATCCATCACAACTTTCTGGTGGACAAAAACAAAGAGTAGGTATTGCCCGTGCGTTAGCTGGTAATCCTTCAATTTTACTTTGTGATGAAGCGACAAGTGCACTTGATCCAGAAACAACTGCAGAAGTACTAAACTTAATTAAAGAAATTCATAGTAAAAACTAATATTACAGTTGTGCTTATAACTCACGAAATGAACGTTATTAAAAACAATTTGTACAAAGGTTGCTGTTATAGACGGCGGTACTATTGCTGAAGATGGATTAGTTTTCGGAAGTATTCTATCATCCAACTCAAGAAGTTACTAAGAAATTCTTAGCTCAAACATCATTCGCATCGGAGTTTGAGGAAAGAGAAAATATTGAAGAGTGGAAAAAAATATTCACTGAAGGAGTTATTATTAAATTTACTTTTTGATAATAATACTTCGAAAAACCTATCCTTAGTACATTAGTAAGAGAAATTGATTTTGATTTTACTATAATTAATGGACATATTGATAAAACAGCAAATGCTAATATAGGTACACTTTTTGTTCAATTAATTGGAACTAAAGAAAAATACAGATAAAGTAATATCTAGATTAAATGAACTAGGTATTTTAACGGAGGTGTTATAATGTTTGATTTTTTTCAAGAGTTAATTGGGATAAAGTACAAGATAAAACAATTGAAACACTTATTATGACTTTTTGAGTCACTTATTGCAGTGTTTATAGTTGGTTTATTTTTAGGGTTATTATTATACTTAACATCTAATAGTAAGAGTGCATTTGGACGTGGATTTTACGCTGTTGTTACGGCGATAGTTAATATTTTTCGTGCAATTCCATTTATTATCTTAATTGTATTATTAATTCCATTTACTAAGTTTTTAATTGGTACAATTATTGGTGTTCAACAGCTATTCCTGCACTTATTATTTCAGCAGCACCATTCTACGCTCGTTTAGTAGAAATCGGATTACGTGAGGTAGATAAAGGTGTAATCGAAGCTGCTCGCGCAATGGGGAGCTAAAAACTCAACAATTATTTTAAAAGTTTTAATTCCAGAGAGTTTACCAGCAATAATTTCAGGATTAACTGTTACAGCTATTGCATTAGTTGGTTCAACAGCGATGGCAGGTGTAATTGGAGCTGGGGGCTTGGTAACTTAGCATACTTAGATGGATTCCAACGTAACAATAGTACTTTTGACTTTTGTAGCAACAGTATTAATTTTAATTATCGTATTCGCTGTACAAATTCTTGGTGATACAATTGTTAAGAAAGTAGATAAAAGATAAATATGAAGAACAAGGTAGCAAAAAGAGCTATCTTGTTTATGTAATTATTTAAAATTATACATAAGTCACAAAATGAATAGAAATAACTCAAAAATCGTTATTTCATAAAAGTGATTTTTCAGAGTTACTCTCATTTTTTTATGTATGTGTAATAGAGATTTTTGTAAAATATATAATTGATGATATTATTAATTATTAAAGGAGAAAAATTATAAAAATATTAATGTTTTACGAATAATTAATACCAAAAATAGGTTAAAAAACTTGAAAATGTGGTAAAATAATAAAGACTGTTTAAATCAAGAAATTTATAAAATAGAAAAATAAGGAGATAAATTTATGGTTATTCAATGGTTCCCAGGTCATATGGCCAAGGCAACAAGAGAAGTTAAAGAAAAACTGAAATTAGTAGATATAGTTTTCGAGATTAGTAGATGCACGTTGTCCACTTTCTTCACATAATATGTACCTAGATGAAGTAGTGAAAGATAAGAAAAAAATAATTATATTTAATAAAAATTGATTTATGCGATAGAGCTGAAAACTGCAAAAGTGGAAAAGTTATTTTGAAAATAAAGGATATACAGTAGTTTATACAGATGCAAAAATAGTAATAACTTAAATAAAGTAATAGATAAAGCAAAAGAAGAACTTGCAGAAAAAGATTGCTCGTCAGGTAGCTAAGGGAATTAAACCGAGGGCAATTAGATCAATGGTAATAGGTGTTCCTAACGTTGGGAAGTCAACGTTTATCAATAAACTTATTAAGAAAAAAATGTAGCTAATACAGCTAATAAACCTGGTGTTACGAAGAAACAACAATGGTTAAAATTAAAATAAAGATATAGAATTATTAGATATCTCCAGGAATTCTTATGCCTAAGTTTGATAATCAAGAAATTGGTAAAAAAATTAAGTTTAATAGGTTCTATAAAAGATGATATTACGCCGTTAGATGATGTAAGCTTATATTTATTAGAGTTATTAAAAACATAATTATTTAGAGAATTTAAATAACCTTTACAAGATAAATGTTACTACTGAGGATGAAAATGTCTATATTATGGAAAAAAAGTAGCTGAAAAAGAGATTTAAAAAATCGGTGGGGACTATGATTACGATTCAACTATAAAGCTATTAATCCAGGATTTTAGAACACAAAAATTTGGATTTATTACATTAGATAATTATAGTAATTTATTAGAAAAATGAGGAACAAAATGAAAAATTAGTGAAGTAAAAGAACTCTTAAATCAAGAAAATATTTCCGAAGAAATACTCATGAATTAAAAAAAGATGAGAGAAGCGGAGTTCAGAAATTACTAACAAGCTATGCAAAAGAAGCAAGAAAAACTTTTTATAAAAAAGAGTATGAAAAATCATTTTTATGAAAATAAATGTTATAATAATGGATGTAAGTATATTTGTGGTATAGATGAAGTAGGAAGAGGGCCGCTTGCAGGCCCAGTAGTTGCTGCAGCGGTAATCTTAAAAACAAGATAGTTATTTTCGAAGGATTAAATGATTCAAAAAAATTATCAGAAAAACGTGAAGAATTATTTGAACAGATAAAAAAAGGATGCTGTTGCATATGCAATTTGTGAAGTGGATAATATTGAGATTGAAAAAAATATAATATTTACAATGCAGCTCGTATAGCGATGCAAAGAGCAGTAGAGAAATTAGAAATTAAACCAGATTTTTTTACTTATTGATGCTATGCCGTTTGAGAATTATCCAATACCAAATTTTAGCATGGTAAAAGGTGATGAGAAGAGCGTATCTATTGCAGCTGCTTCAGTAATAGCAAAAAGTATATCGTGATAATTTAATGAAAGAATATGCAAAAAAATATCCATATTATGATTTTGAGAATAATGCAGGATATGGAACAAAAAACATTTAGAAGGTTTAAAAGAATATGGAGTAACACCAATCCATAGAAGAGACTTTGAACCGGTAAAAATCAATGATACAAGGAGGAAAAATGAGTAATAATAATGGAATTAGTGTTTCTAAAAATTTACCGAAAAATAAAAAAATAATAATAATAATAATAATAATAATGGAAACCGATCAAAATTAAAAAAATAAAAGTAGTTGAAAAAGAACAAACTAACAATTCTAAAACAAGTAGTAAAGAAAATTAATAATGTAAATAAAACTAAATCTCAAAAAAATAAAGCAAAAATTAGCAAAAATTCGCATTACTCCATTAGGGAGGGTGGAAGAAGTAGCGAAAAAACATGTATATGATAGAAATCGGGGATGAGATTTTTGTTCTTGATGCGGGATTAATGTTTCCTGAAACAGAGATGATTGGTATTGATGCAGTTATACCTGATATAAGTTACCTAGTACGTAATAAACAAAAAAATTAAAGGAATTTTTCTTATCAAATGGACACGTAAGTTCAATGGGAGCTGTACCATATATTATCGATAAGTTAAAATGTCCAGTTTACGGGTCAAAATTAACAATTGATTTATTAAAAAATCATCTTAAACAATTAGGTATTAAGAGAAGAATCAAATTTTATTATGTAAAAGATAATAATAAGTATGATTTCAATAATGCAAGTGTAACATTCTTTCAAGACTACGTACTCAATGCCGGATTCTTTAGGTATCTGTATTGAAACTAGTCAAGGAAATATTGTTTATACTGGTGAGTTTAAATTTGACCAATCAGTAAGTAAAGAATATAAATCTGATATAGTGAAGATTAGTACATTAGGTCAAAAAGGTGTTCTTGCTCTATTAAGTGATTCAAGCAATGCTAATGTTAAAGGATATAATGTTCCTGAAAATGAAGCGGCAGAACAAATTGATAATGCATTTTATCAAGCGAATAAACGTATTATAGTAACGTGTTATTCTTCAAACTTTTTAACAATCTCTCATATAGTTAGAGCAGCCTTAGCACAAAAATAGAAAGATTTTACTTTTAGGTCAAGCTATTGAGGCATCTATCAATACTGCTAGAAATATGAATTATTTACAAATTGAAGATAGCAATTTAATTTCAATTGAAGATTTAAAAGACTATCCACAAAATGAAGTGTGTATTCTTTCTTCAGGTGATCAAGGAGAGCCAATTGAGGCTATGAAAAACATTGCTGAGAAGAAAATTGATGGAATTCAAATTGAATCAGGCGATACAATCATGATTGCTGCAACACCGTCTCCTAATATGGAAGTTATGTTATTCCAAACATTAAACTTATTAGTTAAACTTGGGGCGAATGTTGTTACAGCTTCTAAACGTCTTCACGCTGCTAGCCATGCGACGAAAGAAGAGTTGAAAATGATGTTAAACATGCTTATGCCAAAACACTTTATCCCGGTTCAAGGAGAATTTAGAAATCTTCGTAAGCATGCAGAAATTGCAGCTGAAACAGGAGTTGTCGCTGAAAAATATTCATATTTTTAGCCAAAGGAACGACTTTAGAATTAAGTGGAAATAAATCTAAAACATTATTAAACAATATTTCTGTAGGTAATATTCTAGTTGATGGACGTGGTATTGGGGATGTTGAAGATAGTGTATTAAAAGATAGAAAAACTTTTATCAAATGATGGTATCTTTGTAGCATCATATGCAATCAGTAAAAAAAGAGAAAAACTCTAGTAGGGAGACCAGTTATTCAAACAAAAGGTTTTTGTCTATGTTAAGAAGAGTATGGAGTTAATTAAAGAAGCGGAAGAAAAAAAGTTATCGAATACTTAGAGAATAATCCGATTAAGAGTATTAGAGAATGTGCAGCTGTTAAAGCTGAAATTAGAAGTATGCTTTCTAGCTTACTTTATGATAATACTAAGAGAAAACCAATAATAATAATTAACTTTTCATTAATTTAGTAATGAAATATAACGGGAAATAGGAATAAGGAACAACTCAAATAGCTTTTTATATAAAAGCCGAATTTTGAATTGCTCTTTATTGTTCCCTGTTTTTAGTCTATATAGAAGAGGTGAAAGAATGTCAAAAGTTATTGCTCATATTGATATGAATTGCTTCTATGCAAGTGTTGAAGAAAAGCATAATCCAGAACTAAAAGGTAAACCTTTAGCAATTGCAGGAGAAGTAAAAACTAGGCATGGAATAATTGTAACCTCTAACTACGAAGCTAGAAACTTAGGGATTAAGACAACTATGCGAGTAGGAGAGGCCAGAAAGTTATGTCCTAATATAAAAAAATACTTCGTCCCGATATGGCTAAATATCAACAGGAGTCAAAGATGATTTTTGATCTGGTACGAGAATATACAGATAAGATTGAGATTGTTTCTGTTGACGAAGCATATATAGACTTAAGCGATTTTTCTGAACCAATAAAGGTAATAGCTACAATTCAAAGAAGAATATATAAACAATTAGGTATGCCTTCATCAGTTGGTATTTCTTTTTAATAAATTTTTTTGCAAAGATGGGATCGAATTTAAAAAAACCTCTTGGATTTTCAATCATTAATAAGAAAAATTATAGAGATATATTATGGAATCTTGATATAGGGAGAAATGCATGGTTGCGGTAAAGCATCTACTAAAAAATTAAAAAAATATTGGAATTAATACAATTGGAGATGTAGCGAAGGCCAATGAGGTGATTCTTCATAGTCTTTTAGGAGTTCAAGGTTTAAGATTAAAGAATAAAAGCAAATGGAGAAGGTAATGATGAACTGAAATATACGGTGGATAGAAAAATCTATCGGTAATTCAAAAACATTTACTAATGATTTAATAGATGAAGATGATATTTTAAAAGAAATCAAAAATTAAGTGAGAAGGTTAGTTCAAGAGCTCAAATTCGTAATTATGTAGGAAATAATATTTCAATAATGGTAAGATTTAGTGATTTTAAAACAATCACTAGATCCAAGAAAAATACCAGAATTTATCTCTAATTCTAATGATATTTTTAATTATGCATGGGAGTTATTGCTTGAACATTATGAATTTACTAGAGGTGTTAGATTACTTGGTATTTCATTAAATGATATTAGAAAAAGCAAAAGAACTAAAGGTTCAACTTGATATTTTTGATAAGAAGGATTATAAGGAAGAAGAGAAGCTTAGAAAAACTTTCTAAGAAATTAAAATCAGAGTTCGGTGATAATATAATAACTGATTTTGAAAAATTTTGATAAAAAAAGAGAAGTCGGTTATTACGACAAGTTTTTAGTAAAAGATTTTTTTAGATTAATATAATTAAGGAGAGAGAATGTTAGCGATTAATAAGAGATTACAATTAGTAGCTGAATATGTAGAAAAATAGAAGACTAGCCGATATTGGGAGTGATCATGCATACTTACCTATTTATTTAGCAAAAAAATAATAAAATTGATTATGCTGTAGCCGGAGAAATAGTAGAAGGACCACATAAAGTGTCTATAAAAAAATGTTAGAGAAGAAGGTTTAGTTGGAACTATCGATTGTCGTAAAGCTGCAGGTTTAGATGCAATTGAATTAAGTGATAATATTGAAGTAATAACAATTTGTGGTATGGGTGGAAAGCTAATTGCAGATATCTTAGAAAAAGGAAAAGAAAAAGTTAGTGAATAAACCAAATTTGGTACTTCAACCAAATGTTGGAGAAAAATTTTGTTAGAGAAAAACTACAAGAATTAGGTTATGAAATCACAGCGGAGAATATTATCGAAGAAGACGGACATATTTACGAGATTGTTGTTGCAAAAACCTGGTATTATGAATTTATCTGAAGATGAGGTTAATTTTGGTAAATATTTATTGAAAAGAGAAAAAGTAAATTATTTGTGAAAAAAACAAAAAAACAGGAGCTTTTAAAAAAATTGAATATATTTTAAAAACAATTAGAAAAAGGCAAATGATGTTCAAGAAAAATAAAGTAGCTGAATTTAAAAATAAATACGATAAAAATATTAAAAAAATTATTTCCTAATATTTTTTTATAAGGAGGGAAAGTATGCTGCAATCTTTGCATGATGAAAGAGAAGCTAAAAAGTTATTAAATTTTAGTGTGAAAAATCGCTAAGAGTATGTTATCGTATGGAGCAGAAGTATACAGGGTTGAAGATACAGTTAATAGAATTTATAAATCATTTGATAATATTAAGGCGGCAAATAGTTTAGTTACATATAATTTTTGTTATTGTATCTTTTATATACAATGATAATACATATACAGCCATGCGTAGGGTTGTTTTGGGAGATCGTGATTTAGAAAAGATTGCACTTTTTAAAATGATATTTCTAGGAAAAATGGTGATGGGGGATGTACCTTAGATTATGCATTTAAAAAAATGAAAGAGATTAAGGATAGGAAAAGATATTCGACAACATCGGTTGTTATTGCTTTGACATTATCAGGTCCATTTTTTTCAATAATGTTTGGAGGAACATTTAAGGATAGTCTATTCGCGTTTTCAATAATGGCTATTCAGGCTGCATTTCTCATATTAACTGCAAAATATAAGCTTACCTCCTTTGTAAGTAATTTCTTAGGGGCCTTCATAGCGACTGTCCTTGTAATGTTCTTAAATAAAATTTTCTTAATACATAATCCATTTAGTATTATTATTATGAGTCTTATGCCACTCGTTCCGGGAGTTCAAGTCACAAATGCTGTACGAGACTTTATGGCTGGTGATTACCTTTCAGGGATGATAGGGATTCAAGCAGCGATTTTCGTATCAACAGCTATTGCACTCGGAGTAGTTATGGGGTTAAAAATTAGTATAAAGGGGAAACTATGGAGAATAATGTTTTTATACAGTTTGTAGCGGGTTTTGTAGTTAGTATAGCTTTTGCAATTTTCTTTAATGCGCCAAGAAAAATCATTGTTTATGTGTGGTATTATTGGAGCTGTTGGTTGGTTAGTTCAGGTAGTAACAAATTTATTGCTAGCTGATGTAGTAGTAAGCAGTTTTTTTAGGTGCAGTATGTGTAGGGTGTTCTTTCAACTAATGCATCTAGAATTTTAAAAATTACCAGCAACGATTTTTTTATTTATACAGGTATGGTTCCTTTTAGTTCCGGGTTATGGTATGTATAATACGATGCAAAATATTGTAACTAAAAAAATTATGGAGTAGCTTCTAAGGTAGGTATTGAAACAATACTTCAAGCTGGAGCAATAGCTATGGGAATACTATTAGCATCAGTATTTTCGTCTTCAATTCAGAGGGTTAAGATACAAAGAAAACGATAAAAAGTGCTATAATAAAGTTAGTGAATTTACAAAGGAGATTAGTACACAATGGAATATATTTTATATTTTGCAGAAAGCTGTCCGGATACAGCACCGTTTAAAGAAAAAAATTATCGGAATTAGGGATTACATATAAAGAAGTAGAAGTAATGTCTTCATTAAGAAATTTTTAAAGAGTTTCTATATGTTAGAGATACATATTCACAGTTCGAAGGAATAAGAGGTAATATGAAAATCGGTATTCCTTGTTTAGTTGTTAACGAAAACGAATGTATCCTAGAACCTAATGAATTAGATAAATTAAAAAAATAAATTAATAGTAAACTCCAAATTAGGAAAAATATGATATTTATCAAATTAATCAATACTTTTCTGATGTGGAGTTTATTTTTATTTAAAAATCTAATTTATTTCTTGCTTTTTTTATTTTTTTAAATTTGATATAATTAAAAATGCTAGGTGGGGAGTTAGCGGTGCCCTGTACTTGCAATCCGCTTTAGCAAGACCGAATACCGAGATGCGGGTAGAATAGGGAATGTCGAGTTTAACACGTAATGTTGAGACTAAGGCACCTTACGACGCAATACTTATGAACCATGTCAGGTCCGGAAGGAAGCAGCATTAAAGTAAGTCTATTGTGGGTGTGAGTTTTTGTCGAGGTTGAGTTGTCGATTAGACTAACGGTTTTTTTAATCTATTCAAGTCTCGGTTGCATATAGTATAAATCGATGATATCTAAAAAGTAAATTCGCTTTTGGATTTTTTGTGTTTTGAAAAAAATAATATTATGTAAATTATAGGAGGGGTTATGTATCAAGGAAAAAAACTTTTCTGAACGTGCAAGTATTTTTATTAAATTGCTATTGCCAGTATTAGTTTATCAAGTAATTTCATATTCATCTGGCATGATTGGAACGTTTATGGCGGGACATTATAGTCCTACAGATTTAGCCAGTGTAAGTATGGGGGTTAATATTTGGAATCCAATTATGTATACTTTAAATGCGATTGTCCTAGCATTAATTCCAATAGTTTCACAGCTAATTGGAAAAATAAAGAAGAAGAAATTCCTACAGTAGTTAGACAATTTCTGTACATAGCTGTAATTATTAGTATTGTTTTAATTATTGGGTTAAATACTTTAGCAACACCAATAGTAGACCAATTAGGTATGGATAGTAATATTGCAGAAATAACTAAGAACTATCTGTTCTATGAAAGTTTTGGGGTGCTATCGATCTTCTTATATGTAGTTTTACGTTCATTTATAGATAGTTTAGGATTAACAAGATTATCGATGATAATGATGATAGTATCTGTACCTGTAAATGTATTCTTTGCTTATAGTTTCATTTTTGGAAAGTTTGGTATGCCTGAGCTTGGCGGTGCTGGAAATGCAGTAGCTGTTTCAGTAACGTATACAGTACTATTTTTTTATTGCATTATTTATAGTTTTAACAAACTCTAAAAATAAATAAATATAAAATATTTGAAAAAGAAAAAAATAAAATTCGAAAAAGTGGGAGAAATCTTTAAACTAGGAATTCCTATAGCCTTAGCTACGGCACTTGAGACGGTTGTCTTTTCAACGTTATCATTAATGGTATCACGTTTTGATACGACAGTTATTGCTTCTCATCAATCTGCGTTAAATTTCTCTGGATTTCTATATACTTTACCAGTTAGTGTTGCAAACACTGCAACAATTATAATAGCATTTCATGTAGGAGCTAAAGATTATAAACTGGCAACAGAGTATACAAAACTAACAGTAATAATGGGGATGATACTTTCGAGTATAGCAGGATTAATCGTCTTGTTATTTGATACGAAAATTCCATATCTATATACTAATGATAGCGGAGTAATCACATTAACAGCAGAGTTATTATTATTTGCAATCGGTTTTTGCTATTTGTGATTCATTTGCCTCAGCATTAGCAGGTGTTTTACGTGGATATAAAAAAGTAGTGCCAATATGTGTAGTAATGTTTATCGGGTATTATTTAGTAGGAATCCCTACAGCATACTATTTTTTGTATTTAAGCAAGAGATTGGTATAGAAGGTTTATGGATAGGATGGATAATTGGACTGGCTGTTTATGCCTTAGGGTGTATTATTCTATTACTTATATATGAGAAGAGGAATTAGCAAAATAATTAAGTTAGCTAAATAATAAAAAGATTTTTGTAGTAAATGTAAATACTACAAAAATCTTTTTATTTTCACTTGTATAATCACTTGACTAAAATTTTTCAAAAAAACTATATAATGTGATTATCAAAACTAGATAAAAAGGAGGTAAAAAAATTTGAATAAAGTATATCCAAAATGGTCTGAATTGCCAAATCTAGACTTGTATTTAGATCAAGTGTTATTATATGTAAATCAATTAGATAGCTCCTCAATTGTAGATGATGATAAAGGTTTAACATCCGCAATGATAAATAATTATGTTAAAAAAATGGTCATCTGGATAAACCGATTAAGAAAAAAATATAATCGAAAACAATTAGCAAGATTAATAGTTATCACATGCTTAAAAAAATGTATTTTCAATTCAAGAAATTAGTAAGACAATAAATAGCCTGACTTTAGGTGGTAGTTCTGAAGAAATGTACGATAACTTTGTTATGTGTATGAATGGAGAAAAAGAGAGGGATTAGCAGACGTAATAGTTGCAGCTTGTGACACTGTAAAAATTATATAAAAAAACACATGATTTAGTGGGAAAAATTAAAATAAATATACTTGGAGGTAAATGATGGAGTGGAAGATTGTAGTTGATACTGCATGCGATTTTAGAGAAATTCCTAATAAAGCTGAGAATGTTACTTATGAGAGAGTGCCATTTTCATTGCAAATAGAGGATAAGGTATATGTAGATACTTTAGATCCAGATATCGATGAAATGATGAGAGAGATGTATACTAGTTCAGAAGCAGCAAAGATCAGCTTGCCCAAGTCCAGAGGCATACCTATCAGCATATAGAGGTGCAGAAAATGTAATAGTTTTAACTTTAACCGGTGGAATGTCAGGAAGTTATAATAGTGCAATAATTGGCGAAAAATGTTAAAAAGAAGAAAATGAGAATGTTAATATTCATATTGTAAATACTCTTTCAGCAGGAGGGCAAAAATGACTTATTTCTTCTTAAGATAAATGAACTAATTAAAGAAGGATTATCTTTCGATGAAGTAGTCTTAAAAATGAATGAGTATAAAAATACAAAACTTATTTTTTTGCTCTAGAGAAAGTAGATAATCTGGTGAAGAATGGACGCTTATCTAAATTAGCAGCAGCCGTTGTAGGTTTGTTAAATATGCGCATGGTAGGAGAAGCGAGTAATGAAGGGACTCTACACTTACTACATAAAGTTCGTGGAGAAAAAGCTATTTCAACAGTAGTTGATGAGATGATTAAAGCTGGGTATAAAGGTAGAAGAGTTGTAATTACTCATAGAAATAATGAAAATATATGTAAAAAAATAGAAGAAAAAAATTAAAAGATAAATTCTCTGATGTAGAATTTATTACTGTTCCAACTTCTGGAATTTGTAGTTTCTATGGAGAAGAAGGCGGAATGCTTTTTAGGATATGAAATATAGAATATATATTTAAATAAAATAATAAAAAAAGGAAAAGTGATTACTCTGTGTAAAACACTTCTCCTTTTTTTATTGAATTTAACTAACTCTGTTTAGCTCTTTTTACTTTTTACGCAGCTTCCCAATTAAAAAAATCCAGTCCCTTGACCACAGAGGCTGAAGAATATATATCCTAAACCATATATAAGAATATCGAAGTTTAAAATAATTAAACAAGATATAATGTAAAAAAATTCCTATAATAAATGAGAAAAATATAGCTAAAGTCTTCTTTATTATATGCATATAGAAATGATATTAGAAAAACTAATAACGGGGTATAGGATGATTAAAAGTAATATTATCATACCTGATCTATTCGATATAAAAGTAAGAACACAGAGGAGTATTATAAATAAAAAAAGAAAGAAAAAAATTAAATATGGTACTTTTTCTAAAAATTTCTTCATCAATCTGCCTCCTAATTATAGTGTTATTCTATCATATATTGAATTAAAAAAACAATAAACAAATATATTCATTAAAAATCCACAAATTTGAAAACCGCTTATCAAATATGCTATGATTAATATATTAACAAATGAGAGGGGAACAATAATAATGAAATTTTTATTGATACAGCCAATGTAGAAGATATTAAAAATGCTAATGAATTAGGGTTGATTTGTGGAGTTACTACTAATCCATCTTTAATCGCTAAAGAAGGGCGTGATTTCAAAGAAGTGATTAAGGAAATTGCATCAATCGTAGATGGACCAATTAGTGGAGAAGTAAAAGCAACAACTACTGATTGGAAAGATATGGTAGAAGAAGCTAGAGAAATTGCTAAAAATTCATCCTAATATGGTAGTTAAGATTCCTATGACAGAAGATGGTCTTAAAGCAGTAAATGTACTGAAAAAAGAGGGGATTAAAACTAATGTTACGTTAATCTTTAGCCCGACTCAAGCTTTACTAGCGGCAAGAGCAGGAGCAACATACGTATCTCCATTTTTAGGTAGATTAGACGATATTGCTCACAATGGACTATTATTAATTGAAGAAATAGTAGAAATTTTTTTGCGAATAATGATATTGATACACAAATTATTGCAGCAAGTGTGAGAAATCCAATTCATGTTACAGAATGTGCTAAATTAGGATGCGATATTGCTACTGTTCCATATAATGTAATTAAACAAATGGTTAAACACCCTTTAACTGATATAGGTATTGAAAAATTCAAACAAGATTATTATAAAGTATTTGGTGAATAATTAGTAGATAACTTTTTACGTCAAAAATATTTTCCTTAAAAAAATTTAAAAAAATTTTGTATTTTATACTAGAAATATTTATAAAAGTAATGTTATAATATATTTTTGTTGTATGAAAAAGTTGTTAAGATTAAATTTTATAGGAGGTTATATTAATGCGCGTAAATGTAACATTAGCTTGTACAGAATGTGGTGACAGAAACTACATTACTAAAAAGAACAAAAAGAAATAATCCAGACCGTATTGAACTTAAAAAAATACTGTCCAAGATTAAAAAAAGTGACTTTACACAGAGAAACTAAATAATAAAGTTAGAGAAGCCTTAAAGTATCAACGTTTAAGGCTTTTTGTTTTGTCACTTGAATGCCTTTTTGAATGCCATACTAATAAAAAAACCGCCAGTAAATTAATACTGACGGATGAGAGCATTCGGCTCTAGTTATGATTTGCGATAGATACAATTAAGTATCTATGTTAGTAATTATATTGTATTATAAATAGGGAGGAAAGTCAAATTTTAGTTCTTAAAAAAATATATTTTTAATACCGTTTTCTATAACTTTTAGAGTGTCATCATTAACTCTAACTTTTGTTAGGGGATCTAAATTGTCCTTACGCTTGAAAATTTTATTTTTGTCTATAGTAGTAATAGCGTCTATCTTTATATATGTATCCTTATCAAAAATTTTTAATATATTTTTTTCACCCGTTCTTTTGCATTTTCAACTATATTTTCTTTCTAGTAGGACTTTTTGATAAAAAACTTTTAGTTGAGATAAATCTTTATCTTTTAGTTTTAAAGTGATTTGGATTTTTATTTGTTATATTTTTTTAGTTTATCTGTTGACTCTTCTAGTTGTTCAATATTTCTTATTTTTTTAATTGTTCTTTATCCATAATAATTCCCCTTTATATACTGATAAATAGAGTAAATATAATTTTAATAGCTTAGATGATTTATAATTTTGTTAGAATACTCTATATTTTTTTCTGTATGATAGTATCTCCTAATAATTTTTATGAACAGTTTTTACTAGGTTGGCTCAATTATATTATAGTCTATAAAAAGGGATAAAATAAATTATAAACTAATATGAGTAACTGAAATTATACAATTTGTTAATTGATTTACTATATATTGAGTGATAGTATGTATGCGAAAAAGAAAAAAATAATTAATGTTGATTTTTATATCGATTAAGGGATGAATTTTTATGAGTGATATGAAAATTAATAAAATGAATAAACAAAGAGAAGTATCTATATTAATGCAAAATACAATATCAATATTATTAAACATAAGTATTGGTATAAGCGAGAGAAGGAGACTCCGGTGACTAAGTTAATTAGATTAGTATATGAAATAACGTAAAAAGAATTTAAGTATATGGTGCCTATTTTAATAAATAGCAATTTTAAAAAGAAATTATATAAAAAGGATTATATCATTAATATAAAATGTGGAGGAAAAAATGAATAAAGAGAAAATAGTTGAAGAAATAGAGTGTATCCAACAAAAATTGATAAGTTTACAACTTACAATGGAATTATTAGCAATGCACACAGATGTAATTAATGTATTAACTTTAGATGAACTAAGAAGTCTAGATATTCCAACAGACATATTAATTAAATATTGGGACAAAGCAAGAGATGGTCATAATTTGTATATGATGACTGACGCTATTGCTAAACAAACATCAGATGATTTATCAAAAAAATATGTTATGAGGGATTTGATGAATTGAAAAACTATGATAAATAATATTGCATAGTTTATAGAAAAGAACAAATAATGTTTTTTTAACTTAATTATTTACTAAATTTATTACAAAAAGGTTTGATATACATTATATTTTTTTGTATATCAAACCTTTATTCTTATCTTATTATTTAGTTACTGGTACTTCGAAAGTAGCACTTTCCATTTTTACCATCTTTATCGAATTGATTAAAAGAAATTTTAATTTTTGTCGCTTTCTACGCTTAAACCATATCCCATAGTAGATTCTGAAATTGCACCAACTGGAGTAGGTTCAGGATATTTTGGAGAACTAATAGGATAAATTCTAGCCTCCTTTTCGGTTCTATCAACAACTGTTCTAGGAGCTAAAAATAGGTCTTGATATTCATTTTTAAAAACCCAAGTTCTCATAAGTATATTTTATGATAACTACTTGTGCTATGTTTTTCTTTGATGTGTTTATTTCTATCTTGAGTAGTTTTAACCTCAGTTATTTTCAGCTTCCATTGACCATCTACAATCCATTCTTCATTAAGTTCGTATACTTTATCTGTAGAGTTTTGATTTTTGTAGTTGCAGCATTATTTTTCTGTTGTAGTTTTATCTGCTGTTTTGGCTTTATTTTTTTCGCTGCAGATCTACTTTGTCTAACTAGTTCACCTTTTATTAAAGAACAGCCACTTAGAACTACTGAAGCGGATAGTAGACTTGTAAATAGTAATTTAGTTTTCATATTTTTTTCTTCTCCTAATCTATAAGCGTTTAATTCTTGCCAAATAAATTACATCTATACAAAAAAATTATAAATTATAAGGTATTTTTTTAGTAAATATACAGTGAGTGCGTTGAATTTTGATTTATAAAAATTAGAATAAATTTTTAGAGATTTTTTTGTAAAAATACCTTTTACAAATGAAAGGAAAAATATTATACTATGTATTATCTAATGAAAATAATGTTATTTTTCTATAGATATTTCTTGATTTTCAAAAGAATTCTTTAGTAAAGCTAACAAAATTACAAATTTCAAAAAATAAAAAATAAAAAATTAAAAAAAGTTGTTGACAAATAATAATATCTATTATATAATTAATGCATAAGTTAATAACAAATATTTATGCGGGTGTAGTTTAGTGGTAAAACCTCAGTCTTCCAAACTGATGTTGTGAGTTCGATTCTCATCACCCGCTCCATTTTTTTATTTAGAGATTTTTTTCCACAGTAGCTCAGTTGGTAGTAGCATCTGACTGTTAATCAGAGGGTCGCAGGTTCGAGTCCTGCCTGTGGAGTAAAAGTACGGCTGTGTATGCAGCCGTATATTTTTGTTTAAAAATCTCGCTAAATATTATTATCATAGAAAAAAATTATGTTATAATAGTTCATGGTATATGAACTTTTATCGAGTTGAATTTTATATAGTTTAAAAAGTTGAAGTTTAAGAAAAATAAAAGAGAATTGTATAGGAGATTTTTTTATGTTTTTTTAGATGAGGTAAAAAATATTCGTCCGATCAGGGCGATGGTGGGAATGGATTAGTAGCATTTAGAAGAGAAAAGTATGTTCCAAAAGGTGGACCAGCCGGAGGAGACGGAGGACGTGGAGCTAATGTCGTATTCATCGTAGATGAAGGACTAAGAACTTTCATGGATTACCGTTATCAGAAGAAATTCGTAGCACCTAATGGTGAGAACGGAATGAGTAAAGGTATGCACGGTAGAAAAATCTAAAGATTTATACTTAAAAGTACCACCAGGAACAGTAATTCGTGATACTGATACTGGAGAAGTATTAGCAGACTTAGTAGAACATGAGCAAGAAGTAGTGGTAGCTCGTGGAGGACGTGGAGGACGTGGAAAACTGTCGTTTCGCAACACCTTCAGAACCCAGCGCCAGAGATTGCTGAGAATGGTGAACCAGGAGAAGAAAGAAATCTGACTTTAGAATTAAAAACTTATGGCGGATGTGGGTCTTGTTGGATTCCCTTCTGTTGGTAAATCAACATTATTATCAATAACATCAAAAAGCAAAACCAAAAATTGCTGATTATCACTTTACAACATTAGCGCCAAATCTTGGAGTAGTAGAAACAAAAAGATCACAGAAGTTTTTGTTATGGCTGATCTTCCAGGATTAATAGAAGGAGCTAGCCAAGGTGTAGGTCTTGGACACCAGTTCTTACGTCATATTGAAAGAACGAAAGTTATTGTTCACGTAGTAGATATGTCAGCAACTGATGGTCGTGATCCATATGAAGATTATAAAATTATTAATCAAGAGTTAGCTGAGTACAATATGAGACTTTTTAGAAAGACCTCAAGTAGTAGTAGCTAATAAAATGGATATTCCAGTAGCTAGTGAGAATCTTAAAGAGTTTAAAAACACTTAGAGAACGATGGTGAAGAAGTAGATATCGTTGAAATTTCTGCATTCACACGTAGTAATATCGATAACTTACTTTATAAAAATAAGTGATATACTAGATAATACGATCCAAATATGTTATATGAACTTGATACTGAAGAAGAAAGTATGGAAAATAGAGTTCTTTATAAACATAAACCTAAGGATGAAACATTCAAGATTACTCGTGACGATACAGGAGCTTATGTAGTAAGTGGACCTGGTATCGAACGTGCATTCTTAATGACTGATTTCAACCGTGATGCTTCTGTTAGACGTTTTGCTCAACAAATGCGTTCTATGGGCGTAGATGATGCTTTACGTGATAGAGGATGTAAAAACGGTGATACGGTTAAAATTCTTAAAGGTGAGTTTGAATTCGTAGAGTAGGAGATAACCACTGTGGATAAAGAAAAAAAGTTTATTATATAATTAGAGAAGATGTATTGCCAGAAGCTGTAAAAGAAGACATTAGTGATGAAAAAGCTTTAGAAGATGATTCAAAGTTATCAATTTTAGAAGCTTCGAAGAGATTTGATTTGAGTAGAAGTGCATTTTATAAGTATAAAGATACAATTTTTCCTATTCAAGATGTGAAAAAGACAATCAATTCTATCACTGTCTATCGATGTTGACGATATTCCTGGAATATTAGGTAAAATTTTTATCGGTTGTTAATGAAGCTAAGTGCAGTGTACTTACTATTCACCAAACAGTACCGATAAATGCAAAAAGCTACTATAATTATTTCTTTAGAGCTAAGTTCAGGTGATATAAATATTGAAAAATTAAATAAACGAATTAAAAGATCTTGAATTTGTTAATTCAATTAAAGTAATTGGTTTAAGCATGTAAAGATAGTTTAATAAATATTAAATGTAGGAGAACAGAGTAGGGAAGTCAGTTTCCTATAGCTATTCTCCTTTTTATTTTTAGAAAGGTGAATTATGCAAAAATGATATATTCGAAGGGAAAGTTATAGATTATACCCACGACGGTCTTGGTGTAGTTAAAATTGACAATTTTTCCGATTTTTTTATTGAAGATGTTATAGAAGGTGAAGTAATTGAGTTTAAGATAATTAAATTAAAGAAAAAAATCTTGGTTACGGAAAAGTTCTTAATATTATTGAAAGTTCTAAAAATAGAGTTGAGGGTATTCCAAAAAAACTTCAGGAGCAAATTTAGTTCATATGAACTACGAAGAGCAATTAAAGTTTAAGAAGAAAAAAAGTTCAAAAATGTTATGGATAAAGCTCTTGGAAAAGATTATATCGAAGTATTAGATACGCTAGGAATGGAAGACGGATATCATTACCGTAATAAGTCTGTGATTCCAGTACAAAAAAAGTTAATGGCGAAGTTAAGATGGGGGTATTATAAACCACGAAGCCATGATGTTGTTAATATGAGAAATGTTTTTATTCAATATGATGAACACAATGTATTAATGAACAAATTACGTAGTCTAATCTCAGAGCTTAACTTATCTGTTTATGATGAAAAACAATCACTCAGGTGCTATTAGACATATTATGTTCAGAACAAATACCCTGAAAAGTGAAATCATGGTAGGTATTGTAGCGAAGGAGAAGTTTAATAAACTAGATGAATTCGTTGAAAAAATATCTAAATTAGATGATAGAATTGTTAGCATTATGCTAAATATTAACGATAAGAAGACAAATGTAATCTTTGGTGATAAAACTGAAAAATCTTTTTGGTAAGGATTATATAACCGACACATTAGACGGAATAGAATTTAAGATTTCACTTCGTTCATTTTTATCAAGTAAATCCAGTTCAAACAGAAGTATTATATAGTAAAGCGTTGGAACTTGCAGAATTAAAAGAAACTGATACGATAATCGATGCTTACTGTGGTATTGGAACAATCAGTCTATTCGCAGCGAAGAAAGTTAAGAAAGTGTATGGTATTGAAATAGTAGAAGCAGCTGTTTTTAGATGCTCGTGAAAAATGCGAAAAAAATAATAATATAACTAATGTAGAGTTTTTACTAGGTAAGAGTGAAGATGTAATTAAAAAAATTAATCTCACAAAATGTGAAATTAGATGCAGTTATCGTCGATCCACCACGTAAAGGATGTGAGGAAAGTTTCCTACGTGATTTAGCTTCAATGGGAATAGAAAAGATAGTTTATGTTAGCTGTAATCCAGCTACATTAGCTAGAGATATGGAAATTATGAGAGGTCTAGGTTATAAACTAGGTTCAGTGCAACCTGTAGATATGTTCCCAGGGACGTACCATGTTGAGGCGGTAAGTTTGCTAGTCAAGGAGTAAAACGACGAAGATTAGCATTTACTCCGCCCATGCGATAGCTGTCCGTGATTGACAAGTGCTAGCACGCAGACAGAACGGAGATAGCGAACCGCTGAGTGTGTCGCTCTGCTCGTAAAAGCTTAGAAACCTTTGAACGAAAGGGATAATGAAAAGCCTTGATTGCAAGGCTTTTTTTGCTTTATGGTGGGTAAGTATCAGAGTGAGAAAAATTTTTGGAATGAGTAGAAGTGATAGCTAGAAATTATCAGTTTCTATTTTCCATTTACCCTGTGGGTACGTGTTTGTTTCCATTGACAAGGAGTTTGTGGGAATAGAAATGTACCCACCTTGTTTGAATCAAGTGAAGTGTAGTTGAAGGAAATCTGTTGAAAGCAATACTTCATTTTTACCGAATAAGTAATAATTTAGGCAACTTCAAATCGATTAAAAAAACTATTTTTAAAGGTTAAGAGTAGACAAAAATTGTCCACTCTTTTTGCAAACTCAATTTATCAATAAATGAAATGAGGGAATGTAAAATGAAATATTTTTGAGGTTGAGTTAGAAAAATCCTGATGAATTTTTTTAAAACTACAAACAGAAGATTTTGTGAAAGCTAATCGCTTGCTACTAAGGAAGATAATCCAGAGCGTTACAGTCTATGAAGAAAAACTTCGTCATATCCTTTAAAATCTGGCATCGAATTGGAAGTATGAGTCTCATTCCATAACTTTTATATTGAACATATCATCTTGTTGTGTTATACTATAAATTGATATAAACAAAGATGTAGGAGGAACCGAAACTATGACAGCCTCAATGCGTTTAAGATAAGCTGGCAATAAAAAAAGCAGAATCTATACCCGATGATAGGCTTTTTTGTTGTGCTTATTTATACGATATTGAGCATTCATTAGTTACGGTGAGGATATTGGTTATTTAACTATACCTTTATTTAACTATGTCTTTAATATGAATGTTTCCAAATTGTATGTATGCAGACCAAAAGCCACATTGTGGGGTTTGGCCTGCATTTTTTATTGCCTAGAATGCTATTCAAAATAGAAATTCAAGCAAAATAATATGCAGGAGATAATATAAATGGAAAAATACAACAATTGGAAACGAAAATTTTATGCAATATGGGCAGGGCAAGCAGTATCATTAATCACTAGTGCCATCCTGCAAATGGCGATTATTTTTTACCTTACAGAAAAAACAGGATCTGCGATGGTCTTGTCTATGGCTTCATTAGTAGGTTTTTTTACCCCTATGCGATTTTTGGGACCCTGCCATTGGTGTGCTAGTGGATCGTCATGATAGGAAGAAGATAATGATTGGTGCCGATTTAATTATCGCAGCAGCTGGTGCAGTGCTTGCTATTGTTGCATTCTGTATGGAGCTACCTGTCTGGATGATTATGATAGTATTGTTTATCCGTAGCATTGGAACAGCTTTTCATACCCCAGCACTCAATGCGGTTACACCACTTTTAGTACCAGAAGAACAGCTAACGAAATGCGCAGGCTATAGTCAGTCTTTGCAGTCTATAAGCTATATTGTTAGTCCGGCAGTTGCAGCACTCTTATACTCCGTTTGGGATTTAAATGCTATTATTGCCATCGACGTATTGGGTGCTGTGATTGCATCTATTACGGTAGCAATTGTACGTATACCTAAGCTGGGTAATCAAGTGCAAAGTTTAGAACCAAATTTCATAAGGGAGATGAAAAGAAGGAGTTGTGGTTCTGAGACAAAAAACAAAAGGATTGTTTGCCTTATTACTCTTAGGAACACTATATACTTTTTGTTTATATGCCAATCAATGCACTATTTCCTTTAATAAGCATGGAACACTTTAATGGAACGCCTGTGCATATTTCTATTACGGAAATTTCCTTTGCATTTGGGATGCTAGCAGGAGGCTTATTATTAGGAAGATTAGGGGGCTTCGAAAAGCATGTATTACTAATAACAAGTTCATTTTTTATAATGGGGACCAGTTTAGCTGTTTCGGGAATACTTCTCCAAATGGATTTGTAATATTCGTAGTTTGCTGTGCAATAATGGGGCTTTCGGTGCCATTTTATAGCGGTGTGCAAACAGCTCTTTTTCAGGAGAAAAATTAAGCCTGAATATTTTAGGACGTGTATTTTCTTTCGATCGGAAGTATCATGTCACTTGCTATGCCAATTGGGTTAATTCTTTCTGGATTCTTTTGCTGATAAAAATCGGTGTAAATCATTGGTTTTTACTATCAGGTATTTTTAATTATTGGCATTGCTATAGTTTTGCTAAATGATAACTGAGGTTAGAAAAATTAGATTTAAAATAAAACAATATTGGAGGAATATTTATGTATCTTATTTTCATGTAACTCTTCCTGCTAAAATCGCAGGGTTTTCCCTGCATACAAGCAAATGAAAGCATGCGATTATAGACAGGAGGAAATGTTATGGAATTAATATTAAAAGCAAAAGACATTCGTGTGGAATTCAAAGGACGCGATGTTTTAGATATAAATGAATTAGAAGTATATGATTATGACCGTATTGGTTTAGTAGGAGCAAATGGTGCTGGAAAAAGCACTTTACTCAGGGTACTTTTAGGAGAATTAACTCCCCCAGGATGTAAAATGAATCGTCTGGGTGAACTTGCCTATATTCCCCAGTTGGACGAAGTAACTCTGCAGGAGGAAAAAGATTTTGCACTTGTAGGCAAGCTAGGTGTTGAGCAATTAAATATACAGACTATGAGCGGTGGTGAAGAAACAAGGCTTAAAATAGCACAGGCCTTATCGGCACAGGTTCATGGTATTTTAGCGGATGAACCTACGAGCCATTTAGACCGTGAAGGAATTGATTTTCTAATAGGACAGCTAAAATATTTTACAGGTGCACTGTTAGTTATTAGCCATGACCGCTATTTTCTTGATGAAATAGTAGATAAAATATGGGAACTGAAAGATGGCAAAATCACTGAGTATTGGGGAAACTATTCTGATTATCTTCGTCAGAAAAGAGGAAGAACGTAAGAGCCAAGCTGCAGAATACGAACAATTTATTGCGGAACGTGCCCGATTGGAAAGGGCTGCGGAGGAAAAGCGAAAACAGGCTCGTAAAATAGAACAGAAGGCAAAAGGTTCTTCAAAGAAAAAAAGTACTGAAGACGGAGGGCGTTTAGCTCATCAAAAATCAATAGGAAGTAAGGAAAAAAAGATGTATAATGCTGCTAAAACCCTAGAGCACAGGATTGCGGCCTTAGGAAAAGTAGAAGCTCCGGAAGGCATTCGCAGAATTCGTTTCAGGCAAAGTAAAGCATTGGAGCTCCATAATCCATACCCTATAGTCGGTGCAGAAATTAATAAAGTATTTGGGGATAAGGCTCTGTTTGAAAATGCATCTTTTCAAATTCCGTTAGGAGCAAAAGTGGCGTTAACTGGTGGTAATGGAATCGGAAAAACAACTTTAATCCAAATGATCTTAAACCATGAAGAAGGAATTTCTATTTCGCCTAAGGCAAAAATAGGTTACTTTGCACAGAATGGTTACAAGTACAACAGTAATCAGAATGTTATGGAGTTTATGCAGAAGGATTGTGACTACAATATATCAGAAATTCGTTCAGTGCTAGCATCTATGGGGTTCAAACAGAACGATATTGGAAAAAGTTTATCTGTTTTAAGCGGTGGAGAAATTATAAAATTGTTGCTTGCTAAAATGCTCATGGGTAGATATAACATCCTAATAATGGATGAACCCAGTAACTTCCTTGACATACCAAGTTTAGAGGCTTTGGAAATACTAATGAAGGAGTACACCGGAACTATCGTGTTTATCACCCACGATAAAACGATTACTCGAAAAATGTAGCAGATGTAGTTTATGAAATTAGAGATAAGAAAATAAATCTGAAACATTAAATTTAAGGTAGTCGCTGGTCAGTATAGTCTGTTCTGGTTGGCGACTCCATTGTTAAAGAGTATAAAGACTTTAGATTTTATGAATATTAAAAATAGGAACAGTCAATTGAACTGCTCCTATTTTTCTGCTAAATATATTGTAGTTTTCTTATATGTATAATGATAGATTAGCGGATTCTCATCTACGGTACTTACTTCAAATATGAAGAAGTGATCGCGGTTATCTCTGGACTTTTCCTTATTGAGGACAAAGTAATTCTTACGTGAAGTCGCCATTGTTTTTAGGATATCATCAGTTAGGAAGGTCAATGGAATATTCATGTTAGAGTAGCGGTAGAAGTCACGTTCAAAATCTTGGTAGCTCTCGCTATAATAGTCCATTTGTAGGTGATTACGCTGAAACTCAAGCTGATTCATAGAGCACCTCCTCGACAAGTTCAATACTAATAATGTCTTTTAATTTCAAATTGATGTGACCTGTTGTAGTTTTTATCAAAATGAAATCTTTGGTCAGACTTGGTATTGTTCCAGTGTAGGAAACACGCTTGTTTTTTTCAATCACTTGAATGCGTGTGCGTAGCTGCCCGGCGTATACTTGACTGAGGAGTAATAATTTCTTCTCTAGTGATAAGTCAGACATGTACGTTACTTTGTTTGTATCATCAGAGAGTGCTGATGCATGTTCAGATAGGAAAAAGCCCATCCATTTTTGCATCTTTGTATCCTGGTACTCTCTTGCTGATTGAAATGGTAAATATGAACGGTCAATCATATCAAATCCTTTCTATGCAGAGGCAAGGGTATTTTTATCAAATTGAATCGTAAAACCTTGAATTCCCCCACCTGTGTAACATTCTTTAAAGCGATTGATTACCTCAGTATAGATTATCACAGATGAGCTTGTTGGCTTAATGCTAAATGTAAATTCCAATGGTAATCGGTTTTCAGATTTAGCATGTACTAGTCGTATCGATATTTCAGTTGTTTTGAGTTTTCTCTGACGAAGTTTTGAAGTTGCTGTTTCAACGATTCCATGTAAAAAAATCTTTCAAAGCATTTCAATATCATTACATCCTTTGCTACGGATTTCTGAAAAATTGTACTGTATTTTTCTTGTTTCATTTTAATCCTCCAATCCACCCGCGGAATGACCACCGATAAGTTTACTGCGTTCAATATTTCTGGAACCTTCAGTTAGGACGGTTCCTTTTTGTATGGCTAAAAAACCAAACTGTTCTCTGACAACATCAATAGCTGTCTGAAGTCTATTATCTTTTTCAATTTGTTCTACATCATCAAAGAGTGATAGTAGAGTATAGCTTTCATCTACGAAGCCACTATAAGATACACCAATTTGTCTCACTGCACCAGAGGTGTATTTTTTCGGAATAATACAAGTACATGACTCACCATTGTTTTGGGGAGATTTGCGGGTTCAATTTTATTCTGAGCATTTATAGATTTTTTCATCTCAGTCCTAGAATAGCCAATATGAATAGAAACGACAGTAGTCAATACTAGGGCTACTGTTCCGTTCCACAGTATCATTTAAAAAAATCATTTTTCACACCCTTTCGTCTATTAGTATAGAAGAAAGCTCTCAGCACATGTTGAATGTGTAGTATTGATGTTAAGAGTTGCACCCGCTAAGTAAATAAAAATATAGAAAAATAAAAGGCTTATTCTAGGCTATCGTTAAAAGGTATCGATAGCTTAGAGTAAAGCCTTATTATTTGAGAGAAAAATAAGGTTGAGCGGGAACATATCCATAGCCTAGAGTTGACACTGAGAGAATGGATAATAAGAAAAAAATGCACCCACTGGCACCCAGCTATAAATTTGACAATTGTAAAAATAGCCTAATTAACATTATAATATAACTAAGAAACAAGTATACTAATCCCCTGCATATAGGGACGTGTACCTGGTGCCATAAAGATTGGATTATATTGGGATATTCCTGCAGACGCTGAAAAACCAAACGATAAAAGAACTAAGAGTGGTAAATATATAAAGAGAGGTGATATTAATGGATAGAAGTGCTTTCATTAAGACTCTGATAGAAGTATTGAAATATGATAGAAAATACAGAACAATTGAATCAAGAGACCAACTGTTGAGGTTAATAGGTAGAGCAAGAGTAAACTTTGTTCCACAATATGAATTTGCAAATCATGGGCGTTCCTATCAACATTGGGAGATTGTGGAATTACGAGTTCCGGTTCCTTTGTTAGAAATCGCAGAAGAAAATGAGAAGATTCTAGAAGAGTTAGTAGAGTATGTATATGAGGAGTCTGATGATTATGCTTTACATCACGTTGAAATACGTCCACAGGTAATTGATACACCAGATGAAGTAACAGAGCATAATGTAGTTTTTGATGCAATTCAAGATGAAGTAATTCAGGGAATTAGAGATGCTAAATTTATAATTTGGGCAGCTGTTGCATGGTTTTCTAATGAAGCTATTTATCAAGAGTTATTAGCGAAAAAGAAGCAAGGATTAAATGTAAGAATAATAGTTTCGCAGGAAGACTCAAATATAAATATGATTTCAAAACTGAGAGAGAATAAGTTCGATGTTGTGGTCATTCCGAGATGGGGAAATAAAGGATATAACCGTATGCATGATAAGTTTTTGTATCATAGATATGGACTATGTAATGCACGGATCATATAATTGGACACCAACAGCTAATAAAAATGTAGAAACTTTTAGTAACTGCACTGATCATGAACTTGTCAAAAAGTTTGCTAAAGAGTTTATGGAATTATATAATGGGATTTATTTTTAAACAAAGACAAATTTGAATTTAAGGAGGACAAAATGATTTTTAGAAACGGAAAGATTGATTCTTCGTCCATGGGAAGAAAGTGATGCAAATGATTTATTTCAGTATGCCAGTAATCCAGAGGTTGGTCCGATTGCAGGTTGGCCTGTACATACCAGTGTTGAAAATAGCAAGGAGATTATAAAAAGTGTTTTTTCAGCACCTGAGACATACGCCATAGTTTTAAAAGAAACGATGCAGCCAGTGGGTAGCATAGGGATTGATGATCGGCTCTGTAAGTGATAAAGGTATTCCTGATACTGAGGCGGAGATTGGTTACTGGATAGGAGTTCCGTATTGGGGTCAGGGTCTGATACCAGAAGCAGTTCGTGAGATTATGAGACATGGATTTGATGACTTGAATCTGGAGAAAATGTGGTGCGGTTATTTTGACGGCAATACAAAGTCAAAGAGAGTTCAGGAAAAATGTGGTTTCCGTTATCATCATACAAAAGAAAACGTTCTATGTGCATTGGAAGGTATTCTTCGCACAGAACACATAACCTGTCTATCAAAGGGAGAGTGGCTTTTGACTAAGTAAATCCCAGTTTGTCTAGGTAATACCTTTTAACGATAACCCTACTTATCGTTAAAAGGTTTATAGATATGTTCCCACATACGAACGCAACTACTTGACATACTTAGTGTTCACTCGTTTCATGTCGAGTGTGTAAGCTTGTTAGAGAAACGTTCCTAATAGCTATGAATAAATTATTGAAATGCTTCTTTTACTACCAATATTTTCTGTTCTGAATGTAGTTCAGCACAAGGAACTGAGGTAGATTTATAAGAGACTGTGACAGCGAAGTTATAGTCTTTTTGAGGTTTTAATGGTATAATAAGATTATAAATGTGTATAATGTTTAAATTATCTGGAGGACGCATAATGTTGAATTTAGTAAAAGGTCACCGAGTTAGTTTGGTAGAAAATCTGTTTGAGTCATTTACAAAGTTAACTGAACATTATTTGATGGCGAAATGTACATGCAGAAAAAAATATTAGAGGTTTTTCAACACTTTATTGCGATTCATGACGAGCCCTTGTTTTTTATTTTGGAATTGCCTGTTAGTATTGATAGAGAAAAAGTAATAGAAAAGAATATTATCAACGAATTACATAAGGATGTTTATTATATTGATAATTGTTCAAGAGAGGAATGCCTTGTACTGTTGATAAGATACGGTGATTTGCTTGTTAATGATGGACTAAGTAGGTTTGGATTTGGTGGGCATAAAAGTCATGATGAAATTATGCTTGATAGCTATAATGTTGTGACAATTTATAGTAAAGAACTATCGAAATTTTATGACTTTTTTTGAACCTCATAATATTCAATTTGTAGAAGAACTAGTGACAGCTTCGGAAACTTTTTCTGAGACTTCACCAGGAATTTCCGAAATCTATGAAAGTAACGGTAAAACTGTTTATGATTTGCCTATAGAATTAGCTGAATGGGGAATATATTTAGCTGAAACTCGAACAGAATAGGCATTTCTATAGATTAGAAAGAGAATATTTCAATCCTCTGGTACTCCAAATTTAACTTTAGTAAATTTTTTTAGAAGTAACAGAAGTGAATTCAGTGTTTAACTGCAACTAGTAAGTTGCAGTTTTTTATTGGTATCGTTTCGACATAACCATTTTAAGGTGGAAAATAGTTGCGCTACCATTCCTGTGTACAGTGGATATGAAATACGGTACTTGTTGGAGAACCGAGCCATGTTGAAGCAGTCGTTTTAATGACAAGGGCGTAGACCGAAGCTATTAATTACGAATGCTTTATAAGATAGTTGTCGTAGAGCGGTAGTGACGAGGTAACAGTGAATCGATGAGTGTGTAGTATTAATGTCAAAAGTTAAAACTAGTGAATAAATGAAGTATAGAAAATAAAGGCTTACTCTAAGGCTATCGTTAAAGGATATCGGTAACTTGGAGTAAGTCTTTATTTTAATTTACGAAATCTAAGGAGTATTGTATAATAAAATAAATTAAGTTGATTAAGAGGAAATATATAATTTAAGTTTTGGAGGTGAGCGTGTGATAGAAATTAGACCTAGTTTTTAAAGATATAGAATCATTTGAGGAATTTAACAAGTACTATTGGTATCGAGAAGAACTTTCGCAAATATGTAAGTCTCTTGGACTAGAGTATAGATGTACAAAGAAAAGAATTGAACTATATTATTGAACAATATTTCAAGGGAAATAGAATAGAAAAAGTCTACAAGAAAAGTAAACAAAAAAACATGTCGAAGTAATATCTTTAAATACACCATTGCTAGAATGTGGATTTTCCTTTAACCAAAAAAATTTAGAGATTATTTTTCAGCTGTAACAGGAGTTAGCCCTGTTTAAATTTAATGCTGATATGGCAACAGCTTGGAGAAAAGTAAAAAGGGATAATGATGAAAAATTCACGATCCAAGATATGATAAAAAAATATATTATGGAGAATCAGATTACGCCAAGTATGATAATTCTGCTTGTCAGTGGAATAAATTTCTGAAAGATTTTTGTGCAGATGAATCTAGCAATAATTATTCCAATAAGTTAAAAAGTTGCAGCTATCCTTTGGAAAGAAGTTAGAAACTCAAAAATGAAAAAAATTTATTCAAAACAACTTTTTGAATGAATATAGATACAAATTAGAGGAGTATCGTAAATAAAAATATATCTGATACTTTTTAACGACAGCTCACATTTGAAAAAAATTACGAGGAGATTATAAGATGAACAGTTATATAAAATTAAATAAAGATAGATGGAATAATGTAAAAATGACTATACTGAGCCATTGACACATGAAGAATTAGAAGAAGCTAGAAATAATCCAATTTCTGTTGCATTAACTATTGGGAAAAAAGTTCCAAAAGAATGGTTTGAAAGAGCAAACGGGAAAAAGATACTAGGTTTAGCTTGTGGTGGTGGTCAGCAGGGACCAGTTTTTGCCGTAAAAGGTTATGATGTAACAATAATGGATTTTTCTAAATCACAATTACAAAGAGATGAAATGGTTGTCAAAAGAGAAGGCTTAAAAATCAACACAGTTCAAGGTGATATGACAAAACCATTTCCATTTGAAAATGAAACTTTTGATATTGTTTTTAATCCAGTTTCAAATGTATATATAGAAGATTTAGAAAAATATGTATAAAGAACCTCTCGAATATTGAAAAAAAGGTGGATTGTTAATGGTAGGATTTATGAATCCTTGGATATACATGTATGATGCTGACATTGTATGGGACAAACCCGATGAAGAATTACTTTTAAAATTTTCAATACCTTTTAATTCAAGAGAGCTTGAAGAGGAAGGTAAGATAACTATAAATCCAGAATATGGATATGAATTTAGCCATACCTTAGAAACTCAGATTAGAGGACAACTTAAAAATGGTCTTGCTATGATAGATTTTTATGAATCGTGTGATAAAAAGAAATAGGTTATCACGTTATGGAAATGACTATATAGCTACACTTTGCATTAAACTATAATGGTATAGAACGTACTTCAGAAGAATAGTCCATTTTATTTTATGTAAGGATTCAAATCTAAATGCTAGTTTCTCTAACTCAAATAATTAAATAAAATGCCATAATATAGTATTTTATTAAACAGTAAATTAAAAAGATTTACTGTTTTTGTTTATATAGTCATATGCTTTTAGTTTATCCTTCTAAAATCTTAAGTATGTTAATTTTTCTTTTGTACTTACTTCATCATAATATTATATATTTTTCAATAATTAATTTTCGTTGTGGATTTGTATACTATAATGGATTTCTTGTCTCAATAACTTACATATTAGTTCAATAATATTTTTATTAATGTTGAAGTTTCTGAAGAATTTTCTTAGCTTTTTATAAATTATTTTCTATGAGCTATAATTTATAAGTTTTATTTATATAAATATATGATAAGTATCAAAATGAATTTTTAGAAGGAATTATCTAAGGTATTATATTATTTTTATAATTCTCAACTCTCTTGCTATTCTGCTTTTTCTTATTTTTTTCCATGGAGTATATAGTTTATCAGAACATTTGGTTTATAAGATAATCGTACTTTATAATAATTTATATATTCTATTATTGCGAAAAATCCAAATGCTAAGAGATATAATTGTTGGAGTGAAAGTTTGATGATTTACTATTATTATTAATATAGACAGGTATAGTAGAATTATATCTAATCTTCTTTAGGTGATTATAAATTTTTCCTAAAGCTTGTTTTTAGCGAAATTGTTATTTGATATTCTTTTTAAAAGAACTAACCAAAAAGATGGAACCTTGTATAAGGATAAAACTTAGTAGGAATAGTGTGAAGATAACAGGAATTATAGATACAGTAAGTCAGTAATGTATATTTTTGAATATAAAGAAATTTATCCAAAAATATAATAACTGCAACTAATTCACCAACAGCGAGACTTATTAAAGTTTTTCTTTAAATGATTTTTCATGATAGTTCTCCTTGCATACTATTAATTACTTATATTATAACATTTTATATAAAAATGTTATTTAAAAAATTTTTAGTAGTTATCATATGATAACATTTTTAATATTGATAATCTCTATCAGGGGAATTCATTTGTTGTTTTGTCAGTATTAGTATATAATCTTAATTGACAATATACATACTTTAGGAGAATAAGAATGAAGTTAGAAGATTTTTACAGAACAGGAACAAGAGCAGATAAAGAAAGGTCTTACTTTTTCAGTAATTAGCGACAAAGAAACTGCAGAAAGAATACTCTCATTGGTTCCTGAAGAATTAATGAAGAAAATACCATTTTTTGTAAGAAAGCATGCTAATACTCGTACAGTTAAGAGAATTTCTATTGAATACCCAGAACTTTATGCAGCAGCACAACAAGAAGGTGAGTGGCCAGAAAAAGAAAAAGAAGAGTTACGTAAAGTTATTACGAGTATTTTCCAAGAAAAAATGAATAAGCATAGTATTAAGTAATTAGACATACAAATTAAGGATTTTAGTATACGAGTATAACATACTGATCAATATTAAATTTAAGATTAAAAATAAAAACGAACTAGATAGATTTTATCAGTTCGTATGAGATAATATACGTATATTTTTAATATTTATTTCTTTTTATAATTGTCAGTAAAAATAATATTTTATTAATATACACTAAATTAATGAATAATTTAAAGACGTATAATAGTATTTTTGAATAGAAAGATAATTTAAAAATAAAATGGCAAATACTTGCTCATTTTATAGAGATATAATATAATTGTAAAGATATGAGATAAATTTATTATCTTTGTGTTGTTATATAAGGAGGAAGCTATGATTAATACAAAAGAAATATGTAATAAGAAAAGTGATAGTAATTGCTACTAGTATACTTATAGGCGTTACTACAGATTCATTTGAGACAATTTATGCACAGCAAGCTAGTGAAAAATAATAAATTGAGTGATTTAAACAGTATTGATTCAAAATCTATTGGAAAATCTGAAAAAGTAGAAAATACTATTTCTTCAGAAGATAAACTTTTAGGAGAGATTATTAAGGAAAAGATTGATTGGAATTTAATCGATAAAAAGAATTTTTGAACTACTTATTGTCTGGTATTAAAGTTGATAAAAAAATAAAGAGAGAAATAAAAAAATTTATGGTTAGTTAAGGTAAATGAAATGTTAATTACCCATTCTAATAATGAAAATCTTCAAAAAATAAAGAATATCTTAGAAGAGGACCTAGAAGAAGACAATAAAAATAAAGAAATAAATGCTGACTCTAAATCAGAAAATAAAGATGTGGTAAAAAGAAACACCTAAAAAGAAATTGATTCAGGAAAAGGAAAAAGAAGTTTCTAAAGAAGAACAAAATGATAAAGATAAAAAGAAACGGAGTTAATGATACAAAAAAATATTTTAACTTCTAAATTATCAAATCATGATATATCTGTTTCTTTCGATAAAAAAATAAAAATAAATGCTGATTCTATATTTGTTGCTAGTATAAGCGATAAGAAATTAGATAAGGAAATTATTGATAAATTAGGTGATGAGTATAAAAATTGTTGAGGTTTTTGAAATTTATTTTAAAAAAAGATGGTAAGAAGATATCTAGCGATGGGGAACGTACGATTAAGGTACCTGTTTCTAAAAATGACAGTACAGAATTAGAAGTATACCATATTACAGAAAATAATATTTTAGAAAAAGTTGAGAGTAGTTATAGCGAAGGTGTGTTGCAATTTAATATAAATCACTTTAGTAAATTTACTATTTTAGAAAAGAATTAGAGTAAGAGCTAAAGATTTAGAAAGTCGTACGCAAATAATGACACAAGTAAAAGTGAACTATGAAGAAAGTAAAGAAGAAATTTATAGTAACACTGATAGAAGTTCTAAAAAGTAGAGAATAATAAAAAGAGATGGAGAAACTTCCAGGAACTGGTTTAGAATCAGAGACAGCTATTAGTATGGTGTTATTAGCTCTAGTAGCAATAATATTGATTAGAAGAAAACAAGTACGATAAACTTTATTCAAACTAAAAAGTAGCGAAAAATTTGATTTTTTTGTCAAATTTGATTGTATATGATAAATGCGAGGCATGGAAAAAAATTCCAGCCTCGCATTTATTATAAATAAAAACTACTAAAGAAGATATTATATGAGGATTTTAGATTTGGTAATTTCAAATTATATATTTCAGTTGTATTAAGATTATTTGTTTCTTATTAAAAAATATATAAAATTTAATGAAAAAAAGAAAAAAATTCTAAATTTTTCTAGAAAAGTGTATTAGTTTTTAGTCTATTTATAAGGTTATTTTCTTCATAAGAAGATATAGTTATTTGAATAACTTTCTGATTATAATAAAAAAATGATATTTATTATAAAAATTTTTTTATAGGAATTAATAAAAAAACACGTAATTTGAAATAATATTGCTGAGATTATAATATTATTTTGCTGTCATTATGTATAAAATTATGGTAATATGATATGAATTAGAAATTTTAAAAAGGTTAGAGATTTAATGACAAAAAAATAATCAAAAAAACGTTTAGTTATATTTTTTTATAGTGATGTTTGGTCTTATTGCGAGTGGTTACAATAATTTTTGAAGCCTTTGGATAGTATAATTATTAATTTTTATTCAAGGTTTAGAAAATCCAGTACTTACAAAGCATATATTTAAATACAACAAATATAGCAGATCAAAAACCTAGTGTAATAATAACTGCTATAATAGTTATTATTTTATTTGTGAGTAAGTTTAAAAGAGAGGCTCTATTTTTAACTCTTACAATGGGAACGTGTGGTATAGTGATGGCGTTTATTAAGATAATTTTTAATCGTCCTAGACCTAATATTCATCGTTTAGTAGAATTAAATAGCTTAAGTTTTTCCTAGTGGGCACACGACTTCAGCGACAATAATGTATTTAACATTGGCGTTAATATTTATTAAATTATCGAAGAAAGGAAATAATAATTATTTTTCCTATTCTTATAGCGATAATGGGAATTTTATTTATAGCGACTTCTAGAGTATATTTAGGAGTACATTATCCGACGGATACGATGGCGGGGATGTGTTTAGGTAGCGTAATAGTATTAACTTATAATCTTATTTATTATGATAAAAAGTAGAGGTGAGGTAATATGAAAAAGTTTTATTAATAACAGGTTCATTCGGAAATGGGCATCTTCAAGTATCAAAAAAACATTAAAGAAACATTTGAAAAAAATATTATGCTGATGAGATTGAAGTTATTGAAACAGACCTGTTCTTACAAGCACACCCGAATTTGACTCCGGTGTTAAAAATTATATTTATATAGCTTTTCATATTTTTAGAGATATTTACGGATATTTGTATTATGCAGGAAAAATCATAGTAATATCTCTGCTTATAGATATTTTTAGTTCTGAGTATTTGAAAAAACTAGTAAAAGCAAGCTAAACCAGATATTATTGTCTCAACATTTCGACTCCAGCTTTTATCATTATTGAAAGATAGGCAGATACCGATAGTTAATATAATAACGGATTATCATTTTCATAAAAGTTGGTTAACTAAAGGTGCATTTAGATATTATGTAGCGACAGATGAAACTGAAAAAAGAGTTATTGAAGTTAAATGTAGAAAAACAAAAAGTTAAGAAATTTGGAATACCGATTGCTGAAAAATTTGATAATAAAATAGATGTTGAACAATGGTTGGAAGATAATAAATTAGCTATAGATAAAAAGACAGTTTTATTATCTACTGGTGCTTTTTGGAGTATCTACTGATTTTTCAAAACTTATTGGGAAAAATATTGCTGAAAAAAATAGAGATACTCAAGTAGTAGCAATCTGTGGTAAAAATAGAGCATTAAAAATATAAATTAGAAATTGATTATGCTGAACAAGAAATGGTTAAGATTCTAGGATATACTGAAAAATATGCGAGAATGGATGCAGACTGCTGATGTGCTTATAACTAAGGCAGGAGGAGTAACTATTTCTGAAGCATTAGCAAGTAATATTCCACTGATTCTTTTTAATCCTGTTCCCGGACAAGAGATGGAAAATGCTGTCTACTTTTAGGAAAAATGGAATGGCAAAAATCGCTAAAAATTTAGAAGAAGTACTAGATTGTTTAGAAGAACTATTTTTTTGAAGATAATATTAAGAAGATTAAATACAATATGATAAAAAAATTATTTACCTCATGCAAGTTATAATATTTGCAAAGATATTATGGGGATTTTTAGAATTGAATAAAGTATAATATTAATTAACTTTATATGTGTTCTGAGTAAAGGGTGACTCGATAAAATCGATTTTTCTGAAATCAAGATTTTTGAGTTACTTTTTATTTTATCAAAATAATATTTTTAATATATAAGGTAAAGTTGTAACTTTTGTATACCAGTTGAGTAAAGTTAAGTGTGATTTTTACTGATTTGTTGCTGTGTTCAACTCTTATCTTATCTTTTTTTCTTTCTATTGTTATGGTATAATAGCATATAGAGTGAGTTGTTAGAAAGCATTCAAGGACTAATACGACGGTTAAGAAGTAAGAAATAAAAATTAAAAATAAAACATTTAGGAGATAAGAGTGAGAGTAGTTTTACTTTTGTAGGGTATGATGGTAGTAATTACCATGGATTTCAAATACAACCAAATAATAATACAATTCAAGAAGAAATTGAGAAAAGTTTAAAGAAAATTAATAAAAAGATGTACGACTTTATATGAGTGGAAGAACGGATAGTGGGGTTCATGCTTATGGTCAGGTATTGCATTTTGACACGGATTTGAATATTCCAGATGAAGCATGGGTTAAGGCGCTTAATGCTACTATTCCGAAAGATATTAGGATAGTGGGGGCGACGTCAGCTTCGGAAGATTTTCATGTTAGGGTATAATAGTACACAAAAAACATATTATTATAAACTTCATATTGGAAGAGAAGTGGATCCATTCTTACTAAATTATGTGGGTAAACATAGTTTTTGATTTTAATTTCGAAAAAAGCTCAAGAAGCTTTTGCAATATTTTATAGGAGAACATGATTTTTCATCATTTTTGTTCGAAAAATTCTAGCATTGAGGATAAGGTTAGAACGATATATAGTTTAACTATGAAGAAAGATTTGATTAATCCTAATATTGTAAACTTTGAAATTACTGGGAATGGTTTCTTATATAATATGGTTAGAATAATTATCGAACTATACAAAATGTTGCTGCAGGTAAATATGAAGCGAATTATGTTAAAGAAATATTAGAAAAAAAGGAACGACAATTCGCAGGACCGAAAGCTGATGCAGCAGGATTGTATCTTAAAGAAGTGCTTTATGATGATGATAAAATAAATAAATTTATAAATAATAGTTTAAAAAGCTTATTGTAATAAATAATAGATTGGAGTGATTCAAAAATTGTGATTTCGATGAAATCGATTTTTAGAGTCACCCCATTAGCAGTTTATGAATTCTCATATAAACTTTGTTAAAATTTAGGACTTTTGAATCATCCCCATTTAGTTTGAGAAAAAATCGGGATATTTGTTATAATAAAAAGATATTCTGTAGAAAAATTAGGTAATAAAATGATAAAATTTGAAGATGTCAATATTCTAGTTCTAAAAAGACTGCATTATCAAATATAAATTTAGTAATAAAAAGAAGGGCGTTGGCTTAGTGTTTTAGGGAAAAAAACGGAAGCGGAAAGTCAACGCTTATGAAGTTGATTTATGGGCAGAATTTAGCAACTTCTGGGAAAGTAACTTTTAATAATAAAGAATACAATAAAAGAACTTTATGATGATATAAAAAAATAAAATAGCTATTGTTTTTCAAAAATCCTGATAATCAATTCGTAGGGATCCACTGTAGAAGAAGATATAGCATTTGGACTTGAGAATAGAAATGTTCCTCAAGAAAGATGGATGAGATAATAGACAGAGTATTAGAAATTGTTGATATGACGGACTATAGAAAATATGAGCCCTCATCATTATCAGGTGGGCAAAAAACAAAGGGTGGCAATAGCATCTTCGTTAGCTTTTAGATCCTGAGATTTTAATATTGGATGAGGCTACTGAGTATGCTTGATCCTAAAAGCTAAAAAAAGTCTATTTTAGAGTATATAAAAATAAATAAAGAAAAAGAAATAACTATAATCTCTATCACTCACGATGCAGAGAGAGTGTTTATTCAGATGATATTGTCATATTAGAAAGCGGAGAAATAGTTTATCAAGGGAATTATACAACGCTATATGCTGATCCTGAGATTTTTAGAAAAATATAGCTTAGAGGTTCCTTTTTATAGAAAGAATAAAAAAGATTTAAACAATTACCTGAATCAAGAAATATTTGAAATAGAAGAAGATGAGGTGTATTAAGAAAAATATGCAAATTAGTTTAAAAAGTGTAAGCTATACTTATAATTATAAGACCCCATATGCCAGAGAAGTCTTAAAAAGATATAAACTTGAAGATAGATGAAGGAAGTTATACAGTAATAGTAGGTAAGACGGGAAGTGGAAAAGTCTACCTTATAGAGCATATTAACGGCTTATTATTACCCACAAAAGGAGAAGTAGTAGTAGATAATATATTGATTACTAATCCACAGAGTAAAAAAGAAAGAAGAGAATTGGCTAAAAACTGAAAAATATTAAGACAAGATGTTGCGGTGTTATTCCAGTTTTCTGAACAGCAATTATTTGAAACAAGCGTACTAAAAGATATTATCTTTGCGCCTTTAAATTACGGAGTCGTAGAGAGAAAGCTATCTTTAAAAGCAAAAAGAATTAATAAAATTAGTAGGAGCTTGACGAAAGTTATCTAGATAAATCTCCTTTTGAATTGTCAGGAGGAGAGATGAGAAAAGTTGCCTTATGTGGTATACTTGCCTTAGAACCCAAAGTACTAATATTAGATGAACCGACAGTAGCCCTAGATTATCAGAGTCGTGAGGAAATCATGGCTATGGTGAAAAAGAATTAAAGAAGAACTTGGTATGACAATAGTACTCGTAACTCATAATATGGATTATGTATTGAATATGCGGATAAAGTTTTCGTCTTAAAAATGGAGAAATTAGTTTTGAAGGAAAGGTAGAGATCTTTTCTTGAATGAACAAATTCTTAAGGATAATTCATTAGAATTACCAGAAGTATTAAAGTTTTACAAAAATTAGAAGCAAATAATATAGTATTGGATGGATTTCCCTAGGAAATATGAAGAATTAATTGATGCTTTTAAAAAAATAAGATAGGAAGTAGTAGAAAATGAATAATTCGTTAATAAGTAAGTATATCCCATTAAATACTATTATTCATAATCTTGATCCGCGAACTAAAATATTTTTGTAATTTGGTACTTAGTAGATGTTTTATTGCATATAATGTTTTAGAATTTTTAATCTTAATGCTAATGCTACTAGCAATAGTTATATTATCTAAAACAAGTCCAGTATTTTTAATTAATAGCGTAAAAGCTATTAGCATACTAATTTTATTTACTTCACTCATTCACCTTGTTTTTAATAAAAAGGTACAGTGTTGTATGAAGTATTAGGTTGGAAAATTTATAGCGGTGCCCTTTTTAGGGATTGTATTGATTACAGTAAGGTTTATTTCTAGTTGTTGCGATTATGGTTGTCTTTATGGCTACTACTTCACCAACAGAAATAACAAGTGCCATAGAAAAGAGTCTTGGGTTTCTACAGAAGGTAGGTGTGCCAATCTCAACTTTTTGCACTAGTATTATCTATTTCGCTTAGATTTATTCCGACTATATTAGAAGAAACTAATAGAATAATAAATGCCCAGGTTTCACGTGGTTCAGATTTTAATGAAGGAAACCTAGCTCAGAAAGTAGGGGAAGTTTATTCTATACTGATACCATTATTTATAGCTACTTTGAAAAAGGGCTGATGAGCTTGCTACTGCAATGGAAGTAAGAGGCTATTCTACTACCGGTGTAAGAAGTAAGTATAAAGTACTAAAATATAATAGACTGGATTATTTTGAGTTATATATTAATAATAGTTATTACAATATTTATAATGTTAGTGTAGTATGAAATTTTAGAAAGGAGATAGGATGGAAACTGAAATAATTAATATTTCGAAAAGTGAAAGTAAAGAAGAATTATACAGTAAGTTAACTGAGTATTACAAAAGAGGAAAGCTTGTAGCTATTCCAACGGAAACTGTTTATGGCTTAAGTGCTAACGCTATGGATGATGAAGCGGTAAGCTAAGATATATGAGGCAAAAGGTCGTCCGAGTGATAATCCATTAATTGTTCATTTTTATGAAATGGGTCAACTAGATAATATCGTTGATTATAGTGATGAAAATGTTAAGAAACTGATAGATAAGTTCTGGCCGGGTCCTATGACTTTAATTTTAAAATGTTAAAGAAAATAACGGTATTTCTAAAAAGGTTACTGCGGGCTTAAATACGTTAGCTGTCAGAATGCCGTCTAATATTACTGCTCGAGAATTATTAAAAGAAACTAAAGTTCTATTAGCAGCACCAAGTGCTAATACAAGTGGAAAGCCATCTCCGACAAAATTTGAACATGTGTATCATGATTTGAATGGGGAAAAATAGATGTAATAATCGAAGATGAACAATCGGATATTGGTTTAGAAAGTACAGTTATCGATTGTACAAGATATCCACTTGTTATTGCTCGTCCCGGAGATATTACTAAAGAAGATATTGAGTCTGTATTAGGAGAAGGTAGTGTGAAGTATAATGACGAAATACTTTACACAAAAATGCAACGCCTATATCACCAGGAATGAAATATAGACACTATTCTCCTGAAGCGGAATTAGTATTGTTTAATGATTCATTTGAAAATTTAATAAATATTTTTAAAAAGATAAAAATCAAAAACAGGTTTTATTACATACAAAGAAATGGAATCTAGAGTTAATGATTTAAATGTTTCTATAAAAATATTTAGCAGATAATGAGAAAAAGTGTTGAACAATCTAATAAAAAAATTTATATAATATTCTAAGGGGAGTTTGATGAAGAAAAAGGTAGAGGAGATTTTTATACTACCAATCGAAGAAACGAAAGAGAATAAAAGCTTTGTTGAATAGACTTAATAAAGCTATAAGTAAAAATAAAATAGGAGATTTGTAATGAAAAAGTTATATGTAGTTATACCTTGTTACAATGAAGAAGAGGTATTAAACGAGACTGCAAAAAGATTAGAAGTTAAAATGAATTCTATGATAGAAGAAGATTTAATTTCTAAAGATAGCCGTGTTGTCTTAGTGAACGATGGTTCAAAAGATAGAACATGGGAAATGATAGAAGAACTTCATGAAAAAAATCCATTATTCAGTGGTATTAACTTAAGTAGAAATAGAGGACATCAAAAATGCACTTTTTAGCAGGACTTATGACTGTTAAAGATCACTGTGATGTAAGTATTTCTATGGATGCTGATTTACAAGATGATATTAACGCTATGGATGAAATGATGAAGAAATATCTAGCTGGTGCTGATGTTGTTTACGGTGTTCGTTCTGCAAGAACTACGGATACATTCTTTAAACGTTTCACAGCTGAAGCTTTCTATAAAGTAATGGAAAAACTAGGTGCTAATACGGTATTTAACCATGCTGATTACCGTTTAATGAGTAAACGCGCATTAGAAGGATTAGCTCAGTTTAAAGAAGTGAACTTATTCTTACGTGGTATTGTTCCTATGATAGGATATCCAAGTGATATCGTTACATATGAACGTGCAGAAAGATTCGCTGGAGAAAGTAAATATCCATTATCTAAGATGTTAGCATTCGCTTTTGAAGGTATTACATCTTTATCTGTAAAACTAATTAGATTTATTACTATAGGTGGAGCATTAATGATATTTATTGCTGCAATAGTATTTTTTCTACACATTGTATAGTTATTTTTGCAGGATTTGCAAGACCAGGATGGTCAAGTTTAATGATATCAATGTGGTTTATAGGGTGGAATGATTATGATTTCACTAGGTATTGTGGGTGAATACGTAGGTAAAATCTACTTAGAAACAAAAAGGACGCCCAAGATTTATTGTTGAAAAATTCTTAAACGAAGAGAAAAACGAAAAGGAATAATTGACAATGAATAAGGAAATATTAAATAAATTTTCTAACTTTTTAGTAAAAAGTTATAGCTGTGATTTTTCGTAGTACTTATGGGGATAAACTCTTTATTAGTATTAACAAAAACAGCGGTATTTCCGAAAGATTATCAAGAAACTTTATATTATGAAAATGTTAGTGCTATACTAAATATTATGTTCCTTATAATATTTAGTATAGTTATCTTAATATTAGCAAGATATTTGAAGAAAAATAATAAGTGTTCAAAGATTAGTTTTTAATAGTAATGATTTATGCATTTATTATTAGTATCTTGTTTGCAATATTGAGAAGAGACTATGTTCAGTTTGATCCATTTAACGTAATGGATCAAGCTAATAATTTTCATAAGAGAAAAACTACAGTGGTCTTGATAAAGGAAATAACTATTTATACATATATTCACATCAAATTACAACAGTATTTTTTTATTCCAAATTATACTGTCATTATTTGGTAGAGCAACGTTTATTTTATATATAATGCAAAGTTTTTCAATAAGTTATATTATCTTTATGTTATATAAAATATCTAATATAATGTTTGATGATGAAGATACAAATTATCTAGTTGTAATTCTTAGTGGTCTATGTTTTCCATTAATATTTTATGTTGCATTTGTTTACGGATTATTACAGGTATGTTTTTACATTACTGTCACTATTATTTTTATAAAAGTATATTAAACATAAAAATGGTATATGTTGGTAATAAGTGCTATTAGTATTAATGTTGCGATACTATTTATAGGTAATAACTTAATACATATGTTAGCTATATTCTCGCGGCAGTTATTTATCTTATTAGAGTAAGGGATAAAAAGTCATTGCGTTTTATAGTCAGCTGTCTATTTTTAATGAGTGCTTCTAAGAGTTTAATTTATAATTATTATGAAGTGAAGAGTCAAAAGACAATTGCTGATGGTGTACCCAAAATTACATGGATAGCGATGGGGAATGCAAGAAGGAGATCGTGAAGCTGGTTGGTGGAATAGATTTAACTATGATATTATGCCAGAAGAAGATTATGATACAAAACGCATAACTGAAATCTCTAAAGATTCTATAAAAACAAAGAGCAGAGGTATTTAAGAAAAATCCTAGGTATGCTGTAGATTTTTATCAAAGAAAATATGAAAATCAGTTTATAGAACCAACATTCCAGAGTTTATTGGTGACTGCACCTCAAAGGAATTTCGATAATGAAAACTAAGTTAGAAAAAGTGAAAGGACTTTTGTAAAAACAAATTTACTTTGATGAAACTCATCACGTACTTACTTTTATTATGAAGGTATTTCAAGTGTTTGTGTATGTATTTTCTGTAGTATTTGCAGTAAATGTTTATAAGAAGAAAAAGAAATACTAACGATAATTCCAGTTGCTTTTATTGGTGGAACGTTATTCATATGATTTGGGAAGCGAAAAGTAGATATGTATTTCCGTACTTTTGTATTTTTAATTCCACTTGCAGCATATGGGATTAGTAATTGTAAGAAATAAAATAACTGAATATAGAAAAAATAAAGAGGAAAAATGAAAAAGGTAATATATAAAAGCTTTTTATCATAACGTTATTAGGATTAACAGTATCTGCTCCTACGATAAAGAGCTAATGATGTCTATGTACCCTTTTGGAGAAAAGAAATTTACAGAAATTGAAAAATAGCATAGAGTTTCGATGATCTTAATCTTAAAAGAGGCTTTAATAGAATACTATAAGTTTTCATATTAATAAAAACTTTAAAGGTGAGGAAATGACTGTAGGTATGATGGAACAATTTACAAGTCTGTCATTACCTTGGAAAAACATTTTTCTCTAAAAGGTTTAGAATACGCTGTTAATCTTAAAAATCTAAACTTTATCTAATAATTTTTATCGAAGATATTACACCATTAGAAAAACTTAGTTGAATTGGAAGATTTAAATCTTACTAACAATAAAAATAAAAAGATCCAAAAGAGTTTAGCTAAATTAACAAAGTTAAGACAATTAGTGCTTAGAAAAATTTAATGAATAATTTAGATTTTTCTAAATGATCTAAAAGTAGAATCATTAGATATTTCTATGAATAGTGTCTTTAAAAGATTATATTCCAAATAATTTAAAACTAGAAAATCTAAGAAGTCTAAATATTTCTGGTATAGGTTTAGATAATATATCATTTTTATAAAAATGCAGGGAAAACTTGAGAGTCTAGTTGCTGAAGAAAAATGTCTATTAAAGATATTAACACCATTAGCTGAATTGAAAGTCTTTGAGAGACTTTTGTATTTAGATAGAAATAATATTAGTGATATTACAGCGCTTAAAGATTTAGCAAGTTTAGAAGAACTACTATTATATAAAAACAATATCGAGAATGTAGATGCGTTAAAAGATAAAAATATCTATATCGATTAATGTTAAATGATAATCTAGGTTTAAAAATATAGATGCATTAAAAGATGTACCAAATATTTCTAGCTTAGATATATCTAATACATCGCAATCGATATTTCAGCATTAAAGGATGCTAAGTATCTATATTATATCGCTTTGAAAGATACTAAAATCAGTGACGATGATATAGCTGCATTTGAGAAAAAGTAACTTTAGAAGTTAAAAAGTCTAATAACATAGATAAAAAGACTAGAGATAGTAAAAACAGAAGCTGCGAAAATATTTTAGTATTAAAAATTATATTTTTCATGGTATTAATACTAATTTTTCACTTTTAGTGGTATTAGAAGCTACTGGAGAAAAATAAATAAAATGTAAAAAGATAGATGAGTTTCCTTGAAATTCATCTATCTTTTGATAGCTAGAATTACATTAATGAAATAAATCAACATATACTTAGGACAAGATATATATTTAACTTATTTAAGAGAGGGTATGGTGCTGAAAATACCTATAAAGCAATATATGTTACTACCTAGCTAATAGTATTAACATAGTTAGTGAGCTTTTATTCACAAAAGAGGAAGTAAATTTACTTCGAATTTGGGGTGGTACCACGAAAATATTCGTCCCTCTTTAGTTTTCGGCTAGAGAAGGGATCTTTTTAATTTTTGAGTAAGTTAGACTAAGTATATAAAAAGAAGGAGACCTTAATATGGCTAAATTAGTTTTTTTCCAGATGGAAATGTAAGAGAATATGATAATAAAACACCATTAGAAATCGCTGAAAGTATTAGTGTAAGTCTTAAGAAAAAGTGATTTCTGCAAAATTAGATGAGGATTATATCGAAGTTAACAAACCAATAACAAAAGATGGTCACTTAAAACTTATCGTTGCAGATGATGAAGATAAAGACAGTTTATATGTATTACGTCACACTTGTGCACACGTATTAGCACAAGCATTAAGAAGACTATATGGTAAAGATGTACACTTCGGTGTTGGTCCAGCTATCGATGGTGGATTCTACTATGACTTTGATGCTGAATACAAAGTATCAGAAGAAGACTTTAAAGCAATTGAAAAAGAAGTTAAGAAAATTATTAGCGAAAATCATGCAATTGAAGGTCGCGAAGTAAGTAAAGAAGAAGCTTTTAGAAATCTTTAAAGAAGATCCATATAAAGTAGAATTAATTAATGATCTTCCAGCTGATGAAGTTATTACAGTTTACACACAAGGAGACTTCACTGACCTTTGTCGTGGTGGACACGTAAGTGCAACTTCAAAAATTAAAGAATTTAAATTATTATCTGTAGCTGGTGCATACTGGAGAGGTAATAGTGATAATAAAATGTTACAACGTATTTACGGAACAGCTTATTTCACTAAAGAACATTTAGAACAACACTTAGTACGTCTACAAGAAGCACGTGAACGTGATCACAGAAAACTAGGTAAAGAATTAGGAATCTTCACAACAAGTCAAAAAGTTGGTGCTGGATTACCATTATGGTTACCAAATGGTGCTACTATCCGTCGTACTATCGAAAGATATATCGTTGATAAGGAAGTAGAATTAGGATATGACCACGTTTATACTCCAATTATGGGATCTAAAGATCTATATATTACAAGTGGACACTGGGAGCACTACCAAGAAGACATGTTCCCACCAATGGAAATGGACCACGAAACAATGGTACTTCGTCCAATGAACTGTCCTCACCACATGATGGTTTATAAAAATGAACGTCACTCATACCGTGAACTTCCAATCCGTATTGCAGAGCTTGGAATGATGCACCGTTATGAAGCAAGTGGAGCAGTAAGTGGATTACAACGTGTTCGTGGTATGACTCTAAACGATGCTCACATTTTCGTACGTCCAGATCAACTTAAAGATGAATTCAAACTTACTGTAGGACTTATCGAAGAAGCATATAAAGACTTAGGTATTAAAAACTTCAGCTACCGTCTATCATACAGAGATCCAGAAAATACTGAGAAATACTTCGATGATGATGCAATGTGGAATAACGCTCAACAAATGTTAAAAGAAACTGCTGATGAGTTAGGTTTTAGACTATGTTGAAGCTGAAGGAGAAGCTGCATTCTACGGACCAAAACTTGACGTTCAAGTAGAAACAGCGATCGGAAAACAAGAAACATTATCTACAATTCAATTAGACTTCTTATTACCAGAAAGATTCGAATTAGAATATATTGGTGAAGATGGAAAAGCTCACCGTCCAGTAGTTATCCACCGTGGTATCGTATCAACAATGGAAAGAATGGTTGCCTTCTTATTAGAAGAGTACAAAGGAGATTTACCAACATGGTTATCACCAAACCAAGTACGTATTATCCCGGTAAACAACGACTACCACTATGATTATTCTAAAGAAATCATGCAAGAACTTAAAAAGCTGGTGTTAAAGTAGCTATCGATGATAGAGATGAAAAACTAGGATATAAAAATCGTGAAGCAGCAAGCATTCCATATACTTTAGTAATTGGAGATAAAAGAAGTTGAAAACAGAAATGTTAACGTAAGAACATTTGGTTCACACGATCAAAAAGAAGAAAGCTTTTGCTGAATTCAAAAGAAAAATATCTTAAGAGAAATCAGCGAAAGATTAATCGAGAAAAACGCATAGTAAAATAAATTGGGAGTGACTCAAAAATCGTGTTTCGAAGAAATCAATTTTATCGAGTCACCCCGCACTAGTTTATTAGATATCTAAAAAGCTTTTATAAAGCGATTTTAGATATCAATAAAACCACTGCATCTATGGTTTTTCGTATGAACTTTGTAAAAATTTTAGAATTTTTGGTAAGCTCATAATCATAATAAGGAGAGATATAATGTTAACTCAATTAACAAAAATGTAAAAAGGTCAAGTTAGAGTGAAAAATTAAAACTACTCATGGAGATATGACTTTCAAATTATTTGAAAAAGATATTCCAAAAAGCAGTAGAAAAACTTTTTAACTCACGCAAGAAAATGGATACTATAAAAGGTATTATTTTCCACCGTGTAATTAAAGACTTTATGATTCAAGGTGGAGACCCAACTGGTACAGGTATGGGAGGAGAATCGATATGGGGACGTAGTTTCGAAGATGAATTCTCAATGGATTATTTCCACTTCTACGGTGCGTTAAGTATGGCGAATGCTGGACCAAAACACAAATGAAGTCAATTCTTTATAGTTCAAAAATTCTCACGTAGATGCTAGAACTTTACAAGCACTTGAACAAGGTGGTTGGACCACAAGAAGCTGTTGAAGGTTATGCTAAACTAGGGGGAACTCCTCACTTAGATCACCGTCACACAGTATTTGGACACCTAATCGCTGGTGCAGAAAACTCTTAGAAAAATTGCAGCAGTAAAACTGGAGCTCAAGATAAAGACCAGTTGAAGAAGTTGTGATTCTTGATGTAGAAGTTAGATAATTATAGAACGCAAGGTTAATAGATTTAATCTTGCGTTTTATAATATTTTCTTTTTGAAGAAATAATCATTATATAATTTTAGAATTTAGATATATGATAATTAATATAGAAACAAAAGAACAGAGGACTCGATATAAAAATATTATTAATTAATTTAAAATTTTACTTCTCGAAAAATAAAAAAATAATACTTTTAAAATGATTATTCATATGATATAATTATGAAAGTTTGAATATAAAAAGGAGAAGAAGAATGGCAGAAAAACAAGAGTAAAACCAATTCTAGATGTTCATGAAAAGCCTAACTTAGCTCTATGGGTAACGTTAAGCTTACAGCACTTATTCGCAATGTTTGGAGCTACTTGTTGGTACCGATTTTAACAGGACTACCAGCAGTACTGCTTTAACGACATCAGGTATTGGAACACTTACGTATTTATTAATAACTAGAGGTAAAAATTCTCTGCGTATTTAGGATCTTCATTTGCCTTCATTAATCCGATTATTGTATCTATCAACTACTCACAGATGTTGAAACAGCAATGCTTGGGTGCATTTTTAGCCAGCTTAGTTTATGGAGTTGTAGCAATGTTAATTTACCAAATTTGGTGTAAATTGGCTACTGAAACTTTTTACCACCAGTAGTAGTTGGACCTATTATCATTGTTATTGGATCTGGGATTGCTCCTACAGCAATAAATATGGCGATGTACAAAACAGTAGACGGAGCTAAAGTTTATGATTTAAAATACTTTAGTAGCTCTTATCACATTTAGCTTACAATCTTCTGTTGTGCTGTTTAAGAGGATTTGCTAAACAAATTCAGTATTATTAGGAATTGTGTTTGACATATGTAGCTGTATTTGCGGGATTAGTGATTTCAACCAGTTATCGATGACTCCTTGGTTTAGCTTACCGAAGTTCACAATTCCTTTTGTGACATCATACACCACGATTGAATGTAGCAGCATTAGCAATGGTACCTATTGCTATAGTAACAATTAACGAACACATCGGTCACCAAAATGGTATTATTCTGAAGTAGTAGGAAGAAACTTTTCTAAAAAGATCCGGATTACATCAGTTCAATCTAGCTGATGGAACACGATGATGTTTGCATCACTTTTAGGTGGACCACCAAGCACAACATACGGTGAAAAGCATTGGGGTGCTTGCTAATACACGTATCTTCTCTGTAGTCGTATTGGGAGGCAGCGGTATTCGCACTTATCTTTACAGTTTTGTAGGTGAGCTCCTCGGCTCTAATCTCTACGATTCCATCACCAGTTATGGGTGGGTATCAATCTTACCATTATTCGGAAATAGTCGCTTCAAGTGGGACTTAGGAATGTTAGTGAGATGAAAAGTAGACTTAGGCATCAACGAGAAACAATGGCAATTTCATCGGTAATTGTCGTGGGTGT